>Ga0272446_1006024_pt1 | contig 12940 bp, 2 predicted proteins | sample YNPCB0061_FD_194587 | JGI IMG/M metagenome (GOLD analysis project Ga0272446, IMG submission 194587) | Hot spring microbial mat communities from Yellowstone National Park, WY, United States - YNP-CB-006-1 | ecosystem: Environmental > Aquatic > Thermal springs > Hot (42-90C) > Sediment | place... | reverse complement strand
AATGGGGGTAGAGGCACGCCAGTGTGCTACCCGCAGGTCGCTTAAGGCATCTACCCCTCCACTTCTTGGGGTATCCCAACTTAGGGTAACGCTTACATTGTCCGTAGTTACTGCTCTGTCTAACAGCCAATACTCTGCTTGGCTAATGTGGTGCAAACTTGGCACTTTCAAGAAGCGATTATAAGTTGGGTGCGGGTTAGCAGGGATATAAGTGGCTGTAAACTCGGTATTTGCATTGCTTGGAGCAGAAATCCCAATAGGAGCGAACCACTTTTCCGTAGGGCTAATGATTTTTCCTACGGGGAACATGAACGCCTGATTGCCTATTTTGCGCACCGGAGCGTCGACAAAGCTATCGTTGCTGGGACCCGGAGCGCCGGGGAAAGTACCTGGACCGGCTACTGTTGCTCCAGATTTGAATGTCATGACTTCTGAGGCGCTTCGTCGGAAATGCCCATTGGTAAAAGTAACGATGCCTCCTACGGTGAGGTTGTCTTGCATAGTTGCTCCTTGGGGGTTAGTAATTTCCATGCTGAAGAAATGCGAATTATTCGTCAGTATGTTTTGGTTGTTAGTTCCATCAAGCGTAACCTTGCCACTTTGCGCATTAAATGCTCCGCCTAAGTTTTGCCAATGCCCACCGATATTTATATTGAAGTTAGAAGCGGTAACGTCTAAGGTATTATTGGTATTGATAGTTAAGTTTTTGCGAATATTGATATTGCTTAAAAGGTTTTTAGTAACCGCTGTACCTCCTGAGTTTAATACTACATTGCCGTAGTTAAAAGGATTGCCTCCCGTATTCTGTCCTGTAATGTTATTGCCCGCCTTATCTGAGTTAAAAATCACTGTACTGGAGGGGTTTGTATTGGGAGAAAGGTCTATGGTTTGGAATTGATTAGGGAATACCGTAAAGCGACTGGCGGCAAAGCCGTTTGTCCCAAGAGTAAGCGTAGCATTATTTGCCAAAGTTAAAGTTTTGGTATTTGTTCCCACGATTTGATAGCCGTTGTCGAGTAGGTGATTAAATTCATCTATGGTCAAATTGCCGTTTACTGTTAAAGTAGCAGTAGCGGGGTGTGCGGCAGGATTGGGAACGACTGTTTTGTTTACCAAAGGCGTGCTTACGGTATATTTTCGCATGATTAAGTTTCCGTAATTGGGTACGCTTGATACCGATTGGTTTTGGTCTGAGTGGTAAATGACTGTACTTCCTTCGTGCAGATTAATTCTTGCCTTAGGATAGGCTGTGGGGAATAAGGTAGCGTTGGACGCACTGCCTAAGATAAGTCTTGCACGATTTTCCATCGTCAATGCGTAAGGAGAAGTACTGTTCCCTGTAATTTGGAAGCCCATGTCATCTAAGGTATTATCTGATTTGATAATCAAATCTCCTCTTACAGCGATAGCCCCTTTGAGGGTTTTTAGACTTGGCGAATTAGGTACTTCGCTGGAGATAATGAGATTTCTATACCTTTTATCGCCTATCCCTACGCAAGCAGGAGTAGAACTAAAATCATCTACTATTTGGTTTTGGTTAGAGTTATAAATAACGGTAGAATTTACGGCAAAGTTAGGGACTTGTCCTTGTGGGAACATGGTAGCGATGGCTGAGTTTCCAAGAGTAAATATACTATTTGATGCCATGGTAACATATCTAATTGCCATACAGGTGGGTGAACTTTCTCGCTTTATTTGTGAGCCATTGTCTAAAAGATGATTATAGGCATTGATAGTAATAGTACCGTTTACCCTTACCACATTAGGTGGATTCATCGTTTTGGGAATAGGAACTCCGCTGGTAATACCCGGAGCAGTTAAAGTCAAATTGCTATAAAAAGGAACAGTGGAAATCTCTTGGGGTGCGTTTGCATTGTAGTTCACTGTACTCCCTGCGGGCATAGTAGGGGCGATAAAGTTTAAGGGAAATCTGGTCGCTTTACTTCCAGAGCCTAAGACTAAGATAGTATTTCCACCATTTACCGTCATGGTAGATGTAGTGCGTCCTACAATTTGGAATCCACTATCTAAGACCGTATTTCGATTTTCAATAATGAGATTTCCTTCCATGTCTAAGGTGTAGCCTGCGCTTCCTACCAAAGTTTTATTGACATTGGCAGTGGCTTGCGGCGCATAAATACCTATAACATTATAGGTAAATCCTGTTTGGATTTCTTGGTTAGGAGCAGCAGAAGTATAAGAAATAGTTGATGTTTTTACGTCCATTTTTCCCATACCAGAGTCAAAGTTGCCAATAGGGGTAAACGTAGGAAACTTAGTAGCACTATTAGTGGCTACAGGTGGTGGCAGAGGAATACCTGTGGGGAGAGCGGTAACGTATTCGTAAGTCAAGTTCACGGAAGCCACTCCGGGCAGGCTAATTCCGTTAGTTACATTATTTCCTGTCCCTAAGGTAATGGTAGAGTTTTCTACTTGCAAGCGATTACCGGGAAAACTATTTCCTGTAATTTGGAAACCCATATCTTGCAAGCGAATACGTCTTCGGATAATCAGACTCCCATTGACAGTAATAGGACCGTCCATGAGTCTTCTATAGAAAGTAGTACCAGAGGTTGCACCAGAAAGCACTAAAGTTCCATAGGTAGTTCCCTTAACGATTTGGTGCTGTATAGCTAAATATTCTACAATGGCGGGATTGCTTGCAGAAGGGTTCACCGTGTTAAACTCATTAGCTACCAAACCCGGAGTAGTACCAGGGCTAATGCTAATATTGATAAAACAAGAAGGAAATATGGTCGCAACGCTGGCACTTCCAAGACGCAAAGCCGTATTGTTCGCCATAGTAAAAGTTCCTGTGGTGTTTCCTCTGATTTGAAATCCATTGTCTATCACATCTCCATTCAGAATGGTAAAGTTTCCAGTAATGCTAATGCCTGAGTTGAGGGTAAGGAGTTTTCCGGGTGTGGTGGTCGATTTATCTATGACAAGATGATGAAAAGGACTGGTGCTACAGCTACACTCCGTACAACTCGCCGCTGCAAGTTCTGGAACTCTGATGATTTGATTGTTTCCTTTCCCATCAAAAGTTACTGTACCTGTTCCTGCAACAAAGGTAGCTTGTGGCAAGCTCGAACTGGGGGCAGGGGTATTGATGAGCCAATCTCCTTCTATGTTGATATTCTTGTTGTTGGCGTTCAGCGTACCATATTGCAAAGTGAGTCTGCCGTTTGCGCCGTTATCAATATTGACATCATCTTGCAAGACCCATGTATCATTATTATTAAATAGTAAACTGCCCCAAAAACGCGTTCCTTTCGTAGTAATAGTTTTAGTGGTAGATACAGAAGAGCCTAAAAACTCTAACCTTCCTGCAAAGTTATTGGTAGTTTGCGCACCGTTGAACTCCAAAGAACCATACATTTGAATAATTGTATTGGTGTTTCCTGATATAGTACCTGCTTTGGTGTTGTTCTGCCAAGTCATATTTCGGCAGAAGACCACGTACCTATTGACCGTACACGTTCCACCAGAGGGGAAGGAATTGTCTGTAAAGAAAACATTGTCGTTAGGGGTTGGAATACAACCAGAAGCGGGACCTCCGTCGGAGAAAGACCACTTAGTACCGTCCGTCCAGTTGCCGCTTCCCCCAATCCAGTAAAAGTCCTTTGACGTATTAAGGTTAGAAAATACTACATTGAGGTTATTTCCTATATCAGAACTAAAATCTGCCGTTACTACTCCTGTACCAGTAGCATTAATATCTTTTACAATAACATATTGCCAAAGTTGGTTTTGAGTAAAGTTCAGATTGGCTCGTACTCCGTTGATATTGGAGCCAAGACTTATCCAAGATTGGCAATCTACCGCCGCATTTAGCAGATTATTAATAGTAGTAGTTTGATTGGCGGCAAACCTAATAATATCATATTTATTTAAGGTCAGATTATCAAAAGTACTGTTGTTATCACTAAAAGTTACGATGGTGTTTTCATCTACTTCTACATCTTTGAATACGTTTACACCTGCAAAAGTAAATACTCCATTCCTACCTATAAAAAGCAAAGTCCCTGCGGGAGCGGTAGAGAAATCCACATTGCCGTTGAAAGCAACAGAGGCGTTAATTCCTGCACCTGCATTGTCTCCGAATGTTACATTTTGGTTAAAGTTTGCTCCGCAGTTAAAAGTAACATTATTATTTAGCCAAAAACTCACTGTACCATCAAATTTGTTTTCGCTTGTTACAGCACTACCATTGAAAGTGGCATTGACATTGTTTTCAAAAGTAAGATTTCCACTAAAAACTTTTGGAGAAGTTCCGTTAAAGACTATATTTTGTTTTTTTACAGTAATTGCTTTGAAAGTAATCGTTTCTGTGGCTGTTGAACTATTTACTGTAACGGTTCTTACCGTGGGGTCAGTATTAGAGAACAATAAATTAGGGATAGTTTTGGTAGCAGTGCCTACTTCTATAACGATATTTCCATTGTTGCTCAAATCTAATGTAGCTGTGCCTGCATTTACTCCGATATTTGCCCCTCTCAAATCAAGAGTAGTTCCTCCTAAGGTCAGAGTAACATTAGCCCCTGTAAAATTAATGTTCCTTAGCACGTCAGCGGGATTATTAGCATTCATTCTTCCGCATACTACGTTCTGATTGTTCATATTCCATGTACCAGCAAAGGCTTCAATATTGTTAAGTACACTCATCGCATCGTTGAGTTGCCACTCGCCTCCTATTCCTGCAAATCGGATAGTATTAAAAGCCTTTCCCGCCATAGTAATTGTATTGCCCGTATTAGTAGCGGTAAAGAATACACTGCCCGAAAAGTCCCCTGCTGTGCCTGTTTGTGTCATGGCAGGCGAAAGCACAAGCGAGCCAGCGATATTAAGACGGTTTGTCCCTGCCATCTTAGGGTTGTTGGTTACACCCGTCCAATCCATGTTTTTACAAAATGCTTCTACATTGATAGTAACTGTTTGTCCTGCGGCAGTAAACGAGTTGGCATCAAAAAATACATTGTCTATGGAGGTAGGAGGACACTCGCCCCCTGCCCCGCCTGAGGATAGCGACCAGTTAGCCGTACTGTTCCAATTTCCGCTACCCCCTACCCAGTACAAATTACGGCTTGCCGTGGGAAACGAGATGTTCAGGTTGTTTCCTAAATTAGCCCCATTCGTTACGGTAAGGCTTCCTACTCCGGTCTTGTTTATATCTCTTACAGAAGTAAAATTCCATGTTTGAGCAGTCGCCAAATTCACATTGGCTTGTAATCCTGCAATGTTAGAACTTACGATAATAGGATTAGCACAGGAAGCATTCATCGTAAAAATACCACTGACAAGGGAAGCAGCAGTAGTGCTAAAACGCCAATTTACACCTGCATCAATGCTTACATTGGTAAAATTATTAATCCCTGTATTTGAAAAAGTAACCGTAGAGGAAGCCCCCACGTTAATCGTATTGGTAAAAGTTTTACTGGATGCCCCTGAAAAATTTACAATACTATTTGTGCCAATAGTCAGTGTGTTATTAAAAATAGTTACCCCTGTAAAGTTAGCGGCTGCTGTGTTATTCCCCAAAGTAACTGCTTGATTAAACGTATTGGCATTATTAAAAGTAGCCGTGGCGCCTGTACCGAAAACCACAGTGCCATTAAAAAGAGAGGCGGTAGCTCCTCCATTGAAAACCGCAGTTATATTATTTGCGAAGTTTAAATTGCCATAAACTTTTTGTCCATTGCCTGTTACTGTAAAAGTAGCATTATTCTGATTTACTGTAATGTTTCTATAAGTAATTAACTCGGCTCCGTCTTCTCCAACAAGGGTGATATTATTGGAATTAGTAAAAATGAGGGAGGGAATGGTTTTTGCCCTGAACCCAGAGATAACAGCAACTGCTCCTGCATTAGTAAAAGTAACATTCGTAGCTGTATTAGAAACAACAGTTAAAGAATCATTATTTCCTCCTAAATTAAATACCTCGCCTGAGCCAGTAATAGTAACCGAGGAACCCGATAAATTTAATGTTCTTTTTCTGTTATTGCTCTCATTAGTGAGGAGTCTACCACAAGTTACCCCTTGGCTGTTTGTATTGAATACTCCTTCTAACAAACTTAAAATACTATTGACAAAAAAGTTGTCCTGCAAGACATATCCTACGTTGGGCGCATCTGTACTCACTGTGAAGTCCACATGAGTAAAACTCTGTCCTGCCGAAGTAATCGTTTGTCCGGCGCTCAAAGCGGAGAAAATGATTTTGCCTGCAAAGGTATTGCTCATGGAGGCAATAAAGGTCAAGTTACCATAAATAGTCAGCGTAAAAGAAGCACTGCCCGTGAGGATAGGGCTGTGAGTAGCTCCTACCCAAGACATATTCCTGCATTGAGCATTGGTATTAATAGTTACCGTCTTACTTGCAGGCGAGGGAAAGGAATTGGCATCAAAAAACACATCATCGCCAATAGTAGGTGGCGTTAGATGAAAGGAAGTACCTCCCGAAGTAGTCGCCCAATGACTTACATCGCTCCAATTACCGCTTCCACCTACCCAATAATAGTTTGCACCTAAGGCATTAACACAATTACCTGCTAAAATCAGTAGTAAAAAGTACTTAAAAAAGGAGCGTTTCTTAATTTTGTTCACAGTAAATATCAACATATATATATTTTATCTTTACTAAAATTAAAAGTAAGTAGAGTAAGCTATTTGTTGTTAGAGTGCATGTATGAGATTATCGCTATTTGCTATCAAAGGCATTTCAGTTGATACAAATATAACGAATTTTTAGCTAAATAAGATGTATGATAAAGGCAAGGTAATGAGGAAAAAAGAAAAAATCTTTGAAATGTACTAATCAAATCACCTCAAAGTACAAAGCTATTCTAAACCTTTTATATCCCAAACAGAGATGCTTCTATCATCAGAGCAGGCAAGCAAAAAATTATTTGCCCAAAGCAGTTTATTCACCGAAGTACCATGACCTGCGTGCCTTGCTTTGTCTATCACTTTCAAGAGTTTGAACTGTTCGGCATTCCACAGTTTAATAGATTTGTCCTTGCTACAAGTGGCAAAGTATGAAAGAGTGGGGTGGTAAGCAATATGATTAATCGTGAATATATGAGCTACTATATCCTCTTTCAAGGAATACTTTTTACCTGCTTCCCATATTTTCAAGTGCGCATCTCTACTTCCACTCAAAAGATACAGATAATCAGGAGAGTACGTAAGAGAAAATACAGAGTTTTGATGGGCTTGAATTTCGTATTTGAGAGATAAATTGCGCAAATCCAATATTCTGATAGAGCAATCGCTATACCCAATAGCAAGTTCCTGCGAGATAGGATTCATAGCCATGCATCTAATGCTTTTCTGGGAAAGTTTGACGAGGGTTTGGGTAGCCAAAGTATTGACATTCAATACGAAAAGTGTTCCATCGCCACAACCGACAAATAAAGTATCGTCATGAATTTGAATATCAAATATCGCTGATTGAGTAATGAAAGATGAGGCAATTTCTTGGTTTTTTACTAAATCTATGATGTGAACTCCTGCGTAGTTCTGCCCTACAATCAAATACTTTTTTTCGGCTATTAAACGCATAGTATATACAGAATTTGGAAACCTTGCGACTAAGATGCCATTTTCAGGATTGTCTAAATCCCATTTGACTACCAATCCATCGCTACCCCCCGAGAATATCTCCTTAGCAGTATTCCCTTGTATTAGTGCGTAAATACTATCTCTATGACCTGTAAGTAAATGGAGTCTTTGTACCGTAATCTTGCCCATCATTATTTTCAAGATAGGTAAAAATTCTTTTTCCTTAGTCTATCTTTTTACTAAATTAGTTGTAAAGTTATATTCTTCAGCCTTCCAAAAGTTTAAATTTTTGGAAATTTATATAAATATTTTATTTAACTTAGTAAGTTGTTTGTATGATGCATTAGAAAAAGCAGTAGCTATTTGAGATATTACTCAATCAGATGCTGTAGGCATCTCTGCGGAGTTCTTTACATGGTGGCACATATATCCATGAATGCAAATACATCTAATTAGTAACGCACTAAAACTTATTAGCATATAAATACCATGAAAACGACAAAGTTTTTATTGATTTTTCTCCTATTCTCTATTATTTGTTTCACTTCCAGACCTTTATCTTTTGCCAAAAAGCGCGAGCCTATCTCTATGAAGGAGTTTGAGGCTACTTTGGCGATTTGCGAAAGATACTACGATGACGGAGAATACGAAAAAGCCTTAGACCAATGCACGCGCATAGTCAATAAACTCAAAAGGCAATCCTTAGGCTATGCAGTCGCTTACGTCCAACTTTATCAAGCCAAATATTACGAGGCAATGGGCAACTACCTCAAATTTGAGGAAACCATACGCGACTTATTGAGAAATAAAAAACTTATTGGAGGACAGGGGGCTGAGTTTACCTACGGCTTGGCTCAGTTAGATGTAGCAGGTTTATATGCAGAGTATTCTTATATCAATAAGGCTGAGTTGTTTTTAGACAGTGCTATTACTGCCTTGAAACTCAAAATAGATGAAAGCGGGAAAGTAGGTATGCCCAGCAATGATGACAATATCAAAGCCAATGTACTTACTACTTATGCTAAGATTTACTACGAGCGAGGACAGATAGATAAGTTGCTTAGAATCATGCCAGAACTCATCAGAGCAAAAGAAGCTTTGATTTCTGACCAAGACCAACGCTACTATGATGCTGTCAATCAGGAATATACAACAAAAGTTTTAGACCCTATTGAAATAGACCGCCGCAAAAACGAAGCCGCAGAGATGATGACGCTCTGGGGAGATGCCCTGCGACTAAGAGGCGACTACAAAGGAGCAGAAAAACAATTACAAAAAGCTGACGAGTGGATAAAGCAAAACCTCAATAAACGCTCCATTGCTTACATTCGTAACCAGCATATTATAAACCTGCTGAGGATAGATATGGGCGAGCGTAAAGAAGTTACTCAAAAAATGATGGAAAAAAACTTCTTTACGGCTGAGAAGCGAGTAAGCACAGTCCACAAACTGTACCTGCAAATCCACGAAAGCATGATAGACAACTACATAGACAGTAGGTACATCAAAAGAAGTAAAAAGCAGCGATGGGAACTACGTCAAAATACAAAAATGTATTATGGCGTTGAAAGAACGCAACACGCGGTTTCTCAGCGATTAGATGCCAAAGCCGATTTTAGAAGGCAGGACTATAAGAATGCCTATAACGATTTGCTAACTCTTTATCAAAACGCAATCAAAGTCCCTACCAATCATATTGAAAGAATACACCTTTTACAACAACTTTACGAAGTAGCCTTAGCCTACGACAAATACCAAGAAGCGCTTGTTTACCTAAACGAGCAGATAGAAACCATAGAAAAAATATTAGGAAAACAATCGCTGCGCTACTATTACGCACAAATGGAATTAGCAAAGTACAATGCGACCTACACCAATAAGTTCGAGGAAACTAAGAGAATCATAGATATGAACTTCTTTGGGAAAATAGCCCAACAGATTACCAAAGAACACAAAGATTATACGATTTTTTTAAATCAATTAGCTGATTATCATATTCTTACTAATAGATATGATTCTTCTGATTACTGGCAAAGACAAGCTGTACAAATCGTAGAAAAAAAATTTGGCAAAGAACACATAGAGTATGGAACCCAATTAGCTCGTCTTGTGAAAATACAGATGTTGAGAGGGAACTATACCGAAGCAGATAAGAACGCAAACATGGCATTAGAAATTTACAGAGCAGAGGAAAGAAGAAACAACAAAAATGTACTCAATCAACTCCTGACAGGTAATCAAGACCGTCTTTTCAATGCCAAATATGCAGAAGTATTGCAAACTGCGGCTTCTTACTATGCTACTGTAGGGCTTTTTGGCAATGCGCAAAGTGCTTTGACTTTGGCAAATAGACTATTTAACAAATCTAATACCTCTATTGCTAACTCCTCTGCCTTAGATGAGTTAGCTTACCTCTATATTAAAATGGAGCAGACGGAGAAAGCTAAAGACATTTTGACAAAAGCAGAAAGTTTTAGAAAACAGCGATACGGTGAAAATAGCCGTTTCCTTATCAAACCTTATAACCAGTTAGCAAGAGTATATCTTTTTGAGGGCGATTATATCAAAGCAGACGAATACGTCAATAAAGCCCTAAACATCGCTATTAATGAGTTTGGGGAAAATGGTTTACAAACTACTGAAAGTATTATTATTTTGGCAGAAATCGGAGTAGCAATAGGCGACTACGAAAAAGCCAAAGCAGATATTAGTCGCGCCCTTGATATTCTTGTAAAGGAGTTTGGTAAGGATAATATCATCATTGCTAATCCTTTGAACGAGTTAGCCATCATTCGATTCTTGAATGGAGAAAACTTGAATGATATTGAAAAGCAATTAGCAGAGGTGAAAAGCATTATTTCCAAGACCTTAGGAACAACTAATCCTCTTTATGCCAAAGCCGCTGTAACTTTGGCGAGTGCCTATATAGAAAACAAAAAATTCGAGGAAGCCCGAAAAGAATTGGACGAGGCAAGCAAAATCTGGGTGCGCATTTTCAAAAACAACCGCAACACCAATAATGCAGAAATTTTTGAGCTTTTAGGTGATATAGAAGCCAAAAAAGGAAACTACAAGCAAGCCGAGTATCGCTACTTAGAAGCAAGAAAAATCTATGCTACCGTATTGAATACGCGCCACCCACTTTATTCGCGTGCCTTGAGTAGATTGGCGCGTTCTTCCTTCAGCGCAGGAGATTTGCTCAAGTCCCAAAGATACATAGACGAGGCGATTAATCAGTATAAGTATTACATTACCAACTTTTTCCCTGCCCTTAGTGATAGAGAAAAAGTAAAATACTGGGGAGCTATCAGGAGGGATTTTGAGTTTTATGATAACCTTCTGGCAAAAAGAGCCAAAACTGACCCAGGTGCCATAGCATTGATGTACAACAATAAGTTATTGATTAAGCCCCTGTTAGCGGGTTCTACACAAAAAATCCGCAATGCCATTGAGCAAACCAAAGATAGTACCCTAATCAGAAACTATAACAGGTGGATTGAACAAAAGACATATTTGACTAAGGTATTGGCAATGAGTAATGAACAGCAAAAAGAAGCCAATGCTGACCCTAAAAAAATCCAAAAAGAAATAGAAGATTTGGAAAAAGTACTCAGCCGTAAATCGGATATTTTCAAGTCCAAAGAAAAAGAAATTACTTGGGCAGAGGTGCGCGATGCCTTGAAAGCTGGGGAAGTAGCCGTAGAAATAGTGCGTTATAACTACTTTGATAAATCCTTTACTGACTCTGTGGTCTATGCCGCCTTAGTGCTTTTCCCTAACGAATCCAAAGCACCTAAGTTTGTCCCTATTCCAGAAAGTAATAAATTGGAAACTAACTATATAAAACTTTATCGTAATACTGTAAGGTTTGGTATTCAAGACAAACAGTCTTACCTGCGCTACTGGAAGGCAGTAGATAATGTCATTCCTCCTAACTCGAGGGTGTACTTATCAAGCGAAGGTATTTATGCTCAAATAAACATAGAGGCAATGCTCAAAGAAGATGGAAAATACGTTATTGACGATGAGAATATTGTTTTGCTTACAAGTACAAAAGATTTGGCAGAAACCCCAAAAAGTGGAAAAGTTGCTAACGATATTGTCATTGTGGGAAGTCCTATTTTCTATTCAGATTTGAAACCCGAAGACTATCTCAAAGTAAACAATAGGAAAATCCCCCAACTTCCGGGTACTTACATGGAGATTCAAGGATTGGCAGAGTTACTCAAGCAGTCCAATAAAATGCCCAAAATCATGCTGACTACCCAAGCCAATGAGGATTCCCTCAAAGCGCTGCTCAAAACTCCGCCTAAGGTCTTACATATTGCTACACACGGATTTTTTGAGCCAGATATAGTAGATAATAGTTCTGAAAATTTATTGAGTTCACAAAGAACAGTCAATAGCCCTTACTTGCGTTCGGGTATCCTTCTTTCCAATGCAGGTGAACTCATGGCAGAGGGTAACGTTTATCAATATAATAAAGCCCCAGGTGTATTTACTTCGTATGAATGGAGAGATATGAACTTAGATGGGACACAGCTGGTCGTGATGAGTGCTTGCGAAACAGGGCGTAGCGATGGTAAAATTGGAGAAGGAGTTTACGGCTTACAACGCGCTTTGCAAGAGGCAGGCGCCAAAAGTCTTATCATGAGTTTGTTCAAAGTAGATGACGAGGCGACTCAAAAACTCATGCAAATCTTTTACAAAAACTGGCTTGTTTTCAACCAAGACGTAAGAACTGCCTTTGTTAATGCCAAAAAAGAACTGCGTGAAGATAAGAGATTTGCAGACCCTCGCTTTTGGGGAGCATTTGTCATGATTGGAAAGAGTTAAAAGCTATATCATTCTGTCTTTCTAAAAGATTATACTCAATAAAAAGTAGTTTTTATACGTGAAACAAAATGGTTAGCAAACGTTTATAAGGTTTCAAACCTTATAAACGTCAATTTTCAATCAAAACCAATTCCAATTGAGTATGATAAAACAAAAAGGCAGTTTGTAAAAAATAATCCTGATAAAAATTATGTTATTCATATCCACTAAGGGGGACTGCGTCCACTGTTAAGGAATTGCACTGATTACCCTGTTAGTGGTCGCAAGGCGATGACAGGGGTAGGTATAAAAACTTTTGGAAAGTTACTCTGCAACATCAGGTTGTATTTCACTTAGCATATTCATACACCAATTTGGCTACCTCGGCAAGCATTTTTGTTCCTTCCTCAAAATTTTCCATTTTTCGCGAAAGCAGTACTAAGATAATGTTTTGCGAAGGTTAGTATTTGTATTTAAAGAAGAATCGCTTACCTTGTTGTTCAACTAAAAACTTCAAGGAAATGAGAGCAAAATTCACTCCCCTAAGCGATTCTCAATGGCAATA
>Ga0272446_1006023_pt1 | contig 12942 bp, 10 predicted proteins | sample YNPCB0061_FD_194587 | JGI IMG/M metagenome (GOLD analysis project Ga0272446, IMG submission 194587) | Hot spring microbial mat communities from Yellowstone National Park, WY, United States - YNP-CB-006-1 | ecosystem: Environmental > Aquatic > Thermal springs > Hot (42-90C) > Sediment | place... | reverse complement strand
GGCGTGTACCCGCTGGAGCGATCCGAGATCGCCACGATCCACGACGAGACGCTGTTGCTCAACCGGCTGATCGACGACCTGCGCGAGCTGGCGCTGGCGGAAGCGGGCCAGCTTGCGCTCGATCGGCAGAAGGTGGATGTGGGCGAGATCGCGCGCGCTACCGTCGAGCGATTTGCCGTTCTGGCCGAAGCGCGCGGCGTCACCCTTGACGCCACCTCTGTCTCGCCGGGGCTGTATGCGCTGGCCGACCCGCACCGGCTGGCCCAGATTGTGCGCAATCTAGTGTCGAACGCCATCCGGTACACGCCGGCCGGCGGACGGGTGACGCTGGCAGCGGCCCCCGCCGGCGCCATGGTCGAGGTCAGCGTGAGCGACACCGGCCCCGGCCTGACGCCGGAGGAAGCAGCGCGCGTGTTCGACCGCTTCTACCGGGGCGATCGTTCGCGCGCGCGGGAGAGCGGCGGAAGCGGCCTCGGCCTGGCCATTGCCCGCTCGCTGACGCAGGCCATGGGCGGACAGATCGGCGTGGACAGCGCGCCGGGCAAGGGCAGCCGGTTCTGGTTCACAGTGCCGGGGATCGGACACCTGGACAACGATTCATCCAAACCAGCTACCCGCTGAAGACAATCGCCGTGAAAGTGTGCATTGTCGCGCCGGCGCGCCAGCAGCCCGCCGGCAGGCCGGCCTTCCAGCACACCGCATCGGCAAATTCGTAGCGACTCCACCCCCGCTCCGCCGCCACTTCGGGCAGCAACAGCCCGCGCCGGCCATTCCGGGCAATCACCAGTCCATGCGTCCCCACTTCCACCTGCTCGATGCGGGTGATGCGCCGCAACGGCGAAAGCACCGATATTTCCACCGTCAGACCGTCCAGCTCATCCAGGCTGAGCGGGTCGAAGCGCGTGTCGCTCGTGGCTGCCGCCACAGCCATCTCCTGCACGGCGCGATAGAGGGGCCGGTCGGCTTTGATATGGCCGATACATCCGCGCAGCGACGCAGTGCGCAGCGACGCAGTGCGCAGCAACGCAGTGCGCAGCGACGCAGCGCCCTGCCACAGGGTGACGAATACGCCGGCGCGGCGGTTCAGGGCGGGATCATCGACAGAGACAACCGGAATACCGCCGGAGCGCAGATGCGTTTCAATAGCCTCGTGGGCCAGGCGCAACAAACGGTCTCGCTGCGCGCCTGTGAGGGCCGGCGGTTCGTAATGCCAGAACATGACCGCCCCATACCCCACCACCTGCCTGCGGTCGCCGCGCGGCGCATCACCGGAGTTGGCATAGTCGAGCACCGTGATCGTCTCTGCGCCCATCCGCGCCGCCGCCCGCATGGCAATCAGAATCGGCCCCTCGCCGCACGCGCAGGTCAGCAGATTCGGCATCCCTGACTCCAGCGCATCGAGGATGGTTTCATGCACCTGATCTGTCTGTCCTGTTTCAATGGCGCCCAGCGTCGCCTGATCGACCGCCACCGCGTTTCGATACGACGGATAGTGCGACAGGTCAGAGCTGGCCACAACGACCGACCGGCGTCCTGCTGTGACTCGGGCCAGCGCCTGCGCAACGCTGTCGATCACGCGCTCATCGTCTGCGCCATCGCCCATCAGCAGCGGCGCAATGCGGCACTGCGGGCAAACGCGCTGCAGGAACGGCAACTGAATCTCGATGGCGTGCTCGGCAAGATGGGCTGTGCGATCCACGCCGATGTATGGGCATGCCTCGACGAGCGTCTGGCACACCTCGGCATCCACTGGCGCGTCGCCCAGCGGTGTGGCGAAGGCGCCACACTCCCATACAGCCAGCGGTTTGGACGGGCGGGCGCGATGAGCCGGCGCGAGAATCACAGCCAGATCATATTCAGCATTCTCGATCTGACGCCAGCCGGCAGCAGCAATTCTGCCCGAGTAAGCGTATCCTGCGTGCGGAACGATCAGCGCCGTCGGCGCGCCGTCCACCGGCTCCACCGCCGCCAGCAGACGATCTACTGTTTGCGCCAGCTCAGCCGGGTCTGCCGGGTACCATGACCCGGCGAGCGCCGGCGGCCGAATGGCGGTCTCACAGGGTTCCGGGCGCGTCATCTCAACACCTCCTGCGAACCTGATTGCAGCGCGTCCTACGGGGCAAACACAGCGCCGGATGGAATGGACGCCCACGCTCGAAAACGATTATATGCCTCAGCCCCATCGCCGCACTGCCGATCAGAGGCGATAATGGGCGTCTGCGCTTCACGCCAGGACGAGATGCAATGACCGGAATCCAGACCACTCAGACACAGGCCGGCGCGCGCCGGCTTGCGCTCAACCTTGCCTACAACCTGCGCGACATCGGAGGATACGAGACGACAGACGGGCGCCGCACCAAATGGCGCGTCCTGTTCAGATCGGACAGCCTGCACCGCCTGACGCCAGACGCCCAGCGGGAATTGTTCGATCTGGGGCTGCGCACCATCATCGACCTGCGTTACCGCGAAGAACTGGCCGGCGCTCCCAATGTCTTCGCCGGCTCGCGGCGCATCCAGTATCGCCCTATCGCGCTGTACGAGTTGGACGACCCGGCCATTGCAGCCCGTCGGCCTCAGAATCTGGACGAGGTCTACCGCATGATCCTGGCCCACGCCCAGCCCCAGATCAGGCGCGTGATCGACACGCTGACCGAACCCGGCGCACTGCCGGGGCTGGTGCACTGCACCGCCGGCAAGGACCGCACCGGCATGGTGATCGCCCTCATCCTGGGCGCGGTGGGCGTGCCTGATGAAACCATCATCGCGGATTACGCGCTGAGCGGCGCGTATCTCGACCCCCTGTTGGATGAACTGCGCGCGCAAGCGGCCCGCGATGGGCTGGACCTGGCGTGGTACAACCGCCTGCTGGAAAGCGATCCGGCGGTCATGCGGCGCACGCTGGCGCACTTGCGCGAGCACTATGGCGGCGCAGAGGCGTATCTGCGCGCCGCCGGCGTGTCTGGCCGGCAACTCGACGCGCTGCGGGGCGCGCTGTTGGAATAGCGGCATAGCGACGATTGCCTTCTATAATCGAGAAAATGACGCGCGCTTCCCGGCCTCAGAGAACGTCAACGAGCGCAGCCGATGATGCGGCTGTCGCCCTGCGGGCAGCCGGCTACCGCCTGACCCTGCCGCGCATCGCCGTTATACAAGCTGTGACGCGGGCAAGGCGCATGTTGAGCACAGACGAGATACTCGTTCGCGCGCGCCGCATCCATCCGCGCGTCGGCCTGGCGACGGTGTATCGCTGTATCGACATGCTGGACCGCATTGGCTACTTCCAGCGCGCGCAGATCGGCGGCAAGACCTACGTCACCGCCTGCTCCGACGAAAAGCTGCACTATCACCTGGTGTGCAGCAAATGCCGCGCAGTGAGTGAAGTGGTTGTGGAGCAGGCCGCAGACGCGCTGCGCCAATGGATGGCGGAAGCGGGTTTTCAAGCGCAGGCCGGCGCGATCGAAGTCATTGGCCTGTGCCAGACATGCCGCTCACCGATAGAACGTGTAGGCCGAAGCAATGGCCCTGGCCAACCCCGCCAGCAAGCCGGGCGCCAACCCAAGCATCACGACGACAACCGATCCCAACAGCAATGAGGCGCTCGCCCCGCGCGACAGGAAAGACGGCGCGCGCGCGGCGTTGCCCTCTTCTTCCAGCGGCTCCGCCAGCAGGCTGAACAGGCCGCGCAGCACTCCCCACCCGATGCTGACCCCGGCCAGCAGCATGATCATCATGACTTCGAGGTCCGTCTCGCTGAGCACACGCACATTCAGCCAACGGACAACAAAACCCACCGTGCCCGGCAGGCCGGCGATGGAGAAAGCGCCAAGCGCAATGGCCAAAGCAGCCAGCGGATACCGGCGTCCGGCGCCGCGCAGACGCGCGAAGTCGTCGGTTCCTGTGTAAGAGCGCAGCGCCGACAGACCGGCGCCAAACACGCCCAGAGACAAGCCGCGCGCCGCAATGGCAAACGCCACCGCTTCGACAGAAGCCGGCGTTTCATGGTTGAGCATCAGCAGGACCACGCCGAGATCGACGCTCAGGCAGCAGGCCAGAATACGGCCCCACGACCGCTGCGCCCAGGCGATCACGCCGCCCAGCAGCAATGTTGTGACGCCGAAGAGGTTGATTGCCTCGCGCACATCCGGGCTGCCCCGGAACCAGTCAAACTGCTGTTTGAACTCCAGAAACAGAAACGTAACAGCGCCGGTGACCACCGTGGCCAGAAAGGCCGTGACCAGAGGGGAAGCCTGATTGGCGACGGCGTGGGTCCACGTGTACAGCGGAACCGCGCCCGCGAGCAGCGCAAAGCCCAGGGCGAGCAACAGCGCCGCCGGCTGATACGCGGCAGATTGCAGAGCCGGTTCGGTGACATTCAAGGCCTGCCCGATGACGTACCCGGCGCCCAGAAACGCCGGCAGGGCCAGCGAGCTAAGTACGAGATAACGCTGCGCCCCCACCGTGCTCAGGGGTCCCATGCGCTCCGCTTGAATCAGAACGGCAGCCATCGCCGCCGCCGCCTCAAACGCCAGCGCGGCAAACACGAACGGCCGGATCATGATGCCGGCGCAGACCAGCGAGAGGATGACCAGCCCCAGCGGCGCGAACAGCCGGCCCTGAGGCAGCCGCCAGGACAGGCCCAACACCACCAGGGCCGATGCCAACACCACCACCAGCGGCAGACGATCGGATTCCTGAACGGTCAGCGTGCGACCGAGCAGATCGAGCCTGCCCCCCACCTCGATTGGCAGACCGGGCACGGGAATGGTCGTTGTGGCCGGCTGGGACAGCAGCGCGATGACAAGCCCGCATCCAATGAGAGCCGCCAGCGATTCAAGGCTGCGCCAACGCCTGAGCAGATAGGCGGAAACAGCCGCTGCGAGCGGAATCAGAACGACGAACAACGACGCAGGCAGTGACGCAGATATGGGCATCATTCAGGAGTATTGGCGGTCGGGCCGGACCGGGCCGCGCGCGGTTGACGTTGACGCAACAGCAGAGACAATCGGGCGCCGCGCCCAGCGCCGCGCCCAGCGCCGCGCCCACGGAGCAGCCCGCCGCCGGACGCCTCGGGTTCCGCCAGCGCCTCGCTGTCGGCCAGCGCCAGGTAAGCGATGGCAACGCCCACGAGCAGCGTCATGAAGCCCAGCAGAACGCTCACGCTGATGCTCGGTTCCAGGGGGGTATAGGCCAGTTCGATGCCGGACAGGAAGACCAGCAGCCCGACGCCGATGTTGAGCGCTTCGGAGGTTGTGGCGATGAGGAGAATGCCGCAACTGATGAGGATATAGGCGCCCAGGCCCAATTCGCGCGCATCGCCCGGCAGCGGAAAGCGGACAGCGGCGCCAAAGGCAGCCGTCAACACCACGGCGGCGGCGACCGCGCGCAGCAGAACTTGCGCCGGCACGCTGCGCCACGCAATGCGGCGAATGCGCTCGATGGCGATGGATTCACCCCGCCCGGCGCGGCGCGTGTCGGCGTGCTGCGCGGCAATGCTGAGCGCCATGCACACCAGCGAGCCGGCCAGCGGCTTGATCAACGCAACGCCGGGGTCAATGGCGCGGGCCAGCATAATGCCGACCAGCACATATTGAACGATCAGGGCCGGCAGCGCAATCCGCCAGTTGCGCACCAGCACGATCAGAAGCGCCGAGGCCGTCAGCGCAGCCAGAAGCGGCGGCGTGGCCAGGCGCGAGAGGCGGTCCAGCAATGCGACGAGATCAGACACGGGGGCGATTATAGACTGCGCCGGCGCGCAGCCCATGTTAAAACACCTTAAATCCACGCTTAACGGATCATTGACAAGCTCGCCGTCGGTCTGGTAAACTTGGGGCGTTACAACTTCTGGCGCGTCGATGTGAAGAGTGGGCGAACAACCCACTCTTCCTTTTCTCCCGGCAGGGTGGTCTGCCGGGCCCAGACTCGTAACGTGGTGAAATAGCGATGAAGAGTGAATTCACGTTAGCCTTGAATCTAATCTGTTCCGAGCGGAATCTGCCAAAGGAGATTATCACGCAGGTGCTCGAGAGCGCGCTAGCCACATCGTATCGCAAAAACGCGAACATTATGAACAGCCAGAACGTGGCTGTAAAGGTCGATATCGACTCCGGCGATACGCGTGTCTTCGTTGAGAAAGAAGTCGTGGACACCGTTATGGACGATCGCACCGAGGTGTCGCTGGAAGAGGCCCGGCAGGGGAACGCTGAGGCGCAAATTGGCGACTGCATCATGGTGGATGTGACGCCGAAGGATTTCGACCGGATCGCAGCGCAAAACGTGAAACAGATGATCGTCCAGAAGCTGCGCGAGGCTGAGCGTGATTTTCAGTACAACACGTTCGCCGAGCGGGAAGGCGAGATTGTGCACGGCATTGTGCATAACATCACCCCCGCCGGCCTGGTGCTCAATCTGGGCCGCGCTGAAGGCATTCTGCCGCGCAAGGAGCAGATTCCGGGCGAGCGTGTCGAGTTGCAACAACGCATGCGCGCCTACGTGACCGAAGTCAAACGCAGCAATCGCGGCCCGCAGATCATGCTGTCGCGGTCGCACAAGAATATGCTGCGGCGTTTGCTGGAGATCGAAGTGCCCGAGATCAGCAAGGGCCAGGTCGAGATCAAGTCCATCGCCCGAGAGCCGGGGTCCAGGTCGAAAGTGGCCGTCGCCGCGCTTCAGGCCGGCATCGATCCGGTGGGCGCTTGCGTGGGCCAGCGCGGCACGCGCATTCAGAGCATCGTCAATGAACTGAACGGCGAGAAGATCGACGTGATCGAATGGAGCGAAGACCCGGCTGCATACATCACCAAGTCTCTCGGCCCGGCCAAGGTGTTGGCTGTGCATCCCAATCAGGACGCCAGGACGAAGAGCGCGACGGTGATTGTCCCGGATGACCAGTTGTCGCTTGCCATTGGCCGGGAAGGGCAGAACGCCCGGCTGGCAGCCAAGCTGACCGGATGGCACATCGACATCAAGAGCGGCAGCGAGGCGTTGAGCGAAGCGCTGGTGAAGATTGCCGAAGACGAAACGCTTCAGCGATGGATTGGCGCGGACATCGTGCAGGCTGTGCCAGCGGCGCGCGAACTGCTGGTGCGCCAGCGCGCTGTGCCGGCCCCGCTCAGCCCGGAAGAGTTCCTGATGGTCAAGCGCATCGTGGACGCGCTTCACGAGTATGTGACGACACAGGGATCGCCTGCGGCAACGGCAGAGCGGGCGGCAACGCAGCGAAGCGCGGCAGACGCGCAGCGCCAGGATGCGCGCCAGGCGGCATTGGAGCGCATCCCGCGCCCGGCATACGCCATGCCAGTTGAAAAGCTCGAGCTGACCCCGCGCGTGTTGCAGCACATCACCTCGGCCGGCATTCTGTCGGTCGGCGATCTCATGGAGCGCAGACTCAGCGGCGACGAAGGGCTGCTGTCAATCGAAGGCATCGGCGCAAAAGCGCTGAGCGAGATCAAGCTGGCCATGGACAAGGTGCTGGGCACATTTGCCCCGTCGCAGACATCGACCCAGCCCGCTCTCGCCGAGACTGCGACGGCGCCAGCCGCGCCGGCGATTGATGGCGCGGGCCAGACAAAGGCAGAGTCAACGCCCAAAGCGCCTGTTGTCGCCGCCGACCATGTCGCGCAGGTTGACACAGGCGCAGCAGCCGCGTCGGAATCGGCAGTGGTTGCGATGCTGTCGCAGGAACCAGCCATCGCCATGGCCCCTGCCGAGACGATCATGGACGACGGCGGCCGCTCGCCACAAGAGATCTTCCTGGAAGCCATGGCAGAAGAGGGCGACGAGCAAGGCGCGTCTTCTTCAGTCCAGGGTTCCAGGAAGAAAGCCGACAAGGACAAAGATAAGGATAAAGGCAAGAAAGGCGCGCGCGACCGTGTGCTAATATATGACGAGGATTTGGGGCGCACCGTCGTGCAACGGACGCGCAAGCCTGGCCGGGAAGGCTTCATCGATGACATCGAAGAAGAATAGCGCGCCGCGCCCAAAGCATGTGCCCATGCGAACGTGTCTGGGCACCCTGACGGTGCGTCCGAAACGAGAGATGGTGCGGCTGGTGCGGACGCGCGAAGGCCGGGTGGTGGTGGACCCTACCGGCAAACTGGGCGGCAGCCGGGGCGCGTATCTGACAAAGAGCCGCGCCGCAGCCGAAGCTGCAATCAAGCACAAGCGGATCGAAGCCGAGTTCGGCCAGCCGTTGTCCACAGAGGAAATCGAAGCCATTCTGGCTTACGTAAGCCAGTTTGATGCGACCTAGCCAGGTTGGTAAGAAGCGTGTCAAGCGAGACCGGTTGGGGCAGGCAGCACGCCATGCCTGCATGGCGCCGACGGAATCTGCGTTGAGCCATGAGAACCTGATCTGATGACGACTCCCGGCGCGCCGACAAAGCGCGCGGAGCAGCCATCGGCCGGCGCCCCGGTTTCGCGGGACGATGGATGATCGCAACAACAACGCAGGCTGGTTAGCCTGCGTTGTTGTTGCAGGCGTCTGAGCGCCTGCAAGCAAAGAGAGGTGTGATATGGCAGTTGTGACCAAGGATGCCGCGCCGAAGCCGGCCGGGCCAGCCAATGGCCGTGACAATCGCGACAATCGAAGCAGCGCGCCTGGGGACAACCGGCGCGGCGGTCCGCGCGGGTCGTCAGACCGTCGGCCGGGTAGCCAGGACAGGCGCCCGGCTGAACCCAGGGTCGTCGAGTTGCCCGATCAGGTGACTGTGCGCGACCTGGCGACGCTGATCAATATCAGTCCGATCAATGTCATCCGCGAGTTGATGAACAACGGCGTGATGGCCAACATCAACCAACAGCTCGACTTCGACACGGCTGCGATTGTGGTCAGCGGGTTCGGCTATGAAGCCAAACCCAGGCAGGTCGTGGTTGCCGCGCCAGCCGCCGAGGAAACCGTGATTGACCCGGCCACCGGCGTGGCTGCGCCAGCCAGGCCGAGCACGCTGCGCCAGCGGCTGCTGGCCAAAGAAGCCGGCGATATGCGCGAGCGCAGGCCGCCTGTTGTCACCGTCATGGGCCACGTGGATCACGGCAAAACATCGCTGCTCGACGCGATCCGCAAGACAAACGTGGCGGCGGGCGAAGCCGGCGGCATCACCCAGCACGTGGGCGCCTACCAGGTCGAGCACGAGGGTCGCAAAGTCACCTTCATCGACACGCCCGGTCACGAAGCCTTCACTGCCATGCGGGCGCGCGGCGCGCAGATCACCGATGTGGCGGTGCTGGTGGTCGCCGCGGACGACGGCGTGATGCCTCAGACCAAAGAAGCCATCTCGCACGCGAAGGCTGCCCAGGTGCCCATCATCGTGGCGCTCAACAAGATCGACAAACCCAACGCCAACCCCGAACGGGTCAAGAAAGAACTATCCGAAAACGGGCTGACGCCGGACGAGTGGGGCGGAGACACGATGGTCGTGCCGGTGTCGGCCAAGCAGCGCAAAGGCATTGACGATCTGATTGAAGCAATCCTGCTTGTGGCCGAATCGATGGACACCATCCGCGCCAATCCAGACCGGCCGGCGATTGGCACCATCATCGAAAGCGAACTGGACAAGTCGCGCGGCCCCATGGCTACCGTGTTGATTCAGAATGGCACGCTGAATCTGGGCGATTCGGTGGTGGTGGGCAATGTGCCCGGCAAAGTGCGCGCCATGTTCGACTTTCGCGGGCACCGGGTGAAGAAGGCCACGCCGTCCATGCCGGTGAGCATTCTGGGCCTGTCGGACGTGCCGGCCGCAGGCGACATCCTCGAAGCCGTCGAGGATGATCGCGTGGCGCGGGCATTGGCTGCCCAGCGCAGTTCCTCGCGCGCCAAAGACACAGGGCCATCGCGCGCAACAACCCTGGACGAGTTCTTCGCCCAGGCCAAAGCCGGCAAGGCGCGCAAGCTGCTGCTGATCGTCAAGGCCGACAACGACGGGTCGTTGCAGCCTATCATCGATTCGCTGTTGCGACTGAACACGCCCGACGCTGAAGTGTCGGTCGAGATTATTCACAAGGGCATCGGCGGCATCACGGAAGGCGACATCGAGCTGGCCGTGGCTTCGGGCGCGGTGATCCTGGGCTTCGAAGTGGACATGGACACCGCCGCGCGCCGGAAGGCGGACGTGAACAAGGTGGATATCCGCACCTACGATGTGATCTATAAACTCATCGAGGATGTGGAACTGGCGCTGAAGGGCATGCTGGCGCCCAAGATCGTGCAGCGCACCGTCGGCATCGCTGAAGTCAAGCAGACCTTCAAAATCTCCAGGGTCGGCGTGGTGGCCGGGCTGATTGTGCGCAGCGGCGCGGCGCAGCGCAACGCCCAGGTGCGGATTCTGCGCGCCGGCAAGGAAATCCACACCGGCAAGGTTGGCTCGCTGAAGCGCCTGACCGAAGATGCGCAGGAAGTGCGCCAAGGCTTTGAGTGCGGCCTGAGCATCGAGGGATTCGCCGATTACAGACCCGGCGACTCGGTGGAATTCTTTGTCGAGGAAGAGCAACGGCTGGCATGAGCAAGAAATATGAGCGGCGCGTCAGCGAACTGGTGCGCGCCCACCTTTCGACACTGATCGAGACCCGCATCAAAGATCCGAGAGTGGCGGGGGTGTCGGTGACGGACGTCGAAGTGACGCCTGACACGCGGCTGGCCAGGGTCTACTACAGCCTGATCGGAGACGAAGACGCCCGACGCCAGGCCGCGCTCGGCCTGGAAAGCGCAGCCGGCTGGCTGCGTCGGGAACTCGGCGCCCACCTGCGCACCCGCCACACGCCCGAGCTGATTTTCATTTTCGATGCGTCTCTGGAACGCGGGGAGCGCATGGCCCAGCTCCTCGACTCATTGCGCAACGATTCGCCCGCTGGGACAGCCCCGGCTGCTCGACCTGACGCCGGCGACGACCCGCCAGCCGGCCAGCCATAGGCCGGCGCAACGCGCACCCGCATGTTCAACCAGCACCTTTCGCCCAACTATCAACTGCAGCGCGAATGGGACGCCGCCGAGGGCTATCTTCGGCGGGCGCAGCGCATTCTCGCCATCACCCATGTGTCGCCGGACGGAGACGCCATCGGCAGCCTGCTGGGTTTCACGCTTGCCATGCGCGGCATGGGCAAACTGGTCACGCCAGCCTGCCAGGATGCGGCTCAGGTCAAATATGACTATCTGAACGGCGCGCGAGAGATCAGGCAGTCTGCCGACGGCCAGCACGATCTCATCGTCGCGCTCGACGCAAGCGATTTGCAGCGCCTGGGCAACGTGTTCGTCCCCGGCCTGCATGCGCGCCTGCCGATCGTGGTGTTTGACCACCACGTCACCAATACCATGTTCGGCGTCGTCAACGTCATCGAGCCGAATGTGTCCTCGACATCAGAACTGGTGCTCAAGCTCATCCGGCGGCTTGGCCTGACGCTGACGCCGGACATCGCAGCCGCGCTGCTCACCGGCGTGGTGACGGATTCACTGGCTTTTCGCACATCGAACACCACGCCCGACACACTGGCTGCCGCAATGGAACTGATGAAAACAGGCGTGTCGCTGGCCGATATCACGCGCAAGTCGCTGGTGCTCCGCTCCTACGACTCACTGAAGTTCCTGGCTGCCGGCATCATGGCCTCGCAACTGGAAGACGGCATCGCCTGGGCCTGCATCACTCGCAAGCTGCGCCGGGAAGTGGGCGTCAAAGAAGAGCGCGGCGACGGCAATCTGGTGGGCACTCTCATCACAGCCATGGAGGCGCACATCGCCGCCGTGTTCGTCGAAAACGCCGATGGGACGATCGAGATTGGCTTCCGTTCCGCCCCCGGCTATGATGTCTCGCAGGTGGCCTTTGAGTTCGGCGGGGGCGGGCATCCAGCCGCCGCCGGCTGCACCATCCCAGGCCCCATGCGCGACGCCGTCAACCGGGTGTTGCCTCGCCTGCGGCAGGTCATCCGCGAAGCATGATTTTTGACAATCGCTCAATCACTCAATCACTCAATCACTCAATCGTCAATTCATGGACGGCCTTCTCCTCATCGACAAGCCCGGCGGGATGACCTCGCACGATGTGGTGGCGCGCGCCCGACGTCTGCTGCGCATCCGCCAGATTGGCCACGCCGGCACGCTCGATCCGATGGCCACCGGCCTGCTGACGCTGTGCGTCGGTCACGCCGTCCGACTGAGTGAATACCTGCTCGGCAAGGACAAAACCTACACGGGCCGCGTCAAACTGGGCGAACGCACCAGCACCGACGATGCCGAAGGCGAGATCATCGAGCGACGGGATGCGCGAGTCACTCCCGAAGACCTGGCGCGCGTGACGCCGGCGTTTGTCGGCGACATTCTGCAAACACCGCCTCAGTATTCGGCCATTCAGGTGCAGGGCCGGCGCGCTTACAGACTGGCCCGCCAGGGAGAACAGGTCGATCTGCCGCCTCGGCCCGTCACCATCCATGAGCTGACACTGACGCCAGTCATCAAGCAACCGGCATCCCCTTTTGTTCATGAGATCGAGTTGCGCGTCACCTGCTCGGCCGGCGCCTACATCCGCGCGCTGGCGCGGGACATTGGCGAGGCGCTTGGATGCGGCGCCCACCTCACCGCATTGCGCCGGGTGCGCAGCGGATCGTTCACGCTGGCTGATGCGCTGACGCTGGACGAAGTCGAGCACGCCGCCCGCGCCGGCATCCTGGCGGAGCGCCTGTTGCCAGCCGATCGCGCCGTGGACGACATGCCGCGTTGCGATCTGGATGACGACGCTGCGCGCCGGCTGCAAATGGGCCAGTTTGTGACAGGCGCGCTGCCCATTGCTTCCAGCGGCGCCGGCGGCGTGATGTGCCGTGTGTACGATGGTCGGGGCCGGTTTGTGGCCCTGGGCCTCTATGACACCGAACGCGCGTTGCTCAAGCCGGCCAAAGTGTTCGAGCAACCCAGGCCGGCGGCGGATGCAAGCCGCGCGGCTTGCATTCGCAAGGGCGGCGCAC
>Ga0272446_1006022_pt1 | contig 12943 bp, 9 predicted proteins | sample YNPCB0061_FD_194587 | JGI IMG/M metagenome (GOLD analysis project Ga0272446, IMG submission 194587) | Hot spring microbial mat communities from Yellowstone National Park, WY, United States - YNP-CB-006-1 | ecosystem: Environmental > Aquatic > Thermal springs > Hot (42-90C) > Sediment | place... | reverse complement strand
GACCGGCCATTTCATCCGGAGCAGGCACGACAAGCCCTGAAACGGCCTCTTCCATCGCAGAAAGGATCTCCACCCGCTTGATGGAGTCGATCCCAAGATCTGCCTCGATGTCCATGTCGAGCCCCAACACATCCACCGGATAGCCGGTGAGGCGGCTGACCACTTCGAGCAGAACCGCTGCCACGGAGGATCCGTCATCCGAAGAGACACTCGGCCCTTCAGCCATCGAAGAAGAGGCTTGAAATCGGTCTTCCTCCCGGGGGCTCGCCACCCGATCGGCACTGGATGGGGTCGGATGCGAATCGACGACATCATGGGCCTCTTTCGAAACGACATCGCTCCGGTAGCCGTTTGCCGCCTGGACCCGATGCCCCGAGGGAAGACCGGTGTCTGCAGGGTGGGCGCCTTCTCTCGGGCCGTCGGCAATGACAGGACGAAAGACATCCGGCCGCCCGGCCTCAAGGCCCGGCGCAACAGCCCCAGCCGTTTGCGATCCGCTCAGCACCTGCTGAACGAGGCGCATGGCTTCGGCCTGTGTGGCGAGAAACTGCTGATGGAGTTCGGCCGTTTGTCGCTGGATTGCCTCGATGGATCGGATGCCCTGCTGAAGGGTCTGATGCCAGGAAGGGGTTTCGCAAGGGGAATCAAGAACGCGTGTTGGTTGCATCGGATTCTCGGTCATACGGCGGGGTATCGGTTCCGCAACGGTTGGGGGGTTGGGTTTCGTGGTTTCGCAAGATCTTTTCATAACGGCATTCTCAGTAGGCCGCGTTTGCGATTGTCTGAAATTGGCTCCGCAAATGCGTACACGCATGGCGGGTTTGCAGGAGACCTCATCCGGCTTGAGCCGACAGGGATGCCATCTATCGATGGCCACCGGATGTCCGGCCGCAGCGAGGCTGCACAGCACATGGGCCAGATCCAGGCAGGCGTTGTTCGTTCCACGATCCATCGCAAGAACCCTGCATGCCGGCATCGCTGATCTACCGTCTGCAGCCGTCTCCCGCACCAGCCCGCTCAGGACCGTCTTCGGTCCGACTTCCAAGAAGATGTCGATTCCCCGATCCCCTAAGGCCTGCATGCAGGAGACGAAATCGACCGTAGAAGCGATCTGATCCGCCAGGCGTAGACGCAGGGCATCGGCCTCATCCGGAAAGGGCTTTCCATCTGCGTTCGACAGGACGACCCGATCCGACGGGTGGATCGCCTCCTGCCGCAAGGATTCCAGGAAACGATCGACTGCAGGCCGCATCGCCGGACTGTGAAAGGCTGCGGCAACCGGCAGCCGGACGCACCGGATTCCCCGGGCGTCGCAAAAGGCTTTGGCCTGTTCGACGGCATCGAGGGACCCGGAGAACACTTGTTGGCGGGGCGCATTGCGGTTGGCCAATACCAGACCATCGATGTTCCGGAACATGTCCTTCGAAACGGACTCCTCCGCCAGGACAGCGATCATGCCGCCCGGCGACTGCAGAGCCGCCTCGGCCATCCATCGACCCCGAGCCGCAGAAAGTCGGACGAAGGCATCCCGTTCGATCCGGCCTGCCGCATGCAACGCACAGAGTTCTCCGTAGCTGTGACCGCAGAAGACATCCCCGGTGACACCGAAGGTTTGCAGCACGGACCACATCCCGATCGACACCGCACCGATGGCCGGCTGAGCGATGTCGGTCCTTCCGAGCCGCTTGGTTGAAGCCGCTGAATCGGTATGGAAACGGGGGGGATGGAGCGCTTCGTAGAAATCGGCAGGGTCCGGCAGGGCATTTCCCATGGCCTCGAGAACGGAGAAGGCCGACGGAAAGCGGACGAACCAGTCCCTTGCCATGCCGGGCTTCTGGCTGCCCTGCCCCGGAAACAAAAGACCGATCTTCGGCGGATTCAGGCCGGAGCCGAAGTACACCGTTTCGGCAAGCATAGGCTCCGGATCGCATCCATCGTCTCGGATCCGTCGCTGAGCGGCCCGCAAATCGGCAAGCCCGTCCTCCCCTCCGGTGTGCCCTGCAGCGGCTCGAACGACGGCCAGAAGCCGGAAGCGATCCTGCGACCGGAAGGTTTTCCGGGTTTCTGCAGCCAGCATCGGCAGCCGTTCCGGACGGCAAGCCGCCTGCTCGATCCATTGCTCGATGCGATCGGTGAGCTTCGATCGATCCGCCGCTGAAAACGCCGCCACCTGGATATCGTCGTCCCAAAGAACATCGGTCCGCTGGGAATCGGCTTCTTCCAGAACGACGTGGAAATTGCTGCCGCCGAATCCGAAGGAGCTGACGGCCGCCCTGCGGGGTGTGCCGTCCGGCGCAGGGAGCCAGGCTTTGGCCTCTGCGTTCAGCTCGAAGGGCCCTTCGTGAATCCGAAGCTCCGGATCCGGCCGATCGGCCTTGATCGTGGGCGGAAGCACCTTATGATGAAGGCTCAAGGCGGCCTTGATGAGGCCTGCCGCTCCTGCTGCGGCCTTCGTATGCCCGATCTGGGACTTGACCGATCCAAGGACGTGACGTCTGGTGGCACCGGCCTTCCCGTCTCCGTCCAGCACCCGGCGCAGGGCCTCGATTTCCACCCGATCGCCGACCCGCGTGCCCGTTCCGTGCGCTTCGATCAACCCAACCGTCTTCGGATCGATCCCGGCCGCTTCATAGGCCTTGCAAAGCGCCTGCACCTGCCCTTCCACCCGGGGAGCATAAATACTCTGGCTCTTTCCGTCGCTCGAAGCCCCCAACCCCCGAATGACGGCGTACACCCGGTCACCGTCCCGCCGGGCATCGGCAAGACGTTTGAGCACCACCATGCCGATCCCTTCCCCCAGCAAGGTCCCGTCGGCTTCGGCCGAAAAGGGACGGATGTCTCCGGTCTTGGACAGAAGGCCCGACTGGCTGAAGCACATGTGCATGAAGATGTCGTTCAGGGTATCCACGCCGCCGGTGAGAACGAGATCCGATCGGCCGCTTTCGAGCTCCTGAAGGGCAAGGTTCAGTGCAGCGAGCGAACTGGCGCATGCCGCATCCACCACACAATTGGGTCCGCGCAGATCGAGCCGGTTGGCGATGCGCCCTGCGACCACGTTTCCAAGAAGACCGGGGAAGGAATTTTCCTGCCACCGCACATAAGAGGCAGCGATCCGTTCGATGACCGCCTCGGACGTTTCCGGGTCGATACCCGCCTCGGCAAGCGCACGCCGCCAGTGCGGATGCCCCAACCGGGAGGCCAAGGGAATGGTGAGCTCCTGGGTACCCGTCACCCCCAGGATGACGGCGGCCCGATCCCGATCGAAGGGCCGATCGAGATACCCGGCATCCTCGAGGGCATTCCTAGCCACAACGAGGCCGAGAAGCTGTGAGGTATCGGTGGCATCGAGATTGGCGGGCGGAATGCCGAAGGCGGCGGGATCGAAATCGATTTCCGGAAGAAAGCCCCCCCGAGTGCAGTACACGTGATCGGGGGCCTTGGGGTCGGCATCGAAATAGTCGGCCCTGGACCAGTGGGTTGGCGGAACCTCGCCGATGCAGTCGATGCCGTTGACGATCGTGTTCCAGAATTCCCGGACGTTGCGGGAACCCGGGAACAGACAGCCGATGCCGATCACAGCGATGGGACATGCAGGGTGCGTCATTGCGGCGACTCCATCGAAGCGGCGGGCATGCGGTTTTCTGCAATGTCTCGAACCCGATCGGAACCGTCGGACTTCGAAAACGTCCCAAGCCCCACGGTCCTCCGGAAGCGTTCTTCGTCCTGAATCGCCCGTTGCATGTCGTTCACCTGCTGCAGAACGGCGGCCTCCCGCAGCAAGGCCAGGGCCACATCCACCACCTTTCGGTTGTCGGGGTCTTCGAAGGGGGTTCCCTCGGCCCACGCATTGAAAGCCCCCATGGCAGGCCCGCACCAGATTTGATAGTCCATGCGCCTCTCTGCAACGGCTTGCTTGGCCCAGAGGGAGGATTGCCCCAAATAGGAACGGAACACGAGGGCCATGCGGTGTTTCGGATCGCGTTCGGCCCTGAGGAGCTCATCGGGCTTGCGCGCCTCAAAATATGTCCGGGTCGATTCCCATTCGGCTTCGAGGCTCCTGTGGAAATACTCCTTTTCGAGCGTTTGGCGAACGGATTCCGGAAGGGCTTCGAGGCTTTCGTACCGCCGGTAACACTCGTAGAGCTTCTGGGCCTTTTGGGCAAACCAAGTGCCCCGCTTCAACACCTGCACGTTCACCCCCATCTCGAACATATCGGCGCTGGGCGCCATGGCCACGTCGGCCTGACGGGTTTCACACAGGAGCTTACGGATCTCGGGTGCGACACCCGCCTCGACGCAGGACTGGTTGATGGATCCGGTCTGAACGTAATCCGCCCCCATCGCAAAGGCTGCGGCAACCGCGTGCGGGGTGCCGATGCCGCCTGCCAGCCCGAGAAAGATCGGGCGATCGAATCCGTGCCGGCACACGAGCCGATCCCGCAGGGACGAGATGGTCGGAAACAAGGCGATGGCGGGTCGGTTGTCGGTATGTCCTCCGGAATCGGCTTCTGCAGTGAGGGCATCGCACATGGGCACCCGGCGGGCCAGATCCGCCTGATGTCGCGTGAGACGGCCCGAATCGACCAGAGAGGCAACGAGCTTGTCCGGAGCGGGAGACAGAAATTTTCGGGCGACTTCTTCCCGGGAAACCTTGGCCATCACCCGATTGGGGCATACGATGCGACCGGAAGGATCGACATGGATTCCTGAAAGACGGTATCGGACCAGGGCCGGGGTGAGGTTCATATAGGCAGAGGCTTCGATCCGATCGATACCGGCCCGCAGGTAGCAATCCACGACATGGGATTCGAGCTCCGGGTCGAAGGGGCTGTGAATCAGGTTGAAGCCGAAGGGTCTTGGCGCGATCTCCCGAACCGCCCGATCCACCCATCCGCTCAATTCGTCGGGCGGGATGCCCGCTGCACCGAAAAAGCCCATCATCCCGGCCTCGGCTGCTGCACGCACCATGTCGATGGAGCTGATCCCTCGCGCCATCGAACCCATGACATAGGCATAGCGCAGGTTCCAGGACTGCTTGAAGGCAGGATGACCCCACTGCTCCGCAGACAACGGAAACAGGATTCGGATCACCGGAAACACAGCTTGCTCCGGTGCAGCGGTTCGCACATCGACGAACGTGCCTCCCTGCGCCAGGGCAGGCCCCTTCGGTGTGCTGACCACAGCGAGGGGTGCCTCGGCGGTGCGGGCGGCTTCCAGCAGCGCCGAAGCGCCCACCAGGGACGGTCGATGCGCCGCCGGTATCCATCCGATGACTACAGATGGGAAAGAAACGTCAACAGAAGGGCCGTACGGTTTAATGGAAAGACTCCGTTCGGTAACAGGGTTTCGATGGATGATCCAATCGGAACGCCGGGTTTCGGCAGGAACGTTGGATACCTGATTGGCGAATCAGGAAACACCTTTTTTGAAAAGCGTCGATTCACGGACCGACCCGCATCGAGGCGACCAACGGGATGGCACATCCGGGGAAAAGCGAATTGCCCGACAGGAATTGGGGTTTTCAAAATGGGAATTTTTAAACAAATTGCCTTTCGGTGTCAAGTAGGATAGAAAAGAGGCAGATCCGGTGTACCTGAACCAGCCACGACGGGCCGATCTTCCGGGGTGGCACCAACCATGCCCCATCCGCCCGATACCGCCACGCCATTTTCATGGCCGGGGGCGGCGCTCCGTGCCATGGTCATTTATCTTGAAAATGTGGCATGTTCCGCTGCATCGTCACAACGCCTGCCCTTCGGCTCGGGTCGGAAAGAAACCGTGGTTTTCGTACAGGCACGATCTCACGTTCAGGCACTATCGTAAAAGAACCGTCACGCACCTCCGACATCCGTCTTCGGAACATCGTATGGCTGCAACCAATCTCTTCATCTTGGTTTTCATCACCCTTGCCGGTTTGTGTATCGGAAGCTTTCTGAACGTTTGCATCCACAGGCTGCCTCGGGAGGAATCCATCGTTTTTCCCCAATCCCACTGCCCGAAGTGCGGGCATCCGCTTGCCTGGTACGACAACCTACCGGTCATCGGGTTTCTTCTGCTTCGGGCCAAATGCCGCCATTGCGGCATGCCCATTTCCCCGCGCTACCCCCTCGTCGAAATCATCAGCGCCGGTTTCTGCCTCGGCATCCATCTGCGCTATGGGCTCGCTCCGCCGTTCTGGATTCTCTACGCCTTCACCTGTGCCCTGATCGTCATCACCTTCATCGATATCGATCATCGGATCATTCCCGACGAAATCAGCCTTCCGTTCATCGGAATCGGGCTTGCTACCGCCTGGCTGCTTCCAGGCGTTCGATTTCTCGATTCTCTTTATGGCATGCTGCTGGGCGGTGGCGTCCTGTATGCGATCGCCTGGGGATACGAGGCGTTGACCGGGAGAGAAGGCATGGGCGGCGGAGACATCAAGCTTCTGGCCATGATCGGGGCCTTCGTAGGATGGAAAGGGGTGATCTTGACCCTCTTTGTGGCATCGGTGATCGGAACGATCGTCGGAGGAGCGATCGCACTGCGGCGCAGGACGGATTTGAAACTGGCCATCCCTTTCGGGCCGTTTCTTGCGATCGGCGCCCTGTGTCATGTCTTCTACGGTCCGTTTCTGATCGACTGGTATATCGACGGCCGATGGCTCTGGTGGTGAACATGCGCATTGCCGTCATCTCCGACATTCACGGCAATTTGGAGGCCTTCGAAGCCGTTCTGAACGATATTGCATCCTGCCGGATCGATCGCACCCTATGCCTCGGCGACTGCATCGGATACGGCCCGGATCCGGAGGCCGTCGTCCGTCTGCTTCGAAGCGAAGGCATCGACAGTGTCATGGGAAACCACGAATTGGGCATCTGCGATGCGCGGACCCTCGACTGGTTCAATCCGCTGGCCCGAGAATCCCTCGAATGGACGGCTTCAAGGCTCTCGGAAGAAAGCCGCATCTATCTCTGCAGCCTGCCCAGGGCGATCGTTTTCGACGCTCTTCGTTTCGTTCACGGGTTTCCTCCGGATTCTCCACTGGTGTATTTCTTCCAAATTCCGGATTCGAGCGTGCAACGGGTACTCTCTTCCATGAAGGAGCGCTTCTGCTTCATCGGGCACACCCATGTGCTGCGTATTGCGCTTTGGCAGCATGCCGTCTTTCAAAAACGCCGACTTTCCCAGGAAATCGTCTCGGTTGCGAAGAACGGCAGAGCCATCGTCAATGTAGGCAGTGTGGGGCAGCCTCGGGACGGAGACCGTCGCGCCAAGTATGTCATTCTCGACACGGGGGAAGACACCATCGAAATCCGCCTCGTCGACTATCCCCGAGACGTGACCATCCGCAAAATGCTTGCTGCAGGTCTTCCCAAAAGCCATATAGAAAGGCTCTCATGACACGATGAACAGCATCGGCAGATACCGCATTCTCGGCATGCTCGGCAAGGGCGGCTCAAGCCGTGTCTACAAGGTTCTCCTGCCGGAGATCGATTCCATCGTCGCACTCAAATGGTTGTGGCCGAATCCGTTTCTGGCCGACCTGATGGGCATGGACAGGCTGCTTGAGATGTTTCTGGCCGAGGCCCGCATCATGGCAGGATTCCGGCATCCGAACCTGTTGTCCGTTTGGGACTACGGCATCGAGCAGGAAAGGCCTTACTACACGATGGAATACCTCTGCGACAATGTCGGCCTGTGGATCGGGGAACACGTAGAGGTGGAGCGGCCGACGCGACCGCTTCCTGTGGACATGGCGCTACGGATTGCCCGGGAAACCCTTGCGGGTCTTGCCCGAATGCATGCAGCCGAATGGATCCATCGGGACATCAAGCCCTTCAACCTCCTCCTGACCGATGAGCGGGCCGTCAAGATCGCGGACTTCGGGCTTTCGGCAGCAAGGGGGGAGAGGGCTGCCGGCCATCCCGAAAACCTCAAGATCGGCTCCCCCTACTATGCAGCCCCTGAACAGGAAACCGATCCGGCCGGTGTTCAGTTCTCCGCAGACCTCTATTCCGTCGGCGTCACCCTCTACCGAATGCTGACCGGACAATTGCCCCACTTTCCGCTGCCGTCCATCGAAACCCTGCGCCCTGAACTCGACGGCACATGGAATGCCTTCTTCCGGAGATCCCTGGCGCAACATCCCAAGAACCGGTTTCAGAGCGCAGCCGATATGACGGAGGCGATTCTCGAGCTGCAAGAGGAGTGGGAACGCCGAAAGGAACGGTTTTGCCGTCTGGAACCCGAACCCCGCCCGGATGTTGGCGCAAGGGAAACGACCGAAGCATCCCCCCTGCGCAGCCAGGCACAAAAGGTCGCCTTGTCGGAGGCAAGAACGGTTTTTCGCTTGGACGAGCTGTATCGGCCCCTCAAACGGAAAGCCGCCGAATGGGAAGCGCCGGACAAAGAGCTCGTATTGGATCGACGGAACCGGCTGATCTGGGAACGATCCGGATCGGCCTATCCCGAAAATGTCTCTCAAACCTTGGCCCGGATCGATCGCATGAACCGTAGGCGTTTCGGCGGGATCGACTCTTGGCGACTGCCCACGGTCGATGAGCTCATCACCCTGGTCGAGCCGCCCTCCCGCTTCGAGCACTTCTGCGCGCCGCCCGTTTTCGATCCTCTTCAGAAAAGACTCTGGAGCAGCGATCGCAAAAGCGCAACCGCCTTCTGGTTCGTCAGCCTCGACATCGGCTTCGTCGGATGGCTCGACGGCACCGGGTACGCCTATTCGAGAGCGGTGGCCGGCGCTTGACCGAAGGCCCCGGTCAACTTCCTCTGGAGCACCTCTTCTCCTGCTTCCAGGCATCAAGCAGAGCAGGAAGACAGATACCCGGTGAATTTCCAATTCTGATCCAAGTCGCCATGTTCGACTCCCAGTGTGGTGTATGACATTACAAAATGCCCACAGATGGAACGATTGTGAAACGATCGATGATGTGAGCGCCGACAATGATGGTCAGCGGCGGCTTGAATGGATTGCCCTTCTCCGTTCCATAGGAATGAACAGGGAAAGCCCGGTTGTTGTCGTCACCCGACTTGTCAACAACCGAACCCGATCAGGAAGGGGCGCATGGCGTTCTCGATGAGAAGGCGCACCTGCTCGACACTTTGTGAGGCCGTTTCTTCCGGTTGGATGGGGGCGCCAAAGCTCAGCGTGACATGGGAGAAGGGTTTGGGAATCATGAACCGATCCCAGCTGTTGGCATACCACGCACGGTCTGCGGATGCCCAAATCGGGACGACAACGGCTTGGGCCGATTTCGCCATGGCGGCGACACCCGGTTTGACGATGCCGGCAGGCCCCCGTGGGCCGTCCACGATGTGACCGGCAAGTCGAGACTGCTTCAACGCTCGGATCATGGTTTTCAGGGCGGCGGTCCCCCCCCGGGAGGAAGACCCCCTAACCGGTTGGAACCCTCCCAGCCGTGCAATGGCCGATGCCATATCTCCGTCATGGCTCCGGCTGATCATGATGGTAATGGCAGGGGGCTGGTGCCTGCTAAAATAACCGAAAGCCGGGAAAAACTGCTGATGCCACATACACAGCAGGACCTTCCGACCTTCTTGATACAGGAGGCGCCAGCTCTCACCGTTTCGGATCGTATACCGATAGGTCCGACAGAGCAGCCGGATCATGCCGTATGCCGACACGGAAAACCAGCGGGCCTGCAGCACATGCGATGGTTTCATTTCAAGAAAGCTTACCGTAGGGAGGATGGTTCCGCAGTCGGAGAAAGTCGGAGGCGTTCACCGGGGACCAGGGTCTTGTTCATATCCAAGCGGTTCAGGATCGCCAGGGCTTTTACGGGAATGCCGTATTTCTTGGCGATCCCCGAAAGGGTCTCTCCCTTCTGAACGATATGGATGTTTCCCGAGCCGCCTTCCGCCTGAATAAGCATTGTCTTCAACCGTTCCGGAAATCCCGCTGCACCCTCCGGGGGCAGGGTCAATGCATGGAAACCGGACGGCAAAACATATCCCCGAATTTCAGGATTCAGATCGCGAATCGTCTTGTAGGAAGTGCGCGCCGCCCGAGCAATCAAAAGAACGGAAACCGGTTGTTCGAGCTCGACTTTCAGCTGCTGCGTCACAAGCGGGGGATAGAGGTCTTCTGGTTTCAAGACAAACCCAAAGCGCTCCGGCCGGGTCAAAATCGCCTTGGCAGCCGCAAGCCGAAGCACGTATCGCTGGGTCTCCTGGGGAAGATGCAGCTGATAGAAATCCCGGCAATCCTGAAGAAAGATCTCCGTCCGCAATCCTTCTTCCCCCATGTTGTAGGCCGCTGCCGCAAGCGACCAGGCACCGAATTCCCGGTACAGCGCCGTGAGATAGTCCAAAGCCGCCCGAGTGGCGGCAACCGGATTCCGGCGCTCGTCCACGTCTGCCGTGATGTTCAGCCCGTGACGCTTTCCCGTTTCGGAAATGAATTGCCAATGACCGACAGCCCCCTTGGAAGATCCGGCATGGGGCAAAAAGGCGCTTTCGATGACCGGAATAAACTTTAGGTCCGAAGGAAGGCGGCGTTCCGCAAGGGTCGATTCGATTTCCGGGAAATACCGTGCCCCGCGTTTCAGCCACAGGACAACCTGTGCCGGATCCCCCAACATCAGCAGCATTTCTCGTTCGAAGCGCTCCCGGACTTCCGGATTGCCAAGGGGAACAGGCTCCCCGCAGACATCGATGCCTTCGATCGATCGAATACCCTCCAACAACCACTGAACCCAGGGGGCAGCCCCCTCCTGCATGCGGTCGGACGCAGCGGCAACTCCGACATCCAGACACACCAGCCAAAGGACGACCATCCAAAGAAGCCATTTCCTGTTCAAACGCGACATTACGGTTCCACTCCAAAACGAATCCATTTGAATCGGTTCTGAATATCCGCCGGCACCCGACTGCCGATACGGGCCATCAGCATGTTTTCGGGTTTGAGGCATATGTTGGGCTCGTTGGTCTGAAATTCCCGGAACCCAAACGGCTCAAAGAGCCGGAACAGCATTTGACGGTATTCCTGTGCCGACTTTCCGGTTCCGTCCAGATCCCATGTCCAGGAATACCCGACGAGATAGACGATCATCTCTTCGAGCCTCGGATGGCTGAGCAACATCTCGACCATATGACGGGCGATTCCGGTTGAGCGCCAGTCCCTGCAGACCTCGATGGCCTTCAGTTCGATCATGATGCCCGGCCCGACCCTTGACCAGCGTTCTTCGGGCTCCGGATGCACGAGCAACCCGAAGCCGATGATGTGGTTGTCGGGGATCAACGCAAGGACGATGTTGGCCCCTTCGGTTTCGGCCAGATGAACGAAGCTTTCTTTCTTGGTATAGAGGGATTTGTATCGGGCATAGACGCCGAACTGGGGATCGAGGGTACATGCTTCGATCCGTTGGGCCGAACAGAAGGATTCCAGCAAAATGTCGCCTTTGTCTGTCGATACGACCCGCTGTTCGGAAGGGTACCGTTCAAGTGGGGGGTTCGGATGCATGATGCCGATGGACTTTCGAGATCAAAAATCTCCCCAGTTCTTGTGAAGCCGCTTGCTCATGATGACCAAATGGTGGAGGTTGCCGCAGGAGTCCTTCACATAGTTGCGCAGTTCGGCTCGTTCGAAGAAATCGAGTTTGACGGCTGCTTCGATGGCGGCATCCTCAATTCCGGCCACAAAATCCGCACGCAGCTCTTCGAGGCCGAGATCCATGGCCAATTTGATGATGTCGAGCATCATCCACGTTCCAAGTCGCATGTGTCGAAACTCGGGAAGGATCATGATCCGGATACGACCGATGTGTTTGGTGCAACCGGCCTGCCGAAGATGCAGACTGGCATGCCCCACGATCTCCCCGTCACACAAAGCGATCAGCGAATGCACCGTCCCCGTATCGATGCCGTCGATCCATTTTTGAATGGTTTTGGGATCGAGGACATCATAGCGCATGAACCACCGGTCACTTTCGGGGACTCTTTCATAAAACCGAAGCAATGCCTGCTGATCCGAAGGCTCCAGCGCCCGGATCATCGCCTCACGACCGTTCTTCAAAACGACTTCTTTCGGGCATTTCACGGCATTTCCTTTCTAAACGACTGGAGAGAGGATGCGTCCATCCTATCGTTCGATCCGTACGGGACCCTTGTTGTTCGGGCCACCTCGGGTCTGCAACCGGGTGTTTGTTCAAGAGCGGGAGGAACCAACATGGAATGGCGATTCTCAGCACCGGAACCGGGCATGAAGCAAGGCAGCGTCGGGATTTCTTAGGGAGCCTCCGAATTCGGGACATTTTCTTGACTTATGGGATCGGCCATGGTAAAGATGCCGCCATGTGTCGGGGCGTGGCGCAGCCTGGTAGCGCACTTGAATGGGGTTCAAGGGGTCGGAGGTTCAAATCCTCTCGCCCCGACCATACCGTTGAATCGCTTATCCACTCCATCAGCCATCTTGATCAACAACTGCCGCTTCTTCATCTTCCTTTCCGTCAATCAGCCCCTGTAGCCCAGTGGATAGAGCAATGGATTCCTAATCCATGTGCCGCAGGTTCGATTCCTGCCAGGGGCACCAATGACATCCTGCGGTGAGGTCATAGCCTCCAAGGATTGCGGGTTGAGGATTCTCCAAAAAGCCTCCCCATACAACTCCTGTATACCCTTTTCTGGTAGCGCAGAGCGACGGTTTTCCATGTGAACCCTCGTCGAGGACTCCTCTGCTTCATGTAAGCGCCGCCATTCCTTCGCCGCTTGCTCTGATTACACCAGCGCCCGTCACGTTGCAAGGCAAGAATCAGCTTCCCGGCTCCCTCCACCCGAAATGCCCGACAAGCGCCTGTTCAATCCTACATTTCACACCCCTCCGCAGGTGCGAAGGGGTGTGAAATGTAGGTTGTAGGGGCGAATAATGATTCGCCCCTACGCCGCGCTGCCAGCGGCCCTCCATCTTGGCGCGCACGGGGTCGAAGTC
>Ga0272446_1006021_pt1 | contig 12944 bp, 11 predicted proteins | sample YNPCB0061_FD_194587 | JGI IMG/M metagenome (GOLD analysis project Ga0272446, IMG submission 194587) | Hot spring microbial mat communities from Yellowstone National Park, WY, United States - YNP-CB-006-1 | ecosystem: Environmental > Aquatic > Thermal springs > Hot (42-90C) > Sediment | place... | reverse complement strand
GCGTTCAGGAATATATCGTCTGGCGCACCTATAGCCAGCAGATTGATTGGTTCTACCTCGAAGATGGACAGTACAAACCCCAATCTCCTGAGGCCACAGGCATCCTGCGAAGTCAGCAATTTCCTGGTCTATGGTTAGCTGCTCCGGCACTCCTGGCGGGTCATCTCGCTGAGGTACTGCAAACCCTTCAGCAGGGCATCGCCACCCCCGACCATCAGACCTTTGTTGACACCTTGCGGTCCTCATCTCCAGAAGCGTAATCTACTTCGACTACCACGCCACCACCCCCGGCGATCGCCGAGTTACTGATCGCATCTACTACTTCATGACCCAGAAATTCGGCAACGCCAGTAGCACCGATCATGCGTGGGGTGTTTGGCTTGCTGGATTTTGGATGAATGGGTGATCGGGGTAATTGCAGACGGACAGGCAAAACCGCCCATTTGTGCCCATGTTTACAGGGGGCACCCCGTCCTTTGTACGCTCCCGGTGCACCATAGACCCAACGGTTAGAGGCTAAACGCAGCAGCAGGTCACACTGTTAGTCCAAAGTCCAGTGAATCAGGCTCGTGACCCCGAACCGGCCATGGCGGCTCGAAAACAGCACGACCGCCGCACCTACCATATCGAGTTCAAAATACGCACGTACCAGTATGACTCTGACCAACCTAACTAAGTTTTGTCAGTCAACCAGGTAACTACGTTATTCTGTCCATATCAACGCTTTTGACGCGACTGGAGAACTCATCATGACTTGGCGTGGATCCACAGCCCCAACCGATCGCATTTTTGCCTGTCTGGTCTATTTGCTTCCCCTGCTCGACGTTGTAGGTCTTGTAGGGCGTCAATTACTGCTGTCTGACTCATTTTTGACACCCCTGTTAGGTGCCATCCTGATTCCTCTAGCCCCGTTGATGAGCGTCTACTACGGCTTTGGGGGGTTCATGCCGTTAATCATCTTCTTTGTGTTGTATCTGCTGGTGGTTCGCAATGAATCCATCGCCCACTTCATTCGCTTCAACGCCATGCAGTCGATTTTGTTTGGCATCGTCCTGTCCCTGTTCTCCATTCTCTGGGGCTTTATCTTTTCTAATTTCTTGCCCCCTAGTAGCCTGATCACGCAGACCATTTTTAATACTGTCTTTTTGGCAACCATCGTGGCCGTTGGCTATTCCATTCTGCAATCGGCATTGGGCAAATATGCTGAAATCCCAACGATTTCAGATGCCGCCTACACTCAAGTGCGTTGGTAGGACATCTACCAACAGGTTTTGACAGGGTGACCCAGCAGCTAGAAAGTTGACTCGTGACTACTGAGATAGGGCTCCGCAGGAAAACGAGTGGCAACGACATTTTCCAGATAGCCGATGCCTTCGATCTCGACACGCACCCGATCGCCTACCTGCATGGCGCCAATACCAGCCGGAGTGCCGGTCAGGACTACATCTCCTGGCAACAGCGTCATCGCCTGACTGATGTAAGACACCAGCACTTCAGGCGAAAACACCATCTGGTCAATCGTGGCAGACTGAACCGGCAAGTCAGTATCATTCAGGAAAGTTTGGATTCGGGCACCTGGGCTGATTTCTCGCACAATCCAGGGACCTAAGGGACAAAAGCTATCGAACCCTTTGGCGCGGGTCCACTGACCATCTTTTTTCTGTAGATCGCGGGCGGTGACATCATTGGCGATAGTGTAACCCCAGATATTGTTCTGGGCCTGGTCTGGGGTGCAATTGGTGCAGCGATCGCCAATCACCAAGGCAAGTTCACCCTCGTAGTCCACCCGTTGCGACTGGGGTGGATACAGGATGGAGCCTTCAGTTGCAATGACCGTAGTGGGTGGTTTGAGAAACAACAAGGGTTCACTGGGCACAGGGGTTCCCATTTCTGCTGCATGATCCACATAATTTTTGCCAACGGCCACAATTTTAGAGGGAGAACAGGGAGCCAACAGCCAATAAGTGTCTGGGGCCAGATGGGTGTTGGTTAACTGGCCATTGAGCCAGGGAGGTGCATCCATCAACTGAACCGTCCGATCAAGCTGTAACAGTCCATAGTAAACCTGACCATCGGTTGCCTGGACCCTGACGTAGCGTTGTGCCATAGGTAAATGAACCGTAAAGAATTGAGCGGCTGCAGGACTAAGAAACGCAAGCTTTCCTCTATCGTTAGCAGGCCCCAATCAACCGTCGCCAAATCATTGGTGAGCTGGCGAGGTGATTGTATAAGGTCTTTCCTGGAGAAAAGCGCTTACGACCTGGTCTCGGATGACGCTATTCATCAGGCTGCCCTTCCTAGAATAGATTCAGAACAAATGCGTGAGCTCAGTCTCTATATTGCATGGATTAATGAAACTCTATAGGAAAAGCGGCTACAGCGTGACGTTCTTCTGGCAGCAGAATGGTGCGATTTGCTTACAACAGACTTCCGCAGACTCTTCCAGCCGACGCAACCATTGAGGTAAGATAAGAGATCCTTGCTTCAATGCCGGTGTCGGAATTCTTCGGAGAAAGTCCTTCTCTCTGAGGTCTCTGAAGCTGGCCAGAAGCCTTCTCAGTCCATAAGGAGTAAGTCCAGGCATGACGAATTTCTACTACGAAACCATGTACATCCTGCGTCCCGACCTGAATGATGAGGTCGTGGATCAGGAAATCGACAAGTATCAAACCCTGTTAAAGGACAACGGTGCAACCATTCTAGAAACCCAGCACCGAGGCAAACGCCGTCTGGCTTACGAAATTGACCGGCAGCGAGAAGGAATTTATATCCAGATGAATTACGAAGCTCCGGGACCTGCCATTGCGATTCTGGAGCGGGCTATGCGCCTGAGTGAGGAAGTGATTCGCTATCTCACCGTGAAGCAGGAAAAGGTCAAGGAAGAAGCTAGCGCATAGAAACTGTTAGCTTGAACTTGAATGATTGGATTCTAGGGTCATATTATTGTATGCCCCTTTTATATAGCGATCCGATCAGGATTGTGAAAGGTTTCCGCAGGAAATCCTTCTCACAAAGCCCTTTCACCATTCAGTCGTTCACAAGTGATTTAGGATTGCTATATGAATGTGGTATGGGGGCAAGGAAAGAGTTCCATTTTCGGTTTCAGGTGCTACATTAGCTGCAACCGCAATTTGTCGGGATTTTTGGGTTGGGCTTCTCTGCCCCATTGAGTGGGTGGGCAAGGCTGACCTGAACAATATGATTCACCCATGGAGTGGTATAGCCGTGACCTATTCCTTAGCTAGTCCTACCCTTTCCGATCTGCAATCTGAGGTTGCCCGTCTAAGTGAAGAGTTGCAGATGCGAGACAATCTGGTTCAGCAACTGTCTCAAGAGTTGTTTCGCCTGGTAAAAAGCAACCCCAGTGCCACACCGGATCCCCAAGTTTCAGAACGTCAGCAAGCTGAAGTCCGAGCTTTAAGGGAACAACTGCAAAGTGTGGAGCAGCAGGTCTCGTTTTATCAAGAGCAAATCAGCGATCGCGATGCCGAGATCTACCAGCTCAAACAGAGTGTGCAGGAATTGAGCGATCGCTCCCGCATGCTGGAGCAGGTAGTAGAGGAAATGCCTAAGATCTACCGCCAAAAGTTTGCCGAGCGTATGGCTGCGGTAAAAGAAAAAGTGGCCCAGGTGCAGCAGGAAAATCGCCGGTTGCATGCCGAATTGCAAAGTGTTAGCTATCGGCTGGCAGTCCGGACCCGTCGCCAGAGCCACCTGGATCTGCCCAGTTTTCCCCGGCCAGGGGGAGCCATTAGTCTGCCGAGCTTTGGCTAGGCACCAACTTTGCGGCAAGCCTGACAGGGTGCAGCTACCGTTTCAAAAACTGCAAGGCTTTGCCCCGGACGTTGGTGTTCAGTTTGCCCTGGTCATAGGCAACCTGCCCACCCACAATTGTTACCACCGGCCAGCTCGTCAGTTCCCATCCTTCAAAGGGACTCCAGCCACCTGTAGTTTGTAACTATTCCCATCGGACCGGCCGATAGGTGTTGAGATTAACCAACACCAGGTTCGCGTCATAGCCAGGGGCGATCGCACCTTATCCATTGGGCCACCTGAGTCAGGGAACACCACCCCTTCATAGCCTCAGTCAGCATCAACGACAGGGAGGTTTCCACACCAGGCATACCGGAGGGCCAATTGGGCGGCTTCAAAGAAAGTCACTCCGCCCCTGACCCAGGCGCAACTGGCGGTAAACAGGTTCTCCTGGTGTTCCAGACCTGGTTCGCGGAAATGGACCTGCGGATCGATCACCCCCGGCAACAAAGTCAGACCATTGGCGTCAATCACAAGCAGGTCCTCTGCCGCAGGATCGACGGGTATCCGCTTAAGGCGGGACAGATTAGAGGATACAAAAAGGAACTGCGTCCCTTTTTGTCCCGCTTTGTGGTGGTGCCCGAATCGACGGAGATAATGGGAGCAACCGTTGTGATGCTGCCATTTTCAATCAAGACATCTCCCAGCAGGAAAGCTCTCTCTGGCAGGAGAACTTGGGCTTAATGAATAATGGTTCTAGAATGGATGGACATAGATTCCTGGTTAAGAACTGAGTAAAGTGAGTAGAGTAGTGGGTATGCGGAGCAAAAGGTCTATTGCTATAATCACTTTTTCCTAGGCCGTTCATCTCACCACGGTTATGACTGTTATCTTGCCTGACTAAGTTATTCTTTCTTTTCCGATAAACGCGTATGACCCGTGTACCGAGCAACATATCCGACGAGAACACTGCGAAAGATGACGCCTCTCGCAAGCCTGCAGAAAATCCCTGGGTTGAAGTGGCCAAAACCATTGGGCTCAGTGCAGTTTTGGCCTTCGGGATCCGTACCTTCGTAGCAGAAGCGCGCTACATTCCCTCCGGATCAATGTTGCCGACGCTGCAAATTAACGATCGCCTGATTGTGGACAAGGTTGGCTACCACTTTCGCGATCCCCAACGGGGAGATGTGGTGGTCTTCTCTCCCACCGACGCCCTGCAGCGGCAGCAATTCCATGACGCCTTTATTAAACGGGTAATTGGCTTACCTGGCGAGAAAGTGGAAGTGAAAGGCGGTCGGGTGTTTATCAACGACCAGCCCCTGCGGGAAAATTATGTCGCCGATGCTCCCCAATATCAATATGGCCCAGTGGTTGTGCCCGCCAATTCCTATCTGGTTTTAGGAGATAACCGCAACAACAGCTACGACAGCCACTACTGGGGATTTGTGCCACGGAACAAGATTATTGGCCGAGCGGTCGTTCGCTTCTGGCCGCCCAACCGGATTGGAGAAATCGTGCCGGAACCGAATTACGGTTCGTAAGCAGCGGTTTGGGCCTGGGAAATGATGGGTTTACGGGCCAGGTGTTTGGACTGCAAAAACTGCCGCACCACCTCTTTCACATCCTTTAATTCCCCTTCCACCAGGTTGTTCAGCCGTTGCATTTCCTGAGCCGTAATTTTGCCAGCTAGCTGGTTGATGGCATTCCGCAGTTGGGGATAGCGTTTCAGGGTTTCCGCCCGCACAATGGGAGCCGCCTCATAGGGCGGAAAGTAGTGTTTGTCATCTTTTAAGACCACCAGGCCCAGACGGGCAATTTGCCCATCGGTGGAATTGCCGGCAATCATATCCACTTGCTTTTGCAGCAATGCCCGATAAATCAACCCCAGGTCCATAATCTGAGGCGGTCTGGAAAATTGCAGGTTGTAAACGTTGGCCAGTCCCGGAAAGCCATCTTCCCGTTCCAGAAATTCGTAGCCAAAGCCGCCGCGCCACTGGGGCGTATAAGCGCTGGCCTGGGATAGGGTCTGCAGGTTATGGCGACGGGCCTCTTCGCCTCGGATAATCATGGCGAAGGTATTTTCAAACCCCAGGGATGGCAGAACTTCCAGATTGAACTGCTGGGCATAGAGTTGCTTCAGCCGTTGGTGCACCAGCTTGGCATCGGCAATTGGTTTTTGCTTCAGAATGCCGGTGTAGGCGGTGCCGGTATACTCCACATAGGCGTCAATTTTGCCGCTGGTGATGGCCTGATGGCAAACAAACGACCCACCCAGCCGAGGCCGCCGGTCTACTTTCAGATCGGTGGTGGCTTCGATTTGCTGGGCCAGCAGTTCTCCCAGGATGTCCTGTTCGGTAAAGTCCTTGGAAGCGACAACGATGTCTCCCTGGTTGCCCACCGGATTAACTGACCGACAGCCGCCGATCGCCGTCACCAATGCGATCGCCAGCGAAATCAGGATGCCTTGCTGCTTCATGACTGTGTCCTGACCTTATTTGACACTGAATCGATGTTCTAACCAGCCAATGCCATAATCCGCCAGCAGGGCGATTGCCGCCGCTGGCACCGCTCCCGCCAGAATTAACTGGTTGTTGACCACTGAGATGCCCCGAAAAATAAACACCCCCAGGCCGCCTGCCCCAATGGCTGCGGCGATCGTGGCAATGCCAATGGCAATTACCGTCGCCACCCGCACCCCAGCCAGGATGACACTCAGGGCCAGGGGAATTTCCACTTGACGCAGGAGTTGCCAGTCGGTCATGCCCATGCCCCGTCCAGCTTCCCGAATAGCTGGATCAATGCCAGTAATGCCGGTGTAGGTGTTGCGGATGATAGGCAGGAAGGAATAGAGCGTCAGGGCTACGATCGCCGGAACGACCCCAATTCCCCCAATAATCGGAATCGGAATCAGCAGACCAAACAAAGCCAGACTGGGAATAGTTTGCAGGATATTGGCCACAGCCAGCACTGGCTGGCGCAGCACCGTCCGGCGCGTAATCAGAATCCCGAGGGGAATGCCAATCAGGGTGGCAATGGCAATGGCGATCGCCACCAGTATCAGATGCTCACCCGTGCGCTGTAGAATTTCCGGTCCATACCGGATTAGAAAAAAATCACTCATGAACGGTTGATGAATGGAGATGTTCGGGGCATGATCAGGCATTAGGAAAAGCGTACCCTACCCCCGGTCCCTTCCAGGATTGATTGTCCCATTGTTGCTGCTATGAAGATTTTGCTGGTCGAAGATGAGCCAGCCACTGCGGATTTTCTTACCCGGCTGTTGCAAGACCATCGGTACACCGTTGATCGGGCCACCGATGGGCAAATGGGACTGGATCTGGCCAGTCAGTGGTTCTATGATCTGCTGCTGCTGGATGTGAAGTTGCCTAACCTGGATGGCTTTTGTGTCTGTCGCAACCTGCGGGCCCAGGGCAACAAAACTCCCATTCTGATCCTGACAGCCCAACATGCAAAAGATGACGTCATTCGGGGACTGGATGCCGGGGCTGACGACTACATTGTTAAGCCCTGCGATCCGGAGCAATTGCTGGCCCGCATTCGAGCCTTATCGCGACGCACCCTAGAAACCCTCACCCCGGTACTAACCTGGGGTGATCTGAGACTGGAGCCAATCTCCAGGCAGGTGACCTATCGGCAGCAGCCCCTGGTTCTGCGACCCAAAGAATTTAGCTTGCTGGAACTGTTTCTACGACAGCCCCAGCGAGTGTTCAGCCGCAGTACCATCCTGGATCAGGTATGGACCGTGGATGACTTTCCGTCGGAAAATGCCGTTACCAACCTGGTCAAAGACCTGCGCCAAAAACTGACGGCGGCTGGGTTGCCGGAGGACATGATCAAGACCGTTTACGGATTGGGCTATTACCTGCAACCACCGCTTGCGATCGCCCAGACTGCTGATGCCAACCTAACTGCAGATCCAGAAAAGCCGGAACCGGCAAATGCCCTGTCCCGCCCCCTGCATGCTCCCCTGGTTGAATTAGGGCAACTGACCCAGCAGTTTCACAGCTTGCTGAAGCAACGACTGGCCTGCCTGCAAGAAACTGCTGATCAACTCCAGCTTGGTCGTTTAGAGGACAGCCTGCGCCACCAGGCCAGAGAAGCAGCCCATCGTCTAGCTGGCAGCCTGGGCACCTATGGCTACTGTCGGGGGTCCGAATTGGCCCGAACCTTGGAAAATCTGCTGCAAGGGAATAGGCCCCTGGAACCACAGCAAATCACCAACTTCAACCAACTGCTGGCCCAACTGGCTCAGGCGGTGACCGAACCCGACGAACAATCCCTGCAGGGGTGGCCGGATTTTCCCACCGGATCAGGCCCAACCCCAATCGATGCCCAGCCACTAGTGCTGGTGATTAGTGACGATGACGCCCTGGCCGAAGCCCTGCAACAAGAGGCCCTGGCATGGGATTTACGGATCGAGGTGGTGCCGGACTGGTCCGAAAAGCAGCAGCAATTTATCCCAGCCCCCCCCGCGATCGCCCTAGTTGAATTGCAAGGCGCCATTCCCCATGACGTGGGAACCGACTGGTTACGGCAATTGAAACAACAATTTCCCTCAGTGCCAGTTTTGACCCTGGCCCAGCAGGATACTCTGACCAATCGCATTGCCACTTCTCGGCTGGGCAGCGCCCGCTTTCTGCCCAAATCCGTAACACCTACCCAGATTTGTCAGGCGATCGCCCAATTGCTGCCCCAACCGCCCGCCCGCCCGTCCACCGTGCTGATTGTCGATGATGATCCAACCTTGCTGACTGCTTTAGCAGGGCTACTGCAACCCTGGGGATTGCAAGTAACCGGGCTGTCTGACCCCAGCCAGTTCTGGCAGGTCTTGACCCAAACCAAGCCGGATCTGTTGCTACTGGATGTGGAAATGCCGATGTTCAATGGCATCGAACTGTGTCAGGTGGTGCGGCAGGATGCCCAGTATGGAAACTTACCGATTCTGGTGATTACGGCCCATACAGATCCAGAGTCCGTCCAACAAATTTTTGAAGCCGGAGCCGATGACCTGATTAGCAAGCCAATTGTCGGTCCTCAGTTAGTCACCCGCGTCATCAGTCGCATCGAGCGATCGCGCCTGTGGCAGCAATTAGAGCATCTGCGCCGCCGCCAAGCCCAGATCTGGCAGCAGCACCCATGGAACCACAGTCGAGTCAGCGCCGCCCTGGCTGAGGGAACCTGGCAAGAGTCATTGAAGGAAGACAGCCGAATTACGGAGTTGTCACTCTTGGCCCATTCCTTTAACCGCACCGCTGAGCAATTGCAACAGTCCTTTGACCGCATCAAAACGGCGCTGCAGGAATCGGAGGAAAAGTTCACCACTATTTTCCGCACCAGCCCAGATTCGATCGCCCTGACGACCATCGATGACGGCGGTCGGTATGTGGAAGTCAACGATAGTTTTTTAAAGCTTACTGGCTATGACCGGCAGGAAGTGATTGGCCGAACTACGGCCGATCTGAACCTGAGCATCGATCCGCAGCAGGATGTGGAGTTACTGAATTTACTGCAGCAGCAGGGAGCCGTCCAGAACTTTGAGTATCATTACCGCAGTAAGGCAGGAGATCTGGGAACTGCCTTGATTTCCTTTCAAGTGGTGGAACTGGACGGTCAACCCCATGTGTTGACCGTAGCCAGGGATATTAGCGATCGCAAACAACTGGAAGAGGCTTTGCAGATTTCGGAAGCAAAAGTCACCGATATTTTGAATAGTGCGATCGCATCGATTAGCAGTTTGCAGGTTTTTTCCGATGGCGTCTGGCGTCTAAACCACATCTCTGCTGGCTGCGAGGTGATTTCTGGTTACACCCCGGAGGAATTGATCGCCGACCCGGACCTCTGGGTTAGCCGCATTGTTCCGACCGATTGGCAGGTGGTGGCGCCAGAAATCTATGCCAACCTTTTTGCCGAGCAGACCGGCACCTATGAGTACCGTTTCCGGCACAAAGATGGCAGCGTGCGCTGGTTTTCCCAGACCAACCGTTCCCGTTGGGATGAGACCCAGGACTGTTGGTTTGTGACCGCTGTCACTTCCGATATCAGCGATCGCAAACAGGCGGAGATTGCCCTGCGGCAAAGTGAGGAACGATTCCAGCAGTTAGCGGCGGCTTCACCTGGCGTAATTTACACCGTGGTGGAAGATCCCGAGGGGCCAATTCGATACGAGTATTTGAGTCCGGCCTTTGAGGACATTCACGAAATTCCAATTACTGAAGTCCTCCAGGATGCAACTCTAACCTTCCAGCAAGTCCATCCAGAGGATCGGGCAGCCTATCAGCAAGCCGTTGCCCAGAGCAGCCAGACCATGCAACCCTTTCGCCATGCCTGGCGCATCATTACGCCTGCTGGACAGGTGAAATGGATCCAGGCCAATTCCCGACCGGAACGACGGCCCAACGGGGAATTGGTTTGGCATGGAATTGTTATGGACATTACCGATCGCAAACAAGCCGAGCAGAAGTTGCAACAGGCACTACAGGAACTAGATACGCATTTTGAAAACTCCCCTCTGGCGATTGTGCAGTGGGACCAGGAGTTTCGGATTTTGCGCTGGTCCCAACAGGCAGAACGAATGTTTGGTTGGACCGCTGATGAGGTCAAGCACCTGTCCTGGCAGGAGTGGGATTTTGTGTACCGGGAAGATCGCGATCGGGTCAATGCCGAACTGGCTCCCCTGCTACATCAGGCTGTCACCCATCAGACGATTGAGAACCGTAACTACACCAAAGATGGTCGGGTGATTCTGTGTCAGTGGTTTACCTCGGCGGTCTTTGATAACGATGGCAATTTGAGTTCTCTCCTGTCTTTCGCAGAAGATATTACCGATCGCAAACAAGCGGAGGAAATTCTGCGGCAAAGTGAGGCCACCAACCAGGCTCTGATTCGAGCCATTCCTGACCTGATGATTCGCATGCACCGGGATGGCACCTATCTGGCGGTCTATCCCAGTAATACGGTCAAACTGCTCCATCCAGAAAAAATGCGTCCTGGCATTACCATTTTTGAAATGCTGCCGGAAGAGGTAGCCAACGAGCGTATGTGTTATGTCGAGCAAGTTTTAGAGGATGGTCAGGTCCGCACCTATGAATTTCAGTTGATGGTTGAGGATGACCTGCGCTATGAAGAAGCGCGGATTGTTCCCTGCGGGCCGGATGAGGTGCTGGTGATTATTCGGGATATCAGCGATCGCTACCAAATAGACCGCCTCAAAGATGAATTCATTTCAGTCGTCAGTCATGAACTCCGCACTCCCCTAACTGCCATTCGCGGCTCTCTCGGCATGTTGAACATGGGCGTATTGGATGATGAACCGGAAACCGTTAAGCAAATGCTGCAAGTGGCCTTAAATAGCAGCGATCGCCTGGTGCGCCTGGTGAATGACATTCTGGATCTGGAACGGCTGGAATCGGGCAAGGTGCAGTTGATGATGGAACCCTGCGACGCCGATGACCTGATCAACCAGGCCGTAGAATCCGTCTACCCCCTGGCCATCCAGAAGCAGGTAAAACTGGAAGTACTGCCGATCTCCCTAGATCTCTGGGCAGCCCCCGATGCCATTGTTCAGACCCTGACCAACTTACTCAGCAACGCCATTAAGTTTTCAGCTCCTGGCCAGACGGTCTGGGTGCAGGCTCAACCGATATTGGGAGAAGGAGGAAGGAATGGGGAAGGGCGAATGAAGCACGGAGCCTGGGAAATGAAGTCGGGTAACCAGGCAGGGAAAGTCCATCCACCCCCAACATTCAGAATTCAGAATCATCCTCCTGCCGATTCCCCCCTCCCTACTCCCTACATTCTTTTCACGGTCAAAGATCAAGGTTCAGGCATCCCAGCCGATAAACTGGAAACTATTTTTGGCCGCTTCCAGCAGGTCAATGTGTCCGATTCTCGTCAAAAAGGCGGCAGCGGCTTGGGACTGGCCATTTGCAAAAGCATTGTGCAGCAACATAATGGTCTGATCTGGGCTGAGAGTGAAATCGGTCAGGGAAGCTGTTTCTATTTCACACTGCCCCTTTCCCAGCCATGACCAAACGCATTCTGCTGATTGATGACGATCCGGACATCCGGCTTGTAGCCCAACTGGTGCTCCGTAAAGTCGGTGGCTGGGACATCTTGCTGGCAGCATCGGGGGCTGAGGGCGCAGCGATCGCCAGGGTGGAACAACCCGATGCCATTTTGCTCGACATCTCCATGCCAGAGATGGATGGATTTTCCGTATTTAACCAACTGCAAGCTGACTCAGTAACCCAGTCGATTCCCGTGATCCTGCTGACAGCCAAAGTCCTACCCAGCGATCGCCGCCGCTTTGCCGAAATGGGAGTTGCGGGAATGATTAGCAAACCCTTCGACCCAGCCACCATCTGCCTCCAGGTATCCAGCTTCCTAAACTGGCAGACCTGAACCGATCCGACAGCCCCCTTTGGGTGGTGCTGAATAGCAGTATGAATTGGAACGCAGTTTCAATTCGTACAACTGTTGATTCATACCCAGAATCAGCAACGCCCCCTTTGAATTGCCAGGGCTTGTCCGGCTGCTGACAATGACTGGCCATGCCCACCCATGCAGTTGGCCAGCGAAAAATCAGAAAAAGTAGGGCTTCTTATATTTCTCTTAGATTTCTCCTGCAGGATGAACCTATTACTTTTTTCACCGTTATACAGATCAGGAAGACCCATCTATGGTTTGGAGCGATTCCCCCCGTCGCAGTTCTGTCGAACAAAGCATCCATATTCTGAATCGAGCAATTGAAAAAATTGATGCCAATGATCCGGTCTGTGCTCAAGTCATGGTCGGTGTCGCCATTCATCTCCTAGAAACAGTGAGGACTGACTTAAATCAACACCTGGACACCGAAAGGCGCATCAGACAGCTTCTAGGATAATCAGATTTTGAATTAACCAAAGAAAAATCATGCCTTTGCTAGAAAGTGTTGTTGGATGACTGAGGCAAAACCATAGCCTAAATGTTTCAGGGTTTAGCCTTCCTGCAATGCGTCTTGAGTGGCTATATTACCCGCGTTATAAGACCCCTTGAAGAAAAACCCGCTAGTTCACCTGTCGTCCTTTCAACGACCTTCAAGCAGTGGAGATAAATCCTGATGTCTGGCAAGTTAATTTTCCTGATTGATCACGATGATGGGATACGGGAAGTTGTGCAGGTTTGTCTGAGAC
>Ga0272446_1006020_pt1 | contig 12945 bp, 12 predicted proteins | sample YNPCB0061_FD_194587 | JGI IMG/M metagenome (GOLD analysis project Ga0272446, IMG submission 194587) | Hot spring microbial mat communities from Yellowstone National Park, WY, United States - YNP-CB-006-1 | ecosystem: Environmental > Aquatic > Thermal springs > Hot (42-90C) > Sediment | place... | reverse complement strand
CGTCATTCTCAGCCATGAAAAACATTCGGCGGTGATCGACTGTGTGAGATGCCATCATGATCTTGACCAATTTGGCAATAACAAAGGATCTGAGGGACAGTCCTGCTCGGAATGCCACACCCGGCAAGCCGGCGCCAATCGGGTCCCGCTGCGGGAAGCGTTCCACACTCAGTGTAAGGCGTGCCACGAGCAAGTCCGGTTGCGAGGTGCACCAAGCGGCCCGGTGATGTGTGGAGAGTGTCACGTCCGCAAGTGAAATCGCAAACGCCAGCGCTCGATGGGACGCGGCTCGCTGCTGCCCCATCGACACTTTAGGGCCCACACCGCGGTGTTTTCAGTCCATGGCCTGTGATCATGAGGCGATGGCCCCCTCCCAGGCAAACCTTGACTTGCCAGCACGATATTCCTTGAGTAGACTCTCAATGCTTTTTACTTGACTTTATGACCCACAATGGAAAAGCCTGTCGCGTCTTGAACGACCGGGCGGAAGAACAGCCAGAGCGCAACGGGAGCTCCAGTTTTGAGGCCCCAGCTTTGACCGTTGACGGAGGATGGCGGGGCCATCCTCCAAGCCACTTTCTTTCTGAATCGATAACTGTTGGAGGAGCACAGCAATGCAGCGAACACTGTCGATCATCAAGCCGGATGGCGTTGCCAAAAACCTGATTGGAGAAGTGATCAAGCGTTTTGAAAGCGCCGGCATCCGCATTGTAGCCGCCAAAATGCTACATTTGACAAAGCAGCAGGCGAAGGGTTTTTATAAGGTCCATCAAGACAAAGGGTTCTACGAGAGTCTGACGGACTTCATGTCCTCCGGACCGGTCGTGGTGATGGTCCTGGAAGGAGAGGACGTCATCAAGAAAAACCGCGACTTGATGGGCGCCACGAACTATAAGGAAGCAGCGCCGGGGACCATTCGCCACGACTACGCAACCGACATCGAGAAGAACATCGTTCACGGTTCGGACGGTCCCGACACCGCCGCGACGGAAATTGCTTTCTTTTTCAATCAACTGGAGATTTGCGCGCAGGACCGGTGCTGATCCCCGTGGCTGGCTATGCGCTGTAAACGAACCCGGGATGTCGGCGTCAAGGTGCCCGCCATCCCGCGAACTGCTCGGTTTGTGTGGGGTAAGGATATGATATCGTTAAAGAATCGTTACGTACTCGTGATTCTTGCCGTCTTTTCCTTAATTTCGGTCTCGTGTCTTTGCGGCCGCTGCTGGGGATCTACGGAATCGCCGCCGGCGGGGCAACTGTTCGTGGTGCCCTATTACAGTCCTCCAAAGCAGGCCAGCCTGTGTGGAGAGAGCGTGCCTCTGCATTTGCCGGATGTGTGGGAACGGTTCGATCGAGAGTTCACCGTAGTCGTTTACAGCCACGCTCAAGTTTATCTCTGGCTCAAGCGCATGGAGCGCTATTTCCCGTGGATTGAACAGCAGCTGGCGCAACAAAACCTGCCGGATGACTTGAAGTGGGTGGCGGTGGCGGAAAGCGACCTGTTGCACAATGCCTACTCACCCGCCGGCGCCGCCGGTCCGTGGCAGTTCATTTCGAGCACCGGTTTGAGCTATGGACTCAACCAGACCAGCGACATTGACGAACGGCATGACTTCGAGATGGCCACGCAAAGTGCGTTTCGTTATCTCAAAGACTTGTATAATATGTTTCAGAACTGGACGCTTGCCATAGCCGCTTACAATTGCGGCGAAGGCAGAATCAGAAAAGAAACGGCAAACCAGCGGGTCTACGATTATTATTCCTTAAAGTTGCCGCTCGAGACGGAAAGATATGTCCTCAGGATCATTGCCATCAAGGAGGTGCTCAGCCACCCCGAACGCTACGGCTATGATTTTCCAAAGGGCGCCGGCTACCCTGTGATCCCGGTGGACCAGGTGAATGTGAGACTGGACCGGGCGGTGGCCATTCAGTCTGTAGCTGACGCGGCCGGGATGACCTACCGCGAGTTTAAAATGCTCAATCCGGCCTTCAAGTCGGACACCATACCGCCCGGAAGTTACAATTTGAAAGTGAACCAGGGTAAAGGCAATGAGCTGCAGGCCCGTATAGCCTCACTCCAGCCGAAGTTTGAAGCCCCCAAGGACGAAGCGCCCAGATTCGAAGCACCCAAAGAGACTGCGCCGAAGCAGGCCGCTCTGAAGCAGGCCCCACCGAAACAGGCGGTTGTCTATCACCAGGTGAAAAAGGGAGAGACCTTGACCGGTATCGCCAGACAGTATGGCGTGAGCGCAGCCGATCTGCGGGAATGGAACAAAATGAAAAAAGACGGCGTCACCATTGGCCAGTCCCTTAAGATCGTCAAGTAAGGGCCCTAACCGGCGCATGCCGGTGTCGCCGCTGGCCCCGTCCGGAGACCGCGGAAACCGCAACCGTCATGGCAACAGGAACGCCCCTGATGGACCTTTACCAGCAAGCAGCAGAGCAGATTTTGCAGAGTCATTCCGCAGTTGCGCTGACCGGGGCCGGCATCTCCGTCGAAAGCGGCATACCCGATTTTCGGAGCCCGCAGGGGCTTTGGTCGAAATATGATCCCATGGAATTTGGGCACATCGAATCTTTTCGGACCAATCCGGCGCGAGTTTGGCGGATGCTGCTGGAAATGGATGCACTGCTGGAGCAGGCGCAGCCCAACCCCGCCCATTTCGCGCTGGCTGATCTGGAGGCGCGCGGTTTGTTGAAAGTCGTGATCACGCAAAATGTGGACAGCCTCCATCAGCGCGCGGGTAGCCATAATGTGGTTGAATTCCATGGCCACAATCGCTCTTTGCGCTGTGATAGCTGTGGCGCCCGCTTCCCCAGGGAGACCATCGCCCTCGGCAGCGGTCCTCCTCATTGCCGCTGCGGCTGCGCGCTGCGGCCGGAGTTCGTGTTTTTCGGCGAAAATATCCCGCCCGATGCGCACCAACAGGCTGTGACTGCAGTCGGCAAATGTGATATGATGCTGATCGTGGGAACTTCGGCAACGGTCGCTCCGGCGTCGCTTTTGCCGGTATCGGCCAAGCGCCGCGGCGCATTTTTGCTGGAGATCAATCCCAACCGGACTGAACTTTCTTATCGAATGAGTGACTTGCACATTGCTGAGCCTGCCGGCAAGGCTTTGCCAGCCATAATGGCGGCGCTGGACCGGGTCAGCTTGAAGGGTTTTTGAAAATGATCAATGGCTTGCTGCCGATGGCATACGCTGCTGTCGAAACCGTAGGAGCACCCTATCAGAGGGGCGGCAACGGCATCTTCGATATGGTTCGCCACGCCGGTCCCATGGTTAAATTTGTATTGCTGGCGCTGCTGGCGCTATCTATTGGCTGCTGGTGCGTGATCGTGCTGAAGGTGCGGTTGATGCGCACAGCACGGAAGGAATCCGATCAGTTCATCGACCTGTTTCGGCAGCGCCGCAACTACGGGGTCCTTTACCGAGACGTCAAGATGCTTGAAGAGAGCCACCTTGCGCAGGTGTTTCGCACCGGCTACCTGGAGCTGAACCGCTTGAGCAAATCGATCGAGACCAGGAGCCTGCACGAAGCCAAACTGAACCCTGAAATCCTCCTGGAAAACGTCGACCGGGCGATGCAGGGCGCCATCATGTCGGAATCGCAACGGTTTGATCGGTTTCTCCCGCTTCTGGCCACAACCGGCAGCACGGCGCCTTTTATCGGCTTGTTTGGGACCGTCTGGGGCATCATGACCAGTTTTCAGGAAATCGGCCTCAAGGGCGCCGCCAACCTGGCGGTTGTCGCACCCGGCATTTCCGAGGCGCTGGTGGCCACGGCCATGGGTCTCGCCGCGGCCATCCCGGCGGTGGTCGCCTATAACCATTTCTCCACTCGAATCCGTTCGTTGGAGAGCGAGATGACCCATTTCGCGGCCGATTTCTTGAACATGCTCAAACGCGACCTGATGCGGCGCGGCAAACAGGATGAGTTGCAAATCGACCCGCGCATCGCGGCCGAAGAGTGAGCCGGGTGCCTGCGGCAAGCCAGCCGCCACGAGTCGCTTCAATTCTATCCAGCCTTGCTGCAATCATGACGTAGGGAGCCGCTCATGCAGGTGAACGGAGGCAATTCCAAAGGGCGAATGGTCAGTGAAATCAACGTCACCCCTTTTGTCGACGTGATGCTGGTGCTGTTGATCATTTTCATGGTGACCGCACCATTGATGACTCAGGGCATTGACGTGAAGCTGCCGGAAACTTCGGCGCCGGCCATCCCCTCCGAAAAAGAACGGGTCATGGTGACCGTGTCCAAAGACCAGCGGGTCCTCATCGATGAATATCCCGTCGATCTCGAGTCGCTGGGCCCCAAAATAGCGGCTATTTATCAGAACCAACAGGGCAAACAGGGAGTTTTTTTGCGCGCTGATGAGTCCTTGCCTTACGGTTTTGTCATTAAAGTCATGGGCATCATCCGCGAAGCCGGCATCGATCAGATTGGCATGGTCACTGAACCTTTGGTCGACAAGCCCAAGAGAGGCAAGAACTGAGCGGAATGGCGGCGGGCAGCGGACTGAAGGCAAAAGAGAAAGGGCGGCATTTTCAATGACGCGCAAAACCCTCAGGACTTGATCCATGGAAGCACTTTATCTGGCGCCCCGCAGGCTATCCAACGCCGACATGGTAACGGCCTTGCTGGTCTCGTTGTTCGCCCACACCACAATACTGTTGGGAGCTCTTTTCTTGCCTGCGTTGATGCCTCGTCAAATAAATCCTGTCAATGTTTATGCCGTCAATCTGGTCAGCGCGGATGACCTCAAGGGCCTCGCCGTCCCACCCATCAAAGGGAGCGGAGGGGAGCCCAAAAGTCAGCCAGCCAAGAGCGGCCCTGCAGCCGCTAAGCCATCCGATTCTCAGACCAAATCCTCCGGCCCCCTGGTGCCGGTCAAGCGCCTCCAATTCGATGACGAACCGCAAAGAAGCGCACCCGCCCTAAAAAAATTGGAGACGGCGGATAAACCCAAGGTCCTGAGCCGCACGGAAAGTTCGGATTCATTGGAAAAGGACCTGGACAAACTGACCAAGAAGCCAAAATCCGTCAGCAGCAAACCGCCGCCACCCGCAGAAGCGCCTGCACAACCAGAGCCAAAATCGGCTAAACAGCAGGCCAGCGGGAGTGGCAGCAGCACTGGCAGCGGTAGCAGCAGCGCCAAGACTTCCGGCCAGTCTGGTCAAGGTGCCGCCGATAAAGAGGGCTCGACGGGCGGTGTTCCTGAAGGGTCCCCCAGCGGCTCGGCCCAGGCGGGTGCCGGCGGCGGGCAGGTGGGCCTGGCGCGTCGGCTTTACTACACTGAAATCTGGAATGCCATTCGAAGTCAATGGGCGCTTCCCGATCCTTCCAAGTACAAGGGGATGGAGGCCATTCTGGTTTTGGCCATCAGGCGGGACGGCAAGATCCTGGACATCCGCTTTCAAAAACGATCGGGCAATGCGCTGTTTGATGAATCGGCCGAAAAAGCCGTGCGCAAGGCGGACCCGCTGCCGCCCTTCCCGGCCATTTACAGTCCCTCCCAAGAGGAGATCGGAGTGCGGTTCCGCCCGGAAGACTTATGATGCGCCACGCTTGCAAGGCTAGCTGGTCCCACGGGAATAGCCTCCCTGGCGACAACTGAACCGAGCAAAGGCCCTTGAGGCATCTGCTGATTGCTGTGTACCACCTGCTGCCAACGCGCCCGTGAAGGGTTTGTCGTGAAAGGACTCAATGGAGTGATGAAAAGCCTTACTCGCTGCTTTCCACGAATAACAATGGCTCTTTTGGCAATATGTTTGTGCTGCGCTTGGGGTGCAAACGCGTCAGCCCAGGATGTCTACATTGACATCACGCAACCGAATTTTCAGCGGCTTCCCATTGCCATCCCGGATTTCAAGTATCTGACGCCCACCCAAACTCAGCTCGCCAATCAAACGGCCCTCATGCTGGGCAACGACCTCGACTACTCCGGCCTGTTCCGTCCTTTGGATTCACGCGGATTTTTGCAAAACCCGCAAGAAATCGGCATGACCCAGAATGACATCAATTTTATGGAGTGGCGCCGCTTCGGCGCGGAATTTCTGGTTCGCGGGGCCTACCAGATCCAGGGAAACTCTTTAAAACTCGAAATGCGCCTGTTTGATGTGGTCGCCAACCGGATGATCATTGGCAAGGTGTACGAAGGTCAGGTGCAGGATTGGCCGGCCATGATCCACCGCTTCGCCGACGAAATTCTGTTCGCGCTGACGGGTGAGCGCGGAGTGTTCGGCACCAAAATCGCCTTTGTCCAGGTCCAGGGGAAGCAAAAAGAGATCTATGTGGTGGATTTTGACGGCTCCAACCCAGTGCCGGTGACCCGAGACAACAGCCTGGCCCTCTCCCCCTCGTGGAGCTCTGACGGCACCAAGCTGGCCTATGTCAGCTATAAAGACAAAGGTCCAAAGATTTTTATCACGAACCTTGCGGATGGCTCTCAGCGGCTCTTGATCGGCAGCGCGGGGCTGAATATCTCCCCCGCCTGGCGCCCCAATTCGCAGGATCTGGCCGTCACCCTCTCGAAAGACGGCAACCCGGACATCTATCTGGTGTCGTCGAGTGGTGCCATCATGCGCCCTCTTGTTCAGAGCTGGGCCATCAATGTCTCCCCCAGCTGGTCACCCGACGGCTCCAAACTGGCCTATGTTTCCAATGAAACGGGCAGCCCGCAGATTTACGTCCTTGATCTCGGCAGCGGTCGACAGCAGCGAATTACCTTCAGCGGCGACTACAACACCTCCCCCCGCTGGTCGCCCAAAGGAGACTGGATCGCCTATAGTGGGCTGGCTGGAGGCACTCACAACATCTTCATCATCCGACCGGACGGCAGCCAGGTGCGGCAGTTGACTCACGGGGAGGGCAGCAATGAATCCCCCACCTGGTCCCCGGATGGCCGCATGCTGGCGTTCAGCTCGACGCGGCAGGGCGGGCCCGCCATTTGGGTGCTGCTCATGAATGGGGGTGGCATGAGGCGTGTCACCAATCTTGGCGGTAGCCAGCAGATGCCTGACTGGTCGCCGCGCCTGGGCGGACGCTGAGAAGCGGTGGCATGCGGACGGTGCCGTTGCATCCATGCCGCTTTGACGTTCGGCATCGGCAAGCTGGATGCTTTGGGCCGATGCGGCGATATCAGCTCGTGGAGTTCAACATTCAACCGAATTAACTGTAGCAGTGAGGAGGAAAAAAATGATTCGTGGGCGCTTTCTCAACTTGGCTGGAACAGCCCTGGTGGCACTTGGACTGATTGCTCTAGGCGCTTGCGCCAAAAAGACCCCCCCCGCGCAGCCCGGCGGCGGCCCCGGTATGCAGGGTGGTACTGGCGGAATGACCGAGCAAGGCCTCTCACCGGAGGACGCGAAATGGAAAGAACTTGGGCTTTATTCCGAACCGGAGCGCCAGGAGTTTCAACAACGGGCGCAAGCTTTCGAAAACCAGGACATCTTCTTTGGCTTCGACTCCTACGTCCTGACCGATGAAGCAAAAAAGGTCCTGAACACAAAGGCAGATTTTTTCAAACGCTACCCAAAGGTGAAGGTGACCATCGAGGGGCATTGCGACGACCGTGGCACGGCTGAATACAACCTGGCGCTGGGAGAGCGCAGGGCCCACAGCGCTTATCAGTATCTGGTCAATCTGGGCGTCAATCCGCAACAAATGACCACCATCAGCTACGGCGAGGAGCGCCCGCTGGTCACCGGCCAGAATGAAGAGGCGTGGGCCAAGAACCGCCGCGACCACTTTGCCGTGACTCAATAGCGGTCGCCACCCGGGGTGAGCAAGATTGTCTCTTCGAGTTGTGCCGTTCTAGCGAACCGGTTGAAAGGAAATCCACCCATGCACAGCAACGTGAGGAAAACTATGGCGCATTGGTTTTACCTGGTGCTCCTCGTCGGTTGTCTTTGGGGATGTGCCACACCGCAGGAAACGGCGAACCTGCAGCAGAGCATCAATATATTGTTCGATCGGGTGCAGAAGCTGGAGACCAAGGTTCAAGGGCTGGAGAACCAGGGGCAAAAGGCTGATCTTTTTGCCCGCATGGAGGAGTTGCAGATCAAGGTGGGAAGCCTGAACGGGCGCATCGAGGAACAGCAACGTCAGCTGGATCGGCTGGCCGCCGCAGCCGCCGCGACACCTCCACCCGCCGCCCCTGCCAGCCCACCCGTGACCATCAGCCCTTCGCCTTCGACTACTCCACCCAGTTCGGCTGAGCCAAAGGCCGGAACAGGAACAGGAACAGGAACAGGAGCAGGGGCAGGGGCAGGGGCAGCTCCGGCTGGCCCGACCCCCAAGATTGTGATCCAGGAGGAGCAGGACCCCGAGAAAACCCTCTACAACACGACCATGCAGCTCTATAAAGAGGGCAAATACGACGCCGCCCGGAAAGAAGCCCAGAATTTCGCGGCCAAGTACCCAAAGTCCGACTTGGCGGATAACGCTCTATTCCTGGCGGGAGAGGCGTATTTCGCGGAAAAACGCTATAAGGAGGCCATCGAGAGTTATCAGCAGGTGCAAGACCGCTACCCCAAGGGCAACAAAGTCGCCTCGGCGATGGCCCAGCAGGCGGCGGCATTTCAGCACCTGGGAGATGCGACCGCGGCCAGAATCATCTACGAACGCTTGATCGAAAGTTATCCCGGAACTCCGCAGGCCCAAATTGCCGAAAAAGAACTCAAGAAATTGCAATAGCCGCCGCTGCGGTGATCAAGGCCTGATGTCGAGTTGACCCGCGTAACGTTGAGCGAAATTTCGTGCTCCCAGTAATCACAGGGCCTGATAGAAAACAGCGTCTATCCGGCCCTGTTGTTTTGCCTGGCGGGGTTAACGCCTGCTCGCTCCCTCCACATGCCCCATACCGGCGAGGACGGTTTTGTGCGCGTCACACCCGCCGGCGCGGCCCCTGCAAATCCTCCGCTTTGGCCTCTTTCCTTATCGCGCGGATGCTTGTCTGCGTACAATGGTTGACATTCGCGTTGGCTTACTGGTATTTTGCAATCGGTCATGGGTCGAGCGATCCTGTCAGCCGGAAGCCGTTTTACGCTTTGCAGGGACACATTCTGCGCGCCGCTTCCATCTGCAGCAAGGGCTTCCAGCCCCGATCAGGGGCTTTACCCTGGTTGGGAGTCGGTTTGCTCAAGCGCACTTTGTGCACCTCAAGAATATAGCTTTTTAACTTCGGTTGCTGCAGCTGGTGACAGGTCGTGGGCGAACATCGACCGTCGTCATGACCATCGGTTTTAAGTGGGCGGGTGACCTGGACCTACCTCGCATATCGATACATCCCACTCGAGCTGCATTGCACCTCCCGTCCTTTTCTTGAGCTGTTCCTAATCCCTTGCCACTGTTGGGCTGGTTTTGGCAGCACACATCGGGCCTTCCAGGCTTGTTATTCTGTGCTTTGGGCTGCGGCAGTAAACCGGGACTTGCCCCACGGCAGTGAAACGCGGTCCCGGGACCAATGAATAGCTTCACCAACAACCCTGGCACTAACCCAATCACATTCACAAAGGAGAACCGTATGAAAAAAATGAGGTCCAGCGTAGCTATTTTGTTGTTGGCGTTCTCTCTGATGCTTCCGCTCACAGCCCTGGCGGGCGACACCCTGGACGCCGTGAAGGCCCGTGGACATTTGATCGTCGGTGTCAACGGCGCTCTTTTCGGCTTCGGCATGCCGGACGACAAAGGCGTCTGGCGCGGGCTGGATGTGGATACGGGGCGCGCCATCGCCGCAGCCATCTTTGGTGATCCCGACAAGATCAAGTTCGTCACCCTCACCACCCAGACTCGATTCACCGCTCTTCAGTCAAAGGAAATCGATGTGCTGTGCCGCAATGCCACCCGCACACTGACCCGGGAAACGGACCTGGGACTGAACTTCGTCAGCGTAAACTATTATGACGGGCAGGGCTTCCTGGTACCCAAAAAACTCGGCGTGAAGAGCGCCAAGGAACTGAACGGCGCCACCGTCTGCGTGCTCCCCGGGACCACTACGGAACAGAACGTCGCCGATTATTTCAGGGCCAACAAGATGGAAATGAAACCGGTGGTGATCGAACAAAACACCGAACTCAACCAGGCGTTCTTCTCCGGCCGTTGCGATGTGTTGACCTCGGATGCTTCGCAGCTGGCAGGCATCCGCGCGGTGGCCCCCAATCCCGACGATTATGTGGTGCTGCCGGATATCATCTCCAAAGAGCCGCTTGCCCCCGTGGTGCGCCATGGTGACGACCAGTGGCGAGACATTGTGGACTTTTCGCTGTTGGCGATGATCAATGCGGAAGACCTCGGCATCAATTCAAAGAACGTTGATGAGATGCTGAAGAGCACCGATCCCAACATCCAGCGTTTTCTCGGTGTAACCCCCGGCAATGGCAAGGCCTTGGGGTTGGATGAAAACTGGGCTTACAACATCGTGAAGAAAGTGGGCAATTACGGCGAAGTGTTCGAGCGCAATGTGGGCGAAAACACCAAGCTGCAGATCAAGCGCGGGCTCAATGCTCAGTGGAAAAATGGCGGCCTGATGTACGCGCCGCCTTTCAAGTAGTCGGCAAACTTTTCAGCCCATGCCAGCACGGTCCACCTCGGAAGAACCAGCGCGGCCCCGGTGGTGGACCGTGGTTCATGGTTCATGGATGTCTCCCTGACAGGATGAGTTACAGTGGCAGCCAACCAGCCATCACCCGCGACCCAAACCGAGCGCATTCCCTTTTGGCACGATCCGGGCAACAGGGCCATTGTCTCGCAAGTGGTCGTCTTGGCCCTTGTATTCCTTCTTGGTTACTATATTTTCAGCAACACCCAGGCCAATCTGCGACGCCAGGCCATCGCCACCGGCTTCGGCTTCATCACCCGCGAAGCCGGGTTCGCCATTGGCGAGTCCCTGATCCGCTACTCCGCCGCCGACACCTACGCCCGGGCCCTGCTGGTCGGCGTTTTGAACACGGTCAGCGTGGCATTCATCGGCATCATTTTGACCATTATCCTGGGGATCTTTGTCGGCGTCGCCCGCCTCTCCAGCAACTGGCTGTTGGCTCGACTGGCCGCGGGTTACGTGGAACTGCTGCAGAACATACCCATCCTCCTGCAACTTTTTTTCTGGTACTCGTTGTTCCACGACTCACTGCCTCTTCCCCGCCAGTCCTACCACCCGTTTCCGGGGGTTTTCATCAACAATCGCGGGTTTTACTTTCCCATCCCGGCATTTCACCCGGCCTACTACTGGGTCGGGGCCGCTCTGCTGCTTGCCGGCGCTATCAGCTTCCTGCTGAAGATTTGGGCGCGAAGGCGCCAGGACCAGACCGGCCAGAGATTTCCGGTCCTACTGGTGAGCCTGGCTTTGTTCCTGCTGCTTCCATTCGCGGCGTGGCTGGTTGGTGGGGCTCCCACCGAGCTGAACATTCCCCATTTGCGCGGCTTCAATTTTGAAGGCGGACTGTCTTTCAGTCCTGAGTTCGCTGCCCTTCTGCTCGGCCTGGTGCTCTATACCTCGGCGTTTGTGGCAGAAATTGTGCGCGCCGGCATTCAGGCCATTCCGCGCGGTCAGACGGAAGCGGCCATGAGCATTGGTTTGAAGCCGGGGATGGTTTTGACCTTGATCATCTTGCCGCAGGCGCTGCGAGTCATCATTCCCCCTTTGACCAGTCAGATGCTCAACCTGACAAAAAACAGCTCTTTGGCGGTCGCCATCGGCTATCCAGACTTCGTATCCGTCGCCAACACGACCATCAACCAGACTGGCCAGGCCATCGAGGGAGTCGCGCTGATCATGGTGGTGTATCTGTTTTTCAGCCTGGTCACTTCGGCCTACATGAACTGGTACAACAAAAAGAAGGCCCTGGTGGAGAGATAGACCGATGCAGCAGGAACTCACCGACCCCGGCAGACACGTCGATCTCAAACCGCCCGTCAGCAGCGTTGGCGCAATCGGTTGGATCAGGTCGAATTTGTTCAACAGCCCGTTCAATTCTTTCTTGACCCTTTTCATTCTTTTCTGCCTCTACAAAAGCATCCCGCCTTTTATCCGGTGGGCCTTTTTCAACAGCGCCTGGTTCACCGACGGCGCTCAGTGCAAACTCGCCCAGGGCGCTTGCTGGTCGGTTGTCACCAATAATTTTCGGTTCATCCTGTTCGGCTTCTACCCTTATGACCAGCAGTGGCGGCCGGCCTTCGCCATCGTCCTGCTCCTCGCCTTCCTGGTCTACACCAGTCGCCGCGAGAACTGGAACAAACGCCTGATTCTGGCATGGCCGATCGGCTTGGCGGTGATGGGCGTGATCATGCACGGAGGCATCTTCGGACTGTCGGTGGTGGAGACCACCAGGTGGAGCGGCATTTGCCTGACTTTGCTGCTGTCCATATTCGGTCTCACCGCGGCTTATCCCCTCGGAGTGCTGCTCGCCCTCGGGCGCCAGTCAAAACTTCCCGCCATCCGCACCCTGTCAATCCTTTACATCGAACTGATCCGCGGCGTGCCGCTGATCAGCCTGCTGTTCATGGCTTCGGTCATGTTTCCGCTGTTTCTGCCCGAAGGCGTCACCGTGGACAAAATTCTGCGGGCGCAGGTGGCGATCATTCTCTTCACGGCCGCTTATATCGCCGAAGTGGTGCGCGGCGGGCTACAGGCTATCCCGCGGGGGCAATACGAGGCGGCGGAGTCCCTGGGGCTCGACTACTACTTGAAGATGCGCCTGATCATTCTGCCGCAGGCACTGAAAATAGTCATTCCGCCAACCGTCAGCATTCTCATTTCGGCGTTTAAGGACACTTCGCTGGTGGTGATCATCGGTTTGTTCGACCTGCTCAAAACCACTCAGGTGACGCTGTCGAACCCGGAATGGATGGGCTTCAGCGCCGAAGCATACCTGTTTGTCGCGATGCTCTATTTCGCCGGCTGTTTTTCCATGTCCAACTTCAGCCGCCGCCTGGAAAGAGAACT
>Ga0272446_1006018_pt1 | contig 12948 bp, 7 predicted proteins | sample YNPCB0061_FD_194587 | JGI IMG/M metagenome (GOLD analysis project Ga0272446, IMG submission 194587) | Hot spring microbial mat communities from Yellowstone National Park, WY, United States - YNP-CB-006-1 | ecosystem: Environmental > Aquatic > Thermal springs > Hot (42-90C) > Sediment | place... | reverse complement strand
AGAAATGCATGCGGCGCTGGCGCGGCGCGAAGGCTTCGCGGTCGATATCCTCAACTACGCCAAATCCGGCCAGCCCTATTGGGTGCGCATCAGCTGCAATCCGCTTCTGGATGCCGATGGCACGCTGCAAGGCTACATCGCCATCGAGTCCGACATCACCGAAGAAAAACGGGCGGCGGATGCCCTGCGGGCGAGCGAGGCACGGCTGCGCGGCCTGTTCGAGCTCTCGCCCATCGGCATCGCCCTCAACGATTACGAAACCGGAAAATTCATCGAGATCAACGACGCCCTGCTGGCCTCCACCGGCTACACCCGCGAGGAATTCACCGCCTTGAGCTACTGGGACATCACCCCGCGCGAATACGAGCCGCAGGAGGCCCTGCAACTGGAAAGCCTGAAAAAAACCGGCCGCTACGGCCCCTATGAGAAGGAATACATCCGCAAGGACGGCAGCCGCTATCCGGTGCTGCTCAACGGCATGATGCTCGAGGACCCCTCGGGGCGCAAGCTGATCTGGTCGATGATCGAGGACATTTCCGAACGCAAGCGTCTTGATCGCATGAAGAGCGAATTCGTCTCCATCGTCAGCCACGAGCTGCGCACGCCGCTGACCTCGATCGCCGGCGCGCTGGGGCTTATCGCCGGCGGCGCGCTGGGGGCGCTGCCGGCGCAGGCGCAGCAGATGATCGCCATCGCGTACAGGAACAGCCAGCGGCTGACCCATCTCATCAACGATCTGTTGGACATGGAGAAGCTCGCCGCCGGCAAGATGCAGTTCGACATGCGCCCGCAAGCGCTGATGCCGCTCATCGAGCAAGCTCTGGAAGAAAACCGCACCTATGGCGGCGAGCGCGGCGTGACCCTGGTGCTCACCGATGCGGCGCCCGATGTCGAGGTGCAGGTGGATGCCCAGCGCCTTTTGCAGGTGCTGGCCAATCTGCTCTCCAATGCCATCAAGTTTTCGCCCGAGGGCGGCGTGGTGAAAGTCAGCGTCACCGCCACGGCGGAAACGGTGACGGTCAGCATCGCCGACCAGGGGCCGGGCATTCCGGCGGCCTTCCGCGAGCGCATCTTCCAGAAATTCTCCCAGGCCGATGCCTCCGATACCCGGCAGAAAGGCGGCACCGGTCTGGGGCTGGCCATTAGCCGCGAGCTGGTCGAACGCATGGGCGGGTCGATCGGTTTCGAGTCGGAGGAAGGCAAAGGCGCGCGCTTTTTCTTCGATCTGCCCGTCTGGCGTCCTGTGGCGACTCCTGCGGCGCCGACGGATGGTCCCGCTCTGCCGGGAGCCGATGCCCCGCGCATCCTGGTCGTGGAGGACGACGCGGAGGTCGCGCAACTGTTGGCCCTGATGCTCTCGCGCGACGGCTATCGAGTCGATGTCGCCGGCAGCGGCGAAGCGGCGCTGGCCGCCCTGCAACAGGCGCACTATGCCGCCATCACGCTCGATCTGATGCTGCCGGATATCAGCGGGCTGGAGATCATTCGTCGGCTGCGCCAGCGCCCCGAAACGGCGGAGCTGCCCATCGTGGTGGTGTCGGCCAAGATGGAAGAAGGCCGGCTCGCCCTCAACGGCGATTTTTCCGCCATCGAATGGCTGGCCAAGCCCATCGACGAGCAGCGTTTGCTGAACGTGGTTGAACGCCTGTTGTCCACGGTGAGCGCAGGGCATCCGCGCGTGCTGCATATCGAGGACGATGCCGACCTGCATGAGGTCGTCCGCGCCATGGCCGGCCAGCGTTTCGATTTCGAACTGGCGACCACGCTGGGCGAAGCCCGCGCCCGTTTGTCGCTTGAGCGCTTCGATGTGGTGATTCTCGACATCGGCTTGCCCGACGGCTCCGGCTGGGATCTGCTGGCGGAAATCCGCGCCCGCCAGCCCCAGGCGCGGGTCGTCATCCTGTCCGGCGCGTACACGAGCCCGGACGAGGCGCGCAAGGTGGAAGCCGTGCTGCTCAAGTCGCAGGTTTCACCGCGCAAGCTGCTCGAAGCCCTTGACAGATGCATTCGCTCTTCTTAGGACTTGCCCATGACGACCCTGCAACGCATTTTGTATGTGGAAGACGAGCCCGACATCCAGGCAGTGGCCAAGCTGGCGCTGGAGATGGTCGGCGGTTTCACCGTGAAGGTCTGTTCTTCCGGCGAGGAGGCGTTGCGCGAGGCGGTGGCCTTCGCGCCTGATCTGATCCTGCTCGACGTGATGATGCCAGGCATGGACGGCCCCAGCACGCTCAAGGCGCTGCGCGCGCTGCCCGAGCTTGCGCAAGTGCCGGTAGTCTTCATGACCGCCAAGGTGCAGCCGGCGGAAGTGGCGCACTACAAGACCCTGGGCGCGCGCGATGTGATCGCCAAACCCTTCGATCCCATGACCCTGGCCAGCCGGGTGCGGGCCATCTGGGAGGCCTGATGGACGAACGACAGCAGGCCGCCGTGGCGGCCCAACTGGCCGAACTGCGCCAAGCCTATCTCGCCCGCTTGCCGGCCGAACTGGCCGCGCTCCAGTCGCTGGCGGCAGACCTGGGCGGAGGCGAGGCCGATCGCGCTCGCCTCGATGAATTGCGCCACCGCCTGCACAAGCTGGCCGGCTCCGGCGGCACCTTTGGGCTTGCCGCGCTGAGCGCGGCCGCGCGCACGCTGGAGCAGCGGGTCAAAGGCTGGCTGGCCGGCGGGTTGGCAGAACTCGACGATGGGCAAGTGCGCCAGGCGCTGGCTGCGGGGCTGGCCGCGTTGGGCGCAAGCTTGAGTGAAAACGATCACCCGGCCTCGCTGGCGCGGGGTCACGCCTCGCCGCCCAGCGCCGACGAAGCGAACGAGGTATGGCTCATCGAGGACGATGCCCTGCTCGGCGAGGAACTGGCGCGTCAGCTCGGGGCCTTCAGCTACCGGGTGCGCCTGTTTACGCGACTGGATGACGCCGAGCGCGCCGCGCAAACCGGACGCCCCGATCTGCTGCTGATGGACGTGATGTTCGATGAGGAAGGGAAAAACGCCACCGAATCCTTCGCCCGCCACCTCGGGTTGCGGGCGCTGGCTTGCCCGCTGTTTTTCATCTCGGCCCACGACGATTTCCTGTCGCGGGTGCGCGCCGCGCGCCTGGGCGCCCCCGTCACCCTCGCCATGATCGACATCGACCACTTGAAGTCGGTCAATGACACTTACGGCCATGCGGCGGGCGATGTGGTCATCTCGGCGGTGGCCATGCTGCTGCACCAGCGCCTGCGTCGCTCCGACATCATCGGCCGCTACGGCGGCGAGGAATTCGCCGCCGTGCTGCCCGAATGCGATGCCGCCTTGTATGTCGCCAAACGCAGCGGCCGCAATCAGGTTCAGGAGGCCAGACCCGTATGACGACGAGCCCGAACGACCCCGCATCCTTCGCCGACGCCTTGCAGGAAATGCAGCGCCAGTTCGCCGCGGCCCTGCCTGACCGTATCGAGACCTTGCAGGCGCAGTATCGGGCGCTCAATCTTGCCGACTGGCGCGTGGCTGACGCGCAGACACTGCATCAGCAGCTTCACGCCCTCACCGGCAGCGCGGGTACTTTCGGCATGGAATCGTTGTCGGCCGCGGCACGGCAGTTGGAAATCCGCCTCAAGGCCATCGTCGCTTCCGGGATGGCGCCGGACGAAGCGACCTGGCAGGCCATCGGCGCTGAGCTCGTCCGCCTCAAACAACTGGCGCACAGCCGGCTGCGAGCTGGCACGCCCGGCCTGACGCCACCGCCGGCCACCCCGCGGCTCGACCGCTCGCCACGGGTGGATCTGGTCGAGGACGACCGCGAGCAGGCCGAACGCCTCGCCCAGTCCTTGGTGCAGGCCGGCTACCAGGTGCGGGTGTTCACTGCGCTCGCCGACTTTCGCGCCGCTTGGGGCGCGGCGGGGGCGGCGGGCGAAACCCCGGATGCCGTGGTGCTGGACGTGGTTTTCCCCGAGGGTGAGGATGCCGGCATCGAACTCCTGGCCGAACTCAAGGCCAGTCGGGCGAGCTGTCCGCCGGTGGTGTTCACCTCGGTGCGCGACGATCTCGATGCGCGCCTGGCCGCTTATCGGGCCGGCGCCAGCCGCTACTTGCTAAAGCCGATAGAGCCTGCCGCGCTCATCGACCTGCTCGACGCTCTCACCGGCCGCATGCCGCCCCAACCCTACCGGGTGCTGCTGGTGGATGACGATCCCCTGCTGCTGCAAACCCAGGCCGCCGTGCTGCGCGCCGCGGGCATGGAGGTGCATATCCTCACCCAGCCGCGCGAGACACTCGCTGTGCTGGATGCATTCCGCCCCGATGTGCTGGTGCTGGATGTCTATATGCCCGAGGTCAGCGGCCCGGAGTTGGCCGCCATCGTGCGCGAGCGCGACGATTATCTGCATCTGCCCATCCTGTTTCTTTCGGCCGAGACCGACCCGAGCCAGCAGCTGCTGGCGCTCAACCTCGGCGGCGATGACTTTCTCGTCAAGCCGGTGCAAGCGAATCATCTGGTGCAGGCCGTCACCGCGCGGGCACGGCGGGCGCGCCAGCACACTGCCTTGCAGCGGCGCCTCCAAACCATCCTGTACGAGCGTGAACGCGAACATCTGGCAGTCGATGCGCACGCCATCGTCAGCATCGCCGACGCGGCGGGAACGATCACCTATGTCAACGACAAGTTCTGCGCGGTGAGCGGCTATACGCGCGGCGAACTCATCGGGCAAAACCACCGCATCATCAAGTCCGGCCTCCATCCGCCCGAGTTCTACCGCGAAATGTGGCAGACCATCGCCAGCGGCCAGATCTGGCACGGCGAAGTGTGCAATCGGCGCAAGGACGGCCGCCTGTACTGGGTCGCCTCCACCATCGTCCCCTTCCTCGATGCAGATGGTCTGCCTTACCAGTATGTCTCCATCCGCACCGACATCACGCGCATCAAGGAGCAGGAAGAAGCCTTGCGCGTGCGCGACGAACGCCTGCGCCGCAGCCAGATCTATGCCAACATCGGCACCTGGGACTGGAACATCGTCACCGGCGAGCTTTACTGGTCGGAGCGCATCGCGCCGCTGTTCGGCTATCCGGAGGGGGAGCTGGAGACCTCTTACGAGAACTTCCTCGCCGCGGTGCATCCCGATGATCGCCAGGCGGTGATCGACGCCGTCAATGCCTGCGTCGAGCGTGACGTGCCTTATGAAATCGAGCACCGGGTGGTCTGGCCCGACGGCCAGGTGCGTTGGCTCCTGGAGCGCGGCGCGGTGACGCGCGATGCCGACGGGCGCCCCCTGCACATGCTGGGCGTGGTGCAGGACATCGATGCGCGCAAACGCGCCGAACTGGCGCTCGCCGAGAGCGAGCGGCGTTTCGCGCTGGCCGTCGAGGGGCCGGGTGACGGGGTGTGGGATTGGGACATCCCCAGCGGCACGCTGAAGCTCTCGGCCAATTACGAAGGCATGCTCGGTTATGCCAAGGGCGAGATTCCCGAGACCATCGATGCTTGGGCAGCGAGCGTGCATCCGGAGGACATGCCGGGCGTCAAGGCGGCGCTCGACGACTATCTCGCCGGTCGTCGGGATACCTATGCGGTCGAGCTGCGGCTGCGCTGCAAGGATGGCAGCTACAAGTGGATTCTCTGCCGTGGCTCGGTGGTCGAGCGCGATGCACGGGGAAGCCCCAAGCGCATGATCGGCATCCATACCGATATCTCGGCGCGCAAGGCCATGGAGGCCGAACTCGTCGCCGCCCGCGAGGCGGCCGAAGCGGCCAACCGGGCGAAAAGCGAATTCCTCTCCAGCATGAGCCACGAACTGCGCACGCCGCTGAATGCCATCATCGGCTTTGCCCAGATCCTAGAAACCGATGAGAAATTGTCCGCTGACCAGCAGGACAACGTGCACGAAATCCTCAAGGCCGGCCGGCACCTGCTCGAACTCATCAACGAGGTATTGGATCTTGCCAAGATCGAGGCCGGGCGCATCGACCTGTCGATGGAAGGTGTGGAACTGCCTGATCTGGCGCAAGAATGCGTGCAGCTCGTCGCGCCGCTGGCCGCCCGGCGTGGCATTGCCGTCGATATCGCGGTCGATGCCGGGCAGATGGTGTTTGCCGACCGCCACCGCCTGCGCCAGGTGTTGCTCAACCTGCTCTCCAATGCCATCAAATACAACCATGAGGGCGGCCGCGTGACGCTGGCGGCGCGAGCAAGCAGCGGCGACCGGGTACGCATCGAGGTGCGCGACACGGGGCCGGGCATCCCTGCGGAAAAACTGCCGCTCTTGTTCAAGCCCTTCAGCCGCCTGGGCAAGGAAGCAAGCAACATCGAGGGCACCGGCATCGGGCTCACCATCGTGCGGCGGCTGGTCGAGCTGATGGGGGGTACGGTGGGCGTGGAGAGCGCGCCGGGTGAGGGCAGCACGTTTTGGGTGGAACTGGCCGCCGCGGCGCCAGCGGAAAAAGTCGGCGCTGGCGTGACGGCGGTCGGCCTCACCCCGGCCTGCGGCGAGGTGGCGACTGTGCTTGCCATCGACGACAACCCGACCAACCTCAAGCTTCTCACCCAGATGCTCGGCCGCCTCTGCCCGCAGCTGCACCTCATCACCGCGCACAACGCCGAACTCGGTCTGGAACTGGCGCTGGCCCAGCGTCCCGACCTGATCCTGCTCGACATCAGCATGCCGGGCATGAACGGGTTGGAGCTGTTATCGGTAATGAAGGCGCACGATAGGCTGAAAACCATTCCGGTCATCGCCGTCACGGCTCATGCGATGCCGCACGACATCGAACGGGCCCGGGCCGCCGGTTTCGCCGACTACCTCACCAAACCGCTCGATCTCGAAACCCTGCGGGCAAGCCTCAAACGCCACCTGCTCACGACAAAGGAATCGGCATGAACGCCAACGACGATCTTTCGCAAGCGACCATCCTGATCGTCGATGACGAGGCCGCCAATCTCAGGCTGCTCGACAAGATGCTGGCCAGCCAGGGCTACGAACATCGCATCCTGATTCAGGACCCGCGCGAGGTGCTGGCCGCCTACCGCCAGGCACGGCCCTGCCTGATCCTGCTCGACCTCAACATGCCGCATCTGGACGGCTACCAGGTGATGGAACAGCTCAAGGCGCTTAACGATCCGCTCCTGCCGCCCATCGTCATCCTCACCGCGCAAAGCGGGCGCGAATTCCTGCTCAAGGCGCTGGGAGCGGGGGCGGCCGACTTCATCTCCAAGCCCTTCGACCGCACCGAACTGTTGATGCGGGTGAGGAACCTGCTCGAAGCCAACCGCAGCCGGCGGCTCCTGCACGAACAGAAAACCGTGCTCGAGGAAATGGTGGCGCTGCGCACGCGCGAACTGCACGACACGCGCCTAGCCGTGATCCGACGTCTGGGCCGCGCCGCCGAGTTCCGCGACAACGAAACCGGCAACCACATCATCCGCATGAGCCGCACGAGCGCCTTGCTTGCCGAAGGCCTGGGCTGGGGCGCGGCCGAGGTCGATCTGATGCTCAACGCCAGCCCCATGCACGATGTCGGCAAGATCGGCATTCCCGATGCGATCCTGTTGAAACCCGGAAAGCTCGACCCGCAGGAGTTCGAGGTCATGAAGACCCATACCACCATCGGCGCCGAACTGCTTTCCGGCGACGATTCGCCGCTATTCGTGCTGGCGCGCGAGATTGCGCTCACCCACCACGAAAAATGGGACGGCAGCGGCTACCCGCATGGGCTTGCCGGCGAGGCAATTCCACAATCCGGACGCATCGTCGCGGTGGCCGACGTCTTCGACGCGCTCACGTCCTCACGGCCCTACAAGAAAGCCTGGCCGGTGGAGGAGGCCTTGCGCTTCATCCGTGAAGGGGCGGGCAAACACTTCGACCCGGCGGTGGTGGAGGTTTTCGAGCAACGCTTCGATGAGGTGCTGGCGATCCATGACTCTGTGCGCGATACGGAGAATGGGGACTGAAAAGTCGCTGGCGGGGCGGCTGCTTATTCGAAGCGCCATCAACCAGGCGGCCATACCTTGCAATTCCTCTTTGCTCGCCATTTCCCAACCCCAACCTCCTGCCCGCAAACCCGCATGGTTGCGTGGGGTGGCCTCAGGAGCGCTCCTCAGGCAAACAGAGAACGGAGAGGTTTTCGGGGCGAAAACGGCCGGTTTTCGTCGGGGGATCGATGCCGACGCTCCCGAGGGTAGTGCGCGCAGGCCCGCCAGCTCTGGTGTGCCGGGCGGACGTAAAAAAGCCCGAAGGGGCTTCGGGCTTTGGGGAGTGGTGGCCAAGGGCGGAATCGAACCACCGACACAAGGATTTTCAGTCCTCTGCTCTACCAACTGAGCTACTTGGCCGTGGGGGCGGCGTGCTGCGCGGAAAGGGCAGCCTACCCCCGGGAAAGCGCGACATTACACCCGAAAAGGGCGCTTCGGTCAAGGCAAGCCCCGCTTGCGGAAGACGAGGTCCCAGACGCCATGGCCCAGTCGCAGGCCGCGGTTTTCGAATTTGGTGGTGGGCCGCCAGGCGGGGCGGGGCGCGTAGCCCTCGGCGGTGTTTTCCAATCGCGGCTCGGCGGAGAGCACCGCCAGGATCTGTTCGGCATAGGGCTGCCAGTCGGTGGCCACGTGGATGTAGCCACCGGGCTTCAAGCGGTCGGCCGCCAGGGCGACAAAGGGGGCTTGGATCAGGCGCCGCTTGTGGTGCCGTTTCTTCGGCCAGGGGTCGGGGAAGAAGATGTGCAGGCCATCGAGGCTTTCCGGCGGGATCATGTGGGTGAGCACCTCGACGGCATCGTGGGGGATGATGCGCAGGTTGGTGAGCCCGCGCGCCTCGATTTCCTTGAGCAGGCTGCCGATGCCCGGGGGGTGGACTTCGACGCCGATGAAGTCCGTCTCCGGGTGCTCGGCGGCGATGGTGGCCGTCGTCTCCCCCATGCCGAAGCCGATTTCGAGGATGCGCGCCGCGGCGCGCCCGAACACCTGGTCGAGGTCGAGCGGCTCGGGGCGGAAAGGGATGCCATAGACCGGCAGCAGGGTCTCCAGGGCACGCTTCTGGGCGCGGGAGATGCGGCCGGCGCGCAGGACGAAACTGCGAATGGGGCGATGGGGGGCGGACATGGGCGTGCCAAAAGCGCCGAATTGTACCCGAAAGCGGCTCCGGCACGGCCCACCCCCCGGGGGTGAGGTCCGCTCGGGGGGCTAAAGATTTGGGCCTTGCGGCCGTTAGTGGGCGGTTGGCTTGGATTTCGTCCCCATGCGTTTTTTCCACACGGCCCAGGAACGGCAAATCACCCTCAGCGCGGCACTGGTGCTGGCGGCGATCGCCCTGGCGACGGGCGCGGGCACCTGGTGGCTGGCGCAAGGCCGCCTGGAGTCCTGGGCGAAAGAGGGCCTCACCCTGGCCCTGGCCGGCCACGTGGCCACCATCGACGGGGAGATCCGCGCGCACCAGGAAACCGTGGCGGCGCTGGCGCAAAACGCTGCCCTCAAGGGGGCGCTGCGCAACCTCCTGCGCCGCCCAGCGGATGGCGCCGCCCAGGCTGCCCTCCGGGAAAGTCTGACCCAGGTGCCGGCGGCCCAGGCTTACCGGCTGGAGTTTTTCGATAATGCGGGCCGGCCGCTCCTCGTCCTGGGCCCCCCGGTGGGGGAGCCGCGGCTTTCCCTGCGCCTTAAGCGGACCACGCCCACCTGGCTTGCCTGGACGGACGGTCCCGTGCTCATGAGCCGGGTGGGAATCGCGGGTGAAACGCCCTTGGGCAGTGTCCTCGCCAGCCGCCCGGCGCCAAGCCTGCTTGGCCTGACACGGGATTATCCCGGCCTGGGCGAGACGGGGGAGCTTGCCCTGTGTGGCGCCACCGGGCCGGATCGGATGGATTGCCTGCCCCTGCGGCTTATGCCGCGGCTGCTTCCCAACCTGCCGCGACAGGTGGAGGGGGAACCCCTGCCCATGGGCCGCGCCCTGGCCGGTGAGCGGGGGTTCATGCTGAGCCGGGATTACCGGCGGCGGCTGGTGGCGGCGGCCTTCGCCCCGGTGGGGGATACGGGGCTGGGGGCGGTGCTCAAGGTGGACGCGGCGGAGCTCTTTCTCCCGGGCCACGCGCAGCTTCTCGCCGGCGGGGTCTTCGTCCTCGTCCTGGGGCTGGTGGGGCTCGGGCTTTTGCGCTGGCGGCTTCTGCCCCTGATCCGCGAAGTGCTGCTATCGGAACGCCGGGCGCGGAGTCTTTCCGCATCGCTCGCGGAAAGTGAGGCATTGAGCCGCGCCGTCTTGGAGAGTGTGGAGGAGGGTATCCTCACCGTGAATGGCCGCGGCGAGGTGGAAAGCCTGAACCTTGCCGCCCAACGCATGTTTGGCGTGGGTCTGGAGGCGGCGCAGGGCAGGAGCGTAAACCTGCTCATCCCCAATGCCTGGGGCGAGGGGGAAAACGCCTGCCTTGCCGGTCTGGGGGGCGACGGCAGCGGCCGGGAAATGATGGGGCGGCGGCAGGACGGCAGTGTCTTTCCCCTGGAAGTGCGCGCAAGCCGCCTCAATTGTCCCCGCCACACCCTCCACGTGCTTGCCGTGCGCGACATTTCCCAGCGCAAGGCACAGGAGGCGCGACTGTTCGATCTCGCCCACCACGACCCCCTCACGGGTCTGGCCAACCGGGCTTTGCTGCGTGACCGCCTGTCCCAAGCCATCGTCGCCGCAAGACGCGCCCACGACCACGTGGGGGTGCTCTTCCTCGACCTGGATCATTTCAAGGTGGTGAACGACTCCCTCGGTCATCAGCTTGGGGATAGGCTGCTGAAGACGGTGGCCTCGCGCATCACCGGCTGCCTACGCCAGGGCGACACCGTCGCGCGCCAGGGGGGCGATGAATTCATCGTGGTGCTGCCTGGCGTCACCCGCTTCGAGGACGTGGGCATGGTGGCGGCGAAAATTCTGGCCGCCGTGTCCGCCCCTTATCAACTGGACGGCCAGGAGCTGCATACCGGGGTGAGCATCGGTGTGGCGGTGTTTCCCGAAGACGGCGAGGATGTGGACACCCTGCTGCGCCATGCCGACATCGCCATGTACCACGCCAAACAGGCGGGGCGCAGCAACTATCAGTTCTTTACGCCGGAAATGAACCGCGCCGCGCGCCAGCGCCTGGAGCTGGAAACGAGCCTCCGCCAGGCCCTGGGTAGGAGGGAATTCAGCCTGGAATTCCAGCCCATCGTCTCCATGGCGACGGGTGTGGCCTCGGGGGTGGAGGCGCTTTTGCGCTGGCATCCGCCCGCCGGGCCGGTGGGGCCCGATCGTTTCATACCTGTTGCCGAGGAAACCGGACTCATCGTGCCCATCGGCGAATGGGTGCTGCGCGAGGCGTGCAGCCAGTTCAAGGCCTGGCAGGCCGCAGGCTGTGGGCTTGAGCGTGTGGTGGTGAATCTGTCGGCGCGTCAGTTCGCCCAGCGCAACCTGGTCTCGGTGGTGCGCGCCGCCCTGGATGCGGCAGAGCTCGCCCCGGAACACCTGGGGTTGGAAATCACCGAAAGCCTGCTGATGACCAATCCGGTGGAAGCGATCCGTGTCCTTACCCTGTTGTCCAATCTCGGCATCCAGATCTCGGTGGACGACTTCGGCACCGGCTATTCCAGCCTGAGCTATCTCAAGCGTTTCCCCATCCACAAAATCAAGATCGACCGCAGCTTCGTCCGCGACATCACCCACGATGCCGAGGATGCGGCCATCGTCACCGCGGTGGTCGCCATGGCCCACAGCCTCGATTGCCGGGTGGTGGCGGAAGGGGTGGAGACGGAAGCGCAGCTTGCTTTCCTGCGCCGGCTGGGTTGCGATGAATACCAGGGGTATTATTTCAGCCGGCCCCTGCCGGGCCCCGCCCTCATGGAACGACTGCAGGTGGCGTGAGCCGTTGACCCTGCGCCACGGCCGCGCTATAAGGCAGGCTTTCCCCGTGCGCGATCATGGCGAGTCTCGTCGAGCGTCTCACCCTCTATGAGCAGTTGATGCGGCTTGACCGGCCCATCGGCATTTTCCTTTTGCTCTGGCCCACCCTGTGGGGCCTGTGGTTTGCATCCGCCGGTCGGCCCGATCCCCTCGTGCTCTGGATTTTCATCCTCGGCACCGTGCTCATGCGTTCCGCGGGCTGTGTCATCAACGACTATGCCGACCGCGACATCGATCCCCACGTGGCGCGCACCCGCAACCGGCCACTGGCCGCAGGCCGGGTGAGCCCGAAGGAGGCGCTGCTGCTCGCCGCGGTGCTGGCGCTTCTGGCATTCCTCCTCATCCTACCCTTGAACCGCCTCACCTTGCTCATGGCGGTGCCTGCGTTGCTGCTTGCCGCAAGCTATCCGTGGACCAAGCGTTTCTTCGCCCTTCCCCAGGCTTATCTGGGTATTGCCTTCGGCTTTGGTATTCCCATGGCCTATGCCGCCCAGACCGGCACGGTGCCTGCGATTGCCTGGTGGCTTTTGGTTGCCAACATGTTCTGGTCCATCGCCTACGACACGGAATACGCCATGGTGGACCGCGACGATGATCTCAAGCTGGGCATCAAGACTTCGGCCATCACCTTCGGCCGCTGGGATGTGGCGGCGGTGATGGCCTGTTACGCGGCGATGCTGGGGCTGCTCGTCTGGGTGGGGCAGCGCCTGGAAATGGGTGTGGTCTATTACCTGGGGCTCGCAGTGGCGGCCGCCATCGCCCTCTACCACTACACCCTCATCCGCCACCGCGAGCGGCAAGCCTGCTTCCGCGCCTTCCTGCACAACAACTGGCTGGGGGCGGCGGTGTTTTGCGGCATTGCCCTGGACTATCTGCTGCGCTGATCATGCCGGCTAGACTAAACACTGCCGCCTTGATCGAGGAAATGGGCCGGGGCCTGCCCCGCCTGCCTGGCGGACGGGTGGATTATTCCCACGCGACGCGGGTGCCGGTGCTGGTGTGCTTCGTCGAATACGGCGGCCGTCTGCTGCTTCTCAAGCGCAGCGCCAGGGTGCGCAGTTACCCGGGCAAGTGGGGT
>Ga0272446_1006016_pt1 | contig 12965 bp, 9 predicted proteins | sample YNPCB0061_FD_194587 | JGI IMG/M metagenome (GOLD analysis project Ga0272446, IMG submission 194587) | Hot spring microbial mat communities from Yellowstone National Park, WY, United States - YNP-CB-006-1 | ecosystem: Environmental > Aquatic > Thermal springs > Hot (42-90C) > Sediment | place... | reverse complement strand
GCAAAGGCCACCACAATGATCAGCGGCCCGGTGGGGAGTCCCACCTCCACCGCGCTGATCACCGCGCCGGAGGCCCCTACAAAGGCCCCGATCAGGGCGGCGAGGGTCGCCATTTGCCCGAGTCGGCGCGTCCATTGGCGGGCCGCCGCCGCCGGAGCGATCAGCAACCCCACCATCAGGATCACGCCCGCCAATTGTAGGCCCAGCACAATAGCCACCACGATCAGCGACGAGAGGATCAGGCTCAGGGTGCGGACGCGGAAGCCGTTGGCCGCTGCGAAGCCAACATCGAAGGTAATGAGCTTAAATTCCTTCCAGAGCAGGCCGAGCACGATCAAGACCGCAAGGCCGACCCCGCCGATCAAGATGACATCGCTTTGGACGATGGCCGCCGCCTGCCCGAAAATGAACTTGTCGAGTCCGGCTTGGCTGGCATCTTCCCGCCCCTGAATGTAGGACAGCAGCGCGATCCCGATGGCGAAGAAAGACGCCAACACAATCCCCATCGCCGCATCTTGCTTGATGCGGGTGGTGCGCGTAATCGCCCCGATCAGCCATGCGCCGAGCCACCCGGACATGGCAGCCCCGATCAGAAGCGCCCCCGTCTGGCGTCCGGCGATCAGGAAGGCGATTGCAACGCCCGGCAAGGCCGCGTGGGAGAGCGCATCCCCCAGCAGGCTTTGTTCGCGCAGGACGGCGAAGGCCCCCAATGCGCCGCACAGCGCCCCCAACAATGCCCCGCCCAGCGCCACATTGATCACGGTGTAATCGTAGGCCACGCCCAACGCCGCGCTGATCGGGAAGGCGAGGGCGGCGGCCACCGCAAACAGCGCGATCCCGCGCCAGATGCGCCCGTCAGCAGTTTGCGGGAACATGGTTAGGCCACCCCCATCATTGGCCGCGCTGCGCCGGTTTCCGTCGGCGGTACGGGCACGAAATTCAGCCGCCCGCCGTAGGCCCGCCGCAAATTCGCCTCCGTGAAGGTCGTTTTGGTGGGGCCAGCCGCCACCATTTCAATGTTGAGCAAGGCCACCTGATCGAAGTATTCGGCGACGGTCTGCAAGTCGTGATGCACCACAATGACCGTCTTCCCCGCGAGGCGCAATTCCCGCAACAGGCTGATGATGGCCTTTTCGGTCACGGCGTCTACCGCGGCGAAGGGTTCATCCATGAAGTACAGATCGGCGTTTTGAACCAGTGCACGGGCGAGGAACGTCCGTTGTTGCTGCCCGCCGGAAAGCTGGCTGATTTGCCGTTCGGCGAAGGCCGCCATCCCCACTTGCTCAAGGGCGTGCATGGCGGCGTCGCGCTCGGCTTTGCCGGGCCGCCGGAACCAGCCCAAGCGCTTGTATAGGCCCATCATCACCACATCCAGCACAGAGGTCGGGAAGTCCCAATCCACGCTGCCGCGTTGCGGCACATACCCAACCCGATCCCGAACGTGGCTGTAGGGCTTGCCAAAAAACATGATGTTCCCCGCTGCACGCGGCACGAGGCCCAACGCGGCTTTGATCAGGGTGCTCTTGCCCGCCCCGTTCGGGCCAATGATGCCCATCAGCGAGCCTTCGGGGACGCTCAGATCGACATCCCACAAGACGGGTTTGCTGTGGTAAGCGACTGTCAGATCATTAATTTGGAGGGCGGCTTGTGTTGTAGCAGACATACAGGTTTACTCCGATTGGTAAATGAAAACGCACAGGTAAAAACATGAATATTAAGACCTCAATCTCCTACCCCCCCCCTCATGGAGAAGGGGAGCTGGAGGGGGTACTTTAGCAACTCGCCCGGCAAGGCGGGCATAAGGCGATCCGGCCACGCCGGGAGTTCCACCCCGAACGAGCGCACAATCGTAGCGACGTTGTGGGCAAACATACCGATGTACGTCCCGCCGAATTCGTCCGGTGCGCCCATCGCATCAGAGTACAGTTCGCGCAGGCCGAGCCTGACCTCGCTGCCGCCCGCCCGCACTGCTTCGATCACAGCGTTAATGGTAGTCTTCGGCACGCTGGACTCGACGAAGATCACTGGGATTTTGTTGGCGATGATGTAGGCAGCAATGGCCTGTACATCGGCAACGCTGGCCTCTGCGGCAGTGCTGATGCCCTGAATCGCCTCCACCTTCCAGCCGAAGGCCGTCGCAAAGTATTGGAAGGCATCATGGGAGGTGATCAGGGTGCGCTGTGCGGCAGGGATGGCATTCATGGCCTGTGTTGCCCACGCGAACAAGCGATCGAGTTGTTCGGCGTAGGCGGTGGCGTTAGCCTTGTAGGCGGCGGCGTTGGCTGGGTCGACCTTGCCGAGCGCCTCTGCAAGGCCAAGGATGGCCAGTTGCCAATTACGCGGGTCAAACCAGAAGTGCGGGTCGTGCGTGCCCGCCGACCCAACCGCATCCATCACGTAGCCGCCATCAAGGACGGGCTGCGCAAGGGCGTAAATCGTGATGCCACGCTCGCTGAGGGCCTTGAAGACCTGATCGAACTGCCCTTCGAGGTGCAGCCCACTATAAACCACCATCTGGGCCTGATTCATGGCCGCAATGTCGGATTCTGTGGGCTTGTACAGGTGCGGATCGACGCCTGCCCCCATCAACGCGGAGAGTTCCACCAACGCCCCCCCGACCACCCGAACGGCATCGGCGGCTTGGGTGGTGGTCGCCACGACATGGAGTTTGCTTTGGGCATAGGCGGGCACGGCCAACCCGCTCAGCGCACTCAGGGTCATGGCCAACAGGGCAGAAACAGCTACAAGAGACATGCGTTTCATCGGTCAGGTTCCGTAGGGTCGTCAAGGTTCTGAATTAGGTTAACCTAATTTCTCTCTTAGCATACATAAAGTCATGTATTTTGTCAACTGGAAAAAGTGCTGAGGCCTTCACCCCCCTATTCCCCCTCCCCTTTCCCCCCGTTTACGTGGGGAAAGGGGAGTCAGAGAGAGGTGAGGGGGGCAACCGTCCTAGATCAAGGGGTGATCGTCGTCTAGCGGGGTGAATCCGGGGGTACGTTTGGCCTTGCCGGGCGTGTTCTTGGCCTTCTGAGGGGAGGTACTTTGCGGTTCTGGCGACACAGCGAAGGGGTCATCTTCGGCGAGGGCTTGGAACGACTCCGGCGCAGGCGGCTGTTTGGCTTTCTGGGCAGGGATGCGCGGTTTCAGATCGGCAAACTTCGCGTAGTATGAGTAGAATCCCAGCGCCCCAATCACTGTCGTCAATAACCCGCCCAGAAGGCTAAGGACAGAGGCGCCCTGAGTCCTTGCAAAGATCACGCTGTTGATCGGGCCAAAGAACATAAACCCGATGATCACGACAAAGGTTGCGCTTGTGGCCCAGAACGTGTTTAGTTGCTCCGCCTCCCACACCCGGCAGATTTTGGGCTTGCCCGGTAAATACCGGATTCGGATTTCCTGATCCCCGTCTTTGATTCGCCGACACAGCTCCGCAGAGATAGATTGTTCTTTGCTCAGGAGCTCGCGGTGAAGGGTTTGGTAAGAAAACGTGGCGTAATAGTTGATGGACTTACTCGAGCGCCGCACCCGCAAGCGGCTCACAAAGGCTGTGGTCTGTACCCCGCCCTGCCGAAGTAAAGTGTAGACGACAGCCTCATGCACTATCCATAGCAGCAATCCAGAACAGGTCAGGCCGATAATAGCAAAAATGATCCATTGCATGTTGTTTTCATTCCCTTTGTGATGTTTACTTCGTCTACGCTAAGCCAACGGCGTGAGGTTCGTAGGCAGAGCGAACATCAGTAAGATAATGCCGTTGCCGCCGTAGCTGTAGCGGGCATCTGCGATGCGGGCGTATGGCGGTAAAGGCCGAACGCAACACACTCTCCCCCTTTTCATTTTCAGCATATCCCTATCTATCTTAGTGTACGCTCGATCTGATCCGCCGGAGACGCCCAAATTTTTGGGGAAGGCTCCCGCCGGGCTGTCTCACCGAGTTTCAACCCTATTCCTAACCCTATTTGGGGCGTTAACGGCGTAAAATAGCCCTATGATCAACCTTTACGATGTCCTTCAAGCAGCCGACGGCCAACTTTTCGGGGATGCCAGCGCGGTCATCTTCGCTGATTTTTGCTTTGATTCGCGCTTGGTAAAACCCGGCGATATTTACGTCGCACTCAAGACGGAACGCGGCGATGGGCATCAGTTCATGCGGGAGGCGGCGGCGGCAGGCGCTCATGGGTTGATGTGCCAACGCCCCCCTGATTTCGATACCACTGGCCTGACCGTGATCATGATGCGAGACGTGGAGGCCGCGTTGATGCGCTGGGCGCACGTCGCCCTGCAAAAAATGGGGACGACTGTGATCGCCGTTGGGGGCAGTGCGGGCCGTGCCGCCGCCCGCGAGGCAATCGCGGCGGTTTTGGGCACGCGCTACCGAGTCTATTGCCCTACCGATCATGGTGATGTGGGCCGGTTTGCCCTCCCCCGTGCGCTCGGCCGCCTCTCCGCCGAAGATAAGATCGCCATTCTCGATTGCCCCGAATCGGCAGAGATGGACATGGCCGAGTTCGCTGCCCTCACGTCGCCCCTCGTCGGCGTGGTAACCGATTTCGGCGTGGGCGAATTCGGCGATCTGGCCGCCCACTACCGTCCGCTCATCGAAGCCCTCCCCCGCGAAGGGCTGGCAGTGCTCAACTACGATGCAGACCGGGTGCGGAACCTCTCGGTCTTCAGCAAGGCCCCCGTCCACACGCTCGGCATTGACCGGGCCGGGCGTTCCTTCGGGGCCGATTTCACCGCCTACAATCTGGTGTTGGCGCGGGACAAAACGGGTTTTGACCTCCGCTGGGAGCGGGAGCGCTTCGTAGGGCGGTGGTTCCCGCTGTTGGGGGTGTACCCGCTGTATGGGGCGTTGGCGGCCCTTGCCGTCGGCCTCGCCTATGAGGTCAGATTGGTCGATGGGCTGAACGCCCTCAAAGACCTCCGCCCCCAACCCGGCCACATGATGCCGCTCGAAGGCCGCAACGGGAGCCTGATCATCGACGATAGCTTCGACGCCAGCCCAGAAGCGACCCTCGCCGCATTGGAGTGGCTTCATGAAATGCGCGGGAAGGCCAGCCGGATCAGTTTTCTCGTCGGGGATTTGGGCGATCTAGGCCGCCACACCCTGACCGCCCATCGGGAGGTTGGCCGGGCCGCCGCCCAGACCGTCGATAGCCTGATCACGCATGGGGATTTGGCGGCGGGGGCAGGCCGGGCCGCTCTTGACGAGGGGTCTGAACGCCGCGCCGTGCGGATCACCTTCAACCCCCAAGATGCGATTGCCGCCGCGAGCGATCAGCTTGTTGAAGATGGGTTGATGCTGATCACGGGTGGCCACAAGGCCCACATGGAGATAATCACACGCGGGTTGCTGGCCAACCCCGACGACGTGATCAACCTCCCCCGCCATACGCCGACCTCGGCTTCGCCGTTCGTGATGCCGCACCAGACCCGCCTCTCATGGGTGGAAATCGACAAGACGGCGATTGCCCATAACACCCAACGAATCCTGAGCACCGTCGGGCCGGATGTCGCCCTGATGGCCGTCGTAAGCGCCAACGCCTATGGGCATGGGGCGGTTCCTGTCGCAGCAACGGCGTTGCTGAACGGGGCAACCTATCTGGGCGTAAGCAGCCTGCAAGACGCCATCGAACTGCGGGAAGCCGCCCTCGACGCCCCGATCTTGGTGATGAGCTTTACCCCCGCGTGGTCGGTTCCGGCGGCCATTCGGTATGGGATTACCCTCTCCCTGTACGATCTGGACGTGGCCCGCGTGTACAACCGCGTCGCCCGCGATATGGGCGCGACGCTCAAGGTTCACGTCGAGATCGATAGCGGGCTGGGGTTGCTTGGCTTGCTGCCGGATGCCGTCATGCCCTTCTTCCGCAGCCTGAAAAACCTCCGCAATTTGGAGTTAGAAGGCATCTATACGCGCTTCGCTGCCGAGACGAACACCGAGTATACCCGCGCCCAACTTTCGGCCTTCCTCAACGTGGTGACCCCCCTCAAGGCGGGCGGCTACCAATTCCGTTACATCCATGCCGCAGATACGACGGCGGCCCTCACCCTGCCGGAGGCCGCCCTGAATATGGTGCGCAGTGGGCTAGGGTTGTGCGGCCTCACGGCGGACGGCTCCGCGCTGCAAGACGGCCTCCGCCCGGCCTTGACGTGGAAAACCGTCATCGCACAGGTGAAGACGTTGCCCGCCGGGGCTTACGTTGGCGGGGGACGGGCCTACCGCACCCGCAACGTCGAACGGGTCGCTATCATCGCAGCGGGCTACGGCGACGGCCTAGACGGTTGGGATTACGTCCTGATCGGCGGCCAACGGGCCCCCGTGATCGGGGGGGCGGCGGTGGATATGGCGGCGGTCAATGTGACGCATATCCCCACCGCCAACATCGGCGATGAAGTCGTGATCATCGGACAGCAAGGCGAAAGCCAGATCACCGTTGAAGAAATCGCCCGGCGTACCGGCATGACCCAACATGAACTGGTCACGTCCATTTTGGCGCGGGTTCCACGTTAGAAGGGAGTTGGTAAGGCGGACAAAAGCCTCCACTCTCCTCACTTCTGACTAGAAAATCCGTACTAGGGGCGGTATAATGCGGCATAGTTCCTTACCATCAAGAGGAGTCTTGACCAGTGACCCTACAAAAAACTGATCTGATCAAGCGCGTAGCCGAAGCTACCGGCAATTCGCAAGAAACCACCGCGAAGATCGTCAACGAAATTATTGATGCCCTCGTAGAGACGTTAAAAGCGGGCGAAAAAGTGACCTTGACCGGTTTCGGTACGTTTGAAGTGCGTGAGGCGAAGGCCCGTACCGGCACGAACCCCCGCACGAAGGAAAAGATTCAGATCGCAGCGCGTAAGCGGGTATCCTTCAGCCCCGGCACACAACTGCGCGAGGCCGTCAGCGGCAAGAAGAAGTAATCATTCCCTCTGGCAATTTGCCCCCGTACTGGTGCAGTGCGGGGGCTTTTTTGTCTATCCCTCCCCTCAACCGTTGGGTTGGGGGGAGAGGGAGCCACGCTTTACGCCAACATCTTCCGGAGCACCGTCGGCAGGATGCCGCCGTTACGGTAGTAATCGATTTCGACCAGCGAGTCCAGCCGGGCGGTGGCCGTGAAGCTGAACATGCTGCCGTCTTCACGGGTTACCTTCACCGTGATTTCGGGGCGGGGGGCGATCCCCTCGTGAATCCCTTCAATGGCGATGATTTCGCGTCCGGTCAGGCCGTAAGTGGCGGCATTCTCACCCTCTTTGAACTGCACCGGAAGGACGCCCATCCCCACCAGATTCCCGCGATGGATACGCTCGAACGACTCGGCGATCACGGCCCGAATGCCCAGTAGCGCTGTACCCTTTGCGGCCCAGTCGCGGGAGCTACCCGTCCCGTATTCCTTGCCCGCAATTACAACCAGCGGCGTGCCGTCGGCCTTATAGCGCATGGCTGCATCGTAGACGCTCATTTGCTCGCCCGTCGGGAAGTACAGCGTTTCGCCGCCTTCGACGCCGTTCAGGATCAGGTTCTTGATCCGGATGTTGGCGAACGTCCCGCGCACCATGACCTTGTCATTGCCGCGCCGCGTGCCGTACTGGTTGAAATCTTCCTTCTTCACGCCCCGCTCTAACAGGAACTTGCCCGCCGGACTCTTCACAGCGATATTGCCCGCCGGGGAGATGTGATCCGTCGTGATGGAATCGCCGAGCAGCAGCAAGATGCGCGCCCCGCTGAAGCTGCTCAGTTGGCCGGGTTGCTCGGTGAAGCCTTCAAAGTAGGGCGGTTCTTGAATGTACGTTGAGTTTTCGTTCCAGTTGTACAGCAACGATTGCGTGACCGGGATAGCGTTCCAGTCCTCGTTCGCTGTTTCGATTCCGCTGTACAAGCGCTGGTAGACTTCCGGCTTGGTGGCCTTCGTCAGTTCCGCTGCGATCTCGGCCTGCGACGGCCAAATATCGCGCAGGTAGACGGGCTGGCCGTCTTTGCCCGTGCCGAGCGGCTCGTTAGCGAGGTCAATATCCACCGTGCCCGCGATGGCATAAGCCACGACCAACGGCGGCGAGGCGAGGAAGTTGGCCTTCACATGCGGGTTGATGCGCCCCTCAAAGTTGCGGTTACCGGAAAGCACCGCCGCCGCAACCAGATCATGCTCCGTGACGGCTTGGGCGATCTCGCTCGGTAACGGGCCGGAGTTCCCGATGCACGTTGTGCAACCGTACCCGACCACATGGAAGCCGAGCGCTTCGAGGGCGGGCATGACTCCGGCTTCATTCAGGTATTCCGTCACCACGCGGGAGCCGGGCGCAAGGCTGGTCTTGACGTAAGGCTTGACAGTCAGGCCCTTTTCAACGGCCTTCTTCGCCAGCAGGCCCGCCCCAAGCATCACCGACGGGTTAGAGGTGTTCGTACAGCTGGTGATGGCGGCCAACACCACCGCCCCATGCCCCAACTCTACGGTGTGCCCGTTCTGGAGCACGGCTTTCTTGCTCGCGGCGGCATCGTCCAGCGCATAGCCGCGGTTGGCAATCGGGGCGTGGAGGGCTTCCTTAAACGCCTTCTTTAGATCGGCCACGCGCACACGGTCTTGAGGGCGCTTGGGGCCGGCCACGCTCGGCTCTACCGTGCTCAGGTCAAGTTCGAGCGTATCGGTGAAGTCTGGGGCGGGCGTCTCGTCGGTGCGGAATAGGCCGTTTTCCTTGCAGTAGCGCTCCACAAGGTCAACCTCATCGGGCGTGCGTCCGGTGCGGCGCAGGTAGTCTAACGTCACGTCGTCCACAGGGAAGAAGCCCATCGTTGCGCCGTAGTCGGGGGCCATGTTCGCAATCGTGGCGCGGTCGGGCAGGCTCATTTGGCTCAGGCCCGTGCCGTAGAATTCCACGAACTTATCGACGACGCCCTTTTTGCGCAGCATCTGGGTGACGACGAGCACGAGGTCGGTAGCGGTTGTCCCTTCGGGGAGTTTGCCGGTCAGTTTGAAGCCGATCACTTCCGGCAGCAGCATGTAGTACGGCTGCCCTAACATGACCGCTTCGGCCTCGATGCCGCCGACGCCCCACCCCACGACGCCCAAGCCGTTGATCATGGTGGTGTGGGAATCCGTGCCGACGACGGAGTCTGGGTAGGCCACCCGCCCAGCGGCGTCTGCCTTGCTCAGGACGGCCTTCGCCAGATATTCGAGGTTGACTTGGTGGACGATGCCCGAACGGGGCGGCACAACGCGGTAGTTCTCAAAGGCCGTTTGCGCCCAGCGGAGGAATTCATAGCGTTCGTAGTTGCGCTCAAATTCCACGCGGGAATTGATCATCAGGGCGTCGGCGCTGCCGAAGGCGTCGACCTGAATCGAGTGGTCGATCACGAGGTCGGTAGGGACGAGCGGCTGTACGCGGCGTGGGTCTTTGCCGAGTTTGCCCATCGCCGTCCGCATCGCGGCGAGGTCAACCATGCACGGGACGCCGGTATAGTCCTGCATGATGACGCGGGCGGGCATGAAGGGCACTTCGCGGGCGGCGGGGGCCTTCGCGTTCCACGTGGCGAGGGTCTTTACGTCCTCGTCGCTGACCTTGAAGCCATCTACGGAGCGCAACACGGACTCCAGCAGCACCTTGATCGAGAACGGGAGGCGGGAGATCGGCGCGATGCCGAGTTCTTCAAGGCGCTGGAGGCGGTAGTAGTGGTAGGTTCCGCTGCTGGTGGTGAGCACAGCGCGGGCGTTAAAAGTATCTTGTGTGGTCATTTTTCCTTTACCCATGTGGCCGCCGATGGGCGGTTGATAGATGTTCAGGTGGGCGGGAGAGATAGAGGAAATTTTAACCCATGTTGGGCAAAAGTGGGCAGGTGTGAATGCTTTCACGAAGGGAGCGCACGGCTTGACGGGGAATCACAACGGTGCATACAATGAGGGAAAAGAGGAATGCCCAATGGAAAAAGCAACCCTTAAGCAGGTAATTTCGCTGATTGATCAGCTTTCGCCCGACGAACAGATGAAAGTCGTCGAACATCTTCAATCGCAGGGCAAAATCCCCCCCGTGATGACGCCCCTTACGTTCGCCGAACGGCAACGGTTGTTCAGCGCCATGCAGATCGATTCCGAAGTTATTGAAGAACCTTCCCCCCGCCGCGAAGATTGGTACGGCGATGATGGGCGATAAAGCCTTTGTCGATACGAACATTTTGCTGCGTGGAAGTATCCCCCGAATGAACCAACATCATGCAGCCAAAGCACTGATTGAACGCATGTGGAGAAATGGGGTTGACCTCTGGATAAGCCGTCAAGTGATTCGAGAGTTTCTTGTACAGACGACCAATCCCATGACTCTCCAGCCGCCCTTGAATATTGCTCAGATCATGGAACGAATCAGGATGATGGAAAGCCTGTTTCGCATTGCAGACGAAGATTCAGCAGTGACGGCACAACTTATCAGGCTCATCCAAAGTCATCCAACAGGCGGAAAGCAGGTACATGATGCCAATATCATCGCCACGATGTTAGCCAACAATATTGATACCCTGCTCACGTTAAATGTTGCCGACATGCGGCGCTTTGAATCTATGATTCGGCTCGTCACGTTGGAATAGGCGGGAATTTTTCCCCTACCCGACCTTCCTACGCACGGCCTGTAGCGAGGCGGTTATCGGGATGGCCGCCGTCGAAGGCCTGCCCCCCCAAACGGATAGGTTAAAGCGGGGCGGGGGGCATGGTACACTCCCCAGCAGAGCCACTCACTTGGGAAAGGAACCGATACGATGTTTCACGGCAGCGGCTGGTTCTCGTTCATCATGGCGGATGAAAATACCCGCCCACATATTAACCGTGCGCTGATCGCCCGCGTGCTCGGTTACGCCCGCCCGTACCGACTCCAGATCGTCATCGTGCTAGGGTGCATCCTGTTCACGGCGTTTTTGGGCCTCCTGACGCCCCTGCTCTTCCGCCAACTGATCGATGTGGCGCTCCCCAAGCGCGATGCGGCCTTGCTGAACCTGTTAGCCGCCGGCATCGTGCTGATCCCGATCCTCAACGGCGGGATCGCCATCGTGCAGCGCCACCTCACCGCCACCATTGGCGAAGGGGTAATCTACACCCTACGGACGGCCCTGTACGCCCACATGCAGCGCATGTCGCTGCGGTTTTTCACCAATGCCAAGACGGGCGAACTCATGAGCCGTCTCAACAACGATGTGGTCGGGGCGCAGAGTGCCATCAACAACACCCTGATCAGCATCATCACCAACACCATCTCAGTCGTAACGACCCTCGCGGTGATGTTGGCCCTCGAGTGGCGGCTGACCCTGATCGGCCTGATCGTCGTGCCGCTGTTCGTGTTGCCCGCCCGCCGCGTCGGGAAGACGCTCCGCAAGCTGATCCAAGACCAATCCGACCTGAATGCCCAAATGAACGCCATGACCAATGAGACGCTGAACATCAGCGGGGCGTTGCTGGTCAAGCTGTTTGGGCAGGCCAGCAGCGAGGTAGTGCGCTTCAGCGAGCGGGCGGGCGGCGTGCGCGATATTGGCGTTCGGCGGGCGGTGACGGGCAGTGCCCTATTTGCCGTGCTCGGCCTGATCACGGCGGTGGGGGTGGCCCTCACCTACTGGATCGGCGGCCACTTGGCCTTAGAGGGGGTCTTCAGCGCGGGCCTGATCGTGGCTTTTGGCTTGTACCTCTCCCAGATTTACGGCCCGTTGCAGGCCCTCGCCAATGCCCCCGTCGAATTTGCGAGTAGCATGGTCAGTTTTGAGCGCGTTTTTGAGATCATCGATCTGCCCATTGAGATCGACGAGCGCCCCAACGCCATCCGGATCGCGCCGGAGGACGTGGCCGGGCGCATCACCTTTGATCGGGTCTCGTTTAGCTATGCCCAAAATGCCGAAAAGTTCGCATTGACGACGGTGAATCGGGGGGGCATGGAGAGCGTGCGGGCCGTCTTCTCTGGCGATTCGGCAACGGGCGGCCCCAAACCCGCCGCCGACTCCGCCACCAGCCAAGCGCGGGCTGTTGCCGTGCAAGAGGTCAGTTTCGATATTCTGCCCGGCCAGCTGGCCGCCCTCGTCGGGCCGAGCGGGGCGGGCAAGACCACCATCACCTACCTGATCCCGCGCCTGTACGACCCGACGGAAGGCCGCATCCTGCTGGACGGCCACGACCTGCGCGATCTGACGCTGGATACGCTCTCGGGGGCCATCGGCATGGTCACGCAGGAAACGTACCTGTTCCACGACACGATCAAGATGAACCTGCTGTACGCCAAGCCCGACGCCACCGATGCCCAAATCGAAGCCGCCGCCCGCGCCGCCAACATTCATGATTTCATCGTCGGCCTGCCCGACGGCTACAACACCATCGTCGGGGAGCGCGGCTACCGTCTCAGCGGGGGGGAGAAGCAACGAATCGCCATTGCGCGGGTTATTCTAAAAAACCCGCGTATCCTCGTCTTGGATGAAGCCACCTCCCATCTGGACTCCCAGTCAGAGGCGCTCATTCAAGCAGCGTTGGAGCGCGTTAAGCAAGGCCGGACGAGCCTCGTCATTGCCCACCGCCTGAGTACCATCCTCGCTGCGGATGTGATCCTCGTCATGGATCGGGGGCGGGTGGTGGAACGCGGTACGCATACCGAACTGCTGGCACTTGGCGGGTTATACGCCACCCTGTACGAGACTCAGTTCAAGCGCGGGGCAGAGGCGCTTAGCGTGAATTCGTGAAACTAGGTACAATCCGGCCATCAACCGTAACGCACCTTTCATCGCCCGACTGAGAGTAGAGGCTGATTGTTATGTCGTTTGCTCACCTAATTCCGTCGCTAGAGCCAAAGCTGCGTGCATTGTACGATGCACACCGCGAACGCGCCGCCAAGATCGACTGGTCTTACCATGAGTTCTTGCCGCTCGACGAACTCAAGGCTAACCCCGATAGTATCCCGAAGCTCTCTCCGCACGTGTACGCGGCGGTAGAAACGGCCTTGCTCACCGAAGTGAACTT
>Ga0272446_1006015_pt1 | contig 12965 bp, 6 predicted proteins | sample YNPCB0061_FD_194587 | JGI IMG/M metagenome (GOLD analysis project Ga0272446, IMG submission 194587) | Hot spring microbial mat communities from Yellowstone National Park, WY, United States - YNP-CB-006-1 | ecosystem: Environmental > Aquatic > Thermal springs > Hot (42-90C) > Sediment | place... | reverse complement strand
GGGGCGCCCCCCCCCCCCCCCCCACAAAACGACCCATCACCACCGGGTTGCCCCATTACTAGAATGGGATGTCATCATCGCTCTCGATCGGCTGCGGCTGATTGCGGGGCGCGCCCCTGGCCGCGGCCCGGGGCGGAGCGGCATCAGGGCGCGCCCCGCTGCTCGCGGCAGGAGCTGGAGCGGCACGCCGCGCTGGCCCGGGCTGGGCCGCCTCCTCCGGCTCTTCAAGCTCGCCGTCCACGTCGGGTACGGGCCCACGCTCACCACGGCTCGAGAGGATGATCATGTCCTGCGCCACCACCTCGGTGGTGTAGCGCTCCTGCCCGTCCCGGTCGGTCCACTTGCGGGTCTGCAGCCGACCTTCGACATAGACCCGCGTGCCCTTGGTCAGGTAGCTATTGCAGATCTCACCCAGCTTGTCCCAGGCGACGATGCGGAACCACTCCGTCTCCTCGTGGCTGCCACCCTCGCGGTCCTTCCAGGTGCGGTTGCTGGCGACGCGGAAGGTTGTCACCGCGCTACCCTGTGATGTGTAGCGCATCTCCGGGTCGGCACCCAGATGCCCGGTCAGCTGTACTTTGTTCAAGTCCTTCGCCATGGTCGTTCCTCCTCGTGACACGTGTGCATTCGCCCCAGACGTACCGATCGTTCGAGTAACATCGAACTTGTGTTCGGATCATAGCACGAAACGAGCTGCGCGTCAAGCCCTGTCACGACAGTCCGATGTCGAAGCCGGCCTCCAGGTCGCGCCGCGCGAAGCGGCGGAACGCCAGTACGGTGCGCGTGCCCGTGACGCCGGGGATGCGCGCGATGCCGCCCGGGACGGCCTCATCGAGCGATTCGTACTCCGTGACCCGCAGGACCGCGATGATGTCGACCTCGCCGGTGACCGAGTAGACTTCGGCGACGTTCGGCAGTTCGGCCACGGTCTGGGCGACCTCATTGATACGCTGGGCCTCGCAGGAAATCAGGACAAACGCGGTGACCATCGCTCCCTCCTCCTGGTTCCAGGATGCGTGCAGTGTCGCTCACATGCGTTGCGCCTACCGTATACCACGTGGCATTGGCAATCCCGCATGGTCCCGCTCATCCAGCAACACAATCGTGCTTCTCACTAAAACGGCTCCGGCGGCCGGATCCGCCACAGCATCGGCCCGATCCAGATCCAGGCACTGTTGGCCAGCACCACTGCCCCCATGGCCACGAGCGCCAGCCGCCCCCACCAGCCCCGATGCCATAGCGCCTCGGCCGCCAATGCTGCCCCCAGCGCCACGACCCAGGCGATGAACAGTAACCAGCGCGGGCTGTTGGTCACCCCGGCGACGAAGGGGAAAACCGCGAAGATCGCTGCGACCGCGAGGCTGCCTAGCGCCAGCCAGAGCACAGTTCGCCGTGGTCCTGCTCCGCGCTCGCTCTGCCCCGCCCGCCAGAGCCGCCAGAGCCCCCAGGGCATCAGGAGCAATGGGAAGAGCCCGAAGTGTACCACGAAGCCGTCCCACCAGAGCCGCTGCCACATGATCGCCCGGCTTACGGGCCCGCGCCCGGCGACCGCGGTTAACCCACCTTCACGCGCGGTCTGGATCTGGCCCAGGAACATGGGGATGTAGCTGCTGTAGAAGAAGATCACGGCCACTGCGCCTGCGCCGGCCAGCGCCAGCGTCAATGGCCCGCGTACCTGCCGCGCCCATCCGGCGCCGCGCCAGCTCTGTAGCCACACCACTGCCGTCAGGCCAGCCACCAGCAGCGTGGTGTTGATCAGGAAGCCGAAGTGGCCGAGCACGACCAGGGCCAGCAGTACGCCAACCGCGAGCGTCCACCAGTGGGCTGGGCGCCGTGCTGGGCGCTGCCAGGCGACGAGCGCCCAGCAGAGCGCCGCGATCAGCAGCAGGTGGAAGAATTGGGTGTAGATGTGGGTGATGAAGGCCCACCAGCTGGTCATGAAGGTGGCCGCCGTAAAGCCGTACAGCCCCGCTGCCAGTAGCGCGGTGCGCCGGCGCGCCACCCGTGCGGCGATCGCGTAGACCACCGCGATGCTCACCGCGTCGGCCAGGGCCGCGCCGAGCTGGAGCAGTGTGCGCGGCTCCAGCCCGATCACCGTGAGCGGGGCGACCACCATGTATGGCCCCGGTGGGTAGGGGAAGGCCACCCCGCGGTTCACCGAGACCAGGGTGATCAGCCCCCACACGCTTTCGTTGAAGCGGTTGTGGTGGAAGCCGAGGTCGCCGTGCATGCTGTCGGGGTAGAGCCGTCCGCCGTAGCGCAGTCCAAAGCTCACGATGATCAGCACTGCCAGCCAGCCCAGGCTGGCGGCGTCGCGGGGCACGCCGAGCCGGTCGGCCAGCCGCGGGAGGGCCGGACGCGTGGCGAGGGCCAGCGGGTAGGCCAGTGCACAGGCGATGAGCGCAGCCCCCGCGCCAAATGCCCAGCGCGGCGGGTCGAGGAGCGCCGCCAGTGCCACCAGACCTGCACCCGCCGCCAGCACCCACCCGGCAGCACGCCGGTTGCCCTCGCCCAGCGCGTGCCGGATCGCCAGCCAGCCACCCACCAGCGCAGCGAGCCAGGTCAGCGCGGCACGCCAGTCGGGCAGCGTCAGCCCGGGCTGCTCCAGGGCCACCAGGGTGACCGTGCTGAGCCGCGCGCCAAGCGTCCGCGGGTCGCCGGGGAGCGTGAACGTCTCGCTGCCAAAGGTGAGCGTGAGCCTGCCATCAACGACGGCGCTCGCCGGCACCACGATGTGCTGCGCTCCACCCTCCATGGGTAGCGGGAACCACCCCAGGCTGACCGTGCCCGCTGTGAGGGTGTAGCCGTGCGGGCTCACGTCGCGGACGGCCGTGGGCATGGGCAGCCAGCTCAGGTGGACGAGCAGGGGCCGCCTGCCCACCGCCGGGATACGGATCTGCGCGCCATCGGCCGTCCAGCGGTAGCTGCCCAGTTCGTCGCGCTCAGCGGTATTGAAGCCCTGGAGGTAGGGCAGGTCACTGCCGATCCCCTCCTCGTAGCCGACGTCGATCCGCACCTGGAGGGGTAACTGGGGGACGAGCAGGAAGACCACGAGCAGGGCGGCGAGGGCGAGCCACAGCGGCCGGGCGCCCAGTGCGGCCAGTTCGCCCTGGAGCCAGGCGCGTATGCCCCGCAGCCGCGGGAGGCCGGCCCCGAGCCGTGGCTCTGCGATCTGCTGCGTGCGCATAGCCTGGATTATACCCCAAATAGGCCAGGGCCTCCCTCAACAATGTGAGCGAGGCTCTGGCCTGAGGAGTATCCGCCTCCCGCGGTGGGGTGACGGTGGTGGGTGTGGGGCTTACCCGATGGATGGTGTCGCGCCCGACTCCGGCAGTGGGCTGTGGGCCGGCGGCCACTGTCCCACAGCACCGAACAAACCAGGGCGCAACTACTGCTCGTCGGCCTCCGGCAGCTCGCCGTCATCGATGAACGTGTCGTCGGCCTCGTCGTCTCCGCCGCTCTCGTCGCCAGGCTCGGCGGCTGCGTCGACGGGCTCACCCTCGCCGATCAGTTCGCGCAGGCGCGCCCGCACTCGCTCCTCGGCGGCCTCGGCCGTTCCCAGGTCGCTCAGGCCCAGCAGGGCCTCGGCCCGTCGCACCTCTTCCGGTGAGGGCTCCGCCGGCGCCTCCACCGCGCCCTCCTCCATCATACGCGCCATCTCGCCGACCAGGTCCTCGCGCCGCCCACCATCCAGCAGCCGTTTCTCGATGCCGGAGCCGGCCGGGATGAGCTTGCCGATGACCACGTTCTCCTTCAGGCCACGCAGGTAGTCGACCTTGCCGTTGATCGCGGCATCGGTGAGCACCCGCGTGGTCTCCTGGAAGGAGGCTGCCGACAGGAAGCTGTCGGTGTTGAGCGAGGCCTTGGTGATGCCGAGCAGCACCGTGGCTGCGGTGGCCGGCTCACCGCCCTGGCTGACGATGTCGTTGTTCATGCGCCGGAACTCGGCGGCCTCGATCAGCTCGCCGGGCAACAACCCGGTGTCGCCGGGCTCCTCGATGCGCACCCGGCGCAGCATCTGGCGGACGATCACCTCGATGTGCTTGTCGTTGATGTTCACGCCCTGGCTGCGGTAGACCTTCTGCGCCTCGTTCACCAGGTAGCGCTGGACAGCCTCCTTGCCCTGCAGGTCGAGCAATTCCTGTGGATTGGCGCTGCCATCGGTCAGTTGCTGGCCCGCCACCACCCGCTCGCCGTTCTCCACGCGCATACGCGCCGTGTGCGGCACGACCAGCTCGCGCTCCTCACGATCTTCCTGGCTGACCACGATCCGGTCGGCGTAGACGTAGGCCCGGCCGGCCAGACGGGCGACGAGCGGCGCCTCGCCACTGCCGGCGCGGTTGCTCTCGGCGATCACCTGGCCCTCGGCGACGTCGCTCTCGTTCTCCACCGCGGCCACGAAGCCCTCTGGTAGCTGGTACTCGTCGGTGTAGACCTCCGAGGCGACCACCCGGACGGTGCGGACACCCTCATCGTCCTTGCTGATCTGGACCACGCCGTCGATCTCGGCCAGCAGCGCCTTGCCCTTCGGCACCCGCGCCTCGAAGATCTCCTGCACACGCGGCAGACCCTGGGTGATGTCGTCGGCCGAGGCCACGCCACCGGTGTGGAAGGTGCGCAGCGTCAGCTGCGTGCCCGGCTCGCCGATCGACTGCGCGGCGATGATGCCCACCGCCTCGCCGATATCCACCAGCTTGCCCGTCGCCAGGTTGCGCCCGTAGCAGAGCCGACAGATGCCGTGCTCGGCCTGACAGTTCAGCGCCGAGCGCACGTAAACCGAGTTGATGCCGTGGTTGATCAGGGTGGCGGCCAGGTCCTCGTCGATCTCGGTGTTGCGGTCGGCCAGTAGTTCACCACTCTCCGGGGCGTACACCGGCGCGGCCAGCACACGCCCGACCATCCGCACCTGCAGCCGCTCCATCAATTCGTCGTCATCGGCCGCGTGGAGCCAGGTGCCGTCCTCCGTGCCGCAGTCCTCGATCGTGACAATCACGTCCTGGGCCACGTCCACCAGGCGCCGCGTGAGGTAGCCGGCGTCGGCCGTTCGCAGTGCGGTGTCGGCCAGACCCTTGCGACCGCCGTGGGTCGATACGAAGTAGTCGAGCACCGAGAGGCCCTCGCGGAAGTTGGCCTTGATCGGCAGCTCGATGATTCGGCCCGTCGGGTCGGACATCAGACCGCGCATGCCGGCCATCTGCGAGATCTGGTTGATGTTGCCGCGCGCGCCCGAGGTGGACATCATCGCCACCGGGCCGAAGGGGTTGAGGTTGTCCTTCACCGCGCTGATTGTCTGCCTGGTCGCCTCCTGCCAGATGCGCACGACCTCCTGGTAGCGCTCTTCCTCGGTGATCAGGCCGCGCCGGAACTGCTTTTCGACGTCGAGGACGGCCGCCTCCGCCTCCAGCACGATCGCGTACTTCTGCTCCGGGACCTCGATGTCGTTGATGCCGATCGTCATGCCGCCCAGGGTCGCATACTTGAAGCCCAGGGCCTTGATCATGTCGGCCTGCTGTGCGGTCTTCTCCGAGCCGTAGATCCGCGCCAGTTCTTGCTGCGACTTGTTGCCGTGCACCGCGCGTATCTCGTCGAGCTCCGCTTCGCTGAGGTTCTTCAGGTTGGTGAAGTACTGGTAACAGTCGGCGATGATCTCTTTGAGCCCCTTCTTGTCGATCAGCCGGTTGCGGAAGCGCAGCGGCGGCAGCAGCTGGTTGTTGAGCAGCACGCGCCCGATCGTCGTCTCGATCAGCATGCGCGGTGTGCCGTCCTCGGCGGGCGGCAGGATGCGCGTGTTGTGCGCCCGGTCGTTCTTGCCGGCCGCCTCGCCGTTCATGCGAATCCAGATCGGTGCCTGGATGTCAACCATGCCCTTGTCGTAGGCCAGCATCGCCTCATCGATCGAGGCGAACTTCTTGCCGCTGCCACGGGCCCCGTCCTTGACCATCGAGAGATAGTAGCAGCCGAGCACGATGTCCTGCGACGGGGTGATGATCGGGTCGCCGTGGGCCGGGCTGAGCAGGTTATACTTGCTCAGCATGCGCGAGCGGGCCTCCTCCTGGGCCTTGCGCGAGAGCGGTACGTGCACGGCCATCTGGTCGCCGTCGAAGTCGGCGTTGAAGGCGGCGCAGACCAGCGGGTGCAACTGAATGGCCGAGCCTTCGATCAGCTTGGCCTCGAAGGCCTGGATCGAGAGCCGGTGCAGCGATGGGGCGCGGTTCAGCAGCACCAGGTAATCCTGGATGACCTCCTCGAGCACGTCCCACACCTCGGGCCGCACACGCTCGACGATACGCTTGGCGCTCTTGATGTTGTGCGCGAAGCCCTTCTCGACCAGGCGCCGCATCACGAAGGGCTTGAACAGCTCGAGGGCCATCTTCTTCGGCAGGCCGCACTGGTGCAGCGCCAGGTTCGGGCCGACCACGATCACCGAGCGGCCCGAGTAGTCCACCCGCTTGCCCAGCAGGTTCTGGCGGAAGCGGCCCTGCTTGCCCTTGAGCATATCGCTCAGGCTCTTCAGCCGGTGCTTGCCCTTGCCCGATACCGCGCGCCCGCGCCGGCCGTTGTCGATCAGCGCGTCCACGGCCTCCTGTAGCATGCGCTTCTCGTTGCGCACGATGATCTCGGGCGCATTCAGCTCCATCAGGCGCTTGAGCCGGTTGTTGCGGTTGATCACGCGCCGGTAGAGGTCGTTCAGGTCGCTGGTGGCGAAGCGTCCGCCGTCCAGTTGCACCATGGGCCGCAGGTCGGGCGGAATGACCGGCAGCACGGTCAGGATCATCCACTCGGGGCGGTTGCCGCTCTTGCGGAAGGCCTCGACCACGCGCAGCCGCTTGGTGGCCTTCTTGCGCCGCTGGCCCTGGGTGGTCTGCACTTCCAGCTGCAGGTCCTCGGCCAGCCGGTCCAGGTCGACTGTGCGCTCGATCAGCTCACGCACCGCGCCCGCGCCCATATCGGCGCGGAATACGCCGGGCGCAACATCGCGCAACTGGCGGTACTCCATCTCCGAGAGGATGCGACAGACCTTGAGCCCGTCGAGCTGGTCGAGTTTCTCTTTCTCCTCGCGCACCAGCTGGTCGAGCTCGCGCTGCAGCCGCTCGTGGAGCTTCTCCTGCTCCTGGGTGGCCTCGTACTCTTTGCGCTCACGCTCGGCGTCGGTGAGCAGTTCGGCATCGGCCATGTCGCGCTGCCGGCGCGCCTCGAGCGCATCGAGCTCCTGGTCGACCAGTTCGTCGAGCTGGTCGAGCACGCGCTCGGTGATCGTCTCACCCTCCTCGACGATGACCGTGCTGCGGAAACTGATATCCTCGTCGGCCGTCTCGCCGTTCATCTCCTCCAGCCGCTCGCGCAGCTTCTCAGCCTCGCTGCCGATCTCGTCGCGGAGCCGCTTATAGTCCTCCTCGATGCGCCGTTGCGTGGAGACCTGCGCGCTCTCCATGCCGCCCAGGTCCTGGGTGAGCAGCGTTGAGAGCTCGATGCGCTTCTCCTCGGCCTGGCGCTGCAGCTTCTCGCGCTTCTCGGCGTACTCGGCCTGGAGTTGCTCGCGGGTGAACTGGCGCATGTCCTCCTTCACCTCAACGATCACATACGAGGCGAAGTAGAGTACCCGCTCCAGGTTGCGCGGCGAAATATCGAGCAGCAGGCCCAGCCGGCTCGGCGTACCCTTCACAAACCAGATATGACTCACCGGTGAAGCCAGATTAATATGACCCATACGGTCACGGCGCACCTTCGCGCGCGTGACTTCTACACCGCATTTATCGCAGACAACACCTTTGTAGCGGACTCGTTTGTACTTGCCGCAGTAGCACTCCCAGTCCTTCGTGGGTCCAAATATTCTTTCGCAGAAAAGTCCATCACGCTCTGGCTTTAATGTTCGATAGTTAATGGTCTCGGGCTTGGTTACCTCACCGTGCGACCAGCCCCTGATATCCTCCGGCGAGGCCAGGCTGATGCGAATCGCATTGAAATCGTTGATCTCGAGCATTGGGCTCACTCCTCTGGCGGCAAATAGGCTGCGAAATGCAGTTTCATTGCCTCTGTGATTGTGCCAGTATTGGGCCGTTTGCGCGGCTGCCAGTTGAGAAAGGCATTGGCAATGGCAGCCTTGCGGTCAAGGGCTAGTCCCGGATTGTCGACGTAGAGCCAGACGGCCAGGCACTTCGCCCGGATGGTGCTCCACTTCAGATACCAGAGCGTCCGGTTGGGGACGACGTTCGCGGCCGGAATGCCGGTCTGTGTTTCGATCACCGTCGCCATGTGCTCCAGCAGGTGCTTCGAGCCCGAGTAGATCTGAAGCACCGGTCGATCCCCGTTCCACGCCAGCGTCCCATCGCCATCGACGAAGCCGCGGACGAAGTGGACGAGGTATTCCGCTGGAATCGTCGGGAAGCCGATCACGTTCGATTTGTTCGGCATCCCACCCAGGGCCAGCAGGTCGTAGTACATCTCCTTGCTACAGAACTCGATCTCGTAGCAGTTGAGCGAACCAGAAATGCGCCGCAGGTTTGAGGTCTCACCTGTCGCTCTTGCCACCGCTTCGAGATGCGCTCGATCATTGCTCGCCAACTCGATCAGGTGTGCGCCAGTGTCCTTCCTGTGACGCATATACCCATCAGCCCACCAGTACCCAAGCACGTAGGCCATCTCTGCCGACCAGCAGCGGAAGAAGTCGACGGAACGCGGCGCGCGACCCACAGGCACACTCCCAGCACATCGTTGTTGAACATCTGTGCTGGGAGTGTATCCGTTTCCGGGTAGTTCGTCAAGGGCCTAAAACTCCCCCCGCTCCATGCCGCTGAGGTTGATGCCATCGAGGGCGGCCATATCGCCATCGATATCATCGGTGAGCTCGACGGGCTTCTCGTCTTCGCTGAGCACCTCAACGCTAAGGCCGAGCGACTGCAGTTCCTTGATCAGCACCTTGAAGCTCTCGGGCACGCCGGCCTCCTGGATCGGCTCACCCTTGACGATCGCCTCATAGGTCTTCACGCGGCCCACCACATCATCGGACTTGACGGTGAGCATCTCCTGCAGGATGTAGGCGGCACCATAGGCCTCCAGCGCCCAGACCTCCATCTCGCCGAAGCGCTGGCCGCCGAACTGGGCCTTCCCGCCGAGCGGTTGCTGGGTCACCAGGCTGTAGGGGCCGGTGGAGCGCGCGTGGATCTTATCCTCCACCAGGTGGGCCAGTTTGAGCATATAGGCATAGCCCACGGTGACCGGGTGGTCGAACTGTTCGCCGGTGCGCCCATCGTAGAGCGTCACCTTCCCATCGCCGGGCAAGCCGGCCTCGGTGAGCATCTCCTTGATCTGGCCCTCGTGGGCGCCATCGAAGACCGGCGTGGCCACGCGGTAGCCCAGGCGGGCGGCGGCCCAGCCCAGGTGGGTTTCGAGGATCTGGCCGATATTCATCCGCGACGGCACGCCGATCGGGTTGAGGATGATATCCACCGGGCGGCCATCGGGCAGGAAGGGCATATCCTCGACCGGCAGCACCCGGCTCACCACGCCCTTATTCCCGTGGCGGCCGGCCATCTTATCGCCGGCGCTGATCTTGCGCTTCTGGCAGAGCAGCACCCGCACCGTCTGGTTTACGCCGACGGGCAGTTCGGCGCCCTCATTGCGCGAGAAGACCTTCACATCGATCACCTTGCCGCGCACGCCGTTGGGCACCCGCAACGAACTATCCTTGACCTCACGGGCCTTCTCGCCGAAGATCGCGCGCAGCAGGCGCTCCTCCGCCGTCAGGTCAGTCTCGCCCTTCGGGGTAATCTTGCCCACCAGGATATCATTGGGTTGCACCTCGGCGCCGACATAGATAATGCCGCGCTCATCGAGGTTCCGCAGGCTATCCTGGCCGACATTCGGAATATCGCGCGTAATCTCCTCAGGGCCGAGCTTGGTATCACGGGCCTCGACCTCATACTTCTCAATATGGATCGAGGTAAAGATATCCTCGCGCACCAGGCGTTCGGAGACGAGGATCGCGTCCTCGAAGTTCCCGCCCTCCCAGGGCATATAGGCCACGAGGATATTCTGGCCAAGCGCGAGCTCGCCATTATCGGTGGATGAGCTATCGGCGATCACATCGCCGGCCTGCACGCGCTGGCCGCGCATCACCGCCGGGCGCTGGTTGATGCAGGTATCCTGATTGGAGCGCATAAACTTGCGCAGCCGGTACTCGCGCTCGCTGCCGTCCTCCTCCTGGATGACGATGCGGTCGCCGGTGGCCGAGAGCACCACCCCGGCCTGGCGCGCCACCACCACCTGGCCCGAGTCGCGTGCGGCGCGGTACTCCATACCGGTGCCGACGATCGGCGCATCGGGGCGCAGCAGGGGCACCGCCTGGCGCTGCATATTCGAGCCCATCAGCGCGCGGTTGGCATCATCGTGCTCAAGGAAAGGGATGAGCGCAGTCGACACGCTCACCACCTGCTTGGGCGACACGTCCATATAGTCGATCCGGTCGACGCGCTCCTGGACGAACTTCTCGGCGAAGCGGCAGGACGCCGACGCCTGGACGAAGCGGTTATGCGCATCGAGCGGCGCGTTGGCCTGGGCGACGACGAAGCGGTCCTCCTCATCAGCCGAGAGGTACTCTGTCTCCTGGGAGACCACCGGCTGGATGCGGATCGTCTTGAGCGGCAGTTCGGCGATCTGCTCGGCGAGCGCCCGGTTCACCTCAGTGCCGGCCTCGGCGATCGTCTCGCCGCTGGTGGGGTTGGTGATATCCTCGCGCAGGATCTGGCCGCGCAGCAACCCGACCGCGATGCGCCGGGCGGTGGCCTCATCGACGCGCGCGCCCTTCGCGGCGATCAACTCACCGGTGCGCAGATCGCGCACATCGCGGAGCAGCAGCGCCCGCTCCTTCCAGACCGGCGCATTCTCGATGGTATTATAGACCTTGCGGTAGGGCGTTTCGAGGAAGCCCATCTCATTGACCCGCGCAAAGGTCGACATCGTCCCGATCAGGCCGATATTGGGCCCCTCAGGCGTCTCCACCGGGCAGATGCGGCCATAGTGGCTATGGTGCACATCGCGCACCTCGAAGCCAGCGCGGTCGCGCGAGAGGCCGCCGGGGCCGAGGGCCGAGAGGCGGCGCTTATTGGTCAACTCGGCCAGTGGATTCGTCTGATCCATAAACTGGCTGAGCTGGGAGCCGCCAAAGAACTCGCGCATCGCGGCAACGACCGGGCGGATATTAACCAGGCCGTTGGGCGTCGCGCTCTCGGGATCCTGGAGCGACATGCGCTCCTTGACCACCCGTTCGAGGCGCAGCAGGCCGACGCGAAACTGCTGCTGGATCAGCTCGCCCACCGTACGAACGCGGCGATTGCCCAGGTGGTCAATATCATCGGCGCGTCCGTGGCCATTGTTGAGCAGAATAATCTGCTCGACAATCTTAAAGATATCGCGGGGCAGCAGCACGCGCACGTGCATACCGGGCGCCTCGCTAGGGCTCTCGCGCCGCGCCTCTCGCTCCCACAGATTCTTATTCAGCTTATAGCGCCCGACCCGCGCCAGGTCGTAGCGGCGCGGGTTAAAGAGCAGCGACTCGAGCAGCGAGCGCGCATTCTCCAGTGTCGGCGGGTCGCCCGGGCGGAGGCGCTTATAGAGCTCCAGCAGCGCCTCCTTACTATTATGAACCGGGTCCTTATCCAGGGTAGCCTGGACATAGGGATGTTCGGCCACCGTATCGACGTGGCGCAGCCGCTCGAGCACCTGCTCATTATGGCCATGCTGGTCGAGCTCATTATCGGGCAACCAGCGACCATTGCCATCATCATCGGCCTGCCAGGCCATAATCGCGCGGAGCAGAATGGTCACCGGGATCTTGCGCTTGCGGTCCACCTTCACACTGATCACATCGCGCTTATTGGTCTCGAACTCGAGCCAGGCGCCGCGGTTGGGGATCAGCTTGGCGGAGTGCAGCGAGCGTCCGCTGGTCGGCTCCTTCTCGTCCTTAAAATAGACACCGGGCGAGCGGATGAGCTGCGAGACGACAACGCGCTCGGCGCCGTTATAGATAAAGGTGCCATTATCGGTCATCACCGGGAAGTCGCCGAGAAAGATATCCGACTCCTTGATCTCCCCGGTACTGAGGATGCGCAGTTCGACATTCACACGCAGCGGTGCGGCATAGGTCAGATCGCGCTCACGGCACTGAAACTCATCAAAGCGCGGCTCACCGAACTGGTAGTCGCGGAAATGCAGCTCGAGATTCTTGCCCGTAAAGTCAGTGATCGGCGAGATCTCCTCAAAGAGCTCGCGCAGGCCCTCGCGGCGGAACCACTCAAAGCTGTTGACTTGGGTCTCGATCAGGCGCGGCACCTCGATCGCGTCAAGAATCCGGGCAAACGAGCGGCGCTCGATGCGGCGAAGGCGTCGCCCATTTGCGCCCGGATCGATCGGCGCGATCAGCGGCTGCAGCACCACGGACTCAATCAACGGGGGCATAGGCACCTCTTCTTCAGTCGACAGGCTGGTGTCGGGCGACGGCGTACAGGCTGTACGTGGCACAAAACAGCATAGCCCGTCCTCGGCAGCATCCCTGCATGGGGCGGCCTCAGGACTGGCGGGACAGAGGCGGACCGGCTAGTTGTGCCCATCCGATCCGTGCGTCCAGGCAGGCAGCACCGACCAGGACGATCGGCGGAGCGGGACGGGCTCGTCGTTGGTGATGCGCGGGGCGGCGCGGAGTGAACACTTCGTGGACCCGGGCAGACACGGGCGGTAAAGCGCCACCGTTCGGCACCTTGGTTGTTACAGACGTCGGTTGGCCAACTGCGAAAGACGATAATACCATCTCTTACAGGTTCTGTCAAGGGTTACCCACATGCGCGCCAGGGCTGATGCAAAGTCAGGATCGAAAGAGGAGGCGGTCGATGGCAGCCGCCATTGAGCGCTGGAAGGCGGCAAGGTTGTTCAAGCCGGCTTGGGCAAGGAGGCCGCATACCGCATTGTTCAGC
>Ga0272446_1006014_pt1 | contig 12966 bp, 9 predicted proteins | sample YNPCB0061_FD_194587 | JGI IMG/M metagenome (GOLD analysis project Ga0272446, IMG submission 194587) | Hot spring microbial mat communities from Yellowstone National Park, WY, United States - YNP-CB-006-1 | ecosystem: Environmental > Aquatic > Thermal springs > Hot (42-90C) > Sediment | place... | reverse complement strand
CGCCCACAGCTCATCCGAGATCCGAAAGCCCGCCGTCGTCTTGTTATTTGGGGTACGAGCGCGCGTGCGCTTCGCCGTTGTCTCTGTGCTCATACCCCACAGTATACCAGTTATCCGGATAGGCTCTAATCTTGACAAATGCCTCTTGAGCGGATATACTTATTGTAGTATTGACACTATTTGAGGTGTGGCGATGGCAACGCCAGGCGACTCTGCTGAAATCTACGATCCCTCGCGTTACGAACGACCGTCGGTGACGGTGGATGTTGTCATCTTCACCCTGATCGAACGCGAGTTGCACGTGCTGCTGGTGCGGCGCAAGCACTGGCCGTACGAAGGGTGCTGGGCAATTCCTGGCGGGTTCGTGCAGATGCACGAGTCGCTCGAAGAAGCGGCGCGCCGTGAGCTTGAGGAAGAGACGGGCGTGCGTGACATCTACGTCGAGCAATTGTATACATTCGGCGATCCCGGGCGTGATCCACGCACACGGGTGATCAGTATCGCCTACTTTGCGCTCGTGCGCGCTGACCGGCAACGATTGCGCATTTCGGATGAAAGCCTGGATGTGCGCTGGTTCTCGGTGCGTCATCTGCCGTTGCCGCTGGCGTTCGATCACGACCGCATTCTGGCGACTGCACTGGCGCGGTTGCGTTCGAAGCTGGAATATACGACACTGGCGTTTGAGTTGTTGCCCGAGGTCTTTTCCATTCTTGAACTGAAGCATATCTATGAGCAGATCTTCGGTGAGGAACTCGACAAGGGTAACTTTTACCGCAAAATCAAAGACGCCGGCGTACTCGAAGATACTGGTATGCAGCGGGAGGGGCGTGGCCGTCCAACGAAACTGTACCGTTTTCGGCGCGACCGTGGCGAGGGGCAGTTTGTCTTTCGCTGGCGCGAGGCGCGTGTGGATGCCACTGAGTGATACGCGGCGGCGTGGTGCGGCGGCTACGTCTGCCGCATCGCGCCACAAAAGAAGTGCAGCGATGATCCGGCGGGGCGTCTCTCCGGAGGCCTCTTCCAGCCCTCCATTGCCGCTCCGCGCGGTCCACCGCGTAACTCGTAACATATGAGATAAAACAACCACAGGAGGGACATTATGCCTGCCCGAATGAATCTGGCCGATCACGCACGACCGTTCTTGACCTATCTCGACGAGTGGTATGCCGCGCTGGCGAACGTGCCGCTGGCGGATGTCGTGGCGGGTGAACCGGAGCGTGTTGCGCTCCTCTCGATTGATGTCATCAACGGCTTCTGTAAGAGTGGCCCGCTGGCGAGCGAGCGAGTCGGGCGGATCGCGCGCCCGGTTGCCGACCTGTTCGAGCGCGCCTATGCGCTGGGGGTGCGCGACTTTGCGTTGACGCAGGATACGCACGATCCGCACACGCCTGAATTCGAGGCGTACCCGCCACACTGCGTCGCCGGCACCGCCGAGAGTGAGGCAGTTGAGGAACTGAAGGCGCTGCCGTTCTTTGGCGATGTCGCGGTGTTCCCGAAGAACTCGATCAGTTCGGTGATCGGTACCGGCCTGGGCGCGTGGGTACGCGAGCGCCCCCGGATCGACCGCTTCATTGTCGTTGGCGACTGTACCGATCTCTGTACCTACCAGGGTGCGATGCATTTGCGGCTGGAAGCCAACGCCGACGGCATCCGGCGCCGCGTGATTGTTCCGGCCAGCGCCGTTGATACCTTCGATACGCCGGTGTCGGTGGCGCGCGAACTGGGCATCAAGGCCCACGATGGAGACCTGCACCACGTTCTTTTCTTGCACCATATGGCAATGAACGGTATCGAGGTCGTGCGCGCGCTGGTATGATGCGTCTCCCCTGCGTGTATAATTATGTATCCGGTCATTGGGGGCCGGAGGTACGCGAAGGGCCGCGCCTTCGTTCTCACTGAGAGATGCAATGACGCAACTGAACGCGCTCCTGGTCGGTGCAGGCGCCATGGGGCGTGCCTGGGCGAAGAATCTGCACGATTGCGGCGAGGTGACCCTTGCCGGCTGGATTGATATTCAGCCGGGGCAGGCGGCGCGCGCCGCCGGCGAACTGGGTCTCGATGTGCCGCATACCGGTGAGGACCTCGAGCGCACGCTGGTTGAGGTGCGTCCCGACTTTGTCGTTGATGTGACCGTTCCCGAAGCGCATCATGATGTCACCATCATGGCGCTGCGCGCCGGCGTCCCGGTGCTTGGCGAGAAGCCCATGGCCGATTCGCTGGAGCGGGCCAGGGCGATGGTGGCGGCGTCGGAAGCGACCGGCAAACTCTATATGGTCAGCCAGAGCCGGCGCTACGATCCGCGCCTGCAGGCGTTCCGCTGCCTGATCGATGATCATATCGGGCCGGCAGGAATCCTGACCGCCGATTTCTTCATCGGCGCGCATTTTGGGGGCTTTCGCGACGACATGGCCCATGTGTTGCTGCTCGACATGGCGATCCACACCTTTGATGCGGCGCGTTACTTGCTCGGCGACAGCGACCCGGTTGCGGTGTATTGTGAGGAGCATAACCCGCCCTGGAGCTGGTATCGCGGCGCGGCCAGCGCGACGGCGCTGTTTGAACTGGCGGGTGGCGTGCGCTACACGTACCGCGGTAGCTGGTGCAGCGAAGGGCGCCATACGGCATGGGACTCTGAGTGGCGCGCGGTCGGGCCGCGTGGGACGGCTACGTGGGACGGTCGCTCGGCGCCGCTGGCCGACGTGGTTGCCGCGCGCGGCGGTTTCCACTCGACGTTTGACACCTTTGTCGCCGATGTGGCGCCAGGCATGCCGGAAGGAATCGCCGGGTCGTTGCGCGATTTTCTCCATGCCCTGAAAGCCGGCGCGACCCCCATGGGTGAGTGTCACGACAACATAAAAAGCCTGGCGATGGTCTTTGGTGCGATCGAGTCGGCGGAGACCGGGCGGCGTGTTGCGATTCGCTGGTAGCTGGAGCAGCCTGCAATGATGACCGTGTTTCCCTGGCATCGGGCGGTAGTGCTCTTCTACGGAGGAAGGTATGGCGGTAGCACTCACACTCTGTGATCGGTCGGATGAGATGGTTCGCGCCTGGCAACGCTACTTTCCGCTCGATCTTGGTGTCCGAATCGTCAAGGGAAACATTCTGACCATGCCGGTCCAGGCGCTGGCGGTGCCGGCCAACTCCTTCGGCTATACGGATGGTGGCGTCGATCTGGCGATCAGTCGCGAGATATTCGACTGGCAGTTGCAGGAACGGTTACGCGCCATCATCGATCGCCAGTTTGCCGGTGAAGTGCTGGTCGGCCAGGCCTTTATCGTGGCAACCGGTAGCCACCGCTTCAAGTATGTCGTCGTCGCACCCACGATGCGTGTTCCGGGTGATGTGAGCAATACGCTCAATGCCTACCTGGCGATGCGCGGCATCCTGTTGACCATTGATGCGCACAATCGCGAATCGCACCTTGATGAGGAGCGTATCACATCGGTGGCGGTGCCAGGCCTGGGGACGGGGGTCGGCAAGATGCCGCCGGAACGCGCTGCCTTCCAGATGTATACCGCCTACCGGAGCATTGTCCTGAGCGATCTGGAGTGGACCAGGTCGCTCGAGAAACAGGTGGAGTATGATCGGAAGATGCGCGAGCGCATCTAGTATCTTTTTCGAACAGGCCCGTGGCCCCCATCCCGGCCCTCCCCTGCTGCGGGAGGGAGTCCGGCTCTGTCTCCGGTGGGGAGAGGTTGGGAGAGGGGCTGTGCGATGTGTAGCGCTTGCTTTGCCAGGTATTGCATCTATGGCGGCGCGCAGCACCCATGATCCGCGGACGCGTGGCCGTTCCTGCGCGCCGCGCGCCACGGCGGGGCGCAAGGTTGTTGCACGTTGCGAGAAGAATCGCTTTGCCGTGCTCGGGCTGGCACACACGAGCGTGCTGTACAGGAGACCCCTATGAGCGACACACTGCATGATCCATTTGGCGCGCGCGCGCCGCTGGTGGTTGGTGATCGGAGGTATATCGTCTATCGTCTTGATGCGCTGGCGGAGCGCGCTGGCGCCGACCTGTCGCGCCTGCCCTTCTCGGTCAAGGTCGTCCTGGAGGCGTTGCTACGCAATGTCGGCGATGGCTTTACCACGACCGATGATGTGATTGCGCTGGCGCAATGGACCCCGGCAAGCGCCGGGCAGCGCGAAGTGGCGTTCAAGCCGGCGCGCGTGTTGATGCAGGATTTCACTGGTGTTCCCGCAGTGGTTGACCTGGCGGCGATGCGTGATGCGATGGCACGTCTGGGTGGCGACCCGGCGAAAATCAATCCGCTGGTGCAGGCTGATCTGGTGATCGATCACTCGGTGCAGGTGGATGCGTTCGGCCACGGGATGGCGCTCCAGCTGAACGCCCGGCTTGAATTCGAGCGCAACCGCGAGCGGTACGAGTTCCTGCGCTGGGGCCAGCAGGCCTTTGCCAACTTTAACGTCGTGCCGCCCGCGACCGGCATCTGCCATCAGGTGAACCTTGAGTACCTGGCGAAAGGTGTGCTGACGAAAACGATCGATGGCGAACCTGTGGCCATGCCCGACACACTGGTCGGCACCGATAGCCATACGACCATGATCAATGGCCTCGGTGTACTTGGCTGGGGGGTTGGCGGTATCGAGGCCGAGGCGGTGCTGCTCGGCCAGCCGCTGGCGATGCTGACGCCTGAAGTGGTTGGTGTGAAACTCAGCGGTGTACTGCGCCCCGGCGCCACTGCGACCGATCTGGTGTTGCACGTGACCGAGATGCTGCGCAAGCATGGTGTGGTGGACAAGTTCGTCGAGTTCTGTGGCGCTGGCCTCAGCGGGTTGAGCCTGGCCGACCGCGCGACCATTGCCAATATGGCGCCGGAGTATGGCGCGACCTGCGGGTTCTTCCCGGTGGACGCCGAAACCCTTGCCTACCTGCGCGGCACCGGCCGGCCGGAAGAGGTGGTCGCGCTGGTTGAGGCGTATTGCCGCGAACAGGGGTTGTTCCGCACCGACGACTCGCCCATTCCGACCTTCAATACGTTGCTGGAACTCGATCTGGCGACAGTTGAGCCGAGCGTCGCCGGGCCGCGCCGGCCACAGGATCGCGTGCCGCTGGCACGGTTGAAGCCGGCGTTCAACCAGGCGATGAAGAGCACCTTTGGCCGCGATGTGCCGGAGTATGCAGGGAATGGCGCGCGGCACGCCGAGCGGGCCGATCTCTATGGCGCGTCGCGCACGCCGCTGACGCTGGGCGATCGCGAGACGGCGCTGGCGCACGGCGCGACGATCATTGCGGCAATCACGTCATGCACCAATACGTCGAACCCGTCGGTGATGCTGGCAGCCGGGTTACTGGCGAAGAAAGCCGTCGAGAAGGGGCTGCGTGTGCCGCCGTATGTCAAAACCAGCCTGGCGCCCGGATCACGGGTGGTCAGCGAATACCTGGCAAACGCCGGCCTGCAGGAGTACCTTGACCGGCTTGGCTTCAACATCGTGGGCTATGGCTGCACCACGTGTATCGGGAACAGTGGCCCGGTCGCCGATGAGATTGCCCGGGCAGTGAAGGACCAGAACCTGGTCGTGAGCGCCGTGCTCAGTGGCAACCGCAATTTCGAGGGGCGGATCAACCCGGTGGTGCGCGCCAATTACCTGGCGTCGCCACCGCTGGTGGTCGCCTTTGCTATTGCCGGCACCGTTGATATTGATATGCACCATGAACCGCTCGGCAGCGACGCCGATGGTGCGCCGGTCTATCTGGCCGACATCTGGCCGGCTCCCGAGGAAGTTGCCGAGACGATGGCGGCGTCGTTGAGCGCCGATCTGTTCCGCGCACAGTATGCCAACGTCTTCACCGGCAACGATACCTGGAACGCCATCCCGGTCGCGGGGGGCGACCTGTACGCCTGGGACGCCGCATCAACGTATATCCAGAATCCGCCGTACTTTGCGGGGATGACGCGCGAAGTGCCGCCGCTCACGTCAATTCGCGGCGCGCGGGCGCTGGCGTTGCTGAGTGACAGCGTCACGACCGACCATATCTCGCCGGCGGGGAGTATCGCCAGAGAAAGCCCGGCCGGCCAGTACCTGATTGCCCACGGCGTGCAGCCGGCTGACTTCAATTCCTATGGTGCGCGGCGTGGCAACCATGAAGTGATGATGCGCGGCACATTCGCCAACATTCGTCTGAAGAACGCTATGGTCCCTGGTGTGGAGGGTGGGTATACCGTCTATCTGCCGACCGGTGAGCAGATGAGCATCTATGATGCGGCGATGCGCTACCAGAGCGACGGGACGCCGCTGGTGGTGCTGGCGGGCAAGGAGTATGGCACCGGCTCATCGCGCGACTGGGCAGCGAAGGGTACGTTTCTGCTCGGCGTGCGCGCCGTTATTGCCGAGAGCTTTGAGCGTATTCACCGGTCGAACCTGGTGGGCATGGGTGTGCTGCCGCTGACCTTCGCTCCCGGCGAAAGCTGGCAGTCGCTTGGCCTGACCGGTAGCGAGACGTTCACCATCGAAGGAATCGAAACATTGCGACCGGGTCAGGAACTGACCGTGCGTGCCCGGCGGAGCGACGGCAGCGAGATCGCGTTTAGCGTCAGGGCGCGGGTTCATTCTGAAGGCGAGCTTGCCTATTACCGTAACGGCGGGATTCTGCACTACGTGCTGCGCCAGCTGGCGGTGGCGTAAGAGAAGTGGGCAGGCGTCTTGACTCCCGGTGCTCAATGCTCAGCTTCTAGCGGATAGGTACACACAATCAGTTCCTCCACGTTGCCGCGCTTGTTGCCGTCGCAGTTAATCTTGCGGCTGGCATACACGGTGGATGAACTGACGGCGTGTGCCGCATACAGCTCGCGTGTGAGCGGCGTGGACGAATTGCTCAGCATTGCGTACACGCCGCGCTCGCCAAGCATCGCGAAGAGTGTCGCCAGGCGGCGCTGATCGTCCGGGCCGAAGGTTTGCCCGGTATAGTGTGTAAACGAGGCGGTCGGGCTGGTCGGCACATAGGGCGGATCGAAATAGACAAGGTCGCCCGGCTCGGCGTGGTGCAGCACGTCGCCAAAATCACTGACGCGCAACTCGACATAGCGCAGGGCGGCGCTCACCGCGCGCAGGTTTTCAGGATCGCAGATCAGAGGATTCTTGTAATAGCCGAATGGTGCATTGAACTGCCCTTTGCGATTGAGGCGGTAGAGGCCGTTGTAGCAGGTGCGATTGAGAAAGATTGTGCGCGCGGCGCGTTCGATCTTGCTGCGCTGGTTGAAATCGGGCCGGCGATCCCAGCTACGCACGTCAAGGAAATAGTGCGGGTCGAGGCGGTTGCGGTGATGCCAGCGTAGCGCCGTGATCAGCGATTCGACATCATCGCGGATGACCTCGTAACAGAGAATTAACTCGGCATTATAGTCGCTAAGGGTCACGCCGTCGCGCAGCAAGCCACGGTTATACAGGTGAAAGAAGAGCGCGCCACCGCCGACGAATGGTTCATGATAGTGGCGGAAGCGTTGCGGCAGGCGACGCGACAACTCGGGAATCAACTGGCCCTTGCCGCCGGCCCACTTGATGAAAGGGCGTGCAGGAGGCCGGACCTCAAAGGCGCGCGAGGCTTGCACCATCATCTATCCCTGAAATACAGCCGGCAGTCACCCGGGGTGGGCACGCGCAACCGGCGCGTGTCGGGCGATTATAGCACACGTGCCGGCCCGCTACCACGCAAGAAACCGCCCCATAGGTCACTCTTTACAGCCGGCGGCGGCCAATCTATGCTATACTCACCGTAGCACAGTCTGAACATACGAGAGCAGTGTCATGCCATTGCCGCCCAGCGCCAGCATTGCCGCAATCTCCCGTCATAGCGGGCAGGCGGTTACACTCGCCGGATGGATCGCCGGCAAGACCGAAAAAGGCAAGCTCGTGTTCTTGCGCCTGCGCGATGGGAGTGGCCTCATCCAATGCGTTGTCTTTCGGAAGAACGTTGCCGAGGAGACCTTCGCCGCAGCCCAGTCGCTGACACTGGAGAGCTCCTGCCGGATCAGCGGCGTGGTACGCGCTGATGAACGCGCTCCTGGCGGGTTCGAGATTGACGTCAGCAATGTGGAGATTGTGCAGCTTGCCCCGGAGTACCCGATCCAGCCGAAAGAGCATGGCGTTGAGTTCTTGATGGAACACCGCCACCTGTGGGTGCGCTCTGCGAAACAGCATGCCCTGCTCCGGATCCGTGCCGAGATCATTGCCGCAGCGCAGGAATGGCTCAATGACCAGGGTTTTGTGCGCTTCGACTCGCCAATCCTCACCCCCTGCGCCGCTGAAGGAACCAGCAACCTGTTCGCCACGCAGTATTTCGATCTGGGTAGTGCCTACCTGGGGCAGACGGGGCAGTTGTATGTCGAAGCCGGGATGATGAGCTTTGGCAAGGTCTACTGTTTTGGGCCGACGTTTCGGGCAGAGAAGTCCAAAACACGCCGTCACCTGACCGAGTTCTGGATGATTGAACCGGAGATGGCATTCGCTACCCACGACGACAACCTGGTATTGCAGGAGCGGTTCGTCAGCGCCATCGTGCAGCGCGTACTGGAGCGCCGCGCCGCTGATCTGGCGACGCTCGAACGGGATACGGCGACGCTCGAACGCTGTCTGCCACCCTTCCCGCGCATCACGTATGATGACGCGCTGGATCTGATCGCCAGGCATCACGCTGAGGTCGAAGGGTGTACCCCACTGCCGTGGGGCGAGGACCTGGGCGCACCTCACGAGACGCTGATCGCCTCACGGTTCGACCGTCCGGTCTTCGTCGAACGTTTTCCGAGCGCGATCAAGGCCTTCTACATGGAACCCGACCCGCAGCGATCAGACGTTGCGTTGTGCGCCGACCTGCTGGCGCCGGAAGGGTATGGCGAGATTATTGGCGGCTCACAGCGCATCCACGATGCAGCGCTGCTTGAGCGCCGCATCCGTGAGTACGGGCTGAACCTGGATGATTATCAGTGGTATCTTGATCTGCGGCGTTATGGCAGTGTGCCGCATAGCGGGTTCGGCATGGGGATCGAGCGTGCGACGGCGTGGATTGCCGGCACGCACCATATCCGCGAGACGATCCCGTTCCCGCGCATGCTGTATCGTATGTACCCCTGAAGCCAATGCAGCCGGACGATCCTCCAGCCCCCCAACGCGACAGCGCTGGCCTGCTGTACGATATCCTCGACCATGCTCCGGCAGCCATCCTGCTGGTGTCATTGCCTGAGTTTCGCATTCTGGCCATCAACGCGCGCGCGTGCGCCCGCTTCGGTATCCGGGTGTCGGCAACCCTTGTGGGGCAGCGCTGCGCCGAAGTCATTCCGCGCTTTACCGAGGAAGGCATCGGCGATCTCTGGTTGTCGGTGGCCGGCATCACGCCTGAGGATCGCGCAGAATCGGCGACCCAGGTGGGAGGGCAGGCGGTGCGCCGCTGGAGCATTCATCCGGTGCGCGATCCTGTCGGCGCCGTGACACGTCTGCTGATCATGCGCTTCGAGTCCAGTGAAACGCCGGAGCAACAACTGGCCAGTAGTACCCGGCAGATCACGCACGCGCTGATCTCGACGCTGGAACGCGATCAATTGCTTGATCTCATTCTCGTTCAGCTGCACAACGTTGTCGCTTACGATAGCGCGACGATCATGCTGCGCGATGAGGATGGCTATTATGTCGCCGCTGGGCGCGGCCTGATCGATCGCGATGAACGGGTGCGCTGGCGCTTCGATGCCGGTGAACCACTGCTGCGCCAGGTCGAAACGGCGTCTGAACCAATTATCATTCGTGACACGGCTGAAGCCGGCATGGTGCAGGTGCCGTTTGGCGCGACCCGTGGCTGGGTGGGTATGCCGCTGCGCGCGCAGGGGGAGGTTGTCGGCGTGCTCACCCTCGAGAGCCAGACGCCGCACCGCTACACCCGGGCCGACGCTGCGCGCGCCCAGTCATTCGCGGCCTATGCGGCACTGGCTGTGCGTAATGCCGAGATCTATCGCCAGGCGCGTGAGCAGAGCAGACGCCTGGCGCTTGTCGGCAAGATTGCACGCGATATTACGGCGACCCACGATTTGCGCACGATCTTCGGCCTCCTGATCGATCACCTGCGGGATGCCGTGGCGGTCAGTTTTGCCGAACTCGCGCTGATCGACGCGCAGCACCGGCTCGAGCTCGTGGCACGGTATCCCGAAACCATTGCCGGAGCGCCAGATAACCAGTGGTATAGCGACGACGATCTGCGCGCCCTGCTGGCGGCGCTCGACGATGGGTGGCCGCGTATGCTCCAGCTCACCGGCGCTGGCTGTGGTGCGTGGTTGCAGGCGCGACTGGCCCGGCATGGTGCGCGATCGTGTGTTGTCGTGCCGATCGTGGCTGATCAAAGTTCGCTTGGCATTCTCGTTCTGGCCAGCCAGCAGGCGCGCGCCTTTCCCTCGATCGAGGTTGCGACTCTTGCCGATCTCGCCCAGCACCTGGCAGTCGCCATTCAGAATGCGCGCCTGCATCAGGCGCGCGAACAGGCGCTGGCCGATCTGCGCATTGCGCAACAGCGGCTCATTCAGTCGGAACGGCTGACGGCAGTTGGCGAACTGGTCGCGGGAGTGGCCCATGAACTGAACAACCCCCTCACAGCAGTGCTCGGCTTTGCCAGTATTCTCCAGCAGACGGCGCCGGCTGAATTACAGGAGGATCTGGCACCCATTGTGGAAGGTGCCACCCGCGCGCGGCGGATCGTACAAAACCTGTTGACATTTGCCCGCCAGCGCGAGGCGCATCTCGAGGAAGTCGATCTGAACATGGCGGTTCGCCAGGTATTGAGCCTGTTAGCTTACCAGATGCGCACCGGCGGCATTACCGTCGAGGAGCGCCTCACGCCAGGGTTGCCGACGACCGTTGCCGATGCGACGGCGATCAAACAGGTGCTGCTCAACCTGCTGAACAATGCCCAGCAGGCGCTGGCGGGATGGGATGGCATGCGCCAGATTACGGTGTCGACCACGATGACCGGTGTGGGGCACGGGCGACGACTGGTGCTTGAGGTGGCCGATACCGGGCCGGGGATCGCGCCTGACCACCTTGCGCTCGTGTTTGAGCCGTTCTTTACCACCAAACCGATCGGCGAGGGTACCGGGCTCGGGCTGTCGATCTGTTATGGGATCGTGAAGCAGTATGATGGCGACATTCGGGTGCAGAGTCGCCCGGGTGAAGGAACGTGTTTCAGCGTTGAGCTGCCGGTGCGAACGCTGGATGCCCATCCGATGGAAGAGCCGCTGCCGCCTGACGGGCCAGCGCCGATGCGGCGCATTCTGGTGATTGATGACGAGCCGATCGTCACAGCGCTTCTGACGCGGTTGCTGGGCGAGCAGGGGTTTGATGTTGATGTTTGTCACGACAGCCTGCTGGCGTTCGATTACATCGGGCGTTCCGAATACGACCTGATCATTAGCGATATTCGCATGCCCGCGATGAGCGGAGAACAATTGTATGAGGAGTTGCGGCGGTGCGCGCCGCAACTGGCGCACCGGCTGCTGTTCATCAGCGGCGACACGGCCAGTCGCGGCACACGCGAGTTCCTTGATCAGACCGGGGTCAGGTGCGTCGAAAAGCCATTTGAGACGGCGGAGCTTCTCGCTGCGATACGTCTCTCGTTGTCCGGCGCGGCATGATCGTCATGGCAGGCGCGTGCGCCCGCCCACGGCCCGGCGCACGCCAACCGCCATGCTCCGCGCTGCATCCAGGTAGGCGGTATAAACTGCGGCGCGGCGCAGACCGAGCGGTATCGCTGCAATCAGCAACAGCAATGCCGGAATGTACCAGATCCAGCCGAACGCGCTGCCGAGGAAGAAAAAGATCAGCGCTGCGCCAACCAGGGTGTTCATAAGCGCCGCGCCGCTGTTCATTCCGGCTCGCCCGCCCAGGAGATCGCGCAGATTGGCCAGGACAAGCAGCGCGCCTGCGACCACGGCAAAATAGGCCTGCACCCCGGCGCTGAGCAGGCCACCGATCAGCGACACCGCAATGATCGCCAGGATACCAATGCCAATATACAGGTACAGGGGCGGTATACCGAAACCGCTGGAACCGGAACTGCTGCGATAGCCATTGCCATTCATCACGCTACCCCCCCCTTGCCCGGTGTTGTGCCCGGGTGCTCAATACTCTGCTGATGGTACGCGAACCTGGCGCGCATTGTTGCATGATCGCCGGCGCGAAAGGTGGCCTGACGGGCAGGTCGCGTGTTGTGCGGGTGATCGCCGCAGCATACACCGGAAGCGGGACGGCACCACCACACAACTGGAGTCTTGTGCTTCTGATGGTGACCAGGTACTCCTTCGTCACCGGTGGGGCGTCGCCAGGAAGCGCGAGGGAATGGCCGGTCATGCGGCTGCGCGCACTGTCAGTTCGGTCGCCTGGCGCAGGATAGCGAGTGAGTCGAGCGCGGCTTCATGCACCTGGACGTCGCCGTCCTGTGCCGCGCGGGTGAGCGCCTCCATAACCTCCGGCACGGCTGCGGGGTAGCCGATGCGCCCGAGGGCACGCGCCGCCGCTTCACGCGCATACGGATCGAGGTCATTCAACATGCTGCTCAGGCTGGCAACGATGCTCGCTGAGCCGGCGCGTTCGCCAAGTTGCCCGAGAACCAGTGCAGCCGCAGAGCGGTAGAAACTGTCGTCATGGAACAGGTGACCCTCGACCTGCTCCAGCAACTCGCGCGTCACAACCCGCTCGCGCAGCAAACCAAGCGCGCGTGCCGCAGCAAAGCGCGTCTCGGCATCAGAGTCGCGCAGCGCAACCTGGAGCAATCGTACCACCAGCGGAGCAGGTGGTGTATCGGCGCTGATGCCGAGCAGGCGTGCGGCGCCTGCTCGCACACGCGCGGCGTTATCGACCAGCGCTGCATCGATCAGGAGGAGATCATCGGCGGTGTAGCGGCCATTACGGGCACGCAGGCGGCGCAGGGCATCGGCGCGCTCACGCCCGTCGGAGTCGCGCACCACGCAGCGCAGACGA
>Ga0272446_1006013_pt1 | contig 12966 bp, 15 predicted proteins | sample YNPCB0061_FD_194587 | JGI IMG/M metagenome (GOLD analysis project Ga0272446, IMG submission 194587) | Hot spring microbial mat communities from Yellowstone National Park, WY, United States - YNP-CB-006-1 | ecosystem: Environmental > Aquatic > Thermal springs > Hot (42-90C) > Sediment | place... | reverse complement strand
GGGGGGGGGGGGGGGGCCCAATGCGGGGCCTGGGGGCGCAACTCCCGAAAACCCTACCCCTGAGAGGGGCCTGGCCCTCCCAGCCCCTCCCGGCGGAGGAACGCCAGGTTATCCGGATGGGCTCTTAACCCAGCTCGTCGAGCTTGAGTTGCAGCGCAGTGAGAACACGATCCCACACACCAGTTCGCCGCCAGGTGACAGAGCGGCTATAGATGGTCTTCCAGTTGCTGTAGCGTTCAGGAATATCTGGCCAGGGAGCGCCGGTGTGCAAGCGCCAGAAGATCCCGTTGATTACCGGCCGATGCGGCCCATAGGGGTGGCCCGTTTTCCCCTCGTTCGCCGGAAGATGCGGCTCGATCAACGCATACTGCTCATCAGTCAAGTCGTACCGGCCCATCGCTCCCTCCAGCTACAATCCGGTTTTTGAGCGTATACACCAGCCGCTACCGGATTGTCAGAAAGAGCCTATGCTCAGACGCAATCGCGGCCGCGCTGGGCCGCTCCAGCAGGCCGTGGCCAACCCGCGCGGGCTTCCCGCTTTTCCAGCGCCGCATACTCCTGACCGGCTGAGATTCACCAAACCTGGCCAAGAGCCACTTGTACATCGGCCTGTATACCAGTTCGAGGCCAACGTCTTTGGGCTGTTCGATGTGACGCGGGCCGCGCTGCCACTGCTCCGCGCGCAGGGGAGCGGCCACATCCTGATGATCTCGTCGGTGGCCGGGCAGGTGGGTGCGCCAGGCCTTGGCATCTACGGTGCCTCGAAGTTCGCGGTCGAGGGCTTCAGCGAAGCGCTGGCCCAGGAGGTCGCGCCGTTCAACATCAAGGTGACCCTGATCGAGCCGGGGACTTTCCGCACCGACTGGGCAGGGCGTTCGATGCCGCAGGCTGAGCCGATGGAAGCGTACCAGCAGACAGCGGGCTACGTCCGGGGAGCGCTGGCACAGTTCAACGGCCAGCAGCCGGGCGCCCCGGCGCGGGCGGCCCAGGCGATGCTTCAGGTGGTCGAGGCGGCGGAGCCCCCGCTGCGCCTCCCGCTCGGAGGGGATGCGGTGGGTGCCATCCGCCAGAAGATCGAGCGACAGCTGGAGGAGCTCAGCCAGTGCCAGGTCCTGAGCACCAGCACCAACTTCGGCGCGTAGGGTGCGCGTCAGGCGGAATCGGTGGCAGGGTCGTGACGAGAGCACACGGGCAGAGGCGAGGTGTAACAGCGCAGCCTCTGCCCAAAAAACATTGACAATACCAATGGCAAAGAAGTGGACCCTAGATTTCCCTCAAGCAGGTGGCACCGGGCCTCAAGACAGGTTACAATGACGCCATTCACGCGAGGAGGTGACAGCATGACGACGGTCGAAGAGATCGCCCGCAGTGTGCACTTTACGCTCGATCAGCACGGCAAGACAACGGCTGTGGTGCTCACGCCTGAACTCTGGGCTCAGATCCTCGAGGCCCTTGAGGACGTCGAGGACCGCGCCCTGGTGCGCGCACTCAAGGAGCGACTGGCCGCTGGTCCCGCCGCATCCGGCGCCTTGCGTTGGGAGGATGCTTCGAAGGACTGGGCGTGAGCTACGACCTGTTTCTCGAACCGGAAGTTCACGCGACGCGAGACGACCTGCCAGGCACCATCCGACAAAGAGTGCGCCGGGCAATCAACGCCCTCTCAGCTGTGCCTCGCCCTCCGGAGAGCACTGCGATGGACATAGCCGACCTCGAGCTACGCGCCGGCGTGGAGTTGCGCCGCATCAGGATGGAGCGTTGGCGCATTGTCTACGCCGTCTGCGATGAGGAGCAGTGGGTCTGGGTATTGGCGGTGCGCCGTCGGCCGCCCTACGATTACAACGACCTGCCTGAGCTTATCGCGCGGTTATCGTAAGCCGCTGATCCGACATCAAATCCGGGTGGCCCACCAGTTACTCGCCCTCACGGGGATGATCGGCGCTATGGTCGGCTTCCTCGGGCTGCTCTGGGGGCAGTGCTTCCACGGTCGCCTTGGCCCGGCAGGCGTCATGATCTATGTCGTGGGCTATGGGCTGATCATTGTGGGCGGGCTCGCCCTCGTCGTCACCGGCACCGGCCCTGTCGAGAGCCCGCTCTTTCTGATCTTCCCCATCGGCGGCCTGCTCCAGGACGTCGGCTATCTGCTCTTCGGCATCGCCACCATCAGCAGCGCCCGCTGGCAGGGCTGGCAGCGCTGGGCTCCGCTGCTGGCCGCCGCAGTCGGGCTGCTGGCGATCGGGCTCCCTATGCTCGCAGGGATTATACCGATTCTGCTTGATAGCATCGCATTAGCTCACCTCCACACCTCCACAGCTCTACAGCTCTACAAAGCTCTGTGTGGAGCTGTAGAGCTGTGGAGATGAGCGGAACAATGCGGGATTGCCAATTCCACTTGGTATTACACCCGACGGCCCCGGGCTGCTCGCCGAACTGCTCCTTGGCGGCGCGTGGCTGATTGTCGGTCTCGCCGTCTTTACCACCTACCAGCGCGGAGGCGACGTGCGCGCACCCGCCGCCCGCACGACCTGAGCCCTGCGCCGGGGTCGCGCATCAGCCCCCGAGCCCCGCGTCGCGCGCCCTGACGATCGCCTGGGCGCGGTCGCTCACCTGCAGCTTGCTGAGGATGTTGCTCACGTGGTTGCGCACGGTCTTCAGGCTCAGGCCGAGCCGGACGGCGATGCTTTCGTTGTTGCGCCCCTGGGCCACCAGGGCCAGCACCTCGCGCTCGCGCTCGGTCAGCTCGGGGAAGGCGGGCGCGACCCCAGGCGGGTGGCTGGAGCTGAGGTACTGGATCATGCGGGCGGCGATCGCCGGGCTGAAGATCGCCTCGCCGCGGCTCACGGCCGTCACGGCCCGGATCAGGTCGTCGTGGCGGGCATCCTTCAGCAGGTAGCCCCGCGCCCCCGCGCGCATCGCCGCGAACACCGAGTCGTTGTCGTCGAACAGGGTGATGACCAGGACGGCGATATGCGGGCTGGTGTGGCGGATCACCCGCGTCGCCTCGATCCCGTTCAGCCCCGGCATCTTGATGTCCATCAGCACCAGGTCGGGCTGGAGCGCGGCTGCGAGCCGCACTGCCTCCTCGCCAGTGGCCGCCTCGCCCACCACCTCGGCGTCGGGCAGCAAGCCCAGCATCGCCTTCACCCCCTCACGGTAGAAGGCGTGGTCGTCCGCAACGATGATGCGCAGGCCCTCCGCTGGCATGGTCAGCGCTCCTCCCAGCCCAGCGGCACCTCGGCCTGGATGCACGTCCCGCCGCCGGGCCGCGACGTCACTTCCAGCCAGCCGCCGATCTCCTCGGCTCGCTCCTGCATGGAGCGCAGCCCGACCCCCGCCGCCACTGCTGGCGCAATCCCGCACCCGTCGTCCTCCACGGTGAGGCATAGCCAGGGCCGCGACGGCGCGCGCGCGAGCCGGACCACGCACGACCGCGCCCCGGCGTGGTGGACGACGTTGGTCACCGCCTCCAGGGCGATCCGGTAGAGCGCCGTCTCGACCGCCGCCGGCAGCGCCGGGAGCGCCTCGGGGGCGTGCAACTCGACCCTCAGCGTGGGGCCGGCGGCCCGCGCCACCTCCAGGCGCACCGCCTCCACCAGCCCGTACTGGTCGAGGGCAGGCGGGCGCAGCGCGTAGACCAGGCGGCGGATCTCGCCGAGTGCGGCCCGCACCTGCCCCTCCAGCTCCACCAGCAGCCGCGCGCTCCGCTCCGGATCCTCGGGCAGCAGCGCCGTCGCCAGGCCGAGCCGCTGGGCGACGCTGGCCAGGGTCGGCCCCATACCGTCGTGCAGGTCGCGGCGGATGCGCCGGCGCTCCTCCTCGCGCGCGGCCACGAGGCGCTCACGCGAGCGCTGCAGGTCGAGGGTCAGCTGGAGCGCGTGCAGGGCGCCGGCCGCCTGGCGCGCCAGGTCGCTCAGGAGCCGCTCCTCATCAGCCCGGAAGCCGGCCTCGCCCGAGCGCGGGGCAGCCAGGAGATGGCCAACGGTCTGGCCGCGGTAAACCATCGGGAAGTGCCGTGGCGCTGACGGGGCGGGGCGGGGCGTATCGCCGGGCGGCGGGCGGTAGGCAGCGAGGATGGCCCCTGCTTCTGCGGCCTCCGCCTCCGGGCGGGCCTGCGCGATCGCGGCGTAGGGCAACCGCAGCGTCGACGCCACCGCCTCAACGATCGTCGTCAGCACCCGCTCGGGCGCGATCGCCCCCTCCAGACGCCGGCCCAGATCGGCCAGGACGCTGTAGGGCTCGTGGCGCGCACCGTAGATCAGCCGGTCCACCCCGCGCTGGAGCCGCAGGCGCAGCGGCTGAAACAGCACTGCGACCAGCCCGGTGGCGATCAGCGAGAAGAGCAGGCTGGCATCGGCGTGGAAGAGCGCGCTCAGGGCCGTCACCACGCCGATATAGGCCCCGATCACGAACAGGGTCAGGGTGCCGTGCACCAGGGCCCGGTTGACGATGATCTCCAGGTCGAACAGGCGATAGCGCAGGATCGCCACCGCCAGGCAGAGCGGGAGCAGCGCCATGCCGAGGGCCTGGAGCGCCGGACGGGCCACCCAGTAGGCATCCTGCAGCAGGTGCAGCCCGAGCCCGAACTCGAGCACCTGGAGCGTATAGTAGGCCATCCCGCCGAGGACGGCCGCGATCAGCCCGGCGGCGACCCACCAGGTCTGCCGGCGCTGCACGGGGTCGGCGACATGGAGGTAGCGCAGGGTCAGCGCGACGACGCCGGTACTGAACCAGCCGACTCCGACCAGCAGCGAGGCGACCGGCGTGGCGCGCCAGGTGGGGCCGTAGATCGTGTTGAAGGGCAGCTCGGGGAGGAGCAGCCAGGCGAGCGTGAGGCCGGCCCAGGCCACGGCGAGCGGGCGCGTCCAGGACGGGACGAAGCGCCCATCGGGGAAGACGTAGAGCAGCGTGAGGGCGCAGACCATCTCCAGGGCCCGCAGCACGAGCACCGGCCCCTGCCAGAGGGCGGCGGCGGGGCTATGCTCGGGGAGGATCAGCGCGTTGGTGAGGCTGGTCTCGACGGCGCCGAGCAAGGCCAGGGTGATCGCCAGGAAGAGGGCCACCGGCGCGCGGGGGCGCCGCCAGGTGACGAGCAGGGCCGTGAGGAAGAAGACCAGGGCGAGGGCGAGCTCGATGGCGAGGATCGGCCCGGCGAACGGCGCGGTCCCCGCGCTCGCCCGCAGCTCGCGCAGGCGCGCCGGCACGCCCAGCAGGGTCAGGCCGACCGCGGGCGGCACGACGCAGAGCCAGGTCGCCCAGGCGAGGAGCAGGCGCGGGCGGCCGAGTGTCGGCCAGGTGAAGCTGTCGGATTGGGCCATAGGTGCGACCGCCGCGATACCACGCTGCACAGATCTCCTCCAGGGGTGAGACGTATTGTACGCCATAACGCCGCTACCGGACATCGCCAGGTCTGCCGCAGTGTCGGCGCCGCATGCTCAATTGCCTCGTCCAGGGAGATGTTGACATTCCCGCCCCTGGTTGGTCTTCTCATCTCACTATGCCGACCTCCGGGCACCGGTCAGCGACATGCTCGACACACCGTGACACTGTGACCTTCCCGGAAGCTGACAGCTGCCGGGAAGGTGTCTTCGCTGACTTCACTCGACGACCTTAATCATCTTCACCATACCGTGCTCCATGTGCGACAGGGGCAGCTCGCCGGCGGAGATCGCTGCTACGTCTGGGATCGGGCAGCCGACCAGGTACTCGCCGGGCACCAGACTGAACTCAAGCCAGATGCGCTCGCCCGCGCCGATGGGGGCAATACCGGCGTCCGGCGCAAACGCAAAAGGCGGCGGGCCGGGCGGCGCCATCGTCGGGTCGCCCAGAAAAGCCATCACGTCCTCAACCCCGGCGCCTTCCGCCAGATCGATCACAAACATCATGTGCCATTGCCCACCGCTGTTGGTGAACCTCCAAAGCTGTGGCCCTGTCGGGATCTCGTCAGGCATGGCGTAGGCGAAATCTACCATGTCCACGGCGACGTCGGCGACTGGCTCGGTTGTGCCGACAATCTCATCGGCAGTGAAGACGGCGTTGAGATGGAGCGCCCCAGCGCCCGGCGCGCCTTCGACATGCTCGGTGGCGTCGACCACGAAAACGCCCGTGCGCAGGTCAATGTAACTCCAGCGCCTGGTGCCCGGATCAACCGGGTTGAAGCTCCCCAGGAAGCTGGCTTTGGTCAGCAGCGGAATGAAGGCTTCTCCGCCGCCTTGCGCCAACGCAATCACCTCTTCGGGCGTGCTGCTTTCCAGCACACGCGCCAGGCCGATGTCCATCGGAATGCTGCTGTTGTTCTGGACGGTCACACGCACGATGCCGCCGGGCACGACCTCGGGCACACTCACGGCGTCGTCGCTCACCACGATCGTGAACTCAGGAATGGCGGATGCTGCGGGCTCCTGCACCGGCTGACATGCGCTGAGGCTGAACAGGATCAGCAGCAAGAGGCCAGGTAGCAACCACAAACAGCGAACGTAGGTTGAGTTGTTGTACGTTGGCTTCATTTCGATTTCTCCTTCTGACGTGAACTCCCTCCAGCACGACTCGATTGACCTACGAAGGTGCGCCGGAACAGGCCCGCTTGAAGGGTTCTTGCAAGACGCTACCCCGGGCATCGCTAAGGGTCTGGGTATGAACTACTCTAGCACCCCGCGTTCCCAAGCGCCTGAGGTAGCAGTCCTGAGCGATCGGGAAGACCCCGCGTGGGCGGTCGGCCCCTACCCTCAGAACGATGGCGAGCGCCAGTGCCACAGCCGCACAAGGCCGTGTTCGTCGCGCTCATAGATAGCCAGTGATCTGACCGTCACCTTCGACAACGAGGAGGAGCTCAGCTCTGTTATTGGCATGCGTACGTTTAGCCTTCATTACTGGTACGACCGCCAAATCCCGGCTACAATCAGGCGTCAGGCAAAGTCGGGTCATGTGCGGTATGGTCGGTTAGCCCGGCCGAAATGTGGGTCTTTTCGGCTTTGGGAAGACAAAAAGACGCACCCCTGGCAGGGCGATGACTGCCAGGGGTGCGGAAGAGGGCCTGGGCCTACAAGGCGTTCAGCAGCTCTCGAAGATCGTCGTAGTTATATGGCGGCCGTCGCCTGACGGCGAGGACACTGATCACGTCCAGGTCGTGGTCAATCACGTAGATCACGCGCCAATGCTCCATGCGCAGACGCCGTGCCTCAGTTCCCTCAAGGGCAATATCCGCGGGAATGTCGAGGGCCCGACTCTGGGCCGGGCGCGGGTCTTGTGGCAAGTCACGCACAGCCCGCCGGATGCGGTGGCGCATATTCCCAGGAAGGGCAGCGATCTCGTCAATGACTGCCGGCTCAACCCAGAGGCGCATCACCGCGTCCCTCGCGAGCATCGAGCTCTGCTTCAGCTTGCTCCCACGACACTAGCCCGAGCTCTTCGGGAGAGCGTGCCGCACGACGTCGGGTGAGGTAGGCACGAAGCAGACCTTGATCCTCGGCTTCCTCCAGGAGGTCAACTACCCGCTGCCACGCGGTAATGTCAACAAGCGCTGCGGTTGGCCGGCCATCAGGTCCAACCACAAACTTCACGTCTTTCAGGGTCTCACTAATGGTCATGGCGTTTCCTCCCGACTTACGGCTTCACCAATTATACCATTTCAGCCCGGCCGCTAGAAGTATACGATATCGTGTACAAGAATGGCGATTCAGGCCTTTCAAAGCGCTGACCGATCATATCGCGCATTCCCATGCTTTGCCTCACATCGGAGAGCTGCTAAACGGAGGCGCTGGCGTGCTCTGGAGCGCTACGATACGCTCCACGCGGCTTACAGCGTGGAGCAGGCCAGCGACCTCCCGGCCGCCCGCGCACTCCTACCGAAACGCCCTCCAGCGGATCGACGCGCCCACCCTGGTGGTGCATGGGGAAGCGAACCTCCAGCCGGTGCAGGCGAGCCGCGTGTACGCCGAGCTAATCCCCGGCGCGCAGCTCAGCGTGCTGCCGAGTGCAAGGCATGCGCCCTATCACACCCATCCCGAGGCGGTCGCCCAGGCAGTCGGGCCGTTTCTGACAGCTGCTGAGCCAGGGTCTGAAGCCCCATAGGTGCCCCTGCTCGGCTTCGTGCTGCTGGGCCGCTCGTTTGTGCGCGGCCTGCTCGCGGGGGCGCTGGGGCAACTCGGCGGCCCAAAGCAGCTTGTCATCGTCCCCGGCGCGATGCACCTGTTCGAGGAGCCGGGCGCGCTGGAGGAGGTCGCCCGCCTGGCCTGCGAATGGTTCCGGCGCTATCTTGTACCGACCGGGGCGTAGGCCTGGGCTCGGGCGTGGCGGGAGGGGTCATGGCCTGGCTGCACACACTGGTACTAGCCGGGGGCGAAACGCCGTACTGGAGCCGGCCGAACGCACAGCTGCTATCCGATCTGCGCAGCGCGCCCTCCGGTCTGACGACTGCGGATGGTCAGCGCTCCTCCCAGCCCAGCGGCACCTCGGCCTGGATGCACGTCCCGCCACCGGGCCGGGCCGTCAGATCCAGGCGGCCGCCGATCTCCTCGGCTCGCTCCCGCATCGAGCGCAGCCCGACGCCCGCCGCCACTGCTGGCGCAATCCCGCACCCGTCGTCCTCCACGGTGAGGCATAGCCAGGGCCGCGACGGCGCGCGCGAGCCGGACCACGCACGACCGCGCCCCGGCGTGGTGGACGACGTTGGTCACCGCCTCCAGGGCAATGCGGTAGAGCGCCGTCTCGACCGCCGCCGGCAGCGCCGGGAGCGCCTCGGGGGCGTGCAACTCGACCCTCAGCGTGGGGCCGGCGGCCCGCGCCACCTCCAGGCGCACCGCCTCCACCAGCCCGTACTGGTCGAGGGCAGGCGGGCGCAGCGCTTATACCAAATCCAGTTGGCAGTTCCGCATTGTCGTTGCCGTTATCGCTCATCGTGACGCCATGTGCGGCAATCTGCAATCCAAAATCTGCAATCGGAAATCTGTTCTTACCCGCGCTGTGCGCCGCGTGGTATACTGCCAGTGATCCCGCGTGTCGCCGGCTGTCGCTCCATTCTGCTGCACTACGAGCCTATGAGCGATCCACTCCAGGCGCTGATTGACGAGATTCGCGCCCTGCGCGCAACGTATGACGAGGCTACCGCCCGCGCCGCCCTGGTCGCCCGCGCGGCGCACCTTCCGCCTGAGCAGCGGGCCCGGCTCGAGGCCCATATCTTTGGTGGACATGTGGGCAATGTGACCAGGGCCGCGGGCGACCCGGTCCAGGGGCATGTTACGCTCGCGGGTGACAGTCGGCTGACCGGGGCCAACGTCGGCGTCAATCAGGGCATCGTGCAGCTGTTCTTTGGCGCCCAGGCGCCCGCCGATGGCAAGGAACTGCTCGACAGCTACCTGCGCGCCCTCGTCGCCGAGCACGGTCGCCTGCGCCTCGGCAAGCTCCTCGGCAAGGAGCAGAGCGGGCGCGAGCAGACGACGATGCCGCCGATCAGCTTGCTGAAGGTGTTTACATCGCTCACGACCGAGGCGCTGATCCCGGTTGCGCCGTTCACCCTTGGCCCTCAGGAGCTGCTGGAACAGATGGAAGCATCCGATCCCGCGCGCGCGCTCCCCGCGGAGGTGCGCATCCCGGCGCTGGGTCGCGCCACGCTGCGCGCCCTGCATGCTGATGGGCGCGCCGCCGGGTGGCCGGAGCACCAGATCGCCGCGGATGGAGCGTGGATCATCGGCCGCGCGCCTGATGAAGTCTGGGAGGCCGCGCGGCGCGATCTGAAGGGCGTCCAGGCGCCGCAGACGCTCAGTGGCCACTGGTATCGCCCCGAACAGCCCCTTGACGCGATCCGGGCCTGCTCGCGCCTGGTGCTGCTCGGTGGCCCCGGCTCCGGCAAGTCCACGCTGCTGCGCTACCTGGCGGTCAGCATCGCCGAGGCGCTCTTGCGCGGGCGCGATCCGGCGAAGCCGCTGCCCATCCCCTTCTTCTGCCCGCTCGGGCCGGTGGCCCGGTGTCTCTCGGATGATCCCGAGGGCGACCTGGAGGCGCTGATCGACGCGCTCCTGCGCCCGGTGCTCGGCCCGGCCGGCCTGCGCGCCGGCCTGCGCGACTCGGTGCTCCTGGCCTGGCGCAAGGGTGGGGCGCTGATCTGCCTCGATGGTCTGGATGAGGTGCCCGGCACGCTCGAAGCGACGACCCAGGGGCGCCGCTCGCGCCGTGAGCGCATCGCCGAGGCCATCCGCCGGCTCGACCGCCAGCTCGACCGCTCCCGGCTGGTCGTCACGTGCCGCACCCGGCCCTATGAGCAGGACGCGGCCTGGCAACTGCGCGATGACTGGGCGCTGCGCCGGCTCCAGCCTTTCGCCTTCGGCCAGGTGCGCCACTTCGCGCGCGCCTGGTATGCCGAGACGTGTAGCTCCGCCCAGGCGCTCTACACCCCCGCCGACGCCGAGGAGCGGGCGCGACGCCTGGTGGAGGTCCTGGAGCGGCGCGAGGTGCTGCGCGGGCTGACGACCTCGCCGCTGCTGCTGACCATGCTGGCGCTGCTCGACTATAACAAGAAGGAGATGCCCGAGAAGCGGGTGGATGTGTACGAGGAGCTGGTCAGGCTGCTGCTGGATCGCTGGGAAGGGGTGCGCTCGAGCGATGTGGATCGGCGCCAGCAGAGCATCGGCGAGCGCCTGGAGCTGCCGCTGTTGAGCGCCGAGGATCTGCGCCCCGTGTTGCACCAGCTCGCCTTCGCGGCCCACCAGCAGGAGGTTGATGGGCGCGGCGTGCTCAGCGGGGCGCTGCTCCGCGACACGCTCGACACCTTCTTCCGCGCCCGGCTCAACCCGACCGATCCGCGCGCCGTCCCCCGCGAGGAGGTGGTGCGCCGGAGCGATCGCTTCATCCACATCCTGCGCGAGGAGACGGGCCTGGTGCTGGAGGAGGCCGACGAGACCTATGTGCTGCCCCACCTGACCTTCGAGGAGTACCTGGCGGCCTGCCACCTGGCGGGCCAGGAAAACTCTGACCTGATCTACCAGCAGTGGGCGGCGGGCGGCGACCGCTGGCGCGAGGTCGCGCTCCTCCTGATGGGGCGCCTCGCGCGGCAAGAGAAACGGAGCCTCGCCTTTAGCTGGCTGCTGCTCCTGGTGTCTCCCCGGCGCGGGCTGGACGCGAAGCCCGCCCTCCAGCGCCAGCGCGACGCGCTGCTGGCCGCGGCCTGCTACGCCGAGCTGGGCCGGCGCGGGGCGTTCGTGGGCAGCGCCCATGACGTGCTCGGCTTCGAGGAGCAGCTCCGCGCGGCCCTGGTCGAACTGCTGGAGCGGCCCGACCCCTCGGCGCGGCTGCCCCAGCGTCTGGAGGCCGGGACGGCGCTGGGCCTCCTGGGCGACCCGCGCTACCCCGTCGAGGACGCGCAGTGGCAGGCCGAGCTTGAGCGGCTGAGCCGAACCTTCGGGCGCCCCGAGGGCTACTTCTGCTACGTGCCGGGTGGGCGCTACCGGATCGGGGGCTGGGAAGAGAAGACCGGGCGAGCGACCCGGGCTGGTGTTGAACTGGCGCTCCAGCCCTTCTGGATCGCCCGCTTTCCCGTCACCGTGGCGCAGTATGCCGCCTTTGTCGCCGAGGGCTATCGGCCCGGCGCGGAACGCTGGTGGGCGCCGGCAGGGTGGGAACAGGTAATCAACGTGCAGCGTCGAACAGCGCCTTTCTTCTGGAAGCAGGTCGAGTATCATGACCCCAACCAGCCGGTGGGGGGAGTGAGCTGGCACGAGGCGACGGCCTACTGCGCCTGGCTCACCGAGCGGTTACACGGGGCCTTGCCTCCAGGCCATGTTGTGATCCGGCTGCCGACTGAAGCCGAGTGGGAGACGGCGGCGAGCTTCGACGGGAGCGCTGAGCGGCGGCCCTACCCCTGGGGCCGCGAGGCGCCCACGCCCGAGCGGGCGATCTACGCGGCGGCGGGGACGGGCGCGCCGGCGCCGGTGGGGTGCTGCCCGGCGGGGGCGGCGGCGTGCGGGGCGCTGGACATGGCCGGCAACGTCTGGGAAGTCTGCGCGAATGAATACAACGCCTACCCTGCCGGCGCCCACGCAGCGCAAAAAGACTTTACAGATGGGCGAGCGCCATGGCGTGGGGGTTCCTGGTCCACTGATGAAACATCTGTTCGCTGCGGGGCGCGGGTCAGGTTCCTCGTCGTCTTCAGGCTCGACTTCGACTTCGGTTTTCGGGTTGTGCTCGCCCCCTTGATCGAACACATGTTCTGATTTCTGAGTTCTGAGTCCTGGATTCTGCATGCTGAATCCTTGCGGGGCGAACAGGGGTGTAAGGCGTTTCGTGTAGTGTTTCCCCAGCCCCCTGCGCAAGGGCTGCGCCCGCATCCTCCGCGGGCGGGGCGTGGGGGAACGGGGTTTCCCCATCCCTCCCCAGCCCGCCCCCACTGGAGGAGGGAACCCGGCTCGTAAGTGTTCACATTTCTCTCGGGAGCGCGGGCATCATGGTCTTTGAGAAATTCATCCGGTATATCGGGCTGGCCGTGGGGCTAAAGCCCTCGGCTACAGGATGCGAAGCCCGCCTGCGCGGGCTATACCGGATTATGTATTCAAAGACCATCTTGCCCGCGGAGATGCGACAAGGGCAGGGTGCCGGCCCCCTCCCCGGCTCGCCCCCGCCGGGGGCGGGCGTCCGGCTCCTCCCCCCAGCGGGGGGAGTTTAGGGGCGGACAGAACAGATGTGTCATAATGATGATGTTACGCGACCTGCCGCAGGTGCTCGCGCTTGCCCACCCGCCCGGTGATGAAGACCGGGTCAGCCGCGGGCTGGGCGGCGTGCCAGCACTCCGTCGACCAGTTGGGTGCGTCGACGTGGGCCAACTCCCAGGTCAGCGGGGAGGTGTCATCCTGCCAGAGCCGCTGCCAGAGCCGGTCGCGCCCCAGGCGAAAGAGGCTGTCCCGCGCGTGCCAGGGCCGCCGGCGACCCGTTTGGGCCGGCTGGGCCAGAATCGCCTGGGCTGCCTCCTCGCCCAGCACCAGCGTC
>Ga0272446_1006012_pt1 | contig 12968 bp, 8 predicted proteins | sample YNPCB0061_FD_194587 | JGI IMG/M metagenome (GOLD analysis project Ga0272446, IMG submission 194587) | Hot spring microbial mat communities from Yellowstone National Park, WY, United States - YNP-CB-006-1 | ecosystem: Environmental > Aquatic > Thermal springs > Hot (42-90C) > Sediment | place... | reverse complement strand
TCCTGGAGATAGCCAGCCCTGATAGCGCACTATTAACAACAGGTAACCCGCCATTAACAACATCAAGAAAACAGAGGAGATTAAGAAAACAGACGAGGGAGAAAAGGTGCCCACCCATATGACCCAACCACCTTACCCAGCTGAACAACTGCCAGCTTTTAGCCAGCAAATCTTAATCACGGGTTTTACGAAAGTTTACCTTTGTATCAATCGATTAAAAGAAGTTGAAATTTTAACCCTAAATCGATATACTTGCCTCGTATTTTGTAGCTAACATTACACTTGAATCGGCAAGGGGGTAGAGGCTTTGGCAAGGAGACGCAAGCGTAAAAGTCGGCGGCGGCAAGAAGGGCGAAGAATTCTGGAGAGCGTACCACAATATAGCATTGAGTGTGGAGAAGACAAGCCCGTTACAGCAGCTCGCAAGTTTATTCACTCTGAAGGTATTCTTCCTCCTGCTCTATTGTTGGTGAAGCGCAACGAGCATACCACTGATCGTTACTTCTGGGCAGAGAAAGGTTTGTTTGGTGCTCAATACGTTGAAGAAAACCATTTTCTTTTTCCCAGTTTAAGGTGGTCTGAAGATGGCGAAGAGCTGTCTGCATCTGTGCCAGTGGGAGCTGTAAGTTAGATTGTGGTGGTTTAGGTTTGGAGTTTTTCTTCAAATCAAGTCACGAATCAGTTTTGCGATTTTATAGGTATTGGTTAAGGTTTGCCTCCCTTTTGATCCTTTGATCTAAGGGGGGCTTTGTTCTTCATTGGGTGTGGTATGGCTGTGGTTGTTGGCACTGGAGTGTAAACTATTTTCTGGAAGCTATTTTTTGGAAAGCGCTAATTGTAACGTTTAATTCTCGAAATTTTTCGCTAAACAGCGCTGCTTGTGGCACTAGTCTAAACATAAAGTTATCTAAACATAAAGTTATAAAGTTTATAAAATTGGCAATGATGCCCTTTTGGGTATAGGTTTCGGTTGGGCTTAGCCAGGTGGTTTGTCAAATTAGATTCGCTGGGCAACTGAGTGCCGGAAGGTGGATCAGGGTTAAATTTTGCAGGTCTGCGACCCATTAGGGTTTTCCTGATGGAACGTGAAACACCGTGCCGTCTAGAAAAATCCCTCAAGTATGTGGGTATGATTTGCGCCTAAAATTTTGGGCATAGTCGTCATTCGGAGGTTGACTGGGTATCATAGCCTGTGCCATCTTTCAGCGGAGAAAATGGTAGCGATGCTAGGGATTCTCAGTATGAGCATCATGCTCGCCCAGATGCCGGATTGCGATCGCCCTTAATGGCTGCGATCGCGATTTTGACACTCAGGCAATTGAGCAAAACGGCGTTGGCACGCTCTCAAGTTAGTACAAATGTTTGAAAATTTGAAAATGAGAATTGCCATGGCGAGGCTTTGTCTTCGCTAAGCGCGCTAAATTTAACCTATTCCTTCCCTGGGCTGATTTCCCTACTGTTCTACTTGCATTCCAGGAGAATCTATATGCCTCCTGTTCCTCAATCCTCATCTACCCCCGCAAATGCTCAGGCGATTGCAGATGCTGAAGCAGGGCTAGCTGCTTTTAAGCAGGCTGATTATCCCCGGGCGATCGCACTGCTGGAGACGACCGGTCTACCGAGTCGTCATCCTCTCTATGTCAAGGCTCAGATGGGGCTGATCGTGGCTTATGCCCGCAATGGCGATCCGCAGCGAGCACTGAGTCTTTGTCAAGCACTAGAAGCCTACGATCAGTCCACTGTGCAGGCATGGGCTCGGCGTACCCGCGCCAGTATTCTTAAGCGGCATCCTCAGCTCGGGCAGATACATCCCTCTCCCATGCCGACAGCGGAGCAGATGGGTGACGACCTAACTGGATTTGTGCCCTTAGAGCCAGAGTCAGAAGGTGTTCTGGAAAAATCGGGCGATCGCGGCAGTGCTGACTTGTCAGTTCGCTCTGGTTTTACCCCGCTAGAGCCAGATTCGGAGCTACTCCCATCCCCAGCCTCGGCCAGATGTGTTCCCACTGAAAGGGATATTCCTCCAGCAGCGCCTTTAGAGACCTCTCTCCCGACGGTTGAGGCGGCGGCGGGTGCTTCTACGCCAATGCCCCCTACCCCTGCCGAGGCAACATCTACGGGTCTGGTGCCGGTTTACCAACCTCACTGGCGGCAGAGCGGGCGTGCCCAGCGCTGGCAACCTCTGCGTAAAGCAAAGTCATCAAACCCGATGCAGGGAGTGGCGGCCCTGGCCCTGCTCTGGTTTTTCTTAAGGGTGCTGCAGGTTGATCAAGTGTCTCTAGGAACGGTTACCATTCCCCTGCATTCGCCACTGCTAGAGGCAGGGATGGTACTGGTTTTGTTGTGGGAGTTTGCCCTAGGGAAAGTGAATGAGACCCGATTGTTTTTACAACAGTTGGTGACAGCGATCGCCCTGTTCGCGTTGATTCGTGAAGTGCTTTATCAGGTTCCTAATCTTTACCACAGTACACTTTCTCGAATTCCCTGGTTAAACCATAGCTACGAATTAATGAGCCGACCGACTCTCTCGGTGCTGACAGTGCTGCTGATTGGCTTCATTGGGTCACGCTGGTGGCTCGATGGGCTGCTCTGGTTGACGCATGGGATGCGGCCAGCTCAATGGCGCGAGGTTGGCCAGTACAGCCCTGAGACAGAGCGATCGCTACCCATTTTTTGCCGTAAGCGCCATCTGCCCCTGCCCGCTTTGGGGATTTTACCGATGGAAGCACCCGTGATCTTGAGTTACGGCTGTCTGCCACGCCTGACTCGAATTGTGGTGAGCCAGGGGTTACTGGAGCGGCTGGCCGATGACGAAATTGCCAGCCTGTTTGCGGCAGAAGTTGGCCACATGGGTCACGGAACCGTTCCTCTGATGTCTCTGGTGATGGTGGTTTTACAGATCCCCTACACCCTTTACTGGGTGGCCTCTGAGTGGAGTAGCCGCCAGATGCATCCCTTAGCTGAGCAACTCCTGACTCGCCTAGAGTCAATGCCCTGGGTGCAGAGGATCAACCAGAAATTGATGGATCAATCAGGTGCCAGACCACGCCCTAGGGTGCAACCGGGTTGGGTGCGTTGGCTGGATGAGGCTCTGCGGGATGGGGCGGTGCTCGTTGCGGCGATCGCCTATGGTCTGTATCGGCTTTTGCGCTATGTGCCGCTCTGGTTGTCACGGCAACGGCTCTATTTCAGCGATCGCACCGCCGCCGAATTAACGGGTAACCCCAATGGCCTGACCCGCGCTCTGCTGAAATCGGCGGTTTACACCGCAGAGTCTGTCCAGGCTCAGGGCAAAACCCCCTACCTGCTGGAAGGGTTTGACCTGCTCATGCCTCTGGGGCACCAGCAGGCCATCACCTTAGGAAGTCTGTATCCTCACACGGCCTTCCCCCCAGTGCTGGAGTGGGATTGGTCAAACCCTTACCGGTTCTGGCTATCCCTCAACAATGCCCACCCTCCCACTGGCGATCGCCTGCGCTTACAGGCACTCTATGCCCAATACTGGCGGTTAGAGAATGAACTGGAATTATCTTCTGCTCAGTTATCGACGCCTCGTAAGGCATTGACTGCAACTCAATGGCAACGCCTGCTGCTGCAAGGTGCTCCCTTTTTTGGGTTGGGAACGGGCATCCTGCTGGTGTTGATACTTTCCTGGATTGGTTATCTGGCCGGCGTATTTGATAGTGCCCAACCTCTGACCGACGAGGCGATTGTGCCTTCTCTGGAAAGTCTGGCGCGGGGAAATGTGCCGACACCACCACCGATACCCCGAACGAACTTGAGTTGGCTCAGTTGGTTGCAAAGTGACCCTTCTCTACAGTTGGGATTGCCCTTAATTGGGTTTAGTGTCGGTACCTTCCTGCGGATTAATGCATTTTTTCCCGATATTCCCTTTTTTGGGCGAGCCAATCTGGCCCACTCTAGCGCGGCTATTGGCGATTTACCCAAGCTGTTGACAAGACCGGGCAAAATTCCGTTAGATGCAGAGCCTGTTCAACTCTCAGGTCGGTTGATCGGTCGCCCAAAGGTGGGCAACTACTTGAGTCAAGATCTGCTGCTGCATACGGAGAAAGGCCTGATTCGGCTCCATTGCCTGGATGCCTGGGGGCCTGTGGGCAATCTATTGCACCGGGGGCAATTTACGACGTTGTGCAATCAAGAGGTGACCCTATCAGGTTGGCTGCGCCGGGGCAATGTACCCTGGATCGATGTGGAAACTATTCGGGCGGCGAATGGTCGTAAGCATGTCAGCCAGCATCCGATTTGGTCAGCGATTGTGGCCAGTGTTGCGGCTCTGTGGGGAATTTTGCAAATTGCGTTGGGAGGCGGATCGTTTTAGTGCTATGCCCTATGATGCTTCACCTCCGTCTGGTCAGGGAAATCAACCGATTCCGCGATCGCGTCGTTTACCTCCGCCATCAGGCTGGGCATCTGCTGCTTCCGAGTCCTTAGATTTTCCTCCGGATGCGGAATGGTTCGATGACAGCGACCTGGATACAGCGGCTCCCTTGCCAGGGAGAAACCGTATCGAGGACGAAATCGGAAGCCGACCTTCATTTACCAGCACCCCGCTAAAATCTCGGGCAATTTCCCTCCTTCGGGCAACTATTCGCGGCCTGGAGGGAGTGGTGCAGCGGCTAGAGCTGGAGCCCAACGAGAAACAGGACTTTTTGCCTGCTCGCCAGCGCCGCAGGGCTGCCTTCAACCGGGTAGGGCATCAGGCCAGGGATTTTGGGGTGACTGCCAGGGCTGCCGCTATTGAGATTGGGGATTGGCTTCGAGATCGCTTGCAGCCTCGCTGGCAAAGCCTCCATCGCTGGTGGCTAGGGCTGTTGACAACGCTGCGGGTTTGGCTACCCGATGCTGTGAATGAGCAAGTTTCTGATGGGATATTGACCGGGGCGATCGCCCTGCTAATTGTTGCTGGGGTCTGGCTTACCAATGGGCTGCTGGCGGCGACTCCTAAGGCCGCTGCAGTGGTGTCACGCTCAGAGCCATCCCCCTCAATGCCTATACCTATCGCCAATTCCAGCCCGTCACCGCCCGCTGCTACGGTTCCGACTGGCGACCGTTTGCCGGCTCCCTCCAGTTCTCCCTTGGCATCACCGCTTACTCCTAGCCTGCCGCAACCCTCTCCGGCACCAGAGTCGCCCTTATCAGCACCGGCCCGCCCGGAGCCGTCTTCTTCCCCAGCCAGCTTGCCAGAGTTTGAACCGGAACCGATTCTTAGTCTACCGAAAGCTTCTGCAATCGCGACCTCACCAACTGAAGCATTTCAGCGTCCTCCAGAGCAGCCTGTGATTGCTCGTATTCAAGAGGAGGTGATGGCCATCAGCGATCAATACAAGCCGGGGTTACTACAATCCGTTGAGGCTAATTTTCGCCATAGCCTGTTGGTGGTTCGAGTGTCTTCCAGTTGGTATACTCTGCCCCGCGATCGCCAGGATCAGTTTGCCAATGACCTGCTTCGGCGTGCCAAAGACCTGGACTTTACCCGGCTTGAACTGGTGGATGACGAGCGCCAATTGCTGGCCCGTAGCCCTGTGATTGGGGATGAGATGGTGGTGCTTAGACGCCAAAGTAGTTCTTCCCAGCCAATGATGACAGAGCCATTAGCCCCCAGCACTGCCGAGAATGAACAAGCTAACCAGAGTGCCCGCATTCCATAGGCTGTGGAGCAGCATGGAAGCCAGGAGATTTTGCGATCGCAGGTAAACAATGCCCAAAATCATTCCCAACACGGTGAGGGGCAACACCTCAGATAAACTCAGGTGAGCCACAGCAAAGGCGATAGCGCTGACGACAATGGCACCACTGACCGGCAAATAGCGGGTTAGGGAGGGCAATAAAAACCCGCGAAACAAAATCTCTTCAAAAATGGGAGCCGCGATCGCGGCCATGCCAAAGAAGATGGCAAGGGCAACTCCGTCTTTACTTTGAAGTGCGATCGGTAGCAGCGGATTACTTCCCCCTTGCCCCTGCCAGATAGACTGGTTAACCAAAGTTACAAGCGTCACGAGCGGAATGGCGACCAGGTAGCCGCCGATTCCCCATAAGAGCCATTTCCCCCCCCATTTCACCCGCAACCAGGGCGAGTTTTCTACCGGTAGAAAGGGCTTGACCGAGAAGTAAAGAACTGCTAGGGATGCGGCTGCAACCAGTACGTAATTAGCCAGATAAAAGAAAGCCATTCCCTTGGGATTCATCGTAGGGATATTGCTCCCAACTGCTTGTAAGAGTGCCCGTAACCCCAGGGGAACAACGGCCTGTCCCAGTAGTAAGAAACCTAATAACACCTGCAAAATGGTTTCCCAATCCCAGGGAGGAGGAGCGATCGCCCCCTCTGCCTTGGCTTCAAATGAAAGCAAGGACTGCTTCCGTTTCAGTACCCACTGCCCCAGGAGGAAGAGCAGTAAGCCAGTGCCAATCACTCCCCCAATCGCCGGCAGAGTGGTAGCGATCGCCAATCCGCTAAAGGCTTTCTCGGCTAGAGCTTGCTGCTGCCGTTGTAAGGCGACCTGGTCAGCCTGACGTTGCTGTAAGTCATAGAGACGACTCAATGCCTGATAGCGAAACCAACCATCCAGATTTTTCTTAAACAAGGCGTCGGCATCATTCACAATTTCAGGCGGCTCTCGCCAGAGACCTGCCAGGGCGATCGCAGTCTGGCCCAATGGTTGCAGGTTTCCCTGATTCATTGCGGCTACCTTTTCCCAGGTAGTCTGGGCTGCAGCCACTTCTCCCTGTTGCGCCTGCAACACGCCCAACCGTAAGTGCAATTCGGCCAGCAATTGCTGACGCTGATGCAGCTCTTTTTCCAGCGAATCAATCGTTTCCGCTGGTGCTAGCTTTGCTTCTGCCTCTGCTAGCATTGTTTTTAAGCGATCACACTCCTGCCCTACCGATCGCAGAAATTTTGTATAGGCTGCCGCCGCTGGGCGGAGAGGCTGCTCTCCCAAAAGGGTTCGGCGTGCCGAGGCCACATTGGGGTCTGCCAAACGTAGCTCAGAAGCTTGCAAAATCAAATCGGTTTGGTATAGCTCTAGCCGATTTTGAAACTGTGGCTCTTTGAGACTGCTCCACAGGCTAGCCCCAATAATAAATGCCGCCAATAGGCTTAACAGTAACAGAAGTGAGCGCTTGGGTGTCATGCCTTCCCTAGATTGAGTGCCTGTGTGGATTATGACATTTGACGGTATCTCTCCGCTCGAAAGCGCAGGGAAGTAGGCACGGCAAACGTGTACTCGAAAAGAGAGGATGGAGAGGCATAAGTGAGGAGCCTAGCATCTCCCAGTAGGTCGCGGTTCATAAAAGCCACGGTCGATGGATCAGCCGGTACCTCGCTTAGCACAGCAACGCATCATCCCGCACTCAGTCAGCCATTTCTCGGTTGGCTATTTTCAAAGTGTTGGCGCATTCGTTGCCCTTACTCCGACCCCAATCAGGCGGTCACGTAGTCAAACAGCATGGTGTTCATGTAGCGATCCGTCCACTCGGTACCAAAGGATTTTTCCAGCACCCGCCGGGTTTTATCGTTTTGCTGTTGCTTGGTGCAGTAGTTTCGTTGAGCCGCCAGGATATTCGTAATCTCCAGGGGAGATGTGAGGGGGTTTTCTGCCCTAGCAAGTTGACAATGGAGGGTGACCAAAGTGCGGACATGGGCCAGGAATCGATCTTCTTCCTGGGGGTCAGCGGGGCGCACAAACAGGCAGAACTCGGAAAAGATATCGCCCCACTCAGGCAAGGCTCGCGGCTGGGAAAATTGGGCGGAGGGTAATGCAGCTAGTGCCTGCTGGTAGCTTTGGGGAAGGGTGCGATCGCGGCTGACGGGCGACAAATCGGCGATCGCGGCACTAATTCCCCCAGCGCGAGTTCCCACCAGATCCGTCCCAAAAATCGGCAGGGCATAGTCTGGGCGGGGAAACATCACACAGTGGAGAATATCGAGACCATTGCTCACCTGGGCCAATTCCAGATGTAATTTACGAAACTGGGGAGTCTGGTAGCAATGGTTTTCGATCGTCAGGCGATCCCCCTCCAAGCTACCCTCGATATAACCCAGATCCTCTGGCACCCCATAGGGTGACAGCTCTAACTGTTCTTGCCAAACCGCTTCAATGCAATCAGCTAGGCGGCAAATCAGGGGATGCTGGTGAGTTCTTAAAGACCCTTGCATAAGCATTGACTCATCGTGCGAATTTAGAATCGATCCACCGCAGCAGACCTTTCAACCATCCTCTCAGAGATCCGGTCAATTTGGGATAATCAGCGGCTCTCTGCTAGCTCGCCCAGGCTTGTACCCGTTGCAGGCGGCTAAGAATGCGATTGGCTAACTCACTCCCCATCAGAGGTTTACATAAAAAATCATCAGCCCCAACCGTAAACGCCTGCTGATGGCTGGTAGCATCGGTTAGCACACTGAGAAATAATACGGGTAATCGCTGCCACTGGGGATCACTGCGCAGCACCTGACACAGTTCATAGCCATTAATCTCTGGCATATTCACATCCAGGATCAGAACGTCGGGCGTAACCGCTTGCAATACATTCCAGAATTGTTGGGGATCCGCCAGAGTCGTTACCTTAAATCCCCAGGGTTTTAGCAAGGTGGGCAAGGTTTGTAGCCAATTGGTATCGTCATCAACAACCATCACTTTGGTGGGAGGTTTTGCCCCCTTCAGTAAGTTGACGGCCTTGGCAACGATTTGATCGAGGGGGGTTGAGGCATCTAACAATAGCTTAGTGCCGCACCGGGCCAGTTTCAGACGATCGTGCAATTCCAGGCGATCGCCAATTACGACAACCGGCAATGCCGGATAGCGCTGAGTACAGGTCTGCAGGTGGCGCAACAGACGCTCTGTTTGATCCGCAGCAAACTCCAATTCATCCGCAGAGGCGGAGTGGGCAGGCAGATGAAGCAAAATCAGACTAGGGGGCTGACCAACCCCGTCACTGGCAATTTCCAGAGTCCCCAGGCGGGTCTCTAGCTCACGGGGAGAACCCACCTCAACGGCAATCCCGCGACTATCGGCAATGGCCCGAAAAGCCTGATTAAATTCCTCATCGGCACCGATCAGCAGCAGCAGAGGGGCATAGCCGTTTGGCACCTGGGAGAGCTGAATCTGGATTGTGTCTTGAATTTCTTGATGCAGAGCCATTACTAGCTGCTGTATCAAGGGTGCCTGGCTCGGCTGGAGCGGGTCTTGCCCCCCTAACCAGCGCTCTAATTGGCGAGTGAGATGAACGGCCTTGTGTAAACCAAAGATGCTGAGGGTGCCTGCGAGTTTATGAGCCATTTGCTGAGCCTGGCTTTGAGCTTGGGGAGTCAGTTGACCTGACTGTAAGTCTCGAATCGCCTGGGTCAAAATTGTCATCCCATCTAAACTATCGGACTTTGTGGTAGCCCAAATCTCGTTCAAAAAGGCCAGATATTGTTGCTGGGCCTCCCAGGATCGCGGGTCAACCGCTAATGAGTTGGCTGTTGTTGCAGAGTGGGCGATCGCCTTAACCTTTTGAGGCCTTTGTGCTTGAGCAGCCGTGCGATCGCTCACGGGTGCCTTCAAGTAGTAACCCCGTCCATGAATCGTGGCAATAAAATCAGGTGGTGCACCAATGGCGGCTAGTTTCTGGCGTACTCGGCGAATGTGAGACCGCACCGTTGCCTCAGAGGGAAATTTTTCCGACGACCACAGGTGATCCAGCAATTCATCCGTACCAAATACCTGTTGACTATTGCGCATCAGCAGTTCCAATAATTCATATTCTTTTGTGGTTAATGTCAGTTGCTGGCCCGCATAACTAACTTCACAGGTGCTTGGATTTAAGATTAAATCTCCCCAAGTCAACAGAGGAAAGGGGTTTGTACTGCTGCGCCGCAACAAGGCCCGAATTCGCGCCACTAGTTCTATGGGGTCAAAGGGTTTTGCGACATAGTCATCAGCTCCTGCATCTAACCCCTGAACCCTTGCAGTGCTGCTGTCTTGGGAAGTCAGCAATAAGATTGGAGTCACATAGCCTTCCGCGCGAAAGCGCTTGCACAAGCTGATGCCATCCAGCTTGGGCAGCACTAAATCAATAATCATCACGTCGTACTCAAACGTGGAGCCATAGGTCCACCCCATCTCGCCATCCTTTACCGTATCAATAATGAAATGATGGGCTTTCAACATTTTTGTCAGCACCTTAATGAAAGCATCATCATCTTCAATGAGTAGAATTTTCATTGCCGCGTTGTTATGTCCAATGCTTAGGTAGCTGAGTCTAATGAGTTGTGAGAAGGGAGTTTGGGGGCTACGCCCGCAGGTAAGGGGTTTTCACCCCCTCCCCTCCTCCCCGAAGCTTCTATTGAATTGCACCCACCCGTTTACCAACGAAGAATGCGGCTAATTTGCTCGGGTAGATGCAGGGAGTTAAATGGTTTCGGAATCATACCCTTGACTCCTAAATCACTCAGTTGGGGCGTATCGGCTGTTTGAGCCTGGGCGGTCAAGAAAATCACGGGAATGTCTTTTGTCTCAGCGTGGGCCTGAAGTGCCTTAAGGATATGGATGCCATCCATGTCGGGCAACATGACATCTAACAAAATCACATCTGGCTTTTCCGCTTGAGCCGTTTGAATGCCCTCGGCTCCCGAACTCGCAATCAGCACTTGCCAACCAATTGTCAGCTTGATCCCAAATTGAATCACCGTTTGGATGGTTTCCTCATCATCAATCACGAGTACTCGTTTGCCAGACATCACGCCTTCTCCTGATTGAGATCGATGTTGACCAGGGTTGGCACGGTAAAGGTAAAAATGCTGCCCCCGTCCGGAGCACTCTCAACCCAGATTTTGCCGTTGTGTTGTTCCACAATTTTGCGACAAATGGCCAGGCCCAGGCCGCTGCCCCCCTGTTTGCGTGCCCTGGAAGCATCAACCTGGTGAAACCGTTCAAAAATGCGCTCTCGCTGATCAGGTGGAATTCCTGGCCCTGAATCGCGGATGCGAAAAACAACAACTGAACCCGTTGTAGCCGTTGAGGAAAGCGTAGGGGAATGCGCGGGTTGATGCCTCAAAGGCTCTGATGGCGGTAGCAGCGTGGCGGTTAACCAGACAATCCCGCCAGGAGGAGAAAACTTAATCGCATTGCTCAGCAGATTCGTGAGCGTTTGCAAGATGCCGTCGGCATCTGCCCAAAGGGCAATCTCTTCTGCCTGGCTCACTAGCGTAACGCCATGATGCTGGGCCATCGGTTGCATCACCTCTACAGCTTGCTGTATCAGGCTGGCGGCATGACAAATTCGCGGATTCATTGTGAATGCACCTGATTCAATCCGCTGTAAATCAAGCACGTTATTGACCAATCGAAGCAGTCGATCTGTGCTTTGATCGGCGATCGCCAACAGCTTTTGCCCATCAGTCGAGAGATGGCCCATACACCCCGTCGCCAAGATTTTGAGGGCACTGTGGAGGGCCGTTAAAGGAGTGCGAAGCTCGTGGCTGATGAAAGAAATCAGTTCATCTTTGATGCGTTCACTGGCTTTGCAATCCGTGATATCTTTCGCTAATTCAAAAAAGCCCTGCACAGTTTGATCAGTATTCCAGTGAGGTATGTAGCTGAACTCGACCAATCGTAAGCCACTTTGCAGCCGAATTTTATCTTCATAAGTAATGACCTGCCCCGCCAGGGCAGCCTCTACCCGAGGTTGCATCCGCCGGTAGCACTCCCGCCCCCATATCTTCTGGAGATGTTGTCCGTAAGTCAATTCCGGAGACTGCCCCAGCCAATCCTGATACGCTTTGTTATTAAAGCGATACCGCTGTTGGCTATCTACATAGGCAATCAAAACAGGTAAGGCATCGGTAATCAGGCGCAATTGCGCTTCTCTCTGGCGTAGAGCCTCCTCAGTCTGGCGACAGACAGCGATTTCCTGTTGCAAGTTACGGTTTACTTCTTGCAATTGCCGTGTCCGAGCTTCTACAGTTGCCTCCAGATGTTCCAGATGTTGGGCCTGAGCTAGCGCCAGTGTGATCGGAGTGGCGAGTTGTTGCATGAACTCTAACTCCCACGGCAGCCACTGACGCTCACTTCGGCAGTGATGGGCAATTAGCAGGCCCCAAAGACGGCGGTTAGCCATTGCCTCTTCCAGGGAATGACCGTTCAGAGGCTGCAAAATCGGTACAATTAGCTTCGCTTTAACCCCAAATTGTTGAACAAACTCAACGAGGCAATCGGCTAAACCATAGGCGGGATCACGGACATTCGCGATCGCCCTTACCCTTCCCTGGGCATAAAGGTGATGATAAGCCTGTGGAAACACCTCCTCAGGAAATTCCAAATCCATCAGTACCGGATGACCCGGCAAAACAACTTCACTCATTGTTTTACCTGTGCCATTGGGTAAGAGGTGATACATTAACACCCGGTCAGCTTGCAAAACACGCTGCACCTCTGTCACGGTAGTCTGCAAAATATCAGCCAAGTGGAGGGACTGGTGAATTTTCAGCGTTACTTCTGAAAATAGCTCAAACTGTTGGTGGCGTCGATCTGCCTGCATCGCCGCTTTCCCCATCCATTGGCGGGCATGAGACTTCAAGGAGAAATACCGTTTAGCCACTGACGTAAAGCCACCGTACACCTGACAACCGCTGCTATTTTCAACCAGGGAAAGGGGTGTCAAGCCGTTATCCCAAGTAGCGAGGCTCGGCCAGTCATGCCCTAACTGGTGACCCCGACCTGTATCTTGAACTGAACCAACCCCAGCTCTGAGCCTGTCGTTTTCCCACAGACAAACACTCTCGTTTCGGGTTTAGACGCGGCTTGCTTACTCAGCCTAATTAAAACCTCAAGCTCCGCTACACAGAATGTCGTAAATCTTAATTAGGTAGGCGATCGCTGACCGCGCTGCTTGCCCCTGAGAGACGATGTAAAGCACCTACTCCTAGTTCCATGGTGCTCTTTTATTTCCTACAGACTGCTACTACGCTG
>Ga0272446_1006011_pt1 | contig 12968 bp, 16 predicted proteins | sample YNPCB0061_FD_194587 | JGI IMG/M metagenome (GOLD analysis project Ga0272446, IMG submission 194587) | Hot spring microbial mat communities from Yellowstone National Park, WY, United States - YNP-CB-006-1 | ecosystem: Environmental > Aquatic > Thermal springs > Hot (42-90C) > Sediment | place... | reverse complement strand
CGAGCCCCGCCTGCTGGCCGAGGAACTGCCCGGCCTCGACCGCCAGCATGCGGCCCAGCGCCTCCTTCGGCGCGTGCGCGAAGTTCGAGTTCACCGCGACTTTGATTTTCCCGTTCGCCTGGTCCACCTCGAACTTGAAGGCCTTCAGGTCCGACGACGACGCCGGCTCGAAGAAGCCCGCCGACTGGAACACCTCGGGGTTCCACGGCGTGTTGCCCAGCAGGCCCTGCGGCAGCACCGCGCAGCGCGCGAACAGGTTCAGCTGGTTGGCCGCAACGTTCAACGCCGTGCCGTCGAGGCCGTCGAGCGGGGCGCCCGGGTCCAGCGGGTCGTAGCCGCCCGAGGCGTCCACCCGCTTCGGGTACACGACGTTGAACAGCGAGTCGCCCTTGTCGGTGACGCCGTCGCGGTCGCGGTCCATCTTCGCCAGCAGCACTTCGCGCGAGTTGGGGAAGAAGTAGTGCGTCTCGACGGGGTGGTGATCGGCCTCGACAACAAGAGCTCCCTTCAGCTCGTCGTCGACAACGCGCGCGGGACGGTGTCGCTGGAGGACTGGGAGACGGGGACCCTGGAGGTGCTGGCCGAATCCCTCGACGAGCTCTTCCAACGCCTCGAGGTGTGAGCAGGCCGTTCTCGTCCAGCGCCCTCAGGGGCAGGTGAGCGTCGGCGCGGGCTCGTGCACACGCTCGCTGCGAATGGCCCCGCACGCGTCGAGGCACGCGCCGCCCGCGCAGGCGGTGAAGGCGCCCACGGCGGGACACGCCGGCGGCACCCACCAGCATCGCCCTGCGCTGCTCGCCTGGCCGCAGCTGGAGGCGAGCCGCGAACAGAACGCGCCCGACGGGCACGCCGCGCCGGTGTCGCACGTCGCGCCGGCGGTGCACTCACCGTCCGTCGACGCCGTCTGGCCCAGCGCGCGGCGGAAGCAGTCGTTCAAGTACGTCACGCCGTCGCAGCCGCACACCGGCGCGGACACGGGCTCGCACAGCTGCGGCCGGTGCACGCAGCGGCCCGCCGCGTCGCCGCACGAGCGCCGCTCGCAGAAGTCCTGCGGCGGACAGTCGGTGTTGTCGGTGCACGGCGGCCCGCGCATCGGCCCACCGCCGCCGTCGGGCACGAAGGCGACGTAGACGTCTTCCGGCTCGCAGCCGAGGAGCGCGACGGCCAGCAGCAGCGCGGCCAACACTCGCGTCACGGCTCGCCTCCCAGCACGTCGAAGGAGAAGCCCAGCCACACCGCGGGCCGCACGCGCCACGCCTCGTACAGCTCCTCGCGGCTGCCCTGGATGTCCGAGACGTAGCGGCGCGGCCACAAGTCCACGTCGACGCCCACGCCGAGGAAGAGGTCCGTCGCGCCGGTGAGCGCGAAGCGCGCGGTGAGCGCCGCGGAGAGGACCGGGCTCGCCTCCACGTGCGGGCGACCGAGCGCCGGCGGCGGCAGCGTGGTGGACGAGCTGGCCGGCACGAAGCCGTCGACGCCCGCGCCGACTTCGCCGTCGAAGGCCCACCTCTTCGACGCGCGGAAGCGCACGCCGCCCAACGCGCGCACCGAGAAGCCCTGCGTCGACACCTGCACCACGTCGTTCGAGACGGTGAAGGGCCCGTTGTACGAGGCGTACAGCGACGCGCGCGGGCTCCAGCGGCCGCCGAGGTCCCAGCGCAACGAGACGAGGACGCCGCCGCCGAAGACGACGACGCCGTCGTCGAAGGCCCGGCCGTTCGCCAGCGCCCCCAGCTCGAGGCCCATGCCCTCGGGCGCCCCGCGGGCACGGGCTGCGTCGCCGGCGCGGTGACGATGGGCGGGGCGCTGGGGTCCTTCGTGCGGGCGCGGCGCGTCGACGTCGGGTTGCGCTCCAGCTCGGCCAACTCCTCCACGGCGGACTGCACCACGTGCGCAACGGCCTCAAGCGTCACCTGCGTCGACGGCCCGCGCGCGACGCGGCGGAAGGAGACGAGCGCGCCGGCGCGGCTGACGATGGAGGCGGTGCACTCGGCCTCGCCCAGCTCCACCGTGACGCGCGCGAGGGCGCCGTCGGCCGAGGCGGCGACCTCGAGGATGAGGCGCGTGAGCAGCTCACGCACCGACGCGTCGAGCGCCTTCGTCTCCTCTTCCGGGCCAGACAGAGACAACCCCACCGTCATCGGCCGCTCATCGGCCGCTCGCGCCGCGGTGGCAAGGAGAGCCACGAGGAGCAGGAGACGCGTCACGGGCCGGCGTCCAGCGCTCCCAGGCGGGCGCGCGCGCGCACCGCGTGAATCGAGGTGGGGTACTGCTCGAGCAACGCCTGCCACGCCGACGCCTCGTCGCGCTCACGCCCCAGCCGCATGAAGGCCTGCGCCCGCGCCGACAGCACGTCCTCGCGCAGCGCCACGTCGCCAAGCGCGAGGTACGCGTCCAGCTGCTCGATGGCGCCCTGCGGGTCGCCCTGGTCCAGCAGCAGGCGCCCCAGCGTGGCGTGCGTCTGCACCGCCTCCACCGAGTCCGGGTACGCGGCCAGCAGCTGCTGACAGGTGGAGATGGCGAGGCCCCGCTGGCCGTCGAGGCGCGCGCGATTGCCGGTGGTGAACAGCTCCGCGGACGTCGGCGGCGGCGCTTCTGGCGGCGGAGGCGGACGCGGGCGCGACGAGACCGCGCGCGGCGCAGGCGGCGGCTCCGGCGCGGCGGGCACGTCTTCGACGACGGGCGCCTCGGGCGGCGGCGGCGCTTCCACCTTCGGCGTCACCGCGTGCGGCGTCGGGGCCGGCGGCGGAGGCGGCGGCGCGTCGTCGCGCGTCGTCAGCGCGGTGATGAGCCGCGGCAACACCCCCGTCCACTGCGCCACCGCGGCGAAGCTGCCGAAGGCGAACAGCGACAGCGCGGCGGCGACGAGGAAGCCCAGGCGGCGCGGCGCGCGGTGAAGGTGTCGGACGTGCGCGCGGTCAGCGCCTTGGTGACGAGCTGGTCGACGTCGAGCGCCGGCGCGGGCATCGCCGCGAAGTCCTGCACCACCTGCCGCTCGAAGCGACACACGGCGCACTGCGCGAGGTGCGCGTCGAGCAGCGCGCGCTCGGAGTCGGACAGCTCGCCGCGCGCGGCCTTGTCGAAGAGCTCCTCGGGGTGAAGGTCGAGCGTGGTCATGACTCCACCTCCAGGACTTCGGCGAGCACCGGGTCCGCCTCGATGCGCTTCTTGAGCGCCGTCTTCGCGAGGCGCACGCGGCTGCGCACGGTGTTCATCGGCACGCCGGTGGCCTCGGCGACTTCCTCGAGCGAGAAGCCCAAGACGATGCGCAAGGCCAGCGTCTCGGCCTGCTCCTCGGGCAAGGTGGCCATCAACCCGCGCACCAATTCGCGGCGGCGCTCGGCGTCCACCACGTCGGGCGTCGAGCCGGGCGCGCGCTCGAGCGAGTCCACGTCCACCTCGTCGTCGCGGCGGTCCGCCCGCAGGTGCCCGCGCTTGCGCGCCGCCACCGCAATGCGCGCGACGATGCGCGAGGCGAAGTGGCCGATGGTGCACTCGCCGCGGAAGTTCGGCAGCGCCTGCACGAAGCCGATGAGGGACTGCTGCACCACGTCGTCGAGGTCCGCGTGCGTCGCGCCCAGCAGCTGCTGCGCCGAGCGAATCATCGACGGCGCCAGCGCCTTGAGGAGCGCGCCCGTCGCCTCGCTGTCACCCGCCACCGCCCGGTCGACGAGCTGCGTCAGGCGGCCGTCTTGCTGCTGGGTTGGCGGCTGGACGGCGTGGAGGAGAGTCATGCGGTGTCGGGCTCCATTCCTTCGCAACACCCACCCGGGAAAAGCGATCACCGGTGATCGCTCGCGCGTGCGCCGCGACACCTACCGGCCATGACCCGGCACCTCGTACTGCACGGCGTGTCACGGCGCGGGCACGACGGAGCACGGCGTGTCACTCACCACACAGGCGCAGGTGCAGGCGCGCGCGTCGACGGTGGCAGCGGCGGTGTCGTCGGGCGGCTCGCCGTCGCCCACGTCGGCGGAAAGAGCGAAGCTGGCCGAGTGGCTCGCCTGCGGCGCACCGTGAGCCCGTCCGGGCGGTAGCTGCATCCCCGCGGGAAGTCGGAGTAGCGTCCCGCTCGTGTCCAGCCGCGTGGGGGACGAGACCATCCGCCAGTTCGGATCCGGGATGAGCCCCCGCGATCCGCTGATCGGCTCCGCCGTCGACAGCTACCAGGTCGAGTCGGTGGTGGGCGCCGGCGCGATGGGCATCGTCTACCGCGGCGTGCACACCGTCATCGGCAAGCCGGTGGCCATCAAGGTGCTCAAGCCCGACTACGCCGACGACCCCGAGATGGTGCAGCGCCTGGTGCGCGAGGCCCGCACGGTGAATGCCATTCGCCACCCGGGCATCGTCGACATCTTCGGCTTCGGCACGCTGCCGCGCTCGGGCCAGCCGTACATCGTGATGGACCTGCTCGAGGGCGAGCCGCTGGACGCTTTCATCAAGCGCGAGGCGCCGGTGCCGCTGCGCGTGGCGGGGCCCCTTCTCGAGGAGCTGCTCTCGGCGCTCCACGCCGCGCACCAGGTGGGCGTGATTCACCGCGACTTGAAGCCCGGCAACGTCTTCCTCGAGTCGCTGCCCGACGGCGGCTTCAAGCTGAAGGTCATCGACTTCGGGCTCGCGCGGCAGGCCGAGAAGGCCGGCGGCTCGATTCGCCCCACCAACCCGGGCACCCTCATCGGCACGCCGGCCTTCATGGCGCCTGAGCAGGTGCTGGGTCAGAAGCTGTCGCCGGCGACGGACCTCTACGCGGTGGGCGGCATCGCCTACCAGCTGCTCACCGGCCACCTGCCGCACGAAGCGCCCAGCGCCATCGAGGTGCTGTCGCAGAAGATGGCGCACGACCCGATTCGGCCGAAGCAGTGGAACCCGAAGCTGCCCGATGAGCTCGACGCGTGGGTGATGCACCTGCTGGCGCGCGAGGTGGAGGACCGCCTCGGCGACGCGGATGAGGCGCGACGCCAACTGCGGCGGTTGCTCGACGTACGCACCATCTCCGGGCCGCAGGCGGCAGCGCCCGGGCCCATTCCGCGCGGCAGCCAGGCCGGCGTGGTGCCGAAGAAGGACTGGGCCACCGCGAAGACGGGCCCGTCGTCGTCGCCCGGCCAGAAGGCGGCCGACGTCAGCACCGAAGACCACTACAGCCCCTTCGCGCAGACGCAGGGCGCGATGCCCCAGCCGGACCTCACGCCGCCCAGCTATTCCCCGCCCGGCCGCACGCTGCAGTACGGCGCGCCCGCGCACGTGCCCGACGACTTGAAGAAGACGGCGCTGTTGCCCGCACAGCCCAGCGAGCTCGGCGACCTGACGATTCGCCCCGGCATGCTGATGGCGCAGGACGCCGCCGTCGAGCCCACGCGGCCCGAAGCGCCCGCCGTGACGCCGCCGATGTTCACCCCGCCGGAGCCCGCGCCCACGCTGCTGCTCCGCCCTGACGACGCGCGCACCAAGCCCCCGGCGCCTTTGCCGCCGCCCGATGACGTGACGACACCGCGGGGCTCTGCGAAGCCGCCGCCCTCGACGCAGCCGCCCGTCGCGCTCATCCTCGCGCTCGTCGGGACCACCACCGCGCTCCTCGCGGGCCTGTGGTGGCTGTTGTCGATGAAGTGACGTCAGCGCGTCGCCGCGCGCGCCGCCCACTCCCGGTCCAGCATCGCGAAGACGGCGGTGTCCACCCAGCGGCCGTTCTCGTACGCGTTCTCCACCAGGTGCGCCTCGCGCCGCAGTCCCACCGCCTCGAACAGGCCAATGGCCCCGGCGTTGGACGGGCTGCACTCGGCGGTGACGCGATGGAGCTTCAAGGGCCCGAAGCACGCGCCGAGGAGGGCGGTGAGCGCCTCGTTGGCGAAGCCCTGGTTCCACGAGGACGGGTCCGACACGAACCACACCAGCGCCTCGCGGGGCTCGCGCTCGCTGAGGCGCACGCCCGCGCGGCCGATGAGCCGGTCCGTGGCAGAGATGATGACCGCGAGGTCCCACGTCGTGCGCGGCTCGTCGTGCGACGAGGCGATGGCTTCCCGAATCTGCCGGCGGACGCCCGCGGCGTCGCGCAGGTCGAACGGCTGCACCGCGGTGCCGGGGGGCGTAGGCGCGGGCGTGAAGTCGCGGGCGAGGTCCGCCTCGGTGAAGTCGCGCAACACGAGGCGGGGCGTGGCGAGGTGCATGACGACCTCCGTGAGGCCGCAAGCCTATGAGGGTGGAGCCGCGCGGCAAGTTCACCTATGGGGTGCGGGTGCGTCTCGTGGTGTTCGCCTGGATTGCGCTCGTCGCCGGCAGCGGCTGCAACCTGGTGCGCGGGCCGCCGCGCGAGTCGGAGTGCCGGGGCAACCTGCGCACCATCGTCGCGAACGAGCTCGCGTTGATGGAGGCGCGCGGCGTGTACTCGACGCACCCCGCCGAGGTGGGCTTCGCGCCCGCGCCGGGGAACCGCTACCTGTACCTCTTCGCGCGCGAGGGCGAGGTGACGCGGCGAGACGAGAAGCCGTCGCCGTCGCCGGAGGCGTCGGTGGGCGTCGGGCCAGACACGCGGAGTCGCGGCGTCACGGCGGAGTGGCTGCGCGCGCGGTTGCCGGAAGACGTGGCGGCCCAGCTGGGGCTGTCGGGGACGTGCCCGGCGTGCGACGTCACCATCGCCTGCGTCGGGAACCTCGACGAGGACGAGACGGTGGACGTGTGGAGCATCAGCACGAGGGCGCGGGTGTTGCCTTCGGGAGAGACGGTGACGCAGGGGTTGCCGTGGCGCCACGTGAATGACCGGGAGCGATAGCGCACGTCCTGGCTACTTCGCCGGCGCCGCCACCGCGCCAGCATCCACCGCGTCCATCTTCAACTGCATGATGCGCTCGATGGGCCCGCTGCAGGTGTTCTCGTGGCACGCGCGGCACGCCTCCACCACGGCGTCGTGCGCGGCCCGCATGTCCTTCGGCTGCGCGTCCAGCGCCTTCACCTGCGCGAGGTACGCCTGCGCCATGCCGTCGAACGCGGCGTTCCGGTCCGACAGCGCCGTGGGCCACGAGCAGCGGATGCGCCGGTGACGCAGCCACAGCGGCGCGGGCACCTCGCCCTTCTCAATCGCCGCGCGGTTGTCCTCGAGGTCCTTCACCATGCGCCGCATCAGCGTGGCCAGCTCGCTCGCGCCGTTGGGGTTGATGTCCGACGGAATCAGGTTCCCCGGGCTGCCGGGCACGCCGGGCACCAGGGGCGTGTCGAGCGTACAGTCCTCGACAACGGCGGGCTTCGGCGGCTCCGCCTTCTTCTCCTCGGGCTTCCCTTCCCCGCGGGTGCAGGACACGACGAGCAGCGACACGACGAGCAGCGATGAGGGGCGCATGGCGAGGTCGCCCCTTAGCACCACTCAGCCGACGACGGCCTTCGCCAACTCGGGCAGCAGCACCTCGGCGCCGCCGCGCAGCTCCGTCACGCCGGGGAACGGCGCGGGTTCGACGTTCACGTTCACCATCCGCGCGCCCGACACCTGCGCCGAGCGAATCGCCAGGCTGGTGATGCCCACCGAGAAGGACGTGCCCACGAAGACGAGGACGTCCGCGTCGTCGAGCGCGCGCCGGGCGCGGAACGCCTGGTACGCCGGGTGGCCATCGTAATACTCGTCGAACAGCAGCACGTTGGGCCGCAGGGGCGCGCCGCAGTGCGCGCACGTCGGAAACACGCCCTCACCCACGCGCGAGAGGTCGACGGACGAGACCGCCGCGTCGATGCCCTCGCAGCCATCATCGGCCGCGCAGATGAAGCGGTCGTGCCGCCCGTGAATCTCGATGAGCTGGGCTTCGGGGTGGCCGGCGGCGCGGTGCAGCCCGTCGATGTTCTGGGTGATGACCAGGTCCTGCGCGCGCCGCTTCGCCAGCGTCGCCAGCGCGGTGTGCCCGGGGTTGGGGCGAATGTCCTTGCGCAGCACCTCGGCGTGCGCGCCCAGCCAGAACGTCTTCCACCAGGCCGCCGGGTCGTCCAAGAACTTCGTCCGCGTGCCCCACTCCAGCACGTACTCGCCCCACACCGCGTCCGGCCCGCTGCGGTACGCGCGGATGCCGCTGGGCACCGACAGCCCGGCGCCGCACAGGTACACCACCCGCCGCGCCTCACGCAGCCAACCCGCCACGCGCTGAACGCCGCTCATCGTCACGGGCTCCATGGATGGCATGACGACGATGATAGGGTTTGAGCGACTTTTATTCCAGTCCACCTGCCGTCAGTGCTTGCCGGGGCGGGCGGGCGGGCCGAAGGGCTTCAACGTGTAGTCCTTCGGGACCTCGAAGACGGACGCGGCGATGGAGTCGGTGGACAGCTTCGTCAGCGTGGTCTCGGAGAGGACGGCGCCCGACGCGTCGACGCGCTTGCGCCAGCCGGGGAGGCCGGGTGACGACTCGACGGTGAAGGTGGCGTCGATGCTTCCGGAGCCCTGGGTGAGGCCGTCGGTGGCGGCCTTGAGCTGCTCGGCGACGGACTCGCGCGACACGCCGGCGTCCTTCCACGAGATGAAGCACCCTTCACCCTCGGCGACGCCGTCGACCTTGATGAGGTACTCCTCGCAGGTCTTGCCCAGCACTTTGCGCGAGGTGCCCTTCTTCTGGAACTCGTACTTCGACGCGGTGGCGGCAGCCGGCGGCTGGTTGGCCTTCGCCATCATCGCCTCCAGCTTCGCGCGCTGCTCCGGGGGCAGCCCGGCCAGCTTGTCGGCGAGGCCGGCCTGCATCTGGGCGGCCTTCGTCTTCATGTCGGCGACTTGCTGGTCGCTGACCTCGGTGTACGTCTTCGCCTGGGTGTCGAGGATGACCAGGCGCTTGCCGTCGCCGTCGCGCAGCATGACGTGGTTCTTCTTCGCCTCCCCCTCGGCGCGCGTCATCGTGATGAGCAGCTTCTTCCCCTTGAACTGCAGCGTGGTGACGCCGGGCCTGCCGGAGATGACCGAGTCCATGGTGAGGCTCAAGTCGGCGAGCGCGGGCGCGGCGATGAGGCAGGCGATGACGGCGGCGGTGCGGAGCATGTGGACGAGTCCCCGGGGCGGCGTGGTGAAAAGGCGCTGAAGGCTTACTCGCTCGCGGCGCGACGCGCGAGACTTCGCCGGGCCCTCGCGCCACACTTGGCGGTGCCCGACATGAGAAAGCACGGCCACTGCTCCTGGTGCGGCGCGGCGTTCCCCGACACGCCATTCCCCCGCACGTGCGCGCGCTGCAAGCGCACCACCTGGCTCAACCCGCTGCCGGTGGCGGTGCTGGTGCTGCCGGTGGACGACGGCGTCCTCGTCATCCGCCGCAACGAGGGCGCGGGGAAGGGGCACCTCGCGCTGCCGGGCGGCTTCATCGACGCGGGCGAGTCGTGGCAGCAGGCGTGCGCGCGCGAGCTGCACGAGGAGACGCGCATCGTCATCGCTCCGGACGCGGTGGAGTTGTTCGGCGTGCGCTCGTCGGACGACGGTTTCCTGCTCGTCTTCGGGCGCGGGCCCCGGCTGCGCGAGGTGGACCTGCCGGCCTTCTCTCCCGGCTCGGAGATCGCCGAGCGCCGCGTGGTGCGCGAGGTGGTGCCGCTGGCCTTCCCGCTGCACGAGGAGATGCTGCGCCTCGCGCTGGGCGCCTCGCGCTGACGAACGGACCGCCTTCCCTTCGTCACGGGCCGTGGAAGACCGTGAGCGTCACCGCCGCGGCGAGGGCCACCACCGCCAGCCAGATGCCGACTCCCGCGGCGCGCCGCCCGCTCGAGGGTGACACACCAGAGCGAATCGCCGCCAGCTCCACGAGGCCCAACCCCAACCCCAGCCCGCTCAACGGCAGCGCGAGGCACCCGAGCGGCTGGCGCAGCAGCGTCGCGCCCACCGTCAGCCCCAGCGCGAGCACGCCCAACACGACGGAGCCGACCGCGCGGCGCGAGGTCCCCCGCCCCGCCTCGTGAGCAGCGCACGCGGCGCACACCATGCGGCCGGCGTGGCTCGACAGGCACGCCGCGCACACGAAGCCACCGCACCGCGCGCAGGTCTCGAGCGCCTCGCGCTGGGGGTGGAGGGCGCAGCGAGCCTCGTCGGGGGGCGGCGGCACGAGCGGCACTCCACCACGGCACGGCTCGCCTCGCACGACGCCACGCCCGAGGCCTCGCTGCGCAGCGACGTCGCTCCACCTGCCCTGCCCCGCCCGATGCAGCCGGACACCGGCTGCGACACCGGCCGCAACTTTCGCACCGCCCCAGTGTTGAATGCGTCCATGCGACGACTCTGGCCCTGGGTGCTTGGCGCTGGACTGCTGGCCTGCGGGGCTCCTCCACCCGCGACGGACGACGGCGGCCTCGATGGCGGCGCCTCCCACGGGGACGCGGGCGCGAGCGACGCGGGCGTCCCCGACGCAGGCCCGGACGACGCCGGCCTCGACTGCAACGCGGGCGCGCCCAGCGGCGCCGACGTCGTGCCCACCGAGCGCGGGCCGGTGCGCGGCGAGGCGAGCGCGGCGGGTCGCGCGTTCCGCGGCATTCCCTACGTGAAGCCGCCCCTCGGCGCCTTGCGCTGGCGACCGCCCGAGCCGGAGACGGCGTGCTGGCCCGGCGTGCGCGACGCGACGGCCTTCGGCGCGAAGTGCCCGCAACTCGAGCAGCAGCAGGGCGCGCCCTTCGACGCCGGCGCGCCGGTGACGGGTGACGAGGACTGCCTGACGTTGAACGTCTTCACGCCGTCCGACGCGACGCCCGACGCGGGCCTGCCGGTCCTCTTCTTCATCCACGGCGGCGGCAACACGGTGGGCAGCGCCTCGCAGGAAGCCGCGGCCAGCGTCCGCCTCTACGACGGCACCACGCTGGCGCAGCGCGGCCACGTCCTCGTCGTCACCGCGCAGTACCGCCTGGGCGCGCTCGGCTTCCTGTCCATGCCCGCGCTGGACGCCGAGAGCGACGCCGGCGTCTCGGGCAACTACGCCCTCCTCGACCAGCAGGCGGCCCTCCAATGGGTGCAGCGGAACATCCACGCCTTCGGCGGCGACGCCGCGCGCGTGCTGCTCTTCGGCGAGAGCGCCGGCGCGGTGGACACCTGCATGCAGCTGGGCATGCCGGCGTCCGCGGGCCTCTTTCACCGCGCCATCATCGAGAGCGGCTCCTGCACCTCCGCGTCGCCGGTGACGGAGCGCCGCCAGGAGGCGGCGTTGTGGCTGCAGGGCACGGGCTGCGCGACGGCGACGGACGTGGCGGGCTGCCTGCGCGCACTCACCCCGGAGCAGCTCATCCGCGCGTACCCGGTGGAGGTGGTGGTGGGCGAGCGCAAGGGCGCGGTCAGCTGGGGCCCGACGGTGGACGGCGTGGTGCTGCCGCGGCGCCCGCTGGACGCGATGCTGGCGGGCGCGCACGCGAAGGTGCCGCTCGTCGTCGGCTCCAACCTCGACGAGACCAACCTCTCCATGCCGCTCATCACCACCGAGGCGGAGTACCGCGCCGCCGTCGCGGCCCTCGTCGGACCTGCGCTGGTGGACGCGGTGCTGCAGCGGTACCCGGTGGCCACGTACGGCACGCCGCGCAAGGCGCTGGTGCAGGTCACCACCGACGCCTTCTTCGGCTGCCAGGCGCGGCTGTCGGCGCGGGCGTCGACGCGGGGCCAGCCGGGCGTGCCGGTGTACCGCTACCTCTTCGCGCGGGCGCCGGTGCCCATTCAAGGCGCCTTCCACGGCGTGGAGCTGCCCTACGTCTTCCAGAAGGCGAACGAGCTGAGCGCCTCGCCGTCGGCCGGCGACCTCGCGGTGGAGGCGTCGATGTTGTCCCTGTGGACGCGCTTCGCGCAGACGGGCGACCCCACCGGCGGCGCCAACACCTGGCCCGCCTACGCCGCGAGCGAGCCGCTGTTGCGCGTCGACACCGCGCTGACGGCGGCGACCGGCTGGCGCACCGCGGAGTGCGACTTCTGGGACTCCCTCACCGGGCTCGCCGTGCCGTGGCCCCCGTGACGGACGGCGCGCGGCCGCCGTATGGTGACGCCTTGCGACTCGCGCTCACCGCCTGCCTGCTGTTGTCCGCGACCACGCTGGGCCGGGAGCCTCCGACGCGACGGCCCGCAAAGGCCCAGCACCACCGCTGGAAGTGCACCTTCCAGGGCCGCGTCGTCTTCTGCGACCTCCTCGACCACCCGCTCTCAACGTCGCGGTGGAAGGAAGACCAGGTCGTCCTTCTCGAGCGCGAGCCGCCGCGCTTCGAGCCGCTGGCCGCGCCGCCGGCGTCGTTCCGCTGAGGCGCCCCCCCCATTCGGTGCTACCTCGTCGACGGCCCACCCGCGCCGGAGGAGACACACATGACACCTCAAGGCCAGGCCGCCGCACCGCAGCCGCAACAACCCGGGTGGTTCTCCCGCAACTGGAAGTGGCTCGCCGCCGCGGGGTGCGTCATGGCCTTCGGTTGCTGCGGCCTCTTCGGGCTGGTCGCCTACCTCGGCAGCCAGCAGGTCGACCCGGAGCTCACGCGGCAGCTGGCGAACCTCGCCGGCGACGACGCGGCGCGCGTCGACTGCGGCACGCCCGGCCCGGGGGGCGTCGACTGCGACCTCAAGCGCACCGGGGGCGCCAGGCGCCTCAACGCCTGCTGGGACCTCGAAATCACCTGCGCCAACGGCGGGAAGATGGTGGGCCACGCGTGTGGAGACATCGCCGCCGGCGCGCCCAGCGGCACGGTCAACATGCCCGTCGCGTCCTTCTCCAACCAGGACGGCTGCGACGCACCGAAGTCCGGCGCGGTGGTGAACCTGGTGGTGAAGACGTACGAGTGACGGCGAGGCTCAGGCGACGTGCGCGCCGGCAGGCACGGCGGCGTCTTCCACCCGCACCGCGTCGAGGTGCGCGCACGGCGCCTCGCGCGGGGCCTGCACGAATTGGTGCGCGAGCAGCTGCGTGGTGGCCACGGCGACGAGCGCCATGTTGTCGGCCTCGGACGGCGCGGTGGTGGCCTTCGCCAGCTTCGCCACCAGCTTCTCCACCTTGCCGCCGTCGAAGACGCCCGTCGCGTCC
>Ga0272446_1006010_pt1 | contig 12968 bp, 11 predicted proteins | sample YNPCB0061_FD_194587 | JGI IMG/M metagenome (GOLD analysis project Ga0272446, IMG submission 194587) | Hot spring microbial mat communities from Yellowstone National Park, WY, United States - YNP-CB-006-1 | ecosystem: Environmental > Aquatic > Thermal springs > Hot (42-90C) > Sediment | place... | reverse complement strand
CCACGATGGTTCAACCCAGCGAGAAGTCGCAACGAGTGAAGGTGTATCTACTTGTGACGCATCTGACCGGCGCGGATACGCCGCTGATTTACAAGGGCACGCTGGAATGCAAACTCGGAACTGCCCATCTGACGATGTTGCGCGAAAGCAGCGGCAAGCACTGGTTGCCGATTCGGGTGCAAGTCGATGCAAGTAAACCGGAAGCGGCCGTGGTGCAACAGCCGGTGCAAGCGCTGCCGGTGCCGATCCCTGCCGTGAGACCCAGCAAGGCATCGGCCGTGCCGCTGAAGGCCCCGACCCCCCTTGGGCCGGCCAAGCCGCCAGTGGCTTTCGCACCGACCAGCTTGCCCGTGGCTTTCGCATTCGTTGCGGTACCGCAGCCCAAGACGGTGACGCTCAAGATCGAGAACGGCGAGACCAAGCTAGACTTTCGCTCGGCGGACCTGCGGACCTCGGCCCGCCAATTGACCCTCGAACTACCCATAGGGCGCATCGAGGTCCAAGCAGGCAAGGGACAGATTCAGGTGCAAGGCCACGATTTCACCGCCCGCGCTAACAAACTGGAGATTCACGGCGATTGCTTGAGACTGATCGGTGAAGCGCAGCTGCATTGCGAGCGATTGGGACGAGGAGCCGAGGTCAAAGCGGACGTGTTGACGATGCGGGTCAACCGGGGCGGCTTTGCGGAACTGGTACCCGTGCCAGCTTTTATGCCACCCCCGTTCCTCTCGCCGTTGCTAAGGCCCGGCGTGGGGATGGACGTTCCCGCGACGATGCCGCCTTGCCCCGGGGGCGCATGCCCGCCGAATTGCTGTCCGGCGGGTATTTGTCGGCCTCAAGAGATGCCCAATCGTTGATACAAAAAGGGCGATCCGGATTTCGTCGCCCACGCCTTAACGTTTTTCGCGCACGTTAAATTCCAGCTTCCAGCGTTGCTGGCCATCCCGGCTAAGGCACCATAGCTCCAGGGTACCGATCTCGGTTACCTTGGTATGCAGCCGAACCGGGATGTACTGCATGGTGCCGCTGGGATCGACCAAGGTCGTACTCAGCGGAGCCATCTCCTCCAGCTCGCGGTCATCCCATTCTTCGAGCAGCAAGCCGACCGTATCACTTTGCCGGACCGTGCTGCTGAGGAAGCGAAATTCGGCTGGCGTGTTGACGACCAGAAACGACTCATGACCGGGCACGTCGGTTTCGCTGCCTTCTTCCATGCCGAAAGGCACGACGCAGAGAGCTTTGAGGGGAGGCGGCACGCCGGGCACGGCCGGTTGCGCCGTTTCGATGCCGACGTAATACGATCGCGACGTACCCCCGCGTATCCGTACCCCCTTGCCTTGCCGCACCTGCCCGTAATAGGCCGCTCCCTGTGCGACGGCCAGATCGAGATCCGCGCTGGGCAAAATTTTCATCGGGTTGGCATGTCCCGCGCTCCAGCGAGTCAGCGCTTCGATCACCCGTTGCCGAAACGCTGCCGCTTTGAACACTCCGCCATTGAACAGCACGACCGTCGGCTGGGGCGGTCCTTGGCGATATTTGCTCAGATCGTCGGCATGGCGACGCAGAAAATAAGCCAAATGGGCCGTCAGGCTCGGGTCGCTGGCATAGGGCAAGCCCATCTCGGCAAAACCAGCCACGTGGGCGGCTCGCGGGGTGGCATCGGCGGCGACCTCGGGGAAAAAGCCATCGAGCAATTGTGCGGTCAACTCTTCGCGTGTCAATTCGGTGCGTAGCGTGCCGCCCACCAGCTTGCTGCCGCGACCCACTACGGTAATCGGGGCGCTGGTTTTGTTCGGATCATTCAGGAGTGCTTCCTTGGCTTCACGAGCCGCATGCCGCAGCTGCAACATCTGACCGAGATCGAGCTTGGTGCCGAGTTTCTTCGCCAAGAAATAAGCCAGCGTCAGGTCCATGTTGTCGCCACCCAGCAAAATATGATCGCCGACGGCGACACGGCGCAGGATCATGCGGCCGGCTTCTTGCTCGACAGCGATGAGGGAAAAGTCGGCAGTACCTCCGCCCACGTCGCAGACGAGGATGACATCGCCCACGGTGACTTGTTCGCGCCAGGCTTCGCCTTGTTGGGCCAACCAGGCGTAAAAGGCGGCCTGCGGCTCCTCCAACAGGGTGAGATGCTCCAAGCCCGCGGCTCGGGCTGCCTCGACGGTCAGTTCGCGGGCCACGGCATCAAAGCTGGCCGGCACCGTCAGGATGATTTCCTGAGCGGGCAACGGATCACTGGGAAATTGGGTGTTCCAGGCTTCGACCAGATGCCGCAGATATAGCGTGCTCGCCTCAACCGGTGACACGCGACGATCGCCCTCGCCGGCCTTGAACGGCAGAATGGCCGCTTTGCGATCGACGCCGGCATGACACAGCCAGGACTTGGCCGAGGCCACGAGACGGGTCTCGACCTGGCTGCCCTGACGCCGGGCATACTCGCCAACCGCGTAATCGCGATCCATAGCCCAGGGCAAGCGTAGCGTACCGCTGGGAACCTCGCCCGGCCGAGGTAGATACAAAAACGAAGGCAACAGTAGGCGTTCCTCGACCTGACCCGGTTGAACAATCTGCGCGATGGGCAGCATCTGCGCTACCGCCGTTCCGCCAGACTCGGCAAAAGCAACTGCTGAGTTGGTTGTGCCCAAGTCGATGCCCACCACATATCGCGAAGCCACGGCCCACCTCCGCAAGCAAGCAACGGACGAAAAAGCTGAGGATAAGAGTAGCAAAAGCCAAGAGATGGACTATCGCAGTCGCTAAACCAGAGAGTTGCCCGCATGGTGCGACCGAGGGAGACAACGCGGGCTAGGCTCTCCTCAATTTCTCATTTTCAGATGCGCTCTTGCCTGCATTCACCACTTGCGCATTGCTAAAGAGGGGTTGATTCCGTTTTCCCTTTTCTTGGAGTCCCTTTCGATGCTACGCCGAAACCTCGCTTGCGTGCTGCTTGCCCTCTGTGTTACCAGTTTGCTGATCGCTGCCCAGGCCGATCCCAGCAAAGGTCTTGTCAGGGGCGACGTAACTCTTACCTCCGCGGGGCCGTTGACCTTTGGCCCCAACGGCATTTTGTTCGCTGCCGATCCCTTGGCCGCCACCCTGTATGCTCTGGACACCGGCGACAACAAGCCGGCTGACTCGAGTGAGCGTCCCCAGGTCGAGGGTCTCTCGGACAAGCTCGCCAAGCTGCTGGGCATCAACGCCAAAGATGTCCGCATCGGCGACCTGGCTGTCAATCCCCTCTCGGGCCAGGTTTATCTGAGCGTGGCTCGGGGCAGCGGAGCCAAGGCGGCGGCGGTGCTCGTCAAGGTCGATCGCAAAGGCAACCTCAGCGAACTCTCGCTGCAGAACATCCCCCATGCCAAAGTGCAGATTCCCAACGCCAACGACAAAAGCCGCTCTGAAGCCATCACCCACATTGCTTTTCTGAACAATCGCGTGTATGTGGCTGGGCTGTCGAATGAAGAGTTCGCCTCCAATCTGCGCACCATTCCTTACCCGTTTGACAAGGCCGATCGGGGGGCGAGCATTGAAATCTTCCACGGAGCGCATGGCAAGTTTGAGACCCGTTCGCCCATCCGCGTTTTTGCCCCTTACAAAATCGGCGAGGAGGACACTATTCTGGCGGCCTACACCTGCACGCCGTTGGTACGCCTGCCTGTCAAGGCTTTGGAGCCGGGCAAAAAAATCAAGGCCGTCACCGTGGCCGAGTTGGGCAACCGCAACCGGCCGCTGAGCATGATCGTCTATCGCAAGGCCGGCAAAGACTACGTCTTGCTGGCCAATAGCGCCCGAGGGTTGATGAAGATCAACCTCGAAGGGATCGACTCCATTCCCGGCATTACCGAACGCGTCAAAGACAAGGCTGGCCTGAAGTATGAAACCATAGCCGGCAAAGAAGGGGTGCAGAAGCTCGATGCTTTTGGCAAAGAACACGCGGTGATCCTGGTCAAGAAGGGCGACACTCTCCATCTCGAGACGATGGAGCTGCCCTGAGCGATCGGCTACTTTGAAGCCCGGCCGGTCTCGCGGCCTGACCGAAGGACTGGCCGGAGCATCTTCTTGAAAGATTCCCCATATAAGAGAGTTGCTGATATGTGGATGGTGATATTCTTGGCGGCTGCTCCGACCCTCAGCTTGTCGCCCGAGGAGATTATTGTTCGCAATCTGCCCGATGCGGCCGCTGCAGCGCGAACCTTACGCGTCTATGTCGAACCGTATCAAGTTGGTCAGCCGGCCGTGCTAGGCCAGGTTCGTTTGCAAGGCAAGACGTTGCACTTCGCACCGCGCTTCGGTCTGACGCCGGGTTTGACTTACCGGGTGGAGGCCGGCACCTTTCGCCAGAGTATCACCGTCCCGCGTCCCCAACGGAAGCCTTCTACCCGCGTGCAGATCTACCCCAGCGGCGAGCGCCTGCCGGAGAATCTGCTGCGGTTTTATTTGTATTTTGATGCCCCGATGCGACGTGGGGAAGTTTACAAGCATGTGCGGCTACTTGATGAACAGGGCAAAGAGATCGACATACCCTTTCTCGAATTAGATGAGGAACTATGGGATCCGAGCGGTCGGCGACTCACCCTCTTGATCGACCCGGGACGCATCAAACGCGGCTTAAAGCCCCGCGAGGAGATCGGTCCCGTTCTGGAAGAAGGTAAATCGTACACCCTGGAAATTGCCGATTCCTGGCACGATGCCGAGGATGTGCCTCTCAAGGCTACGGTTCGCAAGCGCTTCAAGGTGACAGCGGCGTTGACCTCGCCACCACAGATGAACCGATGGTCTCTCTCGTCGCCCTCGGATCGGCTACCACTGGTCGTTACTTTCGATCGGCCTATGGATTATGCCCTGGCACAGCGGCTGCTGTACGTGACCAACGCTCGGGGCGAACCGATCGCCGGTACGATCACCTTGAGCCAGAACGAAACCGTCTGGAGCTTCACTCCCACCCAACCCTGGACCTACGGCGAATACCGCCTTGTGGCCGACACACGCCTGGAAGATCCAGCCGGAAATAGCCTGGCTCGGCCGTTTGAAGTGGATAGGTTGCGGCCGATCGAGAAGAAAATCCCCGTGGAGAAACAAAGTCGGACCTTTTGGGTGACGAAAAAGGACAAGGACCAATGACAAGCCAGCGTATGATTGTGCATAATGTTTATTTCCGTCTGAAGGATCGTAGCCCGGCGGCTCGGGCGGCCTTGGTCGCGGCGTGCCGAAAGTATTTGCCCAATCATGAAGGGGTCGTCTTTTTTGCCTGTGGCGAGTTGTGCGACGAATTGGCCCGTGAAGTCAATGATCGCGATTGGGATGTCGGCCTGCACCTGGTCTTTGTGAACAAGGCATCCCACGATGTGTACCAGAAGACGCCGGCCCACGAACAGTTCATCGCGGAGAACAAGCAAAATTGGGACCGGGTGCGGGTCTTCGATACGCTGACTGTGGGCGAAGAAACTTAAGGCCACAGCAGACGGATTTGCGGTCCGGCTCGATTTCGACCGCAGCGAAGCGGATTTTCCCGCTTGTGCCCCGGCCCCGAGTTGCACCACTGCTTTTCGTATTCTAGGGTTGCGGCGTCCTCAACTTTGGGGAGAAGGAGAGGACCTTGGGGGGCCGTCGGCAGTGAGGGGATTGCCGGCGGCTCTTTTACTTTTTCTTGAGTCAATCCACCTAGAGGCAGTGTCCGCAGCCGGCTCCTTCTTCTATTCTGACGAAGAGCCGATGAAGATCGTATTTGCTTTGCTCCCAAGGAGACCCCCCGATGAAGCGTTTGCTTGCCTTGTTCCTGGGCCTGGGTTTGTTGGCCGCTGTGATCCCCCACGCCGACGCCCGTTATCAGGACAAAGATAAGACCGACAAGAAAGACAGCGACAAAAAAGACGGCGACAAGAAAGACGCCAAGCCCAAAGACGAACCCAAGCTCACCGACGCCCAGAAGAAGGATCTCGAGGCGATCACCGGCACCTTCAGCGTTGTGCTGTTTGAACGCGAAGGCAAGAAAGCCAGCCCGGAAGAACTCAAGAGCATGAAGGTCGTTCAGCAAGGGGCCGAATGGAAATTTTACCAAGGAGAGGACATCACCCTGGGACGTGACACCCTCAATCCCGATAAATCCCCCAAGGAGATCGACAGCTACTACATCAACGGCCCGGCACGCGACAAGATCGCCAAGGGCATCTACAAGATCGAAGGCGACACCATTACCTATGTCCATGCCGATCCCGGCAAAGAACGGCCCAAGGAATTCGCCACCAAGCCGGATAGCGGTTTGACACTGATCGTACTCAAAAAACAGCCGGCTGCTCCCAAGGATGGGGACAAGAAAGACGGCGACAAGAAAGACAAGTAAATGAGGCAAATAAGTCAGGCCAAGCGTTTCATACCCCGGGAGGGTCAACAACCGGCCCGGGGTTTATCGCCTCTCGACGTACAAGTTGTCCGGCTTGAAGCGTCCAATCACGCGCTTGACCGTTTTGCTTCTTGTGTTCCATCACTTGAGCCACTTGCTCCAAAGAAATAGGATAAAAATTCCAGCAATCGACTCCGACGTCCATATTCCACAACAACGGCTCTTCGCGTAAATTGCCGTGTGTATGCCCGTAGAGTTGCCAAGCTCCATGATGGCTTTTGTCCCAGGCACGCATGGCGTAATGACACAGTGTCAAGCGTTGTCCGGCAAATCGCAAATTCAGCAGATGGGCCGTGCTGCTAAAAAGGGCAGCAAACTCGGCATCCTCGCTGGGGTCGTGATTGCCCCAGATCAAATGAACCTGGCGGCAAGCGATTTGCTCACGATACCATTTGGCCGCCTGTAGGCGATCAGGGACTCCTAGGCAAAAATCCCCCAAGATGTAAAGCGTATCCGTCGGTTGCACCACGGCGTTGATGCGTTGCAGCAACACCCGGTCCATTTCCTCAGCGGAGGCAAACGGCCGACCACAATAGCGGATGATATTTTGATGTCCGAAGTGAGGGTCGGCAGTAAAGTAGACGGTCATTTTTCAGCGATCTCAACAGCGGGCGATTCTCCCTCGTCGGGCAAACGCGCTAGCAGCGTCGCGTACTCTTTCAGGCGGTCCTGCTCGGCAGAAACAAACGGCTCCGGCCAGTTGGCTAGATTCATGTGGTCGCCATCCCAAATCTCAAAGTCTTGGCCCCACTGAGCGGACTGGATGCTGACTAGACCGTCGTTTTCCCCCTCGTAGTGCTGAACGACGGGATAGCTCAGTTGCCAATTGGGATTGGTCCAGTTCCACTGCCAGCGCCCCGCAACGCTGAAGTAGCGCACCCCCGCGCGGTCCCTAATTTCTTCGTTGAATCGCGCCATCGCTTTAGTGGTCACGTCAAAAATTCCCTGCATCGGCAACTGCCAATAGCGAAACACTGGAGCGAGCAGAGGCACAAGGCGCGGGATCGCCCAATCGGCGAAGCTACAGCCGCGATGCGGCGTTCCCAGTGTGGTGAGCGACAAGACGCGGCGTCCTAGATCGGACTGGCTGATGACGTAGCGAGCGTCCAGCCCCCCCATGCTGTGGCCCAGCAGATGCATCGGACCCTGAGGGAGTTCGCGTTGCAGAAAATCATGCAACTCTTTGGCTCGTTCACGGATACCGGCCGTCGGACTGAGCCGGGCCACCAACACCCGATTGCCGGCCTGACGCAACGCCTCGGGCAGCCCACGGAAATAATCCCAACACGCCAGCCCACCCAGCCGGAATCGGTCCGTTCCGAACAGGCCGTGTATCAAGACCAGGGGTGCCCGTAAGCGTGGCAGCATGATCCACCTCCCTACTCCATTATAAGCCCGTACCTGTACCGTGCGCCGCGGCATGACTAGGCAGCCGCACCGGGATTCCTAGCATGTTCTGCAGCCATCGCATTGGGAGAGAATCATCATGAATCGAGCAGAACCCGGCACAACCACCATCGGCTGGATCGGCACCGGCGTCATGGGCCGCTGGATGTGTCAACACCTGATGGACAAGGGATATAAGGCAGTGGTTTACAATCGCAGCAAGGACAAGGCCCAGCCGCTGCTCGAGCGTGGGGCGACCTTTGCTGCCTCGCCCCAAGAAGTAGCCCAACAGGCTCAGGTGATTTTTGCCATTGTCGGTTTCCCCAAAGATGTGCGTGAAGTTTTTCTGGGCCAACAAGGAGCCTTGGCCGGTTGCAAGCCCGGCAACATTTTGGTGGACATGACCACCTCCGAGCCGGCCCTGGCGCGCGAGATTTACGAGGCTGCCAAAGCCAAGGGCGTCCACAGCATCGATGCCCCGGTGAGCGGCGGCGATGTGGGGGCGAAAAACGCCACCCTGTCGATCATGATCGGGGGCGATCCCGAGCCGATCGCTGCCATTCGGCCCGTCTTGGAGTGCATGGGCAAAACGATTGTGCATCAAGGTCCAGCCGGCGCGGGACAACATACCAAAATGGTCAACCAGATCCTCATCTCAGGCAACATGATCGCTCTGTGCGAAGCCTTGCTGTATGGCTATCGCGCCGGGCTGAATATGGAGACGGTTTTCCAGTCGGTCTCCGTGGGGGCGGCCGGTAGCAAAGCCTTGGAGGTACTCGGACCACGCATCCTCAAAGGCGACTTCGAGCCGGGCTTTTATGTCGAACACTTTATCAAAGACATGGGCATTGCCCTAACTGAGGCCGAACGCATGAACCTGGCCCTGCCGGGCCTGGCCCTGGTCAAGCAACTTTACGAGAGTGTCCGCGCTCTGGGCTACGGCCGCAAAGGCACCCAGGCCTTGTATTTGGCCTTGGAAGCGATGAGCGGGGGCAAACGCTAAGGCGAGACATCGCCCCGCTCAGGAGAACGGTTGCAGCGGGAGCTTCAGCGAGCAGCCGAGCGGAAACCGAGAGGGAGTTCCAAGGCGGGCACCTTGTGACCTTGCCCAAGCCATCGCAGCGATCTTGAGCCAAACCGGGAAGATCGGCCCACGATTCCCAGCAACGGCGAGTTGAAAACGCCTTGACTCTCGCTACGGGCCAAGCTATGAGCCGCTAATGGTGCCGCGTTCGCTGGAGGATCCCCACGATGCTATATTCCCTGCTCTTGCTGTGGAGCTGCTGCTTTTCCGAGTGGGAATGGGGGCAACTCCGTGAACTGCTTTACGATCGGCTCGATCCGCGAGGCCAAAGTCAGGCGGCCCTGCTGCTGGTGCAATCCAAAGACCCCGCTGCGGAAAAAATCGTCCGAGCCGGCTTGCTCCAGTTGGAACACGAGGAAGCGTTCCAGGCCCTGGCCACGGCTATTCGCCTCAAGCAGGACAACCGATTCCTGCGCGAACTAGTAGCTGCACTGGAGGCCAATCGGCCACGTTTGCGACAGGTGGTGGCGGAGACCCTCGCGAGCCTGGGCAGCCCCGAAGTAGTCAAGCAACTCGACCGCATCGCCCGCAACCCTAAGATGGATCTACGCGTTCGTCAGACGGCTCTGTGGACGCTGGGGCGCAGCGGCCAACAAGCCGCCGTGGCTGCACTGATCCCGCATTTAGAAGGCCCTGAAGAGCTACAGCGGTTGACCATCGCCGCTTTAGGTGACCTGACCGGGCAATTGCATGGGAATGATGCGACAGCATGGAAAGAATGGTGGGCCAAGCATAAAGAGATGACACGCGAGCAATGGCTTGAGATGCGTTTAGCCTTCCACACCAGCCGATCGGTGCGACTGGAGGGGGAACTGCTGCGTGCTCGCGCGCAAGTCATCCGCTTGCATCAGATGCTCTATGCCCGGCTGCCAGGCAACGAACGGCTGGGGTATTTGCAAACGCTGCGAGATCATGAGGACCCCGGCGTGCGTGCCTTGGCCGTCGTTTTCGCCGTCGAAATGTTGGGGGCCGCCCCCGATAGTACACGAACGCAGGTGCTTTCGGAGATCGTCGCACGCCTGACTCACGACACCAACCCCGACGTGCAACGCGGTGCCGTGTTGGCCTTGGGACGTTTCAGCGATGCCGAATCGAGCGAACGTCTCCGCGAACTGATGACCAGCCCAGCCCCGATGGTTCGGGCCGCCGCCATCCGGGCTTTGGGCGTGCAAGCTCGAGCCTGCAAGGATCCGACCGCCACGCGGCAAAAACAAGTGGTGTCTCTGCTTCGCAAAGCCCTGGAAGATGCTTCGTTAGAAGTAGTGATCGAAGCGGCCGAGGCTCTGGGGAGTCTAGGAGCCGCCGAGGCTGGCCCCGTGTTGATCGATCTGTTGCGGCATCCTTCGGAAAGTGTCCGCCAAACTGCTGCCCAGGCACTGGAACGCACCGCCGATCCTTCGTTATTGGAGGGGCTGTTAGCCGGGCTGGAAGACCGGGTCGCGACGATCCGCTTTTGCCTGGTGGGAGCCTTGGGCCGAGCCGCCTCGGGTAAAAGCGAGCTGAGCAGTGCGAATCGCCAAAAAATGCTCGCTCGTTTAGAATCCATTTTGGAAAAGGATGAAGAGCTAAACGTGCGTGCCCGAGCAGCCACGGTCCTAGGCGAGTGTGGCGGTGAAGCGCAACTGGCCCCATTGTGGAAAAATGCTCAAGCGACCGCAGGTACAGCTCGTCTGGCCGAAAAAGCCTGGGAAGCAATGCTCGATATCCTGAGCCGAACCGCTTCCTACCCCCTCGCCGAGCGGTGGGATGCCGAATTCCGCAAGCTCAAGCAGACCCAGCGCCGCGTGCAGATGTGGAAGCGTCTATATGGCTGCTGGGAACAACGCCCCGAATTCAAATCCGTTGCCCTCTCGGCTCTCGAAGCCCTGGTCGTCGCCCTCATCGACGATGGCAAATGGCAGATGGCTCTACCCCTGGCGCAAACGCTGCTTGCTCGCTCCACGGAGAGTGACCCGGTCGCCCGCACTCGTTGCCTCCATCTCACGCTTCGTTTGGCGGAGATGGCCCTGGCCGATGGCAACAAGAGCGAGGCGTTACGTCTGTGCCAAGAAGTGCGGGGCTATCTCCCGAGTGACGGTTCCCTTGCGGAGGCGTTCCGGGCCCTGCAACGCAAGGCCGATCGCTAAAGCCACGGTTTTTTGCTTGACTCGCTGCTGCTTCGTAAGCTCTCTGTGCCGCTGGAGCTAATCTGCCCCCCCGGAACACCTCGGCTACTACTGGGCATGTGACGCCTCTGTAGCCGGGCTTGCGACGCCTCTTGAAGTCGAGTGTTCTTGCAAGCTTTGTTGCACGGCAGCGACGATGACATCTAATTCGGCCATGGCCCCGACGCCGACATCGCCACAGGCCAGGCGTTTGCTGATGGGAGGGACGATGCGATAAGGCCCGGGGCGCGCGTTCAGAGCAGCGATCAAGTCGTCTAATTCGCAGGGCAACCCCTCTTCTTCACACAAAGCTTGAAGATGTCTGCGTGTCAGTGGATGTTGCCACATGAGCGTATTCATGGCCGGAGCCAACAAAATAGGACGAGTCGGCTCCCAGGCACGCACAACGCAAGTGAGGCAATTGTCGCTCAGGCCGACGGCCAGCTTGGCTAGGGTATTGGCATCCAACGGCGCGAGGAGCAACAGATCGGCCCAGCGGCGTAGCTCGATGTGCAAGACGGGATGGTCGCGTTGGTAACGTTCACCGGGCCATTCATCCTCGTCGCGAAAGAGCGGCACCGCGCGGGTGGTCAGTTCCGCGGGGTCAAAGAAATACAGGCTGGCTTGGGTAGCGACGACACGCACGTCGTGTCCGGCCTGGAGCAAGGCATCGACCAGCGAGGGCGTCTTGAGTGCCGCTACCGAACCAGTCACGCCAAGCAACACCCGGGCCATCTTTAGTACTCCCTTAAAGAAGACTCCCTGGAAAAACGTTTCTCGATCTCATCGAGCAACCTTCGGGCCAATTCCCCACGTGCCACCCGTTCGTAGCCTTCGCCCACCGGACCCAGGTAAGCCCACTGGGCCGCTCCTTCTAGCGTATTGGCCACCATCAGATCGGCTTGGCTGTGTTGCCGCGAGCGTTCGGCCAGGGCGAGCAACTCCTCGTCGCTGCGACCGACTTCGAGTTTGAACTTGACCAGCAGGCCGCCAAAGCCCCATTCCGAGCGGACCAGATCGACCAATTTTGGGGCACGCACCATGCGGAGCCAAAGTTCCGGCTCATCGCTTTGGATCTTAGCAGCGGCCCGGTCGAGTAATTGAGGCGAGAGCCAACGAAGCGTCGTGGCATCGAAAGCGTCGGCCTGCTGCGGGGCGTAAACACCCGCACACAGATAATCACTCACGGCAGCACTATGAATCAAAACATCAACCGCAGGCACATGCTTCGCCATGAGGTCGCGCAGTTCTTCAAAAGTGGCATAAGCGAGGCTCGGCAGTTCGGGGGCGGTCTCGGGGTGCGAGGTCAGCAAGGTCACCGTGTGGCCGCGTGCCACCGCCTCGCGGGCGATGCTGGCTCCAGTGCGACCCGTGAAGATATTGGTCAGGCAACGCACCGCGTCGAGGCGTACCTGAGTGTTGCCTGCGGTGATGAGCAGTTTCATCGGCTAGCGAGTCGCTTGAGCATCTCATAATACGAAGAAAGATTGTGGGCCTCTAGCCGGCCACGGATCGCCTGCCAGACATCGTTGGCCAGGCTGCCGCTGATTAGGCCATCGACGGCCTTGCTGGCGTAGCTTTGCAGCAGGGCCAACCCACTGGGTTCGTCGCCCTCGGCCGGCGGAGCGATCTCCGTATCGCAGTGGGTGTATTGGTTGGAGACTAGGCTCAGAGTGGGCAGTTGCGGCACGGGGTCGAGTGTGTTGACATAGCGGAAGATCTTCCCGCCCAATTCCCGGTTGAATGCCTTGGCTACCTCCTCATTCCCGATCATCGGCCCGCCAAAGGTATAAATCTGATGGACGTTGATGGTGCGGCGCAGAAACATCCAGCCGGCCAAGAAGGCCAAGGCACCGCCCAAGCTGTGACCCGTAATCCACAGGGGCCGATCATTCTCTTTGAGGTGGGCGGAGGTGGCGGTGTAGACCGGCTCCCAGATGTCGGCCAGGGC
>Ga0272446_1006009_pt1 | contig 12969 bp, 28 predicted proteins | sample YNPCB0061_FD_194587 | JGI IMG/M metagenome (GOLD analysis project Ga0272446, IMG submission 194587) | Hot spring microbial mat communities from Yellowstone National Park, WY, United States - YNP-CB-006-1 | ecosystem: Environmental > Aquatic > Thermal springs > Hot (42-90C) > Sediment | place... | reverse complement strand
TAAATTGTCAAGAAACTTAATATTTTTTTGAAATTAACTTGACTTTTAATAAAAAATATTTTATATTTGTAATATAAATCGGGGGATAAAAAAATAAATAGTGTGTTTTTCAATTTATTATCTTTTCATTTACTACCTCACCGGAAAATTATTCCGGTGAGTTTTTTATTTTATTAAAAATTAGAAAATTACTATTCAGTAAAGATAAATTAAGAAGGTCAAGTTTAAATTTATACTTTTAGATTGGCTTTTTTAATTTCGGTGATTTTCTCTTTTATTTCCTCAATCTGTCTATCAATATCAAACAAATCATTTTCATTATAATAGTCATCGCCATAAATTTCACTTAAATCAATTAATCGTGGTAATTCTTTTTTGAAACACTTTAATTCTTTAAGTTTCTTTTTTAATTGTTTTAATTCATTCATAATGTATTATTTTTTTAATCAAAACCTCCACCAAAACCATCTCCGCTTATTACTTCATTTTCTGTAGTAGCAGATGATGTATTATTATTATTTTCTGTTTGTATCTCTTTTGGCATATTTTTAATTGCCTCGATTATTTTTTTCATTTCTCCTGCGCACATCGTGAATCCTTTTTTATAGTATTTAAACGCTCTGTATAGAGTTGATTCAGGAAATGTAATTTTATTTATCATTAACTGTTTTTTTGATAAGTCTATAAATGATGTTTCGCCGTGGTATACTTTATTTATATCCACAGCAAACATCGAAACTGTGAAGTCAAATTCTCTTATAGTATCTTCGGGAGTTGCAAAGAATCTTGTTTTAACCAAATCGAATGTATTATTGTTATATAATACTTTAATGCCGTTGTTACTTTCCCATTTTACAATGGCATTTTTTTCATTTAAATAATTCTTTGCTTTTAGATATTCTTCTTCGCTAGGAAAAAATAAATCGTAATCACTTGCTTTAGTTATGCCGGTAAAATAATCTCTAACCGAACCGCCGGCAATCCAACAATTTATCTGAGCATCTTTCAACTCTTTTAAAATCAAAGAGTTGAATCGATTTATTGCATTTTCAAATTGTATAATCATAAGAATTTTTCTTTTTAATTATTAAATATAACTTTAAATCCCATTTTTTCATAATAGGACGAAATATATTTTTTAGCAGCATTTACTGAACCGCAAGTTCTGTCAATGTCTAAATTTCTATTTCTAAGAAATTTAACTTCACCGTGATGCCTTGTGCAGGCAATTCCATAAACCCAACCTTCGTCCAAATCAATATTGCTTCCTTCAATTTTGAATGCGACCTTATTTCTAGCGCCTCCAAAACCCCAAGCGTTATTTGTTGATGGCATTGGAACCTGAGTTATGAATAATTTTGTCATTTTAATTCCTTTTTTTAATTATTTAATCAAATATAATAAGGAATTATTTAAATGTCAATTGCTATTTCTTACAATAGTAATTTTTAATTAATCATCATATAAAAATTTTTACAACATAAGGAGCAGTGCCTTTTTCCCACCTTGGATTAAAAGCCGGGTCGTTGAATTTTTTGATATATAATTCTGGCAATTCAAAATCTGGGTCTGCTTTGTAAATAAAATCATTTTCGCCCTGAACAACAAGGCAGTCCTCGCAACCAAAATCGTTTTCAATACAGATATTATATACCTTTTCCAAGGTAATATTATCAAGTCTTCTTATTATTTTTGCTGCTTTTTGAGCGTTGTATCCGTCGCAACCAGAAACGCATTTGATGAAGACTTTATCGTTTTTAATTATTGATATTATTCCCTGTGTCATATTATTATACCCGTATCATATTATTATGTATAATTAAGTTGTTCAATTAAATCAGTTGGTATATACTTAGTTTCTAATGCAGTATATGGTTGCATAAACCAAACTTGATTCAAATCAATTTGATTGTTTTTTACGATATAACCAATCGTATATTTTCCGAACTTTTTCACAACAAGCAATTCATCTTCTTTTAAAAGTTCGTAATGTATTATTCTACCTTCTCTTTCCAATATCATTGCGGCAGTTTCATCAAACATTATTTCACCTATATCGGAAAGGTAATCAGTAATAGCGTTTTTAATTTTTTCGTTTAACATCTCGGTTCTCCTTTTTATTAATTAAAAAAATTTTTTATTATTTTATAATTTTGAATAAAATAATTAATTATTTTTTCGGCATCTTTTTTAATAACAGCAGACTTATTTACAAAATCTAAAAAATTATATGATGTTTGTATTTGATTATTTTTATTTAATATCGTATCTAAAATTTTATATAAACTTTTATCTCTTTCTCTTAATAAATCATTAATCTTAGGTAATAATTCTTTAAATTCAGAAAATAATTTATCTTCCTTATTTTCATCGTTAATATAAACTTCAAATTCAATATTGTCAAATTTATTAGCATATTTTTCTATTATTTCTAACGATTTTGTTTTAGATAAATTACCAAGTCCGGCACCAAGCAACGGAGATGCAATTGATTGTATTTTATGGTCTTTATATGTTAATAATAACTTTTCTAGTCCAGAAATCAAATATTCAATTTTAGTGTTATCTTTGAAATGATATTTCGTGGGAAAATTTATTATTTTTCTATTATCAGAATAGCAATAATTATTATCATCTTTATTATTAAACCAATACCAAATTACGCCAATATTCAATGCATTTTTATTGCAAAGATAAACATAATAATCATTCATCTTAGGATATCTAATCTTAAATTCATACGCAAGTCCTGAACCCATTACACCAACACAATTTATTGGATTAATTATTGTCGTTGAATCTGGAGCGTTGAATATGTTTTCTTTTTTTATAACCACAACTTGATATAAAATTATTTTTTTACAAAGTCAATATAAATTATATTTTTATTCATCCTTATTATCTTTTTATAATTACTTCTAATCTCGTATTCATTCAGTGGGTCTTTTATTTGATTTTCAATTTCAGGAAAAACTTTTATTTTTAAAAAATTATCATCCAAATCAGTTATTTTTTTAACTGTAAATTTATTTTCCGAATTGTCCAAAATCATTACCGCTTTATAAGATTTATTTTCATCCAACGCAGATTTTCCGATTGAATATCTTGAAATTAAAAGTTCTGTTTTTCCTCTCTGTTTCAATTCATCAATATTGTAATAAATAATATAATCAAACGTTCTATTGTTCACCATAACCGGCTTCCATTAAATCAGATAAAGATTCAATTAAATTTTCCTTTATTTGTTCTGCTTTGGTGAATTTACCGCTTTTATATAATTGTTGCATATATTCAATATTACTCAAGAATTCCACTATAAGCTCTTTTTTACCACTAAAAAAGAGGTAATCAGAACCATCTATTGTAATTTTTGTCTTGTTTTTCATTTTTTATTCCTTTCTTAATTTCTATGTTCAAATATAGTAAATTTTAATTTGAATGCCAATAATGCATAATATATGCAATATAAAAAGAAAGTAAAGTTGCTATTAAAATAATAGTTAAAAAAGAATATAATGGCTCTGCCGGAAGTTCAAATATTATAATATATATTGAAATTACGAACAATATTAGCCATGAAAATGACAATAATAACTTAATTATACTTTTTTTCATCTAAGTAAACTAGAATTTTCTAAATGTTGTTTATAAATACGATTTTTTTCATCAGCTTCTTTTTTAGCCTCTTCTTCAGATTTTATAAGTTCATTAATTTTATATTTATCGTTTATCAATAAAAATGAAATCAGATTTTCATCAGTCGGTTCCTGTTTAGGTTCACAGAAATCTATCTTTTCTATTTTTATTTTTAATGGTTTGAAATGTAAAATTGGTTCATGTCTAACTTTAACCCAGCGTGTTCTCGCCCATTCATAAACATCTTTGAGAACAATTTTGTCAATAATATAACATTCATCACCTATTTTATAGGAAATTGAATTTATTATTGAATCTTTGAATTCATTCAGTTTTTGAATCCATTTTTTCTTTAATTCTTCTTCTAATCGCTCTTTTTCTTCTTTTATTTTAATATTTGATGGACTATTTGGACAAGAATTGAGATGCTTTTCAAATCCTTTTAATGTTTTCCATTTTGGTGCAGGAAATCTTTTATCTTTGTGGCATTTAAAAGGACATTTCCAATATTCTCCGGATTTTTTTATTTTTACTCCTTGAAATTCAATTTCAATTATATCTTCCATATTATATCTATTTTTTTTGTTTTTCTTCTTTTACTTTTTGAATTGCATCATAAAGAAGTTTTAGGAATGCTTCATCATTCATTGCCATTTCGGCTGCTCTCTTTTCCGATTCTTTCAAATTCCTTTCCATTTCGTTAAGTACAGGGTCATTTATCATCGCCTGAGCCGCTTTTTCTAAATCTTTTTTTACAAGCATCTGGTATAAAGTAGATAAAAATCCCATTTTTAGTACCTTTCATTTTTCATTATTTATTTAATATTTTATTCAAAATCTTCCGCAGTTCTGCCTTCTAAAACTATATTTATAATTTCATCGAGGTATTCATCTTCCTGAAATATATCCATTTTCGGCAAATCAAAACTATAAATTTCACTTACTGTTTTATCACCTTCTTTATGGTCAATTGCTGATGAATTCCAAGTAATTACTTCATATACAGCAAAACGTTTGGGATTATTTTCTTTTACAATGTAAACCTGAGCGTCGCCTGCGTTTGGATTGTTCATAGATTCATCAACAGGAAATTCAGTTACAAATGTTCCGTTGGTCTCTATTTTTTTAATTTTGTTGTTTTTCATTTTTTATTCCTTTTTTAATTTCTATATTCAAATATAAGAATTTTTAATTTAAATGTCAAATAAATAATAAAATAAAACCGGAACAAATCTATTAAATTATGTTCCGGTTTCTATACGTTGCTATTAAGAAAGGAAAATATTAAAAATCTTCAAATTCATCAAATTCATCGGATTCATCTTCATCCCAATAGTCGAGTTCATCATAATATTCAGTTACTATTGATAATGCGCCGCCATCGATATCTAATACTCCTTCACTAAGATGGAGTGTAGAAGTATTTGGTAATTTTACAAATGTACCCATATTTTTTGCTTTTTCTTCTGCTTGCCACTTTTTTATTAAATTCATAGGAATTATTGATAAAGTTCCAGAATCGACTGGTAAAAATACTGTTTCACTGTCTGTTGAATATAAAGGATATTCACCATCGCCATAGAGAGTACCAAACATATAAAATTTGTCATCATCAACTTCGACTGCCCTCATATTTTCTTTATCATTAAAATCCGCAACTCCGTCGGAATATATCAAAGAAATCAATTCTGACCATTTATCCCTCGGTACTACATAACAAGGGTCCCCAAAGTAATATTCACCTTCGGGTATTGGGTTATTTCCGTGTTTGTAAGTCTTCATTTTTTATTCCTTTCTTAATTTTGATGCTCAAATATAATAACTTTTAATTTAAATGTCAAATATTTCTTTTATTTTAAATTCCTGTACATCAGTTTTATATTTCATAAATAATTTTTGTTTAATATCATCATTCTCATCATTTAAATTCAATACAATTACTATAGGCAAATCATTTACCGGATATTCGATACCATCTTTATCAATTTCTGTGTTTATTTTCCATTTTATTTCGTACAGTAGATATTTCATTTTTACTAATTTGAAAGCTCTTTTATTTTCTTTATAAAGTTATTATCGAAGTTGTTATCATACTCAACCCAATTGTTAGCTCCACCTTGAAAATCCTTCGTATTTTCTGCATTTCTAACCAACATTCGCATTGGTTGTCTCAAATCTCCGGTTGAAAAATATACATATTTACCATTATTTTTAATAAATCCACTTATTATAAAGTGTCCACCCTTACTTACAAAAACATTTTCTTTTCCAAAAATTTTGTTTAGTTCTTTTCTAAATTGTGATACCGCTTTTAAAAATTCTGGTGTAGTTGATGTGCTGGATTCGTAATGCTTTTTGATGATGTTAATGAATGACATGGTTTTTTCCTTTTTTAATTTTGATGTTCAAATATAATAATTTTTAATTTAAATGTCAAATTCCAAGAAAGCTTAAAACTTTATTGAAACTAACATTATTTAATGTTTTACTGTTAATAGTAGGGTCGTATTTATAATAATTACTTTCGCTCAATTTCATTGTAACATCAAAAGTCTCATTCCCATTCTCATTCTCATTTTTTCTAACTATGATATTGAAAACGCCGGTTTGTTCTGCAATATTATTTCTTATTTCAAATCCGGCTCTTGCTAATTTGGACCTCTCATAGATATTCATTTTATTTTTCCTTTCTTAATTTTAATATTCAAATATATTAAAATTGGAAAATAAAGTCAAGCGAAATGTTTTTTTTTATTATAATTTTGCCGATAAATCTTTGAATAAATCCATTACTTTATCATATTCATCTTCATCAGTTACAGCGGTTGTATCGCCTTTCTCATCAATATAATATACTTGTTGGTCAAAATCATTAAATTCTTCCATATTTTCAAGTTCTATGTAATATTCTTTATCAAATGCTTCCAATCTATAAACCGTTTTGATATAGGTTAATGTTAATTTAGGCTGCTGTTTCATTTTTTTTCTCCAGTATTTTTTAATTATAAATATATATTAAAATATAATAAAATTAAAAATTAAAGTCAAATAGTATAATTAATTTTCGGTATTCATTTTTTATAAAGTTTGTACATAAATTGCAATTAGTGTAAAAAAGAGAAGCCACAAGGGTAATATAATATAAGTAAAATTGTCAATCTTTGATTTCATTTTCAATTTTTCCTTTCTTAAATTTGATATTTTAAAATGTATTAAGTAGTATAGCCGATGCGGAAAGCAACCTGTCGTTTCAGGTTATCGTTTTGCTTTGACGGGTGAATATCGGTGTCTTCACCCATCGTTGGCAAAACTACGGAGGATTTTTCCTCCGCTTTATCTTTTTTTTATTATTTTAATCTTTCTAAAACAAATTTCTGAGCTTCTTTTGGTAAATCTTTTAATTTAATTCTTTTACCTAACCAATCTTTATCAGCCAATGCGTCCAAAATGTATTTCTTTCTATCTTCACCCGTAAATAATGTATGAGAATATTGACCGAATCCGGTACGAGGATTTTCTGAAAATCCATACACTTCGCCGTATTTATTTATTAGTGTATATCTATCGAGTGTTTTACCGCCGTTGTCAAATATGTAATACATTGTAATGCCTTTTTAATTTTTATATTCTAAATATATAATTTTATTAATTAAAAGTCAATCAAATTTTTAACTTAAATTGTTCATTAAAAAAATTATTGTAATATTTCTTCAGGTTCATTTTCAATTTCTTTTTCTGATTGCTGTTCAGTTTCTGCCAATTCTCTTTTACCTAAGATATAATCTGCTGCGTAACTTGCTTTGCTTGCGGCACTCATTAAAAAGTTTCTATCAGCATTTCGGATTGCTTTCAGCCAACCAGATATATATGATGCTGAATCTTCTATTGTAGCATTTTCAATACCGGCTTCGGCACACAAAAACGATGAAGTCATTTCTGCAATTAATTCCTCTTTAGTATATGCTTCGCTACCAAATATATTTGTATCAGTTGCTTTGAATCTATTTAATCGTTTTTCTGAACCAGTGCTGTGTGCCATTTCGTGAAATAATGTTAAATAATAATATTCAGGTTTTTTAAAATCGATTTTATTAGGCATTCTTATCTTATCAAGTAATGGCGAGTAACTAGCTTTACCGCTGTTGTCAAAAATAATTTCTGGACAATCTTTATAACCTCTCACAATATTTTCACACTTTTCTATCGGAGTAAATTCATCTTCAGTTTTTGTTTGCGGTACTAATTTAGCCAATGTTTCTGGGTTAAATTCGCATTGGCTTAAATTATATACCCTTGAGTACCTCAACATTGGTATTGTTTTTTCTTCTTCAATACCATTAATATTTTCAGTGTATTTTAATTGCTTCCAAAATACTACCGTTTCATAGTTTTTTGCTTCTTCTGCTTTTACTCTACCTTTAAGACTCATTACTTGTTTCCAAGTTAACCAGTAAGGTGTAGTTGCGTGTGGTGATGTTAGTAAAGTCCAAACATTTATACCTCGATATGGTATTTTTGTGATTAGATTTTGTGGTGTATTTTTTGTAAACCAGGTTTGTTTCCAAGGAGCAACGCCGGATTCCAACAAAGAGCAAATTCTGTTTGTAATATTTTCATATAAGAAATTCATATTACTGTTTGCCATTGTATAACCTCCGTTAAAATTGATAAGTAAATATATAATTTTTATAGATAAAAGTCAAGCGTAACTATTTAAAACACAAAACCCTCCGATATTGTAGTGTTCCTCTACTAATCGGAGGGTTGTGTCCGAGAGTCATGACTGGACTTGCGTTATAATACTTCTAAATTTTGTTCACCTGATGAATTGGAGACAAATGATGCAACGTACCGACTACCAAGGACGCATCATCCAAAAATCGCTAGCAAATCATAGAGAGAGGCATTGGTCACGGCACGGGTTCAAAATGTCGCAATGATACATAACGGTATTCCGTTTAGAAACTACTATAACACAAAATTTGAAAGAACAATACTCTAATATAAATAATTTTTATTAAAATGCCAAGCGTGAAAAAATCTACCCGTTTATTTTACGTGACTAACGGGCTTTCACGGAGTCCATTACTCCAGTCAGTGTGCACCTACCGACTTCGGAGAATAACCTCACGATATATTTTTTATTAATGCAATGTAACCTACTAAGCGACGACCATGAACAATGAACTAAATATAATTATTTAAGTGGTCTAATATAAGTAATTTTTAAATGTTAAGCGTGAAAATTCAACTTGTTTTTCTTGCAATACATCTAAAACTTTATCAACTGCGTATTGATTTTTTCCACCAACATGCCATTCTGTATAATTTTCTTTTACCCATTTTACGGATTTACCGTAATTTTTCCAATCATAAATTGTAGCGACTGTGCCATCTTCAAACTCTATACTCCATCTAATTCTTACTTTGTCGTCACCACTTGGTTTTTGTGATGTTGGCTTACCAAATGCTTTTACTAAATTTTTGTAAGATATTTTAACATACCCCATTAAAGAAGTACCATTAATATTTACTTGATTGCCGGTTGTTTTTACAGGTATCATTTTTTAATCCTCAATTTTTGTTATTCTAATATAAATATAATTTCTGTAAATGTTACCAATAACTTTCGTTTTTTATCATTGTTTTTTCTACTATAAATTTAATACTCAAATATATAGTTTTTCTAGATAATTGTCAAGCGTAATAATTTTTATTTTTCTGTTTATTAAAATTAGACTCTATAAATTTGTCCATATCAAATTTTTTATTTGGCAACGCTCTTCTAAATTCTATTTTATCAATATTACCGTATAATTTTATTATATTGTCTAAATCATTTACTTCTAATTTGCAACCTCCTGGTTTATGTATTATTTTCATTTTCTTAACATCAACCAGTACTGCTGTATGTTCCAATGTACTCCAGAAAGTTCTCATTACAACAATATCGCCAACCTTTGGTCTTTTGGCTAATTTGGTAAATTTTGCTAAACAATATTCCATTTTGGAATTATAGAACCATTCTAAGTGCGGTAACCATTTGAATATAAACGCTATAAATCCCCAGCAGTTAAATGGGTGTGAACTTTGATTGATATTTTTTAATGACAATTTTCTATTATTATAAAGTTTTCGCAACTTTGTTAGTTCTGCTTCGACAACTTCTTTTTTTATATTGATTTTTTTGTTAAACATTTTACAATTACTAAATTTGATAAGTAAATATATAGTTTTTCTAGATAATTGTCAAGCGTAACAGCATAAAAAAACATGATAATTATCTGGTCGTTCTCATTTATTTATGAATTAACGGGACCCGATTGTCAAACTTTTTGATAGGACCCAACTGTCGGACCCAATAATGGGACCCGATTGTCGGACCCGCTGTATCTAATTTTATACTCATAAGTCTAAATTTTTTTATTTGTTTGTTGTAACTATTTTAATGCCTGTTATTTTTACGTTCGATATTTTTTACTTTATGTCGCTTGACATTAGTTCCGGAAATTATTATTTTTACATATCAATTAAACAAAAGGTAATACAATGAAAAAGAACAAAGCAGCGAAAAAGAGCAAAAAGAAAAATTTGTTAGCGTTAGTTATAACAGAAACAGAACCAAGTTCTTCAGAAACTAATAAAGAAGTAAATACCACAGAGCGTGTTATAACATATTATTTTAAGCATGATAAAAGAACACGAACCTTAATACTTTGTCCAATAGAAGAAGAAGGAGATTCAAAATGATAACTATAAAACAAATTAAAAAAGCGCAAACAATTGGTGACCTAGAAAATCTCGGCATCGGAAGACTTAGATACTATATTTCTGACAGAGGCGGCCATCTTGGTTTTTCCAATTCTGATGTTGCAAGCGCAATTGGTATTAGTTATGCCGACCTTCCAAATTATTTCGGAGCATATTGTAATTATCTTGGTGGCGGCATTAGAGGAGCAATCTGTACTTCAGATTTCAACGGAAACATATCTGGCAGAAAAAGGCAGTTGCTTGTAGAAATTGCTGAAGCTTGTAAAAGAGTTTATGAAAATATTGAAAATGAAGCCGGATTGAATGATGATTATAATGATGATGGTGATACAAATTGGAACGCAAAAGCAACTAACGCAGTAAGAAACGCAGGTATAACTTCAGCATATTAAAAGCTTTTGATTACATTTAATTGTTAAGTTTTTTTATATTAATTATTTACCGCTTGATATTTATATTTAATATTTATATATTTATATTATAAAATTTAAGGAGATTTTACAATGACAGAACAAGCAAAAAGAGAAGAGGTCCTTAACTATATTAAGGATTTAGAGGAAGAACTTACTGATTTTATTTCCGATAAGTTTGGTGAATTGGAAATTGGTGTAGATTTGCTCGGTATACGCAACATGCATCATATTTCTCTAATTTTCGACAATATTGATATTAAAACAAAAAGCATTATCGGCGACCTAAGGAGACTAAGACAGTCAATAATTAAATTACCAACAACCTAAAAAACCAAAATATATTATCAAATTTAAGGAGCAATAACGATGGCTGAACAAAAAAGAAAAGAAATTTTAGAGTATATTAAAAATTTAGAAGATGAAATTAATGACACAGTTGACGACAAATTTGCTGATTTAGAAATGCTTTTAGATGACCTTGGTATCCGGGACCAGCAATATGTTTCTGCAATATTAGACAATTGTAATGATAAAATGACCGGCGTCGTCAATAATTTAAAGAAACTAAGACGGATAATAATGAAATTTTAAATAAAATCCCGCTTTAACGGGATTTTTATATACTGCTAGAATAATTTTACAACAAATAAAAATATAAAATGAAACTTTTAAAAGAAAACATTTATATTGCTCGTACCGAGCAATGGGAATACACTGCAACCATAAAGGTTAATAAAAAAGTTTATAAAGCAACCGGTAATTCTGAAACTACTGCGGAATTACATTTGTTACGCTTGTTAGTATTCGGTAATACCGAAAAAGTGCCGGTAAAGAAAATACCTGAATATTAAAAAACACTTGAAAGTGATAAGAAATTTAATAATAAACAAACAAAAAGCAATACAATAAAAAAACAATGAAACGGTTATAAATAGAATAATTAAACCCACACAAAAGACGTCCCATCCATCCACCGGCTGGGACCTTCTTTGTTTTTTATTAAATTTAAGAAAAAATAAAATTCCAAAACCAACGGAATAAGATTTTAATGCCGAGCTTTATGCTCGGCATTTTTATAAAATTATAAGATACCCGCTTGACTTTTAAATTAATTAATTATATATTTGAATATCAAAATTAAGAAAGGAAAACACAATGCCTTACATCGATTCAAAAAGAATAAAAGAAATTCGAAACACAATAAAAGCAAAATATCCAGAATTTAAATTTTCAGTAACCGGAGAAAACCACACCTCTATTAATATAAACATATTATCAGGACCAATCCAGATGATTACCAATGAACAAAATAAAAGCAGAGGATACGAACAAGTCAATCATTTTTATATTAAAGAAAATTACAAAGATTTTCCTGAAATTAGAAACATTCTTTTAGATATTTATAACATAGCAAACGAAGGAAACTATACTGAAGTAGTTGATGGCGACTATGGTATCGTACCAAGTTTTTATGTTAATATATCCATCGGTAAATGGGATAAACCCTATACAATTATATCATAGTCTCTTGACATTTAAGCAAAAAAATCTTATCTTTACATATTCAATTTATAAAAAGGAAATATCCTACTATGATAACAGTTACAACAACATTTATAGAATACGATATTGACGGCGACGAAGCGCTTGCTGCCGATTTAGAACTTCCTCAAAATTTAGTATTTGAGTTTGATAATATAAAAGATGTTGAGTGTTATCTTACTGATAAAATTTCAGATAAAACGGGATTTTGCGTACTCGACTGTGGTTATATTATAGGTAATCCGCTTGGCCTGGAAACATAAAACAGTTTGAGAAGAATTTACTTTATTTTTTAAGTAATTTTATAATAAGCAGGAAGCAACTGGAGCAATAATTGGAGAATAAAAATATATAAAGCGTTATTTCTCCTAACAAAAATAAAGAATCGTGTCCTACCAAAAAACCGACGTTCTGGAAGCAAATTAAAATTAGCAATTATATTTAATATAAATTTCAGAAATAAAATAAAGCATAATAGAAAAAAAATTTCAAAAAAAGTTAATAAAAAAAATAATTAAATCCTCTTGACTTTAAATAAAATTTTATTTAATTTATATACTCTTAAAAAAATAACATATATATATATATCGAATGTCTACCTATTAGA
>Ga0272446_1006008_pt1 | contig 12971 bp, 10 predicted proteins | sample YNPCB0061_FD_194587 | JGI IMG/M metagenome (GOLD analysis project Ga0272446, IMG submission 194587) | Hot spring microbial mat communities from Yellowstone National Park, WY, United States - YNP-CB-006-1 | ecosystem: Environmental > Aquatic > Thermal springs > Hot (42-90C) > Sediment | place... | reverse complement strand
GCGCGCCGTTCCGGCGTTCGAGGGCGTCCGATGGGAGGAGGCCCGGGACGGAGGAGTGCGGCTGGGCGCGCGCCGGCCTCTCAGTCCCGCCGGCCGAAGCTGATCGCCTTGTACTGGAGGCTCACGGTGAGGCCGTCGAACCGAAGGCCGTCCACCGTCGGGAACAGGTCGTAGCGAAGGCCCAACCTGGTCCGATCGTTCAGCAGGAGGGCGAACTCCGCATTGACCGTCGGCTCCACGCGCTTGGCGGACTGCCGACCGTTCTCCGTGTTCACGGCGTAGTCCATGTACGCCAGGCCGACCCGGACGGCGGCGAACGGCACCGGTCCGCGGTCCTTGGGGCGGAACTCGCGCGCAAGGCCGATCGTGACGGGCGCGAGGAGCACGTCTCCACCGTTCCCGCTGCCGCTGATGAACTCCAGGTCGCCCTCGAGGGTCCACCGGTCGCCCACCCTCCGGGCGCTGGGGGAGATTCCAACGTTGAACCAAGCGTCACCCACCGCCCTCCGGACCGAGGACGAGGACGGCAGGAAGACCCCGGCGTTGACCGAAAGGTCCGGCAGTCGAACTTCCGCGCCCGCCCGCGCGGCGACCGAGCAACAGAAGGGGGCGACGAGGAACGCAGAGGCTCGCATGGCGACCAGCATACTTCCTCGGCAGTCGCCTCAGACGGTGCGGCCGAGCATTCTTCGTGCGCCGACGTTGAGCCAACGCCAGCGAACGGCGTGGCCGATCGCCCTGGCGAGAGCCTGCAGGCCGGGCGTCTCCGCGCACTCCCTCTGCAGGTTGCCGTAGGTTTCCAGCTGCCAAGCCTCCGGAAGGGACATGCGCGCGACCGTCCTGGCGTCGAGCGAACCGAGCGACGGGCATCGGTCGAGCGCGCCGGCGAGGGCCAGCTGGATCTTGGTGCGGATGCACTTCTCGCACTTCCCGCAGTTCCGCAGGCCGTCCCCCGAGTAGCACACGCGCAAGTGCTCCAATGCGAAGTCCGACTCCGCGACGCGCTCGGTCTTCTCTGTGCGAGTGAACTCGAACCCATCCTGCTCCACGACGAGCATGTCGTTCGAGAGGCGCCCATCGGTCAGAGGGTGCGAACCCCAAGGCTCAAGGGTGCTGAGCGGCGATGAAGACGGAAAGATCAACCTCGAGACCTCGTTACAGAGCAGATGTGCCAAGCCCGCGATGCACGCCCCGTGGAGCCTGTAGCCCCAAGAGGCCCTGCGAAAGTCCCTTCGGAAGTTCGTCGCGAGGAACACCGGCTCCACGCCCATCGGCGCGGCGGCCCGGCGCAACAGGCCCTCCACCCCCGCGCGAACCTCCGCCGAGCGGTGGTCGGAGTCCAGACCGTGGATGAACAGCACCCGGTCGACCCGCGGCGCGAGCCCGTCTTCGCTGTGGCGCAGCAGGGTGAACCAGCTGTCGATGCCTCCGGTGAACGTGGAGGCCACCTTGCGCCCGGAGGGCAGGGCGACGGTCTGAGCCCTCTCGGCCTGCAGGCCGACCACCCCAGGCCGCTCGTGCAGGCACTGGAACGCCTTGGCCCAGCTGGGGTGATTGGCCTCGAACGACGACTCCACGGTTCCCCGATAGTCGAGGGAGGCCTCCAGAAAATCGGCGAAGGGCCCCAGCACCGTGCAGACGGCGGCGCCCCAGACGGCCTCCTGCGGGGGCGCGAGCGCCTCCGGCACCTCGACCTCGAGCGTCCTCTCGTCCGATGACAGCGCCGGATGGGAAAGGTGGAACGTCCGCCGCCTCCAGCCTCCGCCGACGCGGTGCTCGGCGGGTTCCACGACAAGGCGGCCCGGGTACGGGCTGGGTCTTCGACTCTCCTTCACGGGCTCCAATCCACAAACAGACCGAGGCGACCTCCATGGGGAGGATCGACCTTCGTCGTCCAGTTTACAGCGGAAGAGCCGTTTTGAGGATAGCCTTGTGACGTTTGGTACCTGTCGTTTCCCGATTGGTCTAGGAAGACGCCCAGGCCCAGCGCCAGCGCCCGGAGGCCGCCGGGGCCGGGGTCCGTCGCCCAGCCGAAGCACACCGACGGCGCCGCGTACGAGTCGTCTCCCGCCGCATCGCGGAAGATGCCGATGCCGTTGGCGTTGGAAGCCCCGAACGAGAGCGTGTTCGCGACGTACCGGTCGTTGCCCGCCAGGTCCTCGAGCCAGCCGATGGAGAAGTCATGGCCGGCTCCGGCGGACATGTTCATCGTGGAGCGGTACTGATCGTCGCCCGACCCGTCGAGCAGCGCTCCCACGGCGAAGTGCGCCGCTGCGCCCTGCACGTACCAAACACCGTCGTAGCGGTCGTCGCCCTCCGCATCCAGCAGCAGGCCGACGCCCTTCCAGTAACCGACTCCTTGGCCGAACACCCCGCAGGAGTAGGCGTCGTTGCCGCGGAGGTCGGCCAGCACGCCGAACCCTCCGCCCATGGAGTGGCCGTCGGAATAGTCCGCCCGGCGACCGAACGCCGCGCCCTGCGAGCAGGATGCGTTGTGCTCCGCCGACTGGGGCGAGGGGAAGTCGAGCGTGGAGTCGTTGGCCGAGTAGCGGTCGTCCCCTTCCACGTCCAGCAGGACTCCGGCACCGTGCGTGCCCCCGAAGCCCTGGGCGTTGGCGAAGGCGTCGTATCGGTCGTTGCCTCTTCGGTCCACCAGGAGCGCCACCCCGAAGCGGGCGCTGGCCTCGCAGTCGGAATAGCCGTCGTAGACGTCGTCTCCGGCGCCGTCCCAAAGCATCGCCGCCCCGAAGTCCGCCGAGGCGATCCCGGGGCCGGACGAGGCGTATCGGTCGTTCCCCTCCAGATCGAACACCCCGGCGATGCCGCAGGCCGCGCGGGCGGGCCCAGGTCGGCGCATCGCCTTCCGCGGCCCCCAGGCGGCCACGGCGGCCTTGGCGAGGTCGGCGTGGGAAAGGTGGAGGTCGTTCCCACCCAGGTCGATCACCACGGAGGCCGGGTTGTCCGGCCCCACGTTGCGCCCTCCGCCCAGGTAGGTGTCGTCGCCCCCGGCGTCGAAGATCAGCAGGTACGGCTTGGAGGCGTACTCGTTGGCGCCGCCCCCGCCGATGGCCACGGCCCCATAGGGCGTGGGAATTTCCACGAGCCCCGGTCTCGCGCCGGGGAGCTTCTTGCAGGCGCGATGGCAGGCCAGGAACAGATCGTGGGCCCCGGCCAGCATCGGCCGCAGGTCGAGGGAGCGCAGCTCTCCGAGCCACTTCGCCAGGTCGCGCGGCCCGCCGGACTCGCCCTCCTGTGCCTGGGCTCTGGCGAAGAGGGCCTCTGCCCCGCTGTGGAACGAAGCGTCCCGCCAATCGAGGGCGGAGGCCGCCTGGGCGACGACCGAGGCCACCCTCGCGCAACCCTCCGCCCCAACCAGGGCCTCGGCCTCCCCGCAGCGCTTGGCCAGATCCTTGGGCGCCGGCTTGCCGGCGCGGAGGAAGAGCGAGCTCAGCGCCGCCTCGAGGCTTTTGGGGGGCTGGACCAACGGGTCGCCGAGCAGGGTCCTCCTCGTCCCGAACCCCAGCAGACGACCGGCCGCGACGAACGCCTCGATCGGCTGGTCCACGGAAGCAGCCAGGGAGGCCTGCAGCGAACGCCCGAAGGCCGGGATCCGGAACGGAGCGGTCCAGTAGGCCTGGAAGGCGGGAAGGACGAACTCGTCGCCCTCGAACATCAGGAGGACCTGCGGATCCAGGACCGCCGTCTGCAACGTGAGCCCGGCGGGCTTCAGCAGGGCGTCCCAGTCCGGTTCGGGCGGGGGGGCCAGAACGAGCGCGGCGAGCGACGCGGCGAGGGCCATGGGCTCCGATCTCCTCCCGCGAGGCTCCCTAGGGCAGCGGCCGCATGCGAGCGGCGACGTACACCCGGTACCAGTCCTCGCGGCTGACCTCGATCTCGGCCGCCTTGGCCGCCTGCCGGATCCTCTCGGGCTTGGTGCTTCCGACGATCGGCACGATCTGCGAGGGGTGCCGCATCAGCCAGGCGAGCGTGGCCTCGGTGCGGGTGACGCCGTGCTTCTGGGCCAGCCGGTCCAGCTCCGCCAGGAGCTTCTCCAGGCCCTCGCGGCGAGGATCGTCCGGGCGAACGGCGCCGCCCTCGGCGAACAGGCCGCCACCGACGGGACTCCAGGCGAGCGGCGTGATGCCCATCTCCAGGCACTGGTCCAGCGTGCCGTCCACGAAGCAGTCGAGCCGACCGGGATGGATCTCGACCTGGTTCACGACCAGCGGGAACGGGAGGGAGCTCTGAAGCGCGGACACCATGCTGGGCGGGAAGTTCGACACGCCGAAGGCCCGGACCTTGCCGCTCGCGTGCAGCTTGAGGAACGCCTCGGCGACCTCGTCCGGGTCCATCAGCACGTCCGGCCGGTGCAGCTGGTAGATGTCGATCGTCTCCACGCGCAGACGCCGGAGCGACTGCTCGCAGGACCACAGGATGTGCTCCTTGCTGAAGTCGTAGCGGTGCGGCGCGTCGGGGTTCGGGTCGCCCTGCCAGCGGATGCCGCACTTGGTGGCGATCAGGCACTCCCGCCGCATCGCCGGAACCTGGTCCAGAACCTCGCCGTAGAGCGCCTCGCAGGCGCCCGCGCAGTAGATGTCGGCGTGGTCGAACAGCGTGTAGCCTGCCTCGTAGGCCGCCAGGATAGCCTGGTGGGCGGCTTCGCGCTTGTTGGCGTCGATGTCGTTCGGGTTCCAGGTGCCTGCGATCCGCATGCACCCGTAGGCGAGCTTGGAGGCGTAGAAGCCGGTCTGTCCAATGCGAACCTTGTCCATGGAGCCAGTATGGCCCGACTCGGATAGAATCCCGTGCATGATCGCGACCGTCTTTGCGGCAATGGCCGCGGGCCGACAGCTGTGGCTGGTCGATCCGACCGGGATGGATGCGCCGAGGCTCGCTCTGGTGCAGTCGGTCCAGGGCCTCGCCAACCGCTCGGGCCCGCTGGTCTGGCAGAAGGTCGGAGGGATGACCACCGTGCTGATCGACCAGCTTCGGGCGGAGGGTTGGTCGGTCCGCGAGACGAGCGACCCGTGGGAGGTGGCGGAGGCGTTTCGGCGGCGCATCCGCGGCGCGGTGCTGTGCAACGCCTCGGACGAGAGCCTGAACGTCGCCGCGACGTGGGCCGGAATCGAGGACCTGCTGGTGCTCGACGAGAGTTTGAAGGGCCAGGCAGAGGCCCGAGGCTGGAAGGTCCGGCGGGATGCGCGCCGAGAGGCGCCGCCGGTCTCGCGGCTCCGTCGGGACTTGGCCGTGGAGCAGCCGCCGGAGAAGGCGGGCTTTCTCCGGGACTACGCGATCCGCCACCGTGCCGAGTGCTACTGGACGGGCGACCGCCGGGACCAGCGCGAGCGGAAGGTCGCCCGGCTCGAGGCTGGCTCCTTCGTGCTGGGATGGGGCCCGGACGAGTATCGGTGGATCGAGGCCATCAGCCGGCGGTCCGGGTCGGGAGTGGCCGCCGACTGGTGCGCGAACCTCTCGGCGATGGAGGCCGCCGGGGGCGACGTGCGCCCTCTGCCGCGCCCGGGCCCCGAGAGACCGCCCGTCAAGGGCGAGCGCGTGGTGGCGTTCGTGCTGAGCGACGGCGACAACATCCAGTGGCTCACGCAGGGCATGCCCCTGCACGCGTCCTACTACAGCCACCCGAGGCGCGGCGAGCTCAAGATGACTTGGGAGGTGTCTCCGCTTCTGGCGCGCTACGCCCCCCGTGTGCTCGACTGGATCTACGCCAAGGCGACTCCGGGCGACGGTTTCGTGGCCGCGGGGGCGCCGGGCTACGCGTACCCCGCCTTGGCTCCGCAACGGGACATCTACGCCCGTCAGACGAAGGAGCTTCTGCGCCGCTCGGGGCTGAGGATCGTCGGGGTCATCGACGACAACAGCGGGTCCATGGAGAGCGTCGCCCCGCTTCTGGAGCTGCCCGAGGTGGACGCGGTGCTGTACAAGGCGTATGCGCCCTACCACAAGTTGGGCGGCAAGGTCTGGTGGCACAACGGCAAGCCCTGCGTCTCGTACCGCTTTCCGCTATGGGAGGGCATGGAGGGATGGGGCCCCGAGGACCTTCTGAAGGCGATCGAGGCGATGCCCGCCGACCCCTCGAACCCCGACTCCTACGCCTTGGTCACGGTGCACGCGTGGTCCTTCGGATCCCAAGGTGGCCCCGTGGAGACCGTTCGGAGGCTGATCCCCCGCCTGCCACAGGGCACCAGGGTGGTGACCGCTCCCGAGCTGGTCGAGTGGCTCGTGCGCTTCTGCAGGCCCCGATGATCGTTGCGACGTTGGCGGCGTTGGCGAGTTTGGCCGGCGCGGAGTTCTTCGTTGCTCCGACCGGCGACGACGCCGCGCCCGGGAGCCGCTCCGCGCCGTTCCGCACGCTGGCTCGGGCGCAGAGGGCCGTTCGCGAGCTGAAACTCTCCAGAGGGTTGCCCGAGGGCGGAGCGACGGTGTTTCTGATGCCCGGTCGGCACGTCCTCTCCGAGACGCTCGTGCTCGGGCCGGACGATTCCGGCGAGCCCGGCAAGCCGGTCGTCTACCGATCCCTCGAGCCGGGCAAGGCCGTGATCACCTCGGAGCGCGCGATCGAGGGCTGGCGGCGACCGGCCGAAGATCCGCCATTGGCCGCGCCGGAGGCGCGCGGTCGGCTGTGGGTCGCCGCGATTCCCGCCGAATGGAGCTTCCGAAGCCTGTTCCTGAGCGGCAAGCCGCTGCGCCGGGCCGCTTGGCCGGACCTCGATTCCTGGAGGCGGTGGCCGACGCTGCGGTCCGTCGGCGCCACCGGCGAGCTCGGCACCGAGCTCCAGTTCCGACCGGGGGCCTTGGAGGGCATGCCGGTCAACGGCGACGGCGAGGTGGTGCTCGCCGACCCTTACGGCAGCTTCACTTCGATCGGCGTGCTGAGGCAGGTCGACCCGGTTCTGTCGCGCGCGAACCTCGCCAGCCGGAATCCCGTGGGGGTCCCCACCGCCGAGTGGCGCTATCGGCTCGAGAACGCGCTTCCGATGCTCAACGAGCCGGGGGAGTGGTGCGTGGACAGCCTCCGAGGCCGCGTGTACCTGTGGCCTCCCGCCGATGTGCCCCGGCCAGCCGGCGCGACGGCCCCACGCCTCACCACCCTGGTCCGCATGGTCGGGGATCCCGCGAAGGGCCGCTGGGTGTCCAACGTGCGCTGGAGCGGCGTGGTGTTCCGGGGCACCGACCGGACCCCTGAGAACCGATGGCCGGACGGCTGGATCCTTCCGACCTCCGGCACCGCCGAGGCCGCCGTGGCCCTGAGCGGCGTGGAGGCCTGCTCGATCGAGGGATGCCGCTTCGAGGACACGGGCGGGTGGGGGTTGGCGCTCGAGGGCAGGGCGATCGCCTGCCGGGTGGTCGGAAACGCCTTCCTCCGCACCGGTTGCGGAGGAGTGCGCCTCGTGGCGGCGGGGGCGGCGACTTCGCGGGAGAACGGAAGGCACACCGTGGAGCGGAACGTCTTCGTCCGATCGGGCGCCTCCGGCTACTGGCAGAGTCCCGGCGTGCTGGTCTACGGCAGCTTTGGGAATCGGATCGCTCTGAACCGCTTCGAGCGACTGCCTTGGGCCGCGGTGGCTCTGATGGGGCCGCCGCTCGGGGCGCTGAACGGGTTGGCCGGCGAGACAACCGACGCCTACGGCGTTCGTCGCAACCGTTGGGGCATCCGGTGGCCGCAGCTCCCGCCCGGCAGCCAGCAGCGCCGCAACGAGGGCCAGGGAGCGGAGGCCGCGGGTCTCTCGGTGACCGCCCAGAACGTGGTGGAGAAGAACTGGATCGTCGAGGCCATGGAGCGTCTGGATACGGGCGGGGCGATCGTGGCGTGGTCGTGCGGACCGGGAAACGTCCTTCGAGGCAACGCCATCCAGAGCCTCGTCGGGACGGTCGCCAACCACCCGATCTGGCTCGATAGGGGCGCGCGGGGCAACTCGGTGGAGGGGAACCGCGTGTGGGCTCCCGGAACCTTGAAGGACGACGGCTCCGGCAACACCTGGCGGGACAACCCGATCTCGTCAGCCCGGTTCTCGGCCTTCGAGGGGGCGGTGGCGGCCATCCGCGCCGAGGTTGAGAGGCTGGGGGGTTGGCCCGCCGCGGACGGGGGCTGAGCGATGGACGGCTTGGCTCCGTTTCTGGGTCCGACGTGGGTGGAGGCGGGGCAGACGATCGCCCAGGCCGCCAGCGCCGTGGTGCGCGGGCAGCTCTCGGCCATCCTGGCGCGCCGCGACGGGACCTTGGCGGGAGAGGACCCCGAGGAGCTGCACCAGATGCGCGTCGCGTGCCGCAGGTTGCGCACCGCCGTCGGCCTCTTCCGCAGATGGCTTCCGGAGGGTGCGGAGCGGCTCCGAGAGGAGGCCGGCTGGCTCGGCTCGGTGCTGGGTCCGGTGCGGGACGCCGACGTTCAGATGGAGTCGCTGCGGGGGGTGCAGCCCTCCCTGCCGGAGGACGTCCGGCCCGGCGGCGAGGCTTTCCTCGGGTGGATCTCCGCCGTGAGGGCCGAGGCGTTCCGCCGCATGAGGTCGGAGCTGACCTCGGGCCCATGGGCGAGGTTCGCCGATCTGGCGATCTCGGCCCTCCCATTGAGCGGTTTTTCCGATGCCCCGCCGGTGGAGGAGGCCGGGGCCGAGGTGATCCGCAAGCGCTACCGCAGGGTCAGGAGGCTCGTGCGGGCTCTGGAGCCCACCCAGCCCGACGAGGCGTTCCACGCCGCCCGCATCGCCGCGAAGAAGGCACGGTACGCGATGGAGTTCCTGGCGCCCGTGTTCGGTCCCGATGCCAGGGGCTGCGCCAAGCGGCTGGCCGATCTGCAGGACCACCTCGGACTGCTGCAGGACCGGGCGGTGGCGAGGAGCTGGCTGAGGCGCGCCCAGAGCGACCTTCCGGAGCACGCGTTCGCCCTCGGGTTTCTGGCCGGGTGGTTCGAGGCGGAGGGTCGGGCCCTCAAGCAGGGTGTCCGCGACCGCTGGAGGCCGGTGCGCGAAGCCTGGCGGCGCCTCGAGCGGCAGCTGCCGGAGGCGGAGGAGCGGCCTCCCGAGGCACCGGAAGGACCGGTATAACCCACCCATGCCGTCTCCCGAAGAGGTCCGCGCCCAGTTTCCTGCGCTCGCCGGAGGGTTCGCCTTCTTGGACAACGCGGGAGGCGCCCAGGTGCCCGGCGCGGTGGCGGATGCCGTCCGGAGCTACATGGTGGAGACCTACGTGCAGGTCGGGGGCCGCTACCCCCACTCCGTGCGCGCGACCGAGACCGTCGAGCGGGCGAGAGAGTTCACCTCGCTGCTGATGGGCGGGCAGGACGGGGTCGTCGCCTTGGGGCCTTCGACCTCGGCGCTGCTGCGCCACCTGGGAGACGCGATCGGGCTCACGCTGAGGCCCGGCGACGAGCTCGTGGTGGCGGAATCGAACCACGAGGCGAACATCGGTCCTTGGGTTCGCCTGGAGCGCCTCGGCGCGAGGGTGGTCTGGTGGCAGCCGGACCCGGAGACCGGGCTGCTGCGGGCCAAGGACTTGGACCGCCTGCTCACCGATCGGACGCGGGTGGTCGCCCTGCCGCACGCGTCGAACATCCTGGGTGCGGAGGAGGACCTGGCCGGCGCAGCCGTCCGCGCCCATTCCGCCGGGGCGCTCGTGGTCGCCGACGGCGTGGCGTACGCTCCTCACCGGCGGATGAGGGTGAGCGACTGGGGGGCGGATTTCTACGCGTTCTCGTGCTACAAGGTGTTCGGGCCCCACCTGGCGGCGCTCTGGGGTCGACGGGAGGCGATGGAGGGTCTCACGGGACCGAACCACTTCTTTCTGCCCAAGGAGCCGGTCTGCCATCGGTGGGAGCTGGGAGGGGTGGACCACGAGGCCTGCGCGGGTTGGCTGCAGGTCAGCGGTTACCTCGCCTTTCTGGCCGGTTCGGACGTCTGCGACGCCGGGACCGTGGACGCGGCCTACGCGGAGATCCGGCGCCTCGAGGCGGAGCCGATGGAGCTCCTGCTCGGCTTCCTGAGGACCAGACCGGGCGTCTCCATCGTCGGGCCGCGTTCGTTCGGGCCCGGGCGGCTGCCGACGGTCTCCTTCGTCTCCAGGCGCGCCGCGAACCGAGACCTGGTGGATGCGGCGGCCCGGGCGGGACTAGGCATCAAGCACGGCCACTTCTACGCCTACCGGCTCATGGAGGCCCTGGGCTTGGAGCCGCAGGAGGGCGTGACGCGCGTCAGCCTCGCCCACTACAACACGGCCGCGGAGGTCTCGAGGCTCCGCGCGGCGCTCGAGCCCCTGCTGGGCTGAGACCGCTCGGCCAAGACCTCCCGAACCTTCCCGAGGACCCGCTCGGCGGACGACACCACGTCCTCGGTGCCCTGCACCACCACGTTCGCCAGGCTGATCGTGGGCAGGACGTGCCGCCGGAACATCGGCGCGACGTGGCCGGAGAACCGTTCGATCACCTCGACGGGCGTCCGGCCCCGCTCCAACACGTCGCGGGCCAGCCGCCGCTTGAGGCACACGTCCTCCGGCGTGTCGACGAAAACGCGGACGTCGCACAGGCCGGAGACCGCGGGGTGGCACAGGGCGAACAGTCCTTCCACGATGAGGAACCGGGCGGGAACGACCGTGTGGGTCTCCGCGAAACGGGTGTGCCGCGTGAAGTCGTATCGGGGCGCCTCCACGCTCCGCCCGGCCAAAAGGAGCCTGACGTGCTCGACGAGAAGTTCGCTCTCGATGGCGTCCGGGTGGTCGAAGTTCACCTTGCAGCGCTCTTCGAACGTCAGGTGGTCCAGACGCCGGTAGTAGTCGTCCGTTCTCAGGATCGTGCAGGGGAGGAGATCGGCGACCGCCCTCGCGAGGGTGGTCTTCCCCGAGGCGGTTGCACCCGCGATGGCGATCGCAAGCCGGTCCACGGGACTTCAGGATACCCCTCGGGGCCAACGGCCGACCGGTCCTTGTTCAGAGGGGGTGGTCGGGATGAGAGGATTTGAACCTCCGACCTCTGCGTCCCGAACGCAGCGCTCTACCAAGCTGAGCCACATCCCGACGTTCGCCGCGAAGGCACGATGGTTGTACCAAACCAAGGCTTCCGCCGTCAACCCGAAAGGATACCCGAAGGGACCGCCGAAGTTTCGCGCAATTCTCGGGAACCGTTCCCCCGCGCCGGCGTCCTGAGTGCGAAGCTCCGAAACGGAGGAGGCACCATGAAGAAACTCACCACGCTCGCTACTCTCGTTCTCTTCGCTCTCGCGACGACCACCTTCGCCCAGGGACCCGGGACCGGCATCTGCGACGGCACGGGCAAGGGCAGCGGCTACCGCTTCCAGGCCGGCAACGGCCAGGGGAACGGCAACGGCCAGCGGATCCGCGACCGGAAGCGCGACGGAACCTGCGGCGGAGGACAGCAGCAGAACCAGAACCGCAACCGCAACGGCAACGGCGGCCGGCGGATGGGCGGCAGGTAGCGCGCCCCTGGGAGCGACAACGAAGGGGAGCCCGGCAAAATGCCGGGCCCCCCGCGTTGTTGCGCCGGCATCCCATGGGTAGGATGCGGCCATGCAGGCGAAGATGCTGCGCGCTCTGCTCGCTTGGGCGTTGGTGGGTCTTGCGGCGGCGGCCCCTGCGGCCCCGCCCAGATTGGCGGGGGTCTTCGAGGAGCCCCCTTCCTCGGCCCGCCCATGGGTCTACTGGTTCTGGCTGAACGGCAACGTGACCAGGGAGGGGATCACGGCCGACCTCGAGGCCATGGCGAGGGTTGGCATCGGCGGGGTGCTCATCATGGAGGTGGACCAGGGAACGCCCGTGGGCCCTGTGGCCTTCGCCGGGCCGCAGTGGCGCGAGCTGTTTCGGCATGTGTGCCGAGAAGCCGATCGCCTCGGCCTGCAGGTGAACATGAACGACGACGCCGGCTGGAACGGCAGCGGCGGGCCGTGGATCCAGCCCGAGCAGGCGATGCAGCGCCTCGTGTGGAGCGAGACGGTGGTCGACGGGCCGGGCCTGCGGAGGGTCGTTCTCCGCCAGCCTGAGACCGTCCGCGGCTTCTACCGCGACGTCGCGGTCGTCGCTTTCCCGCAACCCGGCCCGTTCCGAATTTCGGACCTGCCGGGCAAGTCCGCCGTCGTTCGCCAGGAGTTCGCCGCGCCGAGGGAGTATCCCGCCGCGCCGAAAGGCTCCATCGTTCGCTCCAACGATGTGCGCCTGCTGCAGGCCGCGCCCGGGCCGGACGGCGCGATCCCCTGGGAGGTGCCTCCGGGGCGCTGGGTGGTCCTGCGCTTCGGCCGCACGCTCACCGGGTCGGAGAACGCCCCTGCGCCGGAGTCGGGCCGGGGGCTGGAGTGCGACAAGCTGTCCGTGGAAGGCGCGCGGGCGGCCTTCGATGGGTTCATCGGCAAGCTGGTCGGCGACGTTGGGCCGCTCGTCGGCCGCACGTTCGTCACAACGCACATCGACAGCTGGGAGAACCACTCCCAGAACTGGACGGCCTCCTTCCCGCAGCAGTTCGCCCGCCGGCGGGGATATGCGATCTGGCGGCGCCTGCCCTCCATGGCGGGCTACGTGGTGGATTCGCTGGAGGCCTCGGAGCGGTTCCTCGCCGACGTGCGGCAGACGGTTGCGGACCTGGTCCGCGATTGCTACGCGGGCGAGATGCGGAGACTGGCGGCCTCCCGGGGCCTGCGCCTGTCCATCGAGGCCTACGGCGACTGCGTGTTCGACGACCTCGCCTACGCCGGCCGGGCCGACGAGCCGATGTGCGAGTTTTGGTCCTGGCCCAACAATTTCACCGCCGACACCGTGTTGCGGATGGCCTCGGCCTGCAACGTGTACGGCAAGGGGATCTTGGGCGCGGAGGCGTTCACGGCGACCGACGGCGAGCGGTGGCAGCTCCACCCGGGCAACATCAAGGCCCTGGGCGATTGGGCCTTCTGCCGGGGAGTCAACCGCTTCGTGTTCCACCGGTACGCGATGCAGCCCTGGCTCAACGTGGCTCCCGGCATGAGCAT
>Ga0272446_1006007_pt1 | contig 12971 bp, 5 predicted proteins | sample YNPCB0061_FD_194587 | JGI IMG/M metagenome (GOLD analysis project Ga0272446, IMG submission 194587) | Hot spring microbial mat communities from Yellowstone National Park, WY, United States - YNP-CB-006-1 | ecosystem: Environmental > Aquatic > Thermal springs > Hot (42-90C) > Sediment | place... | reverse complement strand
CCAACATATAACGAGGCCGACAACCTGCCAGCGATGGCGGAGGCCATCTTTGCCCTGAAGTTGCCCAACCTGCAATTGTTGGTTGTGGACGACGCCTCGCCCGACGGCACCGGTCGCATTGCCGATGAATTGGCAGCCACCTACAACGCCGGTGCAACGCTGCGCCCGCGTGTCGTCGTGCTGCACCGTCAGGGCAAGGGCGGATTGGGCACAGCCTACGTTGCCGGCATGACGCGCGCCATCGGCGATGGCGCCGACTTCATTGTCCAGATGGACGCGGACTTTAGCCATTCACCAGCTTACATCCCACAGATGTTGGGCGTGATCCTGGCGACCGACGCCGACGTGGTGATCGGCAGCCGCTACGTGCCGGGCGGCTCGCTGGATGCACGCTGGGAGTGGAACCGGCGCTTTCTCAGTTGGTGGGCGAATCTGTACAGTCGCGCCATCCTCGGTCTGCGCATCCGCGATATGACCGCCGGCTTCAAGCTGTGGCGTCGATCGGCGTTGGAAGCAATCGGGCTGGAGAACATCCGCAGCAACGGCTACAGTTTTCAGGTGGAAATGGCCTATCTCTGTGAAAAGCTCGGCTTCCGTGTGATTGAAATCCCCATTCACTTCGAGGATCGCCGCATCGGGCAAAGCAAACTCGACGTGCCGGTGAAGCTCGAATCCGCCTGGCGCACCTGGCAGATTCGCTGGCGCTACCGCCACTTGCAGGGGCGCTCCGTCAGGTCATCGGCCTGGCAGGGTGCACAGATCAACGCCAGCAGCCGCGGCTGAGTGGTGCATCGTCACGTCTTGAGGATAACCACGCGCGTTTATGCTGCGACTTCACCGTTTTCGCTCCGATCTGCTGGCGCTGTTGGCGATCCTGCTACTGGCGCTGCTCTGGTTTGCGCCGGTGTTGGCGCCAGGGCTGACGCACGCCACGCTGCTGCCCTTCGATAATCTCTACAGCTTTGAGCCTTTTCAGTCGCTGCGGCCCGGATTGATTCCGCACAACGAATTGCTCTCCGACCTGGTGTTGGAGAACGCGGTCTGGAAGGCGCACATCCGCGAGACACTGGCCGCCGGTGAGCTGCCGCTGTGGAACCCAAAGATTCTGAGCGGCATTCCCTTTCTGGCGGCGGGGCAGGCAAGCACTTTCTACCCGCTGAATGTATTGTTTTACCTGTTGCCGCTCGATCTGGCTTATGGCTGGTTCACGGCGCTGCAGGTGGCAATCGCTGGCGCGGCATTATACGTCTTTGGTCGCGTGCTGCGGCTGCGCGTGCTGGCGGCGCTCTTTGGCGCCGTCGTTTACATGTTCAGCGGCTTCTTGATCGTCAGCGTCGTCTTCACGATGTTCCTGGCGGCCGTGCCCTGGCTGCCCCTGCTGCTGGCGGTGATCGAGTTTATCATCCGCAAGCAGGAGGAGAAAGGCGTGCGCAGCTTCCGCCCGATTCCCTACGTAGCGGTCGGCGTCGGCGTGATCGGCCTGGTCGCGCTGGCGGGACACCCGGAGCTGATCTACTACACGCTGCTGACCGCCGGCGCTTTCACTCTGGTGCGCCTGCTCGCCGCCTATGCTCGCATCCGGCGCACGACGCCTGCGCGCCGCGCGCCGCTGATACGCATCCTCAAGCTGGCTGGTTGGCTGCTGACGATGGCGGTGCTTGGCGTCGCGTTGGGCGCAGTGCAGTTGCTGCCGCTGGTGGAATTGCTGCCGCTCAACTTCCGCGAAGGGTCGGCGTCGCTGGCGCAGGTGCTGGATTGGGCGTGGCCGAGTCGTCACGTGTTCACCTTTGCCCTGCCCAACATCTTTGGCAACCCCAGCCACCACCAGTGGTTCGACATCTGGACGCGCACGTGGACGCCCGTCATCGTCAACGCGCGGGGCGAACCGGTTCACACGATCTTTTGGGGCATCAAGAACTACGTCGAGGGCGGCAATTATCTTGGCCTGGCGACCTGGCTGCTGGCTGCCGTGGCGGTGGTGGAAGCGGCGCGCGTGGCGTGGAAAAAGCGATTGGGGATTGGAGATTGGAGATTGGGCGATGCGCAAGCGACGGCCAAATCCCAATCTCCAATCTCCAATCGCTCAATTGCTCAATCTCTCAATCTCTCAGTCTCCCCACTTCTGGTCTTCTTCTTCGCCGGACTGGCCGCCGTTGCGCTGCTGTTTGCATTTGGCACGCCGCTCTACGCCATCCTCTACTACGGGCTGCCGGGCTGGAGCCAGTTGCACAGCCCATTTCGCTGGGTCTTTCCCTTTACGCTGAGCATGGCCGTGCTCGGCGCGCTGGGGCTGAATGTGGTGATCGGGTGGATGGCGCAAGGCGCAAGGGGCGAGGGGCGAGAAGGGGAAACGGGGAGACGAGGAATCTCCAATCTTCAATCTCTCAATCTCTCAATCTCTCAATCTCTGGCAGCTTTGCTGGCTTTCGCCGGTCTGGTCGCGCTGCTGCTCGTGCTTGCCAGCATCGTTGCGCCCGCGCCCTTTGTCGCCTTCGGCCAGCGCGTTGTCGATGGCAGCGACCTGGCGCAGATGGCGTTCGCCGACGGCCGCATGTTCTGGAGCTACCAGGCGCTGAACCTGATGCACTTCGGCGTCATTGCGCTGCTGGCAGGGCTGGCGGTATGGTGGGGAATCAGGAAGCCTGGGAGAGGGGGAGACAAGGAGAGCGTTTCACCCGTCACTCGTCACTCGTCACAGGAGAGAGGGAGACAGGAGGAGCGAGAGACGCCAACCTCCAGTCTCCAATCTCCAATCTCCCCATCGCCTAATCGCCTAATCGCATTATTCCTGATTGCCATCACCGTGCTCGATCTATTCCTGGCGCACGGGCAATTCAACCCGGCAAGCGACCCGGCCCTGTCGCCGTGGACGGAACAGGGCACGCCGCCCGTCGTCAAATTCATCAACGAACGCGAGCACATGAACGCCCCTGACGCCTCGCACCGCGCCCCTGTCTGGCGCTTCACCACATTCAACGCGCCGGGGGAGAAGACCTTCAACGCCAACGTGGGGATGTACTACGGCTGGCACGACGTGCGCGGCTACGACTCGATCATCCCGCGCCAATACGCCGCGTTCATGAATCGCATCCAGCCGCAGGCGAACGAGCTGCTCTATAACCGCATTGCACCGATCTACGCGCAGAGCGGCGGCGACGTCTACGCGGCGCTCGACAATCCGCTGCTCGACCTGCTCAACGTCAAATACATCATCACTGAACACGCCATCCCCAATCCAGGCTGGCAGGAGATTTACCAGGATGACGCCGTGCGCGTCTACGAAAACCAGGAGGTGTTGCCGCGCGCCTTCATTGCAGCCGAGGCGCGCGTGGCGCCGATCGCGGCGCAGCCGTTGACCGACGTCGACCTGCGTCAGGTGCTTTTCATCGAAGAGACGCCGGCGGAGCCAAACGCGCTCATCCCCGCCAGCCCGCAGCTACGTCAGGCGAACATCAGCCGCTACACCGCCAACGAGGTGTTTGTCGATGTCAACCTGAGCGATCGCGGCTGGCTTTTCCTGGGCGACGCCTACTTCCCCGGTTGGAAGGCGTACCTGCGCCCCTTTGGCGGTGACGAGAGTCAGGAGATCGAGCTGACCATTCACCGGGCGAACAGCGCCTTCCGCGCTGTCTATCTGCCCACCGACGGGCAGTGGACGGTGCGCTTCGTCTACAGCCCGATGAGCTTCAAATTGGGGCTGTACATCAGCTTCCTGGCAGCGATGACATTGTTGATGTTGCTGCTCTACTGGCTGTGGGGGCGCTACTACCAGCCGGAGATCGAGGATCACGATGTCAAGCGCGTGGCGAAGAACTCACTGATCCCGATGGGGCTGAGCCTCTTCAACAAGGCGGTCGATTTCGCCTTCGCCATGCTCTACGTGCGCCTGCTCGGCCCGGCGGGCACGGGTGAATGGTACTTCGTGGTCGCAATCTACGGCTTCTTCGAGATTATCAGCCGCTATGGATTGGGAACGCTGCTGACGCGCGATGTCGCCGCCGACAAACACCAATCGAGCCGTTATCTCACTAATGTGCTGGCGCTGCGCACGTTGCTGTGGGTGGTCAGTCTGCCGCTGCTGGCGCTGGTGGCGACGGGCTACTGGGCGGTTGGTGCGATCTGGCCAGACTGGCAGGCGATCAACGCACAAGAGGTGCAGGCGCTGATCTTGCTGGCGCTGGCAATGCTCTTCGCCAATTACGCCGATGCACTCAGCAGCATGTTTATGGCTTTTGAAAAAATGGAGTATCCCGCCGGGTTGACCAACGCGGTGGCGCTGCTCAAAGTGGCTCTGGGCGCGGCTGCACTATTGCTGGGCTACGGCTATGTCGGGTTGGCGACGGTGGCGCTGCTGGTGAATGTGTTGCAGGTGATCTGGCTCTACGCGTTGCTACGTTCGACGCTCTTCACGCCGCAGTGGCAGTGGGATTGGCCGCTGCAACGCTGGATGTTCGCCGTCAGCGGGCCGTTGATGATCAATCATCTCCTGGCGACGATCTTTTGGCGCATCGATGTCTGGATTCTGCGTCCTGTCGCCGGTGCGACCGCAGTGGGGCTTTACAGCATCGGCCTGAAGTATCTGGATGGGCTGAACATCATCCCCAGCATGTTCACGATGGCGATCTTTCCGCTGATGAGCCGCTTTGCGCGCACGGAACGAAGCAACCTGCTCCGCTCCTATGTGATCAGCCTGCGCCTGCTCACAATCCTGAGCCTGCCGATTGCGATGAGCGTCACCTTCCTGGCGACGCCGCTGGTCTTCATCGTCGGCGGCGCACACTATCTGAACGCGCCTGGCGAGTTTCATATCTTCGGCCAGACCATCCCCTATGTCGGCGGCGCCGATCTTGCCTTCCAGGTGATCATCTGGAGCGTCCCGATCGGCTTCATCAACAGCGTCACGCAGTATGTGTTGATTGCGGTCAACCAGCAGCGCACGTTGACGCGCGCCTTTGTGCTGGGCGTCGTCTTCAACGTCGTCGGCAACCTGATTCTGATCCCCAGCTTTGGCTATGTCGGCGCGGCGACGGCGACGATCTTGAGCGAGTTCAGCCTGCTGATCCCGTTTTCCATCATGGTGCGGCGGCATGTGGGCGAGACGCCATGGCTGCGCGTCGTCGCCTCCCCGCTGATCTCGGTGGCGGCGATGGGGGTGATTGCCTTTGGTTTGATCCAGTTCGGCGTCAACGCCTGGCTGGCAGTGACGGTCGGACTCGGGGTGTATGGGCTGGGGCTGCTGGCGACCGGCGCGTTCCGCGGCGAAGATATGGCGGCGATCCTGAACGCGCTGCCGATCGGTCCGCTGCGCCGCCTGTTGCCTGTGGGGTGAAAGCCGGCGGGCAGACAGCGCCCCTTTTTTTGCAAAGTCGCCGAGACGCGGAGTGCGTTGAGCTCTGGATCGCCGCATCCCTTTCTCCCTACGCCTCGCTGCGACCTTGCGTCAACGAATTTTGTGAAGGCTTGAGAAGGATCGATCATGCGTGACGACGAACGGCGGGGGATTTGGTTTGCGACTGCCTGTTATGCGATCTGGGGCGTCTTTCCGCTCTACTTCCGGCTCCTGGCGCCAGTGCCAGCGATCGACATCCTGGCGCACCGGATCATCTGGTCGCTTGGCTTTCTGGTGATCTTGCTGACGCTGCGCCAGGAGTGGCGCTGGCTTGGGCTGGCGTTGCGTTCACGGCGCACACTCGGACTCTACGCGCTGGCGGGCGTCGTCCTGGCCGCCAACTGGTACACCTATATCTGGGCCGTCAACGCCGGCTTCGTGATCGAGTCCAGCCTGGGTTACTTCATCAACCCGCTGGTAAGTGTGCTGCTGGGCGTGCTCGTGATGCGCGAACGGCTGCGCCTCGGCCAGTGGACGGCGATCGCCACGGCGACGGCGGGCGTGCTCTTCTTGACGCTCAGTTACGGCCAGTTGCCCTGGATTGCGCTCGCCCTGGCCTTCACCTTCGCCTTCTACGGGCTGCTCAAGAAGCACGGAACGCTGCACTCGATGCAGGGTCTCACCGTCGAGGCTGGCACGCTATTGCTGCCCGCGCTGGTGTTGCTGGTCTTCCGCGAGATTTCCGGGCACGATAGCTTGATGAGCTACGGCTGGAGCAAGACGTTGTTGCTGCTTTCGACCGGCGTCGTCACCGTGATGCCGCTCGTCTGGTTCGCTTCGGCGGCGCGGCTGATCCCGTTGTCGTTGCTGGGCATTCTTCAATACACTGCACCGACGCTGCAATTTCTGGTTGGGCTGCTGATCTTCCACGAACCCTTCAGTCAGACCCGTTTGATCGGCTTTGCGATTATCTGGCTGGCGCTGGTAATCTATTCGGCAGAAGGGTTCCACCATCAACACCAGCTACGACAACAGCAGACACCGCTGGCGCGTGCCTGACACGCCGATCAATGGACGGAACCTCCTCGATGGCTGGCGTTTGCTCGCAAGGAGATTCATCATGGCCGCACTCCAATCGATCGACGAGTTGCTCGAGAGCGCGGTGCTGGCGCTCTATCGTCAGTGGTCGCACCTGCCGCGGCGCACCACACTGCCGGCGCTGGAGCGGCTGCGCACTGCGCTGGCAGATCAGTTGGCGGCGCTGCCCTCCCCAACCGATCTGAACCAGCTTCGTCGCCTCGCAGCCGCGTTTGCGGAGGCTGCCTTGCGATTGCCGCTGGTGCAACGCGCGGCTGGCGCTGAACTGGAGAAACTGGCGGCGTTGAGTGACGCCCCCACCCGTGCCGGTGGCTGGCGTGGGGCGCCCCTGCTCAAGACGACGCCGATCACCAGCGAACGCATGCAGGCGCTGATCGCGATGCTGCGCGCCGAAGACCCGCCAGCCTATGCAGTGCAGCGCTGGTTTTACGTTGTCAATGAAACGCCAGAGGCCTGGCGCACGCTGCGCACCGCGATCGAAGCGTTGCTCGACTGGCTGCCGGAGGCTGCCCGCCAACAGGTGCAGGCGCTCGATGCACTGGTGGCATCCGCCGCAACCAGCTCGCCGTTGACGGCGCCGACTGTATACGAAGACGCGCTCAAACAACTGGAGACGATCCCGGGCGTGGTGGCGGCGCTGGCGGACCAGTTCCTCACCTGGAAGGAGGCGCAACGACTGATCCGGCGCAGCGCGGCGGGCTTCGATGTAGCCGGCGGCGTTGCCATCCCCAAAGGCGTGGACTTTGGTCCCACAGCGGCGATTTCACCAGGCGTCACGCCCGCGCCATCCCCGCCGTCCACAGCCTTTGCCGTCAACTTTCACACTGACGTGAAATTCCCCGTCAGTGTGCAGCGACGACAGATCAACTGGTTGATCGTGCGGCTGCGCCTGCAGAAGCCGGAGACGACCGCTGCAACTGGCGTCGTGCCGGTGGAGTTCATCAAGGTTGGCGACGAGGAGCCGCCCCCCGAATATCTGACCGTGCGCGTGCTGGCGCCTGATTTCGATGAAGAGACGCGGCGCTGGGAGCGCACGATCACCGTGCGCTACGACCAGGATTCCGACCCGGCGGTCTTTCTGCTCAAGAGCGACGAGCCTGGCAAGAAGCGCATCGCCATCGACTTTCTGCACAAAGGGCGCCAGGTGGGCAGCGTAGCCTTCACCACCGAGGTGACGGAGACGCAAAGCGCCAGCGCCAGCGTCACGCTGACGCGCAGCAGCCCAGACATGCAGGAGTTTGCCCGCTTCGAGCGCACACCGCCGCCCCCCGCCGATCTGCATCTGCGGGTGGTGAAGAAGGCGCAAGACAACACGCTCGCCTTCTACCTGGACTCGCCGCTGGCCGCCGTGCCCTTTCGCAACGAATTCATGGGGGAGACGCCGCTCACGAGCAAAGACCCCTTCACCTTCCTGGCGCAGGAGCTCGATCCGCTTGACACGATGGTGGCCGCCCTCACCGCCGACCTGACGGAGGCGGAGCGCATCGACGCCGAGCGCAAGCTCACGCTGCTGGCCGAGGGGCTGTTCGAGCAACTGCTGCCCGAACGCTTCCGCGCGGCATACTTCACCCAGATCGTCCCGCTGCGCGACGCCGGGGTGATCACCACGTTTTTGATCACCAGCGACGAGCCGTGGATTCCGTGGGAGCTGCTCAAACCTTATCATTACAGCGTGCGCGAAGCCAGAGAGTACACCGACGACTTCTGGGCGGCGCGCTTCCGCCTGTCGCGGTGGCTGGCAGGACGCGGCCCCAACGCGCGCGTCGAGGTGAAGACCGCCGCCCTTATCCTGCCCGACGTGGGGCTGCCTGCGGTCGCCAGCGAGCGCAGCTTCTTCGACGACCTTTCGACGCGACGCATGATCCAGCTTGCGGGACCCTCAGTGCGCCGCCAGGAGGTGCTCGATCTCTTCATGGCGGGCGGCTTCCAGGTTCTCCACATCGCCACGCACGGCCAGTTCAATGCTGAAGACGCCGACCAATCTGTGATTGAACTGGCTGACGACACGTTGCGCCCCAGCGACCTGCGGGGGGCGCTGCTGCGCGGGATTCGCCAGTCTATGCCGTTGGTCTTTCTCAATGCGTGCGATGGCGGGCGCGCCAACTTCGGACTCACAGGGCTGGGCGGCTGGGCGGAAAAACTCTTCCAGGAGGCTAACGCCGCCGCCTTTGTGGGCGCGCTCTGGGAGGTGCACGACAACCTGGCTGTGGCGTTTTCCAGCCATTTCTACGATCGGCTGGCGGCGGGCGACACCCTGGGCGAAGCGATGCGCGCCGCCCGCGCCCACCTGCGCGAACTCGATCCGATCAACCCGACCTGGCTGGCTTACACACTCTACGGCGATCCCAACGCATCTGTACAGATTGGGGCGGTTTGAGTTCAAAGAAGTGAGATTGGAGATTGAGAGATTAGGCGATTGGCGTCATCTCACACGCTGGCATCCTTCAATCTCCAATCTCTCAATCTCCTAATCGCTTATTCGCTTATTCAAACCCAGGATTCAACACTATGTATGCAGTAACGTATCAGGCAGCAACGGCGGCGGAAACGTGGGTGCGGGCGCGCGGGATCGTGCGTTACCCAGAGCCGGCGGTGGAGGTGATCGACCCGCGCTTCGGGCAGTACAACCTGGGCAGCGCCGCCATCGAATTACTGGCGACGGGTGGGCGCTGGTGTGAAGGCCCCGTCTGGTTTGGCGATGGCCGCTACCTGCTGTGGAGCGACATTCCCAATAACCGCATGCTGCGCTGGGACGAGGAGAGCGGCGCCGTGAGCGTCTTCCGCAGCCCGTCCAATTTCGCCAATGGCAACACGCGCGACCGTCAGGGACGCCTCATCACCTGCGAGCATGGCGCCCGCCGCGTCACGCGCACCGAGTACGACGGCCGCATCACCGTGCTGATGGACAGCTTCGAGGGCAAGCGACTCAACGCGCCCAACGATGTCGTCGTCAAGTCCGACGGCTCGATCTGGTTCACCGATCCTGGTTACGGCTTGCTCAAGAACTATGAGGGAGCAGTGGCGCCTTTCGAACTCCCGCGCAACGTCTATCGCCTCGATCCGGTCAGCGGCGAAGCGACGGTCGTTGCCGACGATTTCGACCGCCCCAACGGTCTCTGCTTCTCGCCCGACGAGTCTCTGCTCTACATTGTTGACACTGGCGTCTCGCACACGCCGCACGGGCCCCGCCACATCCGCGTCTTCGATGTGGTGGATGGCGGCACGCGATTGGCAAACGGGCGTGTTTTCGTGGATATGGCGCCGGGCGTCGCCGACGGCATCCGCACCGATCTGGACGGCAACGTGTGGGCGGCGGCTGGTTGGGGCGGCGCGGGCTACGATGGCGTCCACTGCTACGCGCCGGACGGCGTGCTCATCGGCAAAATTCACTTGCCCGAACCCTGTTCCAACCTCTGCTTTGGCGGCGCGCGCAAAAATCGCCTTTTCATGACCGGCGGCCAGTCGTTGTACTCAATTTTTGTGGAGACGACAGGCGCGCAGTGGCCGTAGAAGTAGATTAGAGATTGGAGGTTAGAGATTGGCGTAGTCGTGAAGTCGTCGGTCAATCGTTGATCTCCAATCTCCAGTCTCCAATCCCATCATCTTTCAACACTCTTTTCTACCATGACCACACCAATGCGGCAGCAGTACCTCTCCGTGAAGAGCCAGCACCCAGACTGCATCTTGCTCTTCCGGCTAGGGGATTTTTACGAGACCTTCGACGACGACGCGCGCGTGGTGGCGCGCGTCTGCGACATCGTGTTGACCAGCCGCCCGGTTGGCAATGATCAGCGTGTGCCGCTGGCGGGCGTGCCCTATCACGCTGTCGATTTCTACGTCGCCAAGCTCGTGGAGGCAGGCTACCGCGTCGCCATCGCCGAGCAGGTTTCAGAGCCGGGCAAGGGGTTGGTGGAACGTGAAGTGCGCCGCGTTATCTCCAAAGGCACCATCGTCGATCCGGGGATGTTGGACGAACGGCGCAACAACTACTTGATGGCGGTGGCGATGGGGCGTCGGGGCATGACGGCTGGCATCGCCTATTGCGACATCACCACCGGCGAATTTGCGGCGACGCAAATCTCCGCCGCCAGCCCGGAAGAGCTGGAACAGCGCATCGGCGAGGAGCTGTCACGCCTGCAGCCAAGCGAGTTGATCCCCATCGACTGGGAGCCGGCGCAGACCTCGATTCACGGGCTGGTCGAGTTGCTCCATCCGCTGCTCACGCACGTCGAAGCCTGGCAGGTCGAACCGGACACGGCGGAGACGTTGCTCAAGCGCCACTTCGGCGTCGCCACGCTCGATGGCTTTGGGCTACACGGGCGCCCCGACGCGTTGCGCGCAGCGGCGGGCGTGCTGGCCTACGTCACAGCGGTGCAGCCGGGCGTGCGCAACCAGATGACGCGGCTGACCACCTACTCGTTGGGCGAGTTCATGACCCTCGATGAAGCGACGCGGCGCAACCTGGAACTGACCGAGACCATGCGCGGCGGCGAGGTTGCGGGCAGCCTGCTGGGCGTGCTCAACACCACCCTCACCCCGATGGGCGCGCGGCTGTTGCGGCGCTGGCTCAACCAGCCGTTGCTCGACGTCGCCGCCATTCACGCGCGGCTGGACGCCGTGCAGCGCTTCGTCGACGACACCCGTCTGCGCCTCGACGTGCGCGAGCTGCTGCGCAACTTTGGCGACCTTGAACGCTGGACGAATCGAGTGATGCAGGGCACGGCGCTTCCGCGCGACCTGGTTGGCATCCGCGAGGCGCTGCGATTGGCGCCAAAACTACAAGAGAGAATAGGAGATTGGAGCGCAGGAGATTGGGGAGGGGAAGAGCGGAAGAAAGGGGGAGACGATGAGACAGCAGCGCACGCCGGTTTCCACTCCCCCATCTCCAGCCGCCCCGTCTCTCCATCTCTCCATCTCCCTCTCTGCTCCGAGGTGTTGGCTCTCCTCGAAGCTGCGCTCGTCGATGAGCCGCCGGCCAGCCTGGCGACGCCAGGTTTGATCCGCCCCGGCTTCGACGCCGAACTGGACAGTCTGATCGAACGCAGCCGCCACGCGCGCGAGTGGATCGCCAACCTGGAGCAGGTGGAGCGCCAGCGGCTGGACATCAAGAGCCTGAAGGTTGGCTACAACAAGGTCTTCGGCTACTACATCGAAGTCACCAAATCCAACCTGGACAAAGTGCCCGCCGACTACATCCGCAAACAGACGATTGCCAATGGCGAGCGTTACATCACGCCTGACCTCAAGGAGTACGAAACGCTGGTGCTTAACGCCGACGAGCGCCGGCTGGAGATCGAGCAGCATCTCTTTGGGGAGCTGTGCGTCCAGGTGGCGGCGCACGGCGTCAAGCTGCTGCAACTGGCGCACGCGCTGGCGGAGCTGGATGTCTTCGCCGCCCTGGGCGATGTCGCCTTGACGCACCGCTACGTGCGCCCAGAGGTGGACGATGGCCCCAGCATCGAGATCGTCGCTGGACGTCATCCTGTCGTCGAACTCTCGCTGACCGACGAACCTTTCGTGCCCAACGACACAACGCTGTCGCCAGCAACCGCCGTGCAGATCATCACCGGGCCGAACATGAGTGGCAAGAGCACCTTCCTGCGGCAGACGGCGCTGATCACCTTGCTGGCGCAGATCGGCAGCTTCGTCCCAGCGGATCGGGCGCACATCGGCGTGGTGGATCGCATCTTCACGCGGCTGGGCGCCAGCGACGAGATTCATCGCGGCCAGTCCACTTTCATGGTGGAGATGGTCGAGACCGCCAATATCCTCAACCACGCCACCAGCCGCAGCCTCTTGTTGCTCGATGAGATCGGGCGCGGCACAAGCACCTACGACGGGCTGGCGATCGCGTGGGCGGTGATCGAGTACATCCACAACCACCCCAGGCTGCGCGCCAAGACGCTCTTCGCCACGCACTATCACGAACTGACTGACCTGGCGGAACGCCTCCCCAACGTCGTCAACTACAATGTGGCAGTGGACGACAGCGGCGGCGGTGAAGATGTGATCTTTCTACGCCGCATCATCCCTGGCAAAGCTGACCGCTCCTACGGCGTGCACGTGGCGCGCATGGCCGGTTTGCCGGCGCCGGTGGTCACGCGCGCCGAGGAGATTCTGCAAGACCTGGAACGCAGTGGCGCAGCCGGCCCGCGCCGCCTGGCGGAAGCAGTGACGCAACGCAGCCGCGCCAGCGCCGTGCAGGTTTCACTCTTTGCCGACGTACATCCGGTGGTGGAGGCATTGCGCAAACTGGATGTCAACAGCCTCACCCCGCTTGAGGCGCTCAACCGTCTCTTCGAGTTGCAGCGCATGGCTGGCGACAAATAGTAGAACATGGGCTTACGCAGATTCTAGTGTGTCACCTTCCTGGAAGCTGAGAGCTTCCAGGAAGGTTGCTGAGCTAAATGCGTAAGTTCTAAGCTCGACTTTGTCCATTTGGTAGACAATCAGAAGAAAGCAGGGTACGCTTGACTCAAACCCAACGACCAGGAAGGGAGGAGTCATGCGTAACCTGCCACCAGCCATTATATACGTGTTGCGT
>Ga0272446_1006006_pt1 | contig 12977 bp, 13 predicted proteins | sample YNPCB0061_FD_194587 | JGI IMG/M metagenome (GOLD analysis project Ga0272446, IMG submission 194587) | Hot spring microbial mat communities from Yellowstone National Park, WY, United States - YNP-CB-006-1 | ecosystem: Environmental > Aquatic > Thermal springs > Hot (42-90C) > Sediment | place... | reverse complement strand
GGAGGATTTTTATGGCAGGACCCGTACGTTCAGTACGTATAAAAGAAGTATTTCAAGTTAGGGTAACCCCTAAACTCAAATGGCCGCATAAGAATATCGCAGTTCATTACGATTCTCAGCTTGTCTTCCCAGAGTTCAAGCTCGCTGAGAAATTCGTACCGTATTATATTCGCGAACTGATTGAGATGACAATTCTCGATCCTAAGCAGGAATATGAGGCGGGGATCATTACATTAACAGTATATGATGGTGTGGAGGACGTTTGATGAGTGATGTACATGTAGATCGTGCAGCAATTATGGATAGTGCGACTGTCGGTTTTCCTGAGCTGTACGAAATAGCAATTCGTAAGATAGAGAACAGATTTGATATTCCTTCAGATGTGAAAGAGAAGCTTCATGCTAAGCGTGAGTTTGGAATACAGAAGTATGGAGAGCGTTCTTTTCAAAGCTCACTCACCAACGCTATGGCTACCCCGTGCTTCGATGACCTTCTTGAGGAACTGATCGATTCCATTAACTACGCCCTCCACATTCAATTTAGAAATCTTTTCTCTACTCAAAACAATGCTTTTGAAGAAGAGTCTCAGAAGATTTTAGCTACCTTGATTACCACGTATAATCAGGTTAGTGCTCTTAAGAAGAGGGTATCGTGAGTCGAATAATTCATCCTCTTCGATTCTACGCACGTTTTCCAGTAGTAGCTCAGATACTACAAAATGCTCCTAAGTCATCTACACTAGATGCATCTGCTTCTCCTAATGCGTACATTATTCCTATTTGCCCAGTATGTACTACGGGTGAAGGAATTGTACGTGAAGAAGAAAATGATTCACATCGGTATCGTTGTGTATCTTGTGGCCGTACCACGTCATTTAAGCTTTTTATACTCTTTTTCGCAAGAAAACCTCGAAATCTTTAGTTTCGAGGATGAATTGCGATCAATCTAAAGATTTACCATGATTACAACCTTTCTAAATTAGTGCTACTAATTATATATGAGCGGAACGATACATAGAGCATTAAAAGTCAGGCTCTATCCAAACAAAGAACAAGAGACTCAGATACTGAAAACGCTTGGATCGTGTCGTTTCCTCTACAATCAGATGCTCGCTGAAAGAATCGAAACTTATGAAAAGTTAAAAGATCAAGGAAAACGAGTTCTTTTTGAACATAAGTACAAAACAGAAAAAGAATATAAAGAAGAGTTTGAATGGATGAAAGAGGTAGATTCTGTTGCTCTTCAGCAATCAAGAATTGATCTATCTGCTGCATACACAAACTTTTTCAAATCTCTCAAAGGAAAAAGAAAAGGCGAGAAAGTAGGTTTTCCAAAGTTCCACAAGAAAGGACGAAAGGATTCTTACAGAACAGTTCTAACTGGCGACAACATCAAAATAGACTACGAGAACGAAAAAGTTAAACTCCCTAAGTTAGGTTGGGTTAACTACAGAGATTTAAGGAAAAATATAGAAGGTAAGATTAAAAGTGCGACTGTTAGCCGCACTGCAACTGGAAAATACTTTGTATCTCTACTTATCGAGCAAACGCTCGAATTAGAGGGTGTTGAACTTACTTCAAATCTGAAAACCAAGGGTTTGGATATGAGCTTAACTAACTTTTTTGTGGATGATCAAGGTAATTCTCCAGCGTATGAACGAATCTTTAGAAACAATCAGGAAAAGCTTGCAAAGCTTCAAAGAAAGGTTTCTAAAAAGACAAAAGGTTCAAACAAGAGAAAGAAAGCTCAATTGAGAGTTAATCTTTTGTACGAGCGAATTGCAAACAAGAGGAAAGACTTCACTCAAAAGCTCTCTACAAAGCTCATACGAGAGAATGATGTAATAGTGATTGAAAATCTTAATCTTAAAGCAATGGCTCAATGTTTGAATCTCGGAAAATCTGTCAATGATCTTGGCTACGGTGAGTTTTTGAGACAGCTTCAATACAAGGCTCTTCAGAACAACAAGATCCTGATTGAAGCAGATAAATGGTTTGCTTCTTCAAAAACTTGTTCGAAATGTGGATTCGTTCATAAGAATCTGCAATTAAGTGATCGTATCTATGAATGCCCGAATTGTGGGCATACCTTAGACAGAGATCAGAATGCAGGGATCAATCTCAAGAATTATGGATTAAAAGAATTAGGGCTGGGACAGCCCGAATTTAAGCCCTTGGAGAACGGAGTGCACGAGACTCTTTCTGCGAAGAGGGAAGCCCTGAAATCTTTAGTTTCAGGGTAGTTCACCGAAGAAGCTGTAGAGGCTTGGGCGACAGGCGAAGAGATGGTTTCAGCTGAACCCACTAATTAATTATGACATTTTCTATTGGTGATACAGTATTTGTACCCGACATCTGCTCCATTCAATCTATGGTCTACTATGGGGAACACCGAGCAGAGCTTTCATGTCCATGCACATGGAGGCACAACCGAGCTGTTGTGACTCATATACATGGGAATTTCGTGCATGTATCGGACGTAGCAGACCCTAATCACAAGACGGCCTTTTTTCATAAGGATATTACTCTTGTACAGAGAGCTGGAGCAGAAGATGGAGCAGATTAAGAAAGAACTTTCCGTGGGTACAATCATTACAGATGGCCAGTACATTTTAGGGTGTAGACCATACGGGCGAAAAGATGAGAAACATTCCTATGATCTCCCTAAGGGGCACTGGGAAGACGGTGAAACTTATGTAGAAACAGCTGTTAGAGAGTGCAAAGAAGAAACAGGATTTGATCTATGGCCCGACCATCTCATCGATCTTGGCAAGTATGAATATATACCTACTAAAGATTTATACGTATTTCTCGTAGCTCTCGACTTTATGCCTGAGATTAAATCACTAAAATGTACAGCTTACTTTGAGATGGACGGAAAGAAAGTTCCTGAAGTTGTTTCGTACAAGCTAATACCGATAACAGACCTACAGTGGTTCTTTAAGTCTCTCGAACCTATCGTAGAGAAAGCTCTTGAGGTCTTTGATTCTAATATTGAAGAAGATGAAGAAGCTATTGTAGCGCTACCCAAACCTATATCAAAACCGTTAACGTAAGACGTATATTAACAAACATATGGTGTCCCTTAAAACGCTATCTCTCGATCACTTCATGTGCATTGAGCATGCTGAGTTTGATTTTTCAGATAACTACATAACGGTTTTCTACGGTCCAAATGGATCTGGAAAAAGTTCTATTTTCGAAGCTATAGCACTATGCTGGACTGAGCGACGTCGTGGTGACTCGTACAAAGATTTCATCATGCACGGATTCGATTCGGCTACTGTTGTGCTGTCAGCATCTATCCATGGTGAGCCGATTCGTTTCGATATTGAAATTCTCGATAAGAGGGGTCTTGCGCCGTTTCAACGAACGATCACATACAAAGGACAGAAATATACAAACTCAGAGTGTACCACACTTTTAGCTTCGTTTGATATCGATTACCTTCAGCATATTATGTTCTCTATGCAAGGTGAAAACAACATTACCGATTTGCGCCCGGCTGAACGAACCAAGCTCCTCAAACGTATCTTCAATTTTGAATTCGAAGCTCAGCTTAGCCAAATCGATAAGCTTGTTGAGCAAGAAGAGCAGAGCATGCTAGTCCTTAAGACTCGCTACGATGTGCTCTCTCATTCGAAATTCGACTATGAGAATGAAGCGCCTACTCTCCCTCATCACGAGGTGCATAACATAGAAGCTCGTATTAACGAGATCGATAACCAGCTTCGGGTTATTGAACAAAGAGCTCTTCTCCAGGAAGAGACTGTCAAACGTCTCGAGAGTATTCGAACAGCTCAGACTGCTGCGCAGACTCGTAAGCGTGCAATTGAGGAAGATGTAAAATCTCTTGCAGGAACAATCTCTCGTTTACAGGGAGACAGAACTAAGTATACTACAGCAATTACAACCCTACTCGACCCCGTAAAACTTCAGAATGAAATAGAAGAAAAGAAACAGTCAATAGAAGCATTGACCAACTTGGTTGAGCGTAACAGATTACTACTAACCGAACATGCCAATACTCTTCAGTCTTGGCAGAGAGATACAATCGAACTTCGCACCCATATTAGCGCACATAAGCAAGGTAAATGTCCTCAGTGCGGACAGGCTACTCATCCTGAAATTGTTCCCGAGCTTGAGACCCGTCTGGTATCAATCACCGCTAAGTTTGAAGATCTAAATACTCAAAAGATTCAACTTGAAGCCGATACGCGAGTAGCTGAGCGCAATATCATTCAATTCCAGACTGATATCCCTAATCTCCAAGAGAAGATTGTTCAGTCCGAAACAATGAAAACTCAGTATCAGACAATTCTCAAAACTATAGAAGATAGTATTACGCAGACGCAATCAACGTTAGACACTCGTCATAGGTCCCTCGAAGAGGTAAATAAGCAGATTACCGAGTATGCAGGGCAAATCGACGAAATCATGCCACAGTTGACTCGATCGACTCCTGTTGATACCCTTCGAGCTGAGAGGGATCGATTAGTAGCTAAGCTTCAAGCTGATAGTACTACTCGAGCTCAGAATGATGTTGTGAAACGTAAGAATGCAGAAACGAAGATTCGTGAAGAAGAAAATAAACAGCAACTCTCAGAAATCAATAAACAGCAAAACGAGCTATTAGCTTCAATTAACAACTATAAAGAAGCCAAGAAAATCTTAGAAGTTGAGCTTCCAAACTACATTATTGTTAAAGCTTGTTCTAAACTTGAGAAACATATTAACCACTTTATCTCTGAGGTGAAGCCAGGAATGGTTGTTCGATTATTTCAAACTCGTTCTGGTGTAGAATTCTTTTATTCACCAACTGGAGAGGTAACTGATTCTGAAGACTGGACTTCTACAAAAATGGCATCGGGTTTTGAGCGTGAACTCCTATCTGCTGCCTGGCGGGTAGCGCTAGCTCGTGCTTATAATTTATCTGCGTTGATGCTAGATGAGGTAGATAGTGCAGCCAATACATACTCTTCAGAGAAGATGTTTAGAGAAATTGCTAACCTGATTGGATTTGAACAACTATTTATCGTCAGTCACAAACCCGAGACAGTCGATATCCTTTTACAAGAAAACGATAGAGTTACCGCCTATTATGCTTCAGAAGGTACTTTCACTCGGCAAGAGTACTAATTCATATATCTAGTGAGGGAGAAACTCATGTCAAGATTTACAGAAGGCCGTAAAGCAAATATTCTTAAGATGCTCTCGCAGCTTCACGCATACCTTGCACGTTATGATGACCTCGATAAGGCAGAAACTCATTTCAAACAGCGCATGGAGGATGCAGGGTGCTTGGATATATACGCTGTTATTGACGAGGTTCTCGATGTCGTTGATACTGCAAAACACTCTGAGAAGGCTAAGCTTCTAAATAAAATATATAAAACATATTTTCCCAAGTCTGCTAAGGATGAACCAGCAACAGATGAAGAAATTGAGTCTGCAATGGATACTCATCACCTTGATGGAGTTGGTGAAAAAGCAATTGAGGGTGACGCTTCTGAAGCTAGTGATACTGAAGAAGACAAAGACAATGGGGAAGACGAAGTAACCCTCGGAGATATTCGTAAATCGGAAGAGGATTACGTTGTTGCAGCTGCAAATAACGATAATGATGATACTGATGAAGATGAGAGAAAAGACAAAGACGAGATAGAGGAAGACAACGGTAGTGATGATGATAAACTCGACGAAGGTCTTTACAATCTCGCCAATCGATCTCGTATCCTCAATTATATGAAGAATTCTTCTATTATGTCAGATGATGAGCTTGAAGAGCTCTATAATAACGCTATTCGTCCAAAATACAAAACTACCGATTATAACAATATAAACAAACCTCGTCGAGCTGTTGTTACTGTAGGAGACGGCGAAATCGATGAAGATGAGTTCTTTGAAAGAACAATTAAACAGGCTCGTTTTTATTCTAAAAAGATTCGCGAAAGTATAGAAGATGATGCTGAGGACGCTGATAGTGATGATATAGTATTTGATGATCATCATGAACGTGATTTCCGTGATGATAACATTGATTTAGTTAATAAGCGTGATAATAATGATATTGAAGATGCTACGTTCGAAGACAATGAAGACTTTGATGAGTTTGATCCTATGGTTGATTCTGAAGAGAGCTTAGCGGCGTTCCCAGAGCCGTCGCAAGCTACGATGGGAGATTATCCAGTTGGATATAGCCAATCCCTTCAAGACGCTGCCGAGGAGTTAATTACTGATCTCATCGCCTCAGGGGTTGAGGACGATGAAGACCTTATTGAGGCTATTATTCAGGAATTCTCAGATCCGGAGCATCCTATGGAATATGGAATGGCCTCGGATATCCTTGAAAACTATTATGAGATGAATGATCCTGCTAATGAAGATGTTACGGAAGGTGATCTGGAGCAGGAATATGACGATATGTTAATGGACGGTTGGAGTAGTAGCGAGATCCTTCAAAAACTCTCTAAGAAGTACGGTCTTACACGTCACGAAATTGAGATGTCTATAGGTGGTATACCTGATATTGACCAAGATGCGTTTGATGAGAGCTACTACTCTTCTACAAAGACATCGAAAATGACTGAGGGTACAATGCCTGGTCCCGGTGATCAAGGAGGAGCTAGTACTCCTCCTCCGCATACTAGACCATCTAATTCTATTTCTGCCCCAGATACTACGAAAACAGATACATCTACTTCAAACACCACCAGTACTGATACATCTCAACAAAACCAGAGTCCTGATCCTAAACAAATAATTCAACAGAATCCAGATGTACCCGATTTCTTCTCGGCTATGGCAAAGATGAAACCAGAGGAAATTCAGAGCTTAGCTAAAATGTTCACAGAGAACACGGAAGAGAGTGATCGAGGAGATGTATCTGATCTTCCTGCTCCAGGTGAAGATTATGCAATAGCGCTTCTTGTTAAAACTATTCTTCAGAAAGGCCTAGGCTCCCCAGAAGATATATTCTATAACATACTAGACTGCGATGACAGTGAAATACAGGATCTGTATGCAATACTTAGTGATCCAGAAGCAGTAATAGATCGAGTACTCGATAGTCCCACTCTCCGAGAAGCCTTACTTAAAATCCTCACCGAAGTACGTACACTAATGGTAGAGAGACGTCATACGTTTAATTTTGATCTACCAGATTAAGAGTCACGCTAATTATACAGCGCTACGGTGCGCTTGATGCTAGTCATCGTTATATTATGGTTAATCGGTCGCTAGTCGACCTAAAAATTAAGCGTCTTTGACGCACAAAGGAGTTTTACTATGGTAGATGATAATGAGTTTCAATCTTTCGCTGAAGATTTTGAGAAACAAGAATCACAGCGCAATGCCAATCGTGGCAATGTTACGTTTACCCGGGAGTATGAAACTATTAAGTGGACTGGTTTAGAGCCAAACCGTACTAAGATCGTCCGTATACTTGGTGGTGTTCCAAACTCTCCCAACGCAGATGCGTTTACCGCACGTATTGTTCAGGTTGGATGGATCAAAGGTGACAATGGAAAATTCTTCCGTTGTGTTCTTCCTCTCCGCGATACTGATGCAGGTAGAGATCACATCATGTGGCGTGTGATTGCTCGCATAAACGAGGTCGCGTACATCAATCGCAAACGTGTGTTTGTAAACGAAACCAAACATAAAGAAATCTTCGATCTTGTTAATTACAACGGACTCTCCGATACTGATCCTAAGCGTAAGTTTGATAAGGGCTGGGAAGGTCGTCAGGTCATTGTAATGAATGTTATCGATCGCGAACAAATGGATTGGCACCGTGAGAACAAGCATACCATGCTTCTTTCTCGCAACATCGGTCGTTCTGTAGACGGCACTCGTGAATATCCGGAAGAGGGTGTCCCAGTCTACGGCTTTTTTAACGTCATTGCAACAACTCTATTTAAGCACTATGGAAATTGGGAAGGATACGATATTGGTATCACCCGCCTCGGTACCACACAGCAGCCGTACCGTATCATAAACGCTTCCGTCTATGCAGCAAGCGGTATACCGGAACTCGCTCCTGAACTAGTTCCATTTGTCTCACTTGAAAAGTCTCTCACAGATGAAGAGCGCACGTGGACTCGTTACGACCTCAGTAAGATCTATGGTCCTACGACATATACGAAGATCTATAATAATCTACAGGTTGCGTTCCGTCGCATTGATGCTACTCTCGGTACTCAGTTCACCAAAGAGCTCGAATATGAAGTGGAGAAAGAGAAGGCCGAGCGTGCTGCTCGTCAGCAGAGCGAACCTCAGACTACCACCACATCTGCTGTGACACCCACTGCTAGTACTACTTCAGCTCCTGCAGCTACAAGTACCACTACTACTCCTACAACTACACCAACTCGTACTCGTACCCCAGTCGCTCCAGCTACCGCTACATCTATTAAACTCACTGCTGACAAAATCGCAGCTCTCAAAGGCTGGGATCGACTCTCTGAAACCCAACGAACTATGATCACTAATGTTATTCTTGATAAATCTGGTAAAGTGGTCGATATCGAGTTCGACACTGATGAAGGAGTTCTTGGTTGTCCTCAGTGTCGTGTTCCAGCTCCCGAGTCCTATACAGTTTGTCCGAGCTGTGGTTTCGATTTCAACGCAGGAGTATAGGTTAACTACGTATAATCAATAGAGGGGGAGCAATCCCCCTTTTCTTGTTTAAGAGGATATCATAATGGCTACATCTCCATTATATTTACTTAAAGTACGTCTTCAAGAGCTTTCTAACCAAGTTACTAAAGATCTTGAAGAAGTCAAGGATACCAAAACCCAACAAGAGCTTAAAATAGCGGAAGATCTCTTTGAAAAACTGATAGCGAGTTTAGACAGGAATTTTGATGAACCTGAGGAGCAATAAATGCGCTGTGAAATCTGCCATCGCACCTCAGACAACGAACAATATTTTGAAAAACACCATCTCTTCCCGGGGAAGCATCGTCGAATCGCTAAAGATCGAAAAGACGACGTAATCGATGTGTGTCGAGATTGCGGAGATCAGATCCATCTTATGTTTAATAATAACGAGCTTCGAACAAACCTAGATTCTTTAGAAGCGTTGAAAAAAGCGATGGATAGTTTTGTTATGTGGGTGAGTGACCGTCCACTTAATCGTAAAGTATCTATGAAAAAGAAAAAGCGAAGACTTTAAGTGGCGCCCACATATTAGGAGTTCAGATGGCAACTTTTGTACCTTGTAGACGCTGCGCAAATAAACCTGGGCCCAAACCCGGCTTTTACTATGTGACGTATGAGGGTACTTCACAAAAAGGCGTAGCAGAATGCGAATGCCATAAGCAATTCGTAATTCAGGAAACATTGCATCACAAAGCTATAGATGCAAATATTTGGCCAGAGGCTTTCTCGTACAACATTGATACAGAGTATGTGGGCACTCGTTCCCTCAGAAATGTACAGCGTCTCAAGAAATACGTATACGAGTTTCCTAACTTCAAAAGCAGCATGGTGTATATGTACGGACCGAATGGTACTCAGAAGACAACGCTAGCTCATTGGATCGGAGCAAATGTCCTTCATCAGGGCTACTCTGTCAAGTACCTTCTTATGCAATCACTTCTAATGACTATTTCTGGTTTTGAAAAAGATGAAGCTAAACAGGCAGAAAAACAAGCTGAAATAGAGAAGTTGATAAATGTTGACTTGTTAATCGTAGATGAAGCTTTTTCAAGAGATAAGGTAACGTTGTATGAATCTGGTTACCAGTTACCATTTCTTGACCGGTTTTTACGTGAACGTATCGAAATTAAAAAGAAGGGTATTGTGTTCATTAGTAATAAGCCACCTTCAGAAATTGAGCGGCAGAAGTTCTCGGCGTCTATTCAAAACTTCATTGAACGAAACACAGTGAAACCAAATGGTGCTTGTCTTCTTTTCGAGGACAACTATATGCAATCTAGGACGAGCTTCGATCCGGGGGACCTGTTTGACTAACATGATAGAGCAGAAAACTAAGCGTCCTAATGAAGATTACGTAATTGCAGCTGAATATAGACTTCTTAATGCTGTTATACATACTCATGACTATTTAGAAGATAGCCGAGTTCATGAAGGTATTCTTCCTCATGCTGTAGCTCGGTCGATTTTTAGATCGATCTGTGAGCTTGTTGCTGAAGGTACTCCTGTAACCGAAGCCAGTCTCTTCCAACGTGCGAATGAAATAGACTTTAATGTTACAGTAGATGTTATCAATCAGATTTATTCCATTTCAGATGGGGTAGAGAAACTTGATGATATTCTAAAGACGCTATACAAACAGAAGCGTAAAATGGATGTTATCGAGCGTCTTAACAAAGCTCTCGTTATCGCAAATACTAAGGGAGAAATGAATACAGAAGAGATCTTAGTAGCTTTGTATGAAGCTGAAGAGGTTCTTTCTGAAAGTTATGATAAGCAGATCCTTCAGGACTTTGATACCTGGTTTGAGACGTATGAACAAGATCTCAAAGAGCGAGCTGCAGGTCGTAAGTACTCATTTGGCGATCAGTTTTTAGATAATGCTCTTGTTAAGGGCGCATATCCTGGTGCTATTACAACGATAGCAGGTGCGACAGGACAAGGTAAGTCAGCTTTTGTATTGAATCTGATTAGTCAAATGATAAATATGGGGATACCGTGCATGTACATTTCCCTTGAAATGTCAGGTATAGATACAATGGATCGCTTCGTTTCAATGAGAGCTGAGATCCCCACAACCGATCTATATAATCAGGACGCTATTCCTGCAGTACAAAAAGCTGTCGCAGAGATGAGACAGCAACTAGCATCTAATAATCTTTTCTACTTTGTAGAAGAACCAAACCTCTCTCTTGCTCAAGTTCAATCCTTGATCAAAGAGTTCAAACAGCGAACACGTAGCGATTACGTTATCGTAGCTATTGACCTGGTTACCCAGCTCCAAGAGTTTACACGAACTGGAACTGGAATGAATTTAGCTAATGCGTACGAAATGGCGATGAACAAAGAGAATATTATTGCTAAAGCTCAGAACTGTCACTTTTTGAATGTAGTTCAATTTAGCCGCAATGCAGACAATTTCCGAATTTCGGAGTTCGGAGATCTCGAGAATCCTGCGTTACGACCTAACTTAAATGATATCAAGAACGCAGGAGCTATAGCAGAGCGTTCTCGTGCAGTACTAGGTCTGTTTAGACCTAAGTATTACGCCGATCGCTATCTACCTGACGATCCAAATGTCGAGTATATGGAAGACATTCTTGAGGTCCAGGTGCTTAAACAATCAAACGGTTCAACACCAAGATTAAAGTATATGTATGAAGGCGAAATCTTTAGGGTGAGTCCCTTCGAGGAATCAACTGACGAAACCTCAGAGGAGGAAGAGATCAGAAAGGCTGCTGAAAACCGGATCGGGAACTTTTAGAGTATCAACTATCTCCTTCTCCTATACTAACTATTGAAAGGGGGTAGTATCGCCATGGAAAATGTTAGGATGACGACCTTACTTGAAGCTTATTCCGATGCGCTTAATCGTGTAAAAAATAGCCCAGAAGGACGTAAAGCAGTAGCGTACTGGCAACCACTGGTTACCACGCGTGCCGGTGAATTAGCATGTATTCAAGATGCACAGTCTGGGGATAATAAAGCCAGACTATACCTCTTTATTCGTAGTATCCCACAGCTTGGATCATCCTTAAAGAAATTCCTAGGTCCTGATTCACGTGTATCGAATGCTCGTGTCCGAAATGGTGATGATACCGAGTTCGTCAGTGAGGCTATGATTATTCTTGATCAAGCTCTTCAATCCTATCGGCCTGCAAAGGTAACAGCAGGCAAGAGTCTCATTAACGACTTCAGCATGTGGATTCGTAATGCTACAATGACGCAGGGTATGAAACTCAATCGTCAGGCAAACCGCGGGTACATAACTGGTAAAGTTGCTAAAGACGATCAAGTTCACGTTAGCTCGTATGATGCTCATATCGAGGCAGGTGGTGATGACATAGCGTCCCTCCACGACACTGAGAAAGGAATAACTCTTCTTGATGCATGGCAAACGTTCGTTGATGACCCTAGCCTCGACAGTGGTAAAGATCCCACACTTCGTGCTATTCTGAAGTTCTTCCTTGCCCGGGAAGACTTCGACGTCAACGCAGCAGCTAAGAAGTTCGGTAAGACAAATATGACAATCCGTACGAAGCTATCTTCAATAGCTCCGATTCTTCAGGATCACGGTATCTCCTATGAAGACTTCGGTTCTCTTATTCAAACCCACGGTGGTAAGAGTTTAGCTGAGACGCTTTAGACTAATTTTCAAACCTCTCAACCCCCAGGTTTCCGGGGGTTTTTCTTTTGTACTAACTATATATCCATAGGAGGATTATACATGGCAAAACTACGCGAGACTACACCTGCACTCGATAATCAGGTTCAGGGTGTAGGAGATGTCGCCAAGGATGTGAAGACGGAATATGAAGTTCCATCTGGATACATCACGATTGAACTGTCTACTAACGGTCTCGTAGGAGCTCCTAAACGTTTTCACGCTCGCAACTTCGATACTGCTGATCTTCTTAACCTTGCTCTTTCTGAGAATGAAGATCTTCCAGAGAAAGTAGCTAAGATGCTCGATAACTTGATCTTGGAAGACGATGTTTCGGTACTTGACTTCCACGAAAAGGAAGTGGTGGAATTCCTCGTTCGTCTATACCAGGCTTTTTACTCAACCATACTCAAAGAGGTTGATTTCCCGTGGAACGAAGAGGATATTGACTATCTTAGGAAACTATATGGAGAGAATTCTACCGAATTCCAGATTCGCTATGCGGACTTAAAATCTGGCCGAGAGAAACCGAAGGTCGATATTGATTTAGCTACGGTAAAGACAGTAGATTTAGATCCAGCTACATTTCGAACAGATATCTATCTTACCGAAAAAGCAACTGGCTTCTCGGCTGGGTTTTCATTTCCGCGGTA
>Ga0272446_1006005_pt1 | contig 12978 bp, 12 predicted proteins | sample YNPCB0061_FD_194587 | JGI IMG/M metagenome (GOLD analysis project Ga0272446, IMG submission 194587) | Hot spring microbial mat communities from Yellowstone National Park, WY, United States - YNP-CB-006-1 | ecosystem: Environmental > Aquatic > Thermal springs > Hot (42-90C) > Sediment | place... | reverse complement strand
CGAGACCACCCCGTCCTCCTCGCGGAAAGCTGCCACCCCCCCAATGGGAAAACCATAACCCCAGTGGGCATCGGGCATGGCGTACACCGCCTGCACAACCCCCGGCAGGCTGGCTACGTTGGCGATCTGCTCCAGCACCTTGTCGTCCATCTCGCGCAACAGGGCTTCGCTGGCATACAGGATGCCGGGCACCCGCATGGGGGGGGTGGCCTCCAGCCACCACTCAAACTCGGATTTTTGAACCAGGCCGGATGTGTCCATAGGGCCTCCGTCAGACATCCACCACGCACTGCACCACCCAGTGGCCCTGCTCGTCCTGCCGAACCTCGAGCTCGCAGTAGGTGGCCCCCTTGACCTCCACCGCGGGCTGGTGACGTGCGGGGTCTACCGGCTCCCCCCAGGTCAGGGCGTGCAGGCTTAGCGCACCCCCCAGGTCGGGCGGGCTCAGGTGCACCTCAAACTGGCTAAAGAGCATCCGGCGGGTGGCCATCTCGTATACCAGCCGGTTGAGCCAGTTCACCAGCAAAAGCGAGACCCGGGGGGCTTCACACTCAATCTCGATGACCTGCTTAGGCCGCACCCGGGCGGGGTCGGTAACCACGGCGGTGAGGGCCAGGGCCGCCTGCTCAAAGGCTTCTTCCAGGGTGGGGCCGATGCCCCGCACCCCGATATCGGCCTGGTGGTAAAAGTGCTCCCAGCGCCCAAGTTGCTTGGTCATACCACCCCCTGTCTTTAGGGGTATTGCATACCTGTTACCGAATCATTACAAAAAGCCAGGCCGCTTGCCGAGGGCTTGCAGGAGACTTCAGGGGGCCTGGGTTTGCAGGAAGACCTCGAGCGCCTCGTCGAGCATCTGGTAAACCGCCTCGAAGTCCTCCAGCCCCCCGTAGTAGGGGTCGGGCACCTCGCCCCCGCCGTTTAGATCCAAAAGCAGGCGGACTTTTCCCTTGTGCGCGGGAAACATGCGCCCCAGGGTCCAGAGATTTTCTTTGTCCATCACAAAGATGTGGTCGAAATACTCCAGGTCTTCGGCGCGAACCTGGCGGGCCACATGGGGAAAATGGGCGTTGTACTTGCTTAGCACGGCCTGGGCGCGGGGGTCGGCGGTCTCGCCCTCATGCCAGCCGCCGGTACCGCAGGAGTCCACTTCAAAAGCCCCCTCGAGCCCCCGCTCGCGCAGCTTGCGGCGAAAGATGCCCTCGGCCATGGGGCTACGGCAGATGTTGCCCATGCAGACAAACAGTACCCTGGTCATAGCTTTACGATCAGTCCTTCGTGAGGCCGCAGCTCGAGCCTCCCTTCCACCTGGCCGTACCGATCCAGGTGGGTCGAAAGCAAAATTTCCCCTCCGGGTATAGAGAGCGCCTTAGGCTCCTGGGTGAAGTTCAGGGCCACCAGTACCTCGCTGCCGCGCAGGTAGGCGAACACGCCCGCCGGGGCCTTGTAGCTCTGGTAGTTTCCGTGCAAGAGGGCCGGGGTTTCTTTTCGCACCACCAGCAAGGTGCGCACCAGGGTCAGCATGGATTCGGGGTCGGCGTCCTGGGCCTCCACGTTGCGCTCGGTGTAGTCGGGGTTTATGGGCAGCCAGGGTTCGCGGGTGCTGAAGCCGGCGTAGGCATAGGGGGTCCACTGCATGGGGGTGCGCTCGGGGTCGCGGCCTGGGTCGAGGCCGTGCTCGCCGGCGGCCCCGCGCTGGCGTAGAGCGGCGGGGTCCTGCACTTTTTCGGGGGGGATTTGCCCATCCACCATGCCAATCTCGTCGCCGTAGTACCAGGTGGGCGAGCCACGCAGGGTAAAAAGCAGCATGGCTGCCACCCGGGCCTGGTCGTGCCCGATGCGGCTGGCCAGGCGGTGCTGGTCGTGGTTGCCCAGTACCCAGTTGGGGGTGGCAAAAGGCGGCAGGCTGGCCTCGTACTCCTCCACAATGGCGCGGATGTTTTCTGCCGTCCAGTTGTTCAGGCCCCGGAAAATCAGGTGGAAGTTGAAGGGCAGGTGGCAGCCGGGTTTTTCTGCTGTTCCGTAATAGGGCATAAGTTGATGGTAGGGTAGGTAAATTTCCCCCACCATCACCCGGTCGCCCGGATACTCGTCCAGCACAGCGCGCATCTCCTGCACGATCTCGCGCGTCTCGGGCTGGTCTTCCTGGTAGATGTGGATATGGCGGAAGCGGTCGATGTCGCCGGGCTTGTAGTGGGGGTTGTCGGGCTCGTCACGGAAGAGGGCATCCTCCACCAACAGCCAGATCACGTCGATGCGGAAGCCATCTACCCCTTTGTTCAGCCAGAAGCGCATGGCCTCGTACATGGCCTGGCGTACCTCGGGGTTGCGCCAGTTGAGGTCGGGCTGCTCGGGCAGGAACTGGTGCAGGTAGTACTGGCCGGTTCTTTCGTCCAGCGTCCAGGAGGGCCCGCCGAAGTAGGCTTGCCAGTTGTTGGGGGGTGAGCCATCGGGCTTAGGGTCGCGCCAGACGTACCAGTCGCGCTTGGGGTTGTCGCGGCTCGTTCTGGATTCCAGAAACCAGGGGTGCTGGTCGGAGGTATGGTTGGGCACAAAGTCGATGATGACCTTGAGGCCCAGCCGGTGGGCTTCGGCCAGGAGTTCGTCAAAGTCCCTCAGGGTACCAAAGATGGGGTCTACGTCGCAGTAGTCGGCCACGTCGTAGCCGAAGTCCTTCATGGGCGACTTGTAGAAAGGCGAGAGCCAGATACAGTCGAAGCCCAGGTCGCGGATGTAGGGGAGGCGCTTTCGGATGCCCGGCAGGTCGCCAATCCCGTCGCCATTCGAATCCTGGAAGCTGCGGGGGTAAATCTGATAGATAGTTGCGGTTTTCCACCATTCCATACAGTCTCCTTTATACCGGGTGCTGGGCTAGCCACAGCCGGGCATAAGGTTCCAGGTAGGCCGGGGCAGGGGTCTGGGTGATGAGGTCGAAGGGCTGCACAATGCCCTCCTGGCGCAGGGCTTCGAAAGGGAAGGGCTGGTCTTGCTCGCTGAAGTTGTAGACCTGCACCAGCCGGCCCTGGGGGTGTTCGCGCTTGAGCAGGAGCAGGTGGGGGTTGGGCTGCCAGAGGGCCTGGGTGGGGAAGGCTGCGTGCATCTGGGGGATGCGGGCTCGAGCCTCGAGCAGCTCTTTGATGCCGTGGAAAATCCGGTGTTCCACGGTGCCTTGCTGGTGGCGTTTTTCGGCCTTAGCCCAGTCCATCTTGGGCCGGTGCAGCCAGCGGTTGTCGTCTTTGTGGGCGGGTTCGTGGACATAGCCGTAGTCGTTGAGCAGGCCCAATTCGTCGCCCATGTAAATCAGCGGGATGCCCTCGCCATAGCCGATGAAGACTGCGTGGGCCAGCAGGATGCGCTCGAGGGCCAGGCTGATCTGGCGCGGATGGCCCGACTCGAGCGCGGTTTCCAGGCCGGCCAGGCTGGCCGTCGAACCGGAGGTGCGCCGGTCGCCGGTGGTGGGGTTTGCCTGGAAATGCATCCCCCGGGCAAACGAGCCTGGAAAGTCGCCCCTGTAAAACTCAGATAAGAAATGCCGATGGGCCGGGCCGCTCAGGCCTACCGCCGCCGCGTCGATGTCGGAGATGGCCCAGCCGATGTCGTCGTGGCAGCGCAGGTAGGTGGCCCAGGCGGTGCTGGGGGGCTTTTGTGGGAAGCGCTGCAGGGCCTGGGTGAAAAGCCGGGTGTCGCGGCTGGCCAGGCTGCTCCAGATCTGCACCATCAGGGTGTTGTGGTAGGCCAGGTCGCTTACCTTGCCGTAGTGTGTCCCTGTGCCCAGGTAGGCGATCAGGTTTTCGGGGGCCACGATGGCCTCGGCCTTGAAGGCTATTGCCGGCGCGCCGATGCGTACCGCAGCCCGCAGGGCCTGTGTCAGGGCGTGCACCTCGGGCTGGTTCTGGCAGTTGGTACCCAGGCGTTTCCAGGTGAAGGCGATGGCATCGAGCCGGAAGACCTCCACCCCTTTGTTGGCGAGCCACAAAATCAGCTCGAGGTACTCCAAGAACACCTCGGGGTTGCTCCAGTTTACGTCCCACTGCCAGCTATTAAAGGTCGTCCAGACCCAGCCTTGTACCTCGTCGTCCCAGGTGAAGTTGCCGGGGGCAAAGTCGGGGAAGACTTCCGGCAGGGTGCGCTCGAAAGCATCGGGCAGGGTGCGGTCGGGGTAGATGTAGAAGTAGCCGCGGTACTTGGGGTCGCCCTGCCGGGCGGCCAGGGCCCAGGGGTGCTCGCGGGCCACGTGGTTGAGCACCAGATCCAGACAGAGGCTGATGCCCTCCCGACGAAGCTGGGCGCAGAGGGCCTCGAGGTCGTCCATGGTTCCTAAGTCGGGGCGCACTTGGCGGTAGTCGGCCACCGCGTAGCCGCCGTCGTTCTCCCCCTCGCGCGGGAGCAAGAGGGGCATCAGGTGCAGGTAGCGGATGCCCAGCTCCTTCAGGTAGCCGATGTGCTGCCCCACCCCCTTCAGGGTGCCGGCAAACCGGTCGGTGTAGGCGATGTAGCCGTGCATCTGGGGCTCTTGAAACCAGTCCGGGGTGTGGATGCGCTTTAGGTCTAAAGCCTGCAGATCCTGAGGACGCTCGGCCAGGCTCCGCCCAATCACCTCGGCTACCCGCGCGGCTACGGCGGGGGCCTCGGGGTAAACCGCCTGCAACCCGGCCATCAGCTCGGGCAGGTAGCGGCACACCCTGGCCTCGAGGTCGGCGGATCGGTAGGCGTCCAGCGCCCCCATCTGACCCGCCATGCCCGCAAAAAAAACTCGCTCGTTCATGCGCCCTTGTATTCTACGCAATCCCCGGCTGGATAAAACCCAGAGCCGTTTGGGGGACAGGTCTTAATCATGTAACGCATTTGTGAGCAGGGTTAGGGCTTTCTGAGCCTGTAGCGGCCTGATTCTTAAGCTGCGGTTAATCCAGAAAAGCAACGCTCAAAAGTCCATGTACTTTGGTGACTGAGGGCTGTCCACAACCAAAGGACAAACGGGAGGAGATCAGATGCAACGAATGAAGATGCTTTCGCTGCTGGGAGGTTTGGGGCTTTTGTTGGGGGCCTGTGGCGGTGGAGAGTACGCGGACAACCCCAACCCCGATAGCTCCAACGGCCCGTTTCTGGCCGAGTCCCTGACCCAACACCCGACCAACCAGCCCCTTACGCTCTTGAGCCGCTATGTGGTGGTGAGCGAAGACAACGGCCGGCTGCGGGCCAGTTACGGCGGGCTGCGCTACTGGCCCCGCCAGGCCGATAAAAACCGCAACCCCAACAACCCCAGCCAGCCTTCGGGGCCGCGCTTTACCCAGTATGCCGGCTGGGACATTCTGGACGCGCCGGGCTCAAGCTCGACCCGCGCGGACTGGCTGCGCCTGACCCTGACCCGGGGGGCCACGGTGGTGGTGGCCTGGGAAAACTCGGCGTTGTGGCTGGCGGGCTGGCAAAGAGGCGAGACCACCGCCGCCGATGGCAAGAAGTTCAACACCTACACCCGCACCTTCCGGGCCGGCGAAATCACCCTGGGCTCGCCTGAGGGCAAGGGGGAGTACTGGGTGCTGCTGGCCGAGGCCAATGGGCAGCCTTCGGCAGAACCCGCCCTGCCCTCTGGCATTACCGAACGTCCCGTGCCCAACACCACCTGCCCCTCCTGGCTGGACAACCTCTGGCTGGCTAAGGGGCCGGATGGACGCAACTATCCGAGCTGGCACCCCCAGATTGACCCGGTGTACTGGTGCTACTACCGCCACGACCACAACTCCGACCCCGGCCTGATTGGCTACCAGGCCCCCTTCCTCTACACCGCCCAATACACCAACAACCAGCCCGAGCGGGCCGAGGGGTTTAAGGGCTTTGCCATTCGGGATGGCGATATCGGTTGGTACATCAACATCCACTCCGAGACCAGCACCGACCAGCGGGTCTGTGCTCGTTTCCACACCGTGGTGGTGGTAGCCACCCGCTGGCGCACCGGCGAGAAGCTGGCCGAGCTCAACTACAAGGGCGATTTTGGGGCCTCGAGGCAGAACCAGGGCGACAACCCCTTCTTTGCCAACACCTGCACCGACCCCCGCACCGGCCAGCAGGTCACCCAGGAGCAGATCGGTCAGCAGGTGCAAAGTAACACCCGCGCCTCCAAGCGCATCCGCATCGCGGCCAACAACTCGGGCTATGAGCAGTGGGATGGGGGTTTGGTAAAGGCCCTGGGCATGGAATTCAGCGGCCCCGGCATGGGCATTGACATCCAGAACCCGGCTACGGCCTGCAACAGCCTGAACTGCACCGACCTGGTTACCAACAACTCCTCCAGCACCCGGCGCACGCTGCAAATTATGAACCTGCGCCTGCGTTACAAGCCTGAACTCGACCCCGACGGCGACGGCTACTTCGAGACCAACCTGTACGGCGACGGCCCCTACATCGCTGGCGACCGCAACTCGGGCATCGGCCCCCTAAAGCAGTACATCAAACCCGGCACCGACCTGCGCCTGGATGGCTTCTTCACCACCGAGGACGCCTGGCGCGGGTTGTATGTGCGCGGGGGCAACACCCAGGACGTCGAGCTGGAAGGTGCTCTGGGCACGGTCAACTGAAGATACATGAGCGGTAATTTTTGGTAGCCAGGCTCGTCTGGTAACCCTTTTTTGCCAGACTCCTAGGGCATATTCCACTGTATAGGCACGTTGCGCTGAGACTGGTTGTTACACCCGCTGCTGGTGCAGGCGATCCCGTAGATGTAGAAAAAGGGCCGCTTTTCCATCGGATCCACGCTGCGGTCGGTTACGGTAAAGGTGGCGGTCTGGGTATTGGAGCTGCCCCGCACGGCATTTTGTTCCTTGGGGGTGACCTCGAGCCCCGCCGTGTTGCTCTGGTAATTCAAAAACACACGGGTCAGGTTGCTGGTGTTGAAGGTGACCCGCACCGTAAGGGTGGCGGTGCCGCCCCGCGGTAGCGTGAAGGGATCGGCGGTCATGCCGAAGCTTTCACCGGGTGCAGGGGGTGGGGGTGTGCCGGGGTTGCTGGGTGGCCGGAATACGCTCTGGCCGCCACAGGCCGCCAGGAGCGGGGTTAGCAGCAGCAAGGCCAGGTACGATGGGCGCATATCTGGCAGTCTAGGAAAGAAGCCTCGAGGGAAGTCTTAGCATTGGCTAATGAAATCTTTATGTAACACGATGTCGGGCCTCTGGTGTTTTGAAATCGCCATAAAATAGGCCCATCATGGGCAAACGAATCGCGGTTTTTTCCCTGCTATGCTTGGGATGGATGGCCTTTGCACAAAGCGCAAAGCCTTTTGCGGGGGCCAGCCTGGTGTTTCAGTGGGTAGAAGGCACCTCCCTCAACAGCCTGATGTTGCAGGCGGGCAGCTATAACCTCGGCGGAGGTTTTGGGGCCAGGGCCAATGTGGGCATTGGCCTGAATCCCAGCTTCCTCGAGCTGGGCGCAGACCTGCTGTTCCCGTTTGGGGCGGGCCGTCTGTTGCCCTATGGGGGCCTGGGGGGCAACTGGGTGGGCTTAGGAGCCATTAACTTCTTTGGGATTCGCGCTCCGATAGGGGTCAATTACAGCACCGCCAGCGATGCGGGCCTCTTTGCCGAGGCGGTGCCTACCCTTTACCTGGCCAGCGATGCTACCGGTATCTACGGCACGGCATTTGGTATTCAGCTTCGCTTTGGGGTGAACTACTTGTTTTGACGCAAGAGCAAGCTTTCTCGCCGATGTAGCATGGAGGGGCTTGGGGCGGGCCAAAGCCAGTAAACTGCGTGGGCCATGGGTGTTTACCCGCCTCTTGGGGGCAAAAAAAGCGGGTTGGGTTAACCAGGGTGTGCCCCTCTTGCGCATCTGCCTGTTGAGGTTTCTGTTGCTGGAGCCACAGCACGTTTAGAAGAACAAGGCGTAGGCTATAGGTAGATGGATACCCGTCAGGCCCTGTTGCGAAGCGCCCGTAAAGCGTTTGCAGAGCGGGGGTACGCTGCTACCAGCCTGGAAGACCTGGCCCGCACCCTGGGCCTGACCAAGGCCGCAGTGTACCACCACTTTGCTTCCAAGCGGGCGCTCTTGGAGGCCCTTTTGCAGGAAGGCTTTGTGGAGACCCAGCGGGCGCTTTCCCAGCCAGGCACCTTGCATCAGCGCTTGCTGGCCCTGGCCCTGGCTTACCGGGGGCAGGTGGAGCCGCTCACCGCCCTCATGACCGCTTACTCGAGCCGCCGGGGGGGCGACCTCGAGGCCGTCCACCTGGCCCGCGAAGCTATGCGGCGGGGCATCGAACAACTGGCCGAGCTATTGGAGCAGGTCTCGCCTAGGCACGGCAAAGCCCTGGCGGTCATCTTTGCCTCGATTGTGCACGGGGCCTACATGACCGCCCAGCACATGCCCGGTTATTCGGCAGAACAGCTTTTGCAGGAGGGGGTGGCACTTTTCGTGCGGGGTTTGCCGGAGGGCAAAGGAGAACCCCCCAGACAGTGAGGCCCTAACCTCCAGATCACCGGCATCCGGGGTAGTTTCTGCCAGAATAGGGGCATGGCCCGGGTGCTGCTCATCGAAGACGATACCGGGGTGCGCGAAGCCCTGCGCCTTGGCCTGGAACTCGAGGGTTACCAGGTTCTGGAGGCGGGTACGGGGGCCGATGGTCTACGTCGGCTGGCCGAAAACCCCGAGGTGGTGGTACTGGATGTGCTGCTGCCGGGGGGTGATGGGTTTGGGGTGCTGCGCGAGATTCGCAAGCGGAGCGCGGTACCGGTGCTGATGCTCACGGCGCTGGACGAGGTGGAGTGGCGGGTCAAGGGCTTGCGCGAGGGGGCCGACGACTACCTGGTGAAGCCATACGCGCTGTCGGAGTTGCTGGCTCGCATCGAGGCCCTCTTGCGCCGAAGTAAACGCCTGGAGGAGGTGCTTGCCTACGCCGATGTGGTGCTTTACCCAGGCAAGATGGAAGCCCGCCGAAATGAGCGGCTGCTGGAGCTATCCCCCAAAGCCCTACAGCTACTGCAGTGTTTTTTGGAGCACGCCGAGCGTGTCCTGCCCAAGGAGACCCTGATGCAGCGGGTCTGGGGGGAAGAGGTCGAGCCCAACACCCTCGAGGTGCACCTCTCGGCGCTGCGTCGAGCCCTAGGCGAGCCCCCACTGCTTCACACCCTGCGGGGGCACGGGTATATCCTGCGAAAGTAGCGGGCCATGACCCTGCGCCTCCGCCTTTTGTTATGGCTACTGCTGGCCCTGGCCCTGCTGCTGGTGCCGTTGGGGGTTATAACTGTGCGGCAAGCCCAGCGCACCGTGCAGGAGACCCTCGAGCGAGCGGCCCTATCCAGGCTGGGCTTTTTGCTTAGCCAGGGGCAGCTTCGCATTCAGGACCTGGCGCAAATCGTGCAGGAGTTTGGCGGGGTGGGCTTTATCCTTGGCCCCGAAGGCCGCACGGCCTTTACCGACCTGGGCGATTACCGGCTTCCGGAGGGCCTCGAGGAGACCCTGAAAAGGGGGCAGAGCTTTCGAGAGGTGCGGGATAACTGGCTGTGGGTGGCGCTTCCCACCGACGAGGGGGGTTTGGGCCTGGGCACGCCTTTGGAAGAGGTGGCGGCGCTGCCACAGCGTCTGCTGCAGCTCTATCTGAGCATTGGGGGGCTGCTGGCGCTGTTGGCCTTTGCTGTGGGAGCGTGGGGCCTTTCGGGATCGTTGCGCCCGTTGGACGCGGTTTCGCGTGAGCTGGCCCGCCGCAATGCCGAAAACCTCGAGCCCCTCTCAACCCCCTCCCTCTACGAAGCCCGCCCTGCGGTGGAGGCCATGAACGCCCTGATGGGCGAGCTCAAGGCCGCCCTGCATCGGCTCAAAGTGCAGGAACAGGCCGCACGGCGCTTTGCTTATGGGGCCTCGCACGAGCTGCGCAATCCCCTGGCCGCCCTCAAGGGCTACCTCGAGGTGTTGCAGCGCCGACCAGGAGAGCCCAGGGCCACCGTGGGGGCTTTGCGCGAGGCCATTCGGATGGAGTCGCTGTTGCAGGGCTTGCTAACCCTGGCTCGGCTGGAAGGGCAGGGGCGGGTGCAGGGACAGCCACTGGACTTGAAAACCTTTCTGGAGCAGCGCGGGCTCGAGGTCGAAGGAAGCGGGTGGGTGGAGGCCGACCCCGACCTGGTCGCGGTGGTGGTCGAAAACCTCTTACAAAACGCCCACAAACACGCGGGGGGTATCGAGAAAATTGTGCTCGAGCCCCAGCCCCCAGGCCTCTGGCTTTGGGTATACGACCGAGGCCCTGGCTTCCCGCCAGAACTGCTGCTTCGGGCCTTCGAGGCCTTTGTCAAAAACGACCAGAGCGACGGGGTGGGCCTAGGTCTGGCCCTGGTGGCAGCGGTGGCCCAGGTGATGGGGGGGCAGGCCCGCGCCGAGAACCGCCCAGAGGGGGGCGCCCGGGTGGGGGTGTGGCTTCCGGCGGTCAGAGCCGCACCGGCCTGACGGGTGTTACCGGGTGGGCGCTGGCTTTCACGGCTTCAGCCACCCCACCCCCAGCTTTTTGAAGTCCAGGTCAAAGGAGGCGACCTTCCCCGCTAGTTCCTGCGCCACCACGGCCAGATAAGCGTCCTCAAAGTCCACGCCGTGCTGTACCTGGAGCGCCAGGGCCGACTCACAGCGTTGCCACTCCAGAACCTCCAGCGCGCCCGATGCGAACAACTGCAGCAGGGTGGCCTCGATGACGGCGTAGTCCATCTGGTACTGTTTTTTCAGCACATACACCACGTCGGCCAGGGTGAGGGCCTCGAGCACCAGCCGCACCTCACCTTTTTGCCCCCGAGCCAGCAGGTCGCGCGCCCTAAGGGCCTGGTCGAGCGGGGTCTTGGTGATGAAACGCAGCAGGATGTTGGCGTCCAGCACAAAGAGTGGTGGGGGTGGGGTGGCTGGGCTCACCGCTTCTCCCTGCGTTTGAGGTGGCGTGCCCGCATCACCGCCCGCTCCTTCTCGGCGCCGGGGTAGGGCACTTCTGCCCCAGGTAGGCGCTCGAACAACTCCTCTATGCCCATCCGCGGAACCACCTTGAGCCGGATGGTATCGCCCGAAACCACAAAATGGATCTGATCACCTTCCTTAATTCCGAATTTTTCGCGTATTTCTTTCGGAAGGGTTATTTGTCCGCGAGAAGCCAGGGTTGTCCGATAAATCATATCTAAACGGAAGTATACCACGCGGAAGCGGGGTAGACCCAGCCAGATTCTGGTGCGCTCGAGCTATCCTAAAACCCAATGAGACCAGAATACGACTACGTCATCGTGGGGGCGGGTTCGGCAGGGTGTGTGCTGGCCCACCGGCTCTCGGCCAGGCCTGACCTGAAGGTGCTTTTGCTCGAGGCCGGGGAGCCCATGCAGGGGCTATTTTGCAAGGCTCCGGCGGCCTTCCCCAAGCTCTTCAAGGGGCCTTACGACTGGGCTTTTTACACCGAGCCGGAGGCCGAGCTGGAAGGGCGCACCCTGTACTGGCCCCGGGGCAAGGGGCTGGGGGGTAGCAGCGGCATCAACGCCATGATCGTCATCCGTGGCAACCCCCGCGACTACGACGACTGGAAGCAGCCCGGCTGGTCGTTTGCCGAGGTGCTGCCCTACTTTAAGAAGCTCGAGACCCATCCCCTGGGCCCCTCCCCCTACCACGGCGACCAGGGCCCTTTGCACGTGGAGGTACGCAAGTACACCAACCCCCTCTCCTTTGCCTTTATCGAGGCCGCGGAGCAGTGGGGCTTGAAGCAGAACGACGACTTCAATGGCCCCGTGCAGGAAGGGGTAGGCCTGTTCCACGTCAACCAGAAAAACGGGGCCCGGCACAGCGCCGCCGCGGCCTACCTCAGGCCGGCCCTGCCGCGCCCCAACCTCGATCTCCAGACCGGAGCCAGGGCGCACCGCATCCTATTTGAAGGCACTAAAGCCGTAGGGGTGGAGTACCACCACCAGGGCCAGCTCTGGCAGGTGCGGGCCAGCCGGGCGGTGATCGTCTCGAGCGGGGCGGTGCAGTCGCCCCAGCTTTTGATGCTTTCGGGATTCGGCCCCGCCGACCACCTGAAGTCGCTGGGCCTCGAGGTGCGGCAGGACCTGCCGGTGGGGCAGAACCTCTGGGATCACCTGGCCCTGCCGCTGATCTGGCACAGCACCCAGCCGGTGAGCCTGGACAAAGCCGAGAGCCTTGCCAACATCGTGCGCTACTTGCTAACCCAAAGCGGCCCCTTCGTAAGCAACGTGGCCGAGGCGGGGGCCTTTTTACGCACCCGGCCCGAGCTTCCTGCCCCCGACCTGCAATACCACTTTGGTCCGGCCTTCTTCAGCAACCACGGCTTCGACCGCGAGGAGGGCTACTTCTTTACCATTGGCCCCACCCTGGTGGCTCCCCAGAGCCGGGGTTTGATCAGCCTGAGGAGCGCCGAACCGGAGGCTGCGCCGGTAATCCAGCCCCGCTATCTGAGCGAGCCAGGCGACCTCGAGGTGCTGCGGAGGGGCCTGGAGATCGCCCGCGAAATTGCCGCGCAAAAAGCCTTCGACCCCTACCGGGGCCCGCCCCACGCCAATCAGGCCGGGGTGAAAACCCCCTCCGAGCTGGCGGCCTACATTCGCCGCTACGCCCAGACCCTCTACCACCCCGCCGGAACCTGCAGCATGGGGCAGGTGGTGGACGCGCACCTGAAGGTCTACGGCACCGAGAACCTCTACGTGGTGGACGCCTCGGTGATGCCGGGGGTGGTGCGCGGCAACACCCATATCCCCACCCTGATGCTGGCCGAGAAAGCCGCAGACGGGCTGCTGGGCCTCAAGTGAGTTTGGCTACCGCGCGCCCCACAGCGAGCGTGGCGAGGGGGTGATGCGGGATAGCTCATCGCGCAGGGCCCGCCGGTACTGCCAGTACAGAGCGGGCCAGCCCCACAGCGGGGTCTCGCGCAGCCTTCGAAGATACCTGGCCCGGGTTATTCTAGAGACTGGTAAGAACCTATTCGAAACGAAGGCCGTCAGTTATGTTTATAGCATGAACCGCCGTCCATACCCC
>Ga0272446_1006004_pt1 | contig 12978 bp, 12 predicted proteins | sample YNPCB0061_FD_194587 | JGI IMG/M metagenome (GOLD analysis project Ga0272446, IMG submission 194587) | Hot spring microbial mat communities from Yellowstone National Park, WY, United States - YNP-CB-006-1 | ecosystem: Environmental > Aquatic > Thermal springs > Hot (42-90C) > Sediment | place... | reverse complement strand
CCGCCGAGGCCGACGCTCTCCAGGCTGCGGCCGAAGGGCAGGCCGGAGACGGCGCGGCCGATGGCGGCGAAGGCCGCAGTCAGCGGCATCTCCATGCCGACGAGCCGCGCGACCGAGAGCAGCAGCGGCAGGCCCATCAGCGTGTCCTCCGCCATGTAGCGGTGCCGCGTGAGGTCGAGCGTCTCGCGCCAGTCGTTGCTGTCCTGCAGATCGGCGTGGGAGAAGCGCGGGTACATCCAGAGTTCGCCCTCGCGCGCGTAGTGGTGGGCGAGGGGGAAATGCGGCGCGCCGTAGCCGAGCGCCTCGCGCAGCGCGATGCGTTCGCAATCCAGCGCATCGGTCACGCGGCGGATCGCGGGCTGGGTGCCTTCGTTGTGGATGTCGAAGTCCGGGCCGCCGCGCGCGAAGCGGTCGATCGCGCCGGCGTTCATGATGATGAGCGGCGCGTGGATCGTCGGGCCGCCGTTCATCAGCGCGGCCGACAACGCATCGCCGCAGGGCTCGATGGCGCCCGGGAAGGCCTCGCCGATCACGGCGAGGGCGTGCGGCGCGAGGCGTTCGGGGAACACGCCCGTCGGCAGGCGGACGGCCCGCGTGGTGATGGCGATTTCGGTCGGCCCGCGCTTGCGGACAAGCCAGGGCAGCGTGCCGGTTTCCGCGAAGGCCACGTCGCGCGCACCCGCGCTGTGCGCGTGGCGCGCGAACAGCGCGGACCCGAGCGTGCCTGGCGGCAGATACACCACCTGCCCGGGCGAAAGATGCGGCGCGAGGCGCGGCGCGAGATCGGCCTGCGCAGTGGCGGGCAGCGGGATGAGGATGAGGTCCGCGCCGCGCACCGCCGCGCCGAGATCGGCCGTGATCAGCGCAGGCTTCGCGACGTGGCGGCCCGCCGCATCGCGCACCGCGATGGTGCCGCCCGCGGCGATGTGGGCCGCGACGGCAGCGGCGTCGCGCCGCCACAGCCGCGTCTCGTGCCCGGCCAGGGCCGAGTCCGCGGCCGCGGCGAAAGAGCCATTGCCGCCGCCGAGCACTGCCACCTTCATGCCGGTTCCTTCTGCTGCTTCAACGCGAAATGCTGCACCTTGCCGAGCGCGGTGCGCGGCAGAGCGTCCACGAAACGCACCTCCTTCGGCACCTTGAACCGCGCCAGCTGCGCGGCGACGTGCGCCAGGAGCGTCGCCGCGTCCGGCGCGCAGCCCGCGCGCGGCACGACGATGGCGACCGGCACCTCCTGCCACACCGGGTCGGGGCGGCCGATGACGGCACATTCCGCGACATCCGGGTGTTCGGCGAGCACGCGCTCGATCTCGGCCGGGTAGATGTTCTCGCCGCCCGAGATGATCATGTTCTTCTTGCGGTCATGCACGGTGAAGGCGCCACTCATCGGGTCGCGCGTCGCGATGTCGCCGGTGCGGAACCAGCCGTCGTGCAGCGCCTCCGCGCTGGCGTCGGGGCGGTTCCAGTAGCCGCGGAAGATGTTGGGGCCGCGCAGTTCGATCTCGCCCGCGGTGCCGTGCGGAACCTCGCGGCCGGCATCGTCCACCACTCGCGCCTCGCACAGCAGGCCGGGGTGGCCGCTGCAGGCGAGATCGGCGGGGATGTGGCCGTAGCGCCCATAGACCGCGATCGGGCAGGATTCCGTCGCGCCATAGACCTGCAGCATCTGGATGCCGCGCGCCGTCAGCGGCGCGAGCACGGCGGGGTTCACGGTTTCCGAGCCGACGACCATCGCGCGCATCGGCCGCAGGTCGGCCGTGGCGAAGCCCGGTGCGGCCGTCAGCGCGCGCACGGTGGAGGGCACCATCACCATCAGCGTCGCACCCTCGGCGGGGATGGCGGCGAGCGTCGCGACAGGATCGAACTTCGGGTGGATGACGACGGTGGCGCCAAGCAGCAGCGCCGGCGTCGTCTGGATGTTGAGGCCGCCGACATGGAAGAAGGGCAGCGCCGATAGCACCACGTCGGCGGGCTGCATCGCGTGCAGGTGCCAGGACATCACGGCGTTTGCGAACAGCGCGTTCTGCGTCAGCAGCGCGCCCTTCGGGCGGCCGGTGGTGCCGGAGGTGTAGACGAGCAGCGCGTCGCGCTCCGGCGCGCCGGCATCAGGCGCGTCGCCCTCGGCGGCCAGCGCGGCGGGATCGTCCAGCAGCAGCGGCCGTGCGTCCGGCGCCGCCGCCTGCATCGCGGCGAGGCCTGCGGCGAAGCCCGGTTCCGCCAGCAGCAGGCGCGGCTCTGCATCGCCGGCGATCCACCCCAGTTCCGCCGGCGCAAGCCGCCAGTTCAGCGGCAGCAGCATGGCGCCGAGCCGCGCGCAGGCGAACAGCGCAACAAGATACTCCGGGCGGTTCAGCGACAGGATCGCGACGCGATCGCCCGGCCCGACGCCGAGCGACGCGAAGCGCGCCGCCGCCGCGCGGACGCGCCGGGCCAGCGCGCCGTAGGTGATGACCTCCGCGCCGAAGCGCAGCGCCGGCTTCTGCGGATGATGCGCCGCCGTCGCGGCGAGCGCGGCGGCGAGCGACCTCACTCGTCCGTCTCGCCCGGGTTGTAGAGGCAGTCGCGGCCGAGGCGGTCTATGCAGATCTCCGCCGTCCAGGGCAGCATGAGGGAGCCGCAGCGGCTGTCGCGGTAGATTCGTTCCAGCGGCAGCGACTTCAGCATCGCTTGGCCGCCGCAGGTGCGCACCGCCTTGGCGGCTAGCGCGTTGGCGTTCTCCATCACCGTGTACTGCGCCGCCCAGGCGCGCTGCACCTGGTCGCGCGAGGGGTTGGCGCGCGCCTCGGTGATCGCCTGGAACCACAGCGCCTTGGTCTGTTCCAGCATCACGCGCATTTCCGCGAGCGCGATCTGCTTCGTCGGGTACATGCGGCGCTTGACGGGCGGCGTGCCCGGCTGCTCGCCGCGCAGGTAGCGCACGGTGAAGTCGTAGGCCGCCTGGGCCAGGCCCATGTAGGTCGGCGTCAGCGTCATGAACATGTGCGGCCAGCGGGAGGCGGCCTGGAAGTAGATGCCCTTCGGCATCAGCATCGCCTCCTCGGGGACGAACACGTCCTTGAAAATCAGCGTGCGCGAGACGGTGCCGCGCATGCCGAGCGGATCCCACTCGCCCGTCACCGTCACGCCCTCGGCGTTGGCGGGCACGGCGAGATAGAGCGTGTTTCGGCGAGAGGGCTTGTCGTCGCCTTCGCGCAGCGTGCAGAGGATGCCGTAATAGTCGGCCGCCCCCGACAGCGACGCGAAGATCTTCTTGCCGTTGACGCGGAAGCCGCCGGGCACCGCCCAGGCCTCCGTGCCGAAGGCGACGGTGCCGGCCGCCGCCGCGCCGCCCTCGCTGAAGGGCTGGGCATACACCGCACCCTCCTCGACGATGCGCTTGAAGTGCAGCGAGCGGCGCGCGACGTGCTCGGCGCGGGTCGCCGGGTCCATCTCCAGGTCGTCGGCGAGCGGGCCCGACCACAGCGTCGAGCAGACATGCATGTTCCACGACAGCGCGGTGGCGCCGCAGTAGCGGCCGAGCTCGGCCGCCGTCAGGCAGTAGGTCTGGAAGTCCGCGCCAAGCCCGCCATCGGCTTCCGGCACGCAGACGCCAAGCAGCCCGGCCGCGTGCATGTCGCGGAAATTGGCGAGCGGGAAGGTGGCGGTGCGGTCCCATTCGGCCGCGCGCGGCGCCAGCACCTGCTGGCCGAAGCGGCGCGCGCGCGCGATCAGTTCGGCCTGTTTCGGCGAGAGGCGGAAGGCCTCCGGCTCGAAGATCGGCGCGTCGAGAACCAGCGTTTCCGTCAGGCTGTCCGGCATGGGGCACCTCCAGGGCGCGACGATAGATGAAATTTCATGGATCCCTCAAGCATCATTTTTCCCGGAACGCATCCGTCAGCACGCCGCGGCGCACCACCGCCTGCCCGTCCAGGTGGATGTCGCAGCCCATCACCGGGATGTCGAAGTGGCCGGCGGTGAAGCGGCCGGCGAACTCGTTGGCCCCGGTCGAGAACAGGAAATTGCCCGCCACCGCGCGAAGCTCCGTGCCGTTCATGTCGCGCTGCCCGTACATCGCCAGCGCCTCGTAGCGCGCGCCGCGGTTCAGGCCGAAGCCGACATGGGAGACGGCATAGGCCTCGCGGTCGCCGAAGGCGGCGAGGTAGCGGTGCATCAGCTCGGCATCCGTGCCTTCGCCCTCGATGCGGGTGATGTAGTCGTCCTCGATCGTCAGCCGCACGCGCGAGGCGAGGTAGCGCTTGAAGGTCAGGTTGATGTCGCCGACGTCGAGCACCAGCGTGCCGTTCACCGTGCCGGCCGCCGGAAAGGAGACGACGATGCCCCCCGGCCAATGCGCGAGCGTGCCGGGGCGGTCCGTCCAGCCCCAGACGCCTACGGTGGTCGCGCCTTGCATCCGCACCGTCAGGTCGGTGCCGGCCATGGAGGCGACATGCATCACCTGCGTCGCGCGCAGGCGCTTCACCGCGGCCTTCACCTCCGCCATCAGCGCATCGTCCGGGCGCATGCGCTCCAGCGCCTCGGGGTGTTCGTTGGAGATCGAGAGGATGCGCGCGCCGCCCTTCAGGATGGCCTGCGTCTCCTTCGCGTGCATCAGCCCCTGCACCGTCAGGTCCAGGACGAGGCCGGAGGACGCCAGCGCCTGCACCACCGGCGCGAGCCCGCCGATCGCCTCGGAGGCGCCGGTGGAGCGGATCGGCACCGGGTGCGGGTTCCGCCCGGTCGGCAGCACGAGGTGGAACAGCCGCGCGCCGAGGCCGAGCGCCGCGAGTTCCGCGATGTGGACGTTCAGCGCGCGCGACTGCGTCTCCGACAGGATCGCCACCGTCTCGCCCGGCTTCAGCGCGCATTTCGCGAACTGCTCGGCGAAGCAGGCGATCCACTTGTGCTCGATTCGGTCGGCCAGCATCGGCGCCACCCTCCGGAAGCCTCTTGCATTGGGCCGGGGTTCCGGGGCAGCGTCAAGGCCCATGAAAAGGCATGGACCTGTGCCGCAGCCCTTCGTCGAGACCTATCTTTCCTACCTGCTGACGCGCGCAGCCCACCGCGTCTCGGCCGAGTTCCACGCCGAGCTGCCGCGCTTCGGCCTGTCGGTCGCGGAGTGGCGCACCCTCGCCTGCCTCTACGACAGCCCCGGCCTCGGTGTCAGCGACCTGGCGGCGATGGCGATCATGAAGCAGCCGAGCATGACCAAGGTGCTGGACCGGCTGCAGGCCGAAGGCCTTATCACGCGCGAAGCCGTGGCCGGCGACAAGCGCCGCGTGCGCGCCCGCCTCACCCCCGCCGGCCATGCGCGGGTGAAGCCGGCAATCGCCGCCGCTCGTGCGCATCAGGCCCGGGTGCTGTCGCCGCTGTCGGAGGCCGAGCGCGCCCTCATCACCCGCGCCCTCGACCTCATCGTGACGGCGGAGGATCAGGCGCCGGTGAAGCGCGGCGGCCGCTTGTCGCGGAACGCGGCCTGACCCTCGCGGTAGTCGTCGGACGCGAAGGCGGCCAGCACCATCGCCTGCACCGCCGGAAGGTCGCGCTCGGCCGGGTCCTTCGCGTGCTCGATCAGCGCGCGCTTGGCCGCCGCCACGGTCAGCGGCGCGTTGGCGGCGATCTGCCGCGCCAGCGCCTCCGCCGCCGCCAGCACCTCGCCCGGCGGCAGCACACGGTTGACGAGGCCCCAGGCCTTCGCCTGCGCGGCGTCGTACAGCGCCGCGGTGAACAGGATCTCGGCGGCCGCCGCGCGGCCCACCACGCCGATCAGCCGCGAAATCCCGCCGAACGGGTAGCCGAGGCCGAGCCGCGCGGCGGGCAGGCCGAAGCGGGAATCCGCGGCGGCCAGCCGGATGTCGCAGCACACCGCGAGCGCCAGCCCGCCGCCGACGCAGGCCCCCTCGATCGCCGCGATCACCGGGCGGGGAAAGGCGGCAAGCGCGGCATAGGCGGCCTCGGCGGCGGCGTTGTAGCGCGCGACCGCCGCCTCGCCGGTGCGCTCCTGCTCGAAGCGGGAGATGTCGGCGCCCGAGACGAAGGCCTTGCCGCCCGCGCCGGAGACGAGCAGCACGCGCACCGACGGATCGGCCGCGAAGCCCGCCACCGCCTCGCCCACCGCCTGCCACATCGCGAGCGAGACGGCGTTGCGCTTCTCCGGGTTGTTGACCACGAGGCGGGCGATGCCGCCCTCGGCGCCCGCCAGGATCTTCCCCTCGGCCCACTCGTGCAGCATCACACCACCCCCATCGCGCGGAGCGACGCGATCTGTTCGTCCGTGTAGCCGGCCTCGCGCAGCACCTCCGCACTGTGCTGGCCGGGTTCGGGCGGGGGTGCCGCGATGCGGGATGCGCTGCGCGACATGCGGATCGGCTGCGACAGCAGGCGGATCTCGCCGCGCGCCGGGGTGTCCACCGTCTCGGCGAGGCCGAGGTGCCGCACCTGCGGGTCGTCGAACAGCTGCCGCATGTCGTTGATCGGGCCGGCCGGCACGCCGGCCCCGGTCAGCGCGGCGACCCAGTCCTCGGCGCCGCGGCCCTTCAGCGCCTCGGCGATCTCGGCGTTCAGCGCCGCGCGGTTCGCACTCCTCAGCGCGGCGGTGGCGAAGCGCGCATCCGTCGCCATCCCCGGCCGCCCGAGGCAGGTGCAGAACCGCTCCCACATCCCTTGGCCGGAGACGGCGATGGTGATCGGCGTGTCGTCGGTCGGGTAGACGCCCATCGGCATCATCGTCGGGTGGTCGTTGCCCGCCTGCCCCGGCACCTCGCCGTCCACCAGGTAACGCGCCGCCTGGAAGTCCAGCATGAACACCATCGCCTGCAGAAGGCTGGTCTGCACCCATTGGCCGCGGCCGGATTTCGCGCGCTCGATCAGCGCCAGCAGCACGCCCTGGGCGGCGAAGATCCCGGCCGTCAGGTCGGCGACCGGGATGCCGACGCGCATCGGCCCCCGCCCCGGCTCTCCGGTGATGGACATGAGGCCGCCCATCCCCTGCGCCACCTGGTCGAAGCCGGGGCGCAACGCATAGGGGCCGTCCTGCCCGAAGCCCGAGATGCTCGCCAGGATCAGCCGCGGATTCGCCGCCGACAGCGCCGGGTAGTCGAGGCCGAGCCGCGCCATCACGCCGGGGCGGTAGTTCTCCACCACCACATCGGCGGTCTTCGCCAGCTTCAGCAGCGCCGCCCGGCCTTCCGGCGCCTTCAGGTCCAGCGTCAGGCTGCGTTTGTTGCGGTGCAGGTTCTGGAAATCCGCCGCGTGACGCGGGCCGCCGAGGCCCTCCGGGTCGGCCACCGCAGGCGGCGGTTCGATCTTCACCACATCCGCCCCCCAGTCGGCCAGCTGCCGCACGCAGGCGGGGCCCGCGCGCACGCGCGTCAGGTCGAGCACGCGCACACCGGCAAGCACGTCGGACGCGGCGGGGATAGGCATGGGCGGGCACCTCCGCGCCCGCCGTTACCACCGCGCCGCGCGGGCGGCTACGCCACCGCCTCGGGCTTCTTCGGGCGCACCGGCACGCGCAGGTAGCGCACGCCGTTCTCCTCGGCTTCCGGGAAGCGCCCGGCGCGGATGTTCACCTGGATCGAGGGCAGCAGCAGCAGGGGCGCGGCCAGCGTCGCGTCGCGCGCGGTGCGGAAGGCGACGAACGCCTCCTCCGTCGTGCCGTCCTTCACATGCGGGTTGTGCGCGCGCTGCTCGGCCACCGTGGACTGCCAAGCGTATTCGTCGCGGCCGGGCGCCTTGTAGTCGTGACACATCCAGAGGCGGGTGTGCGGCGGCAGGTCGAGGAGGCGCCGGATCGAGCGGAACAGCTGCCGCGCGTCGCCGCCCGGGAAGTCGCAGCGCGCGGTGCCGTAGTCGTGCATGAACAGCGTGTCGCCGACGAACACGTCGTCGCCGATGCGGTAGGCGACATCGGCCGGCGTGTGGCCGGGGACGTGCATCACCTCGATGGTCAGATCGCCGAGCGGCACCCGCTCGCCGTCCTTGAACAGCCGGTCGAAGTCGCCGCCCGAGGGCTTCACGTCGCGCGCGTCGAAGACAGGGCGGAAGATGCGCTGCACCTCCACGATGTGCTCGCCGATGCCGATCGGCGCGCCGGTGCGGGCCTTGATGTAGGGCGCGGCCGTCAGGTGGTCGGCGTGGGCGTGGGTCTCGAGCACCAGCGCGATGGTCACGCCCTCGGCCTCGGCGGCGGCCAGGATGCGGTCGGCGAAGGCGGTGTCGGCCTCGCCCGAGCGGTTGTCCCAGTCGAGCACGGGGTCCACCACCGCCCCCTGCTTCGTCGCCGGATCCCAGACCAGGTAGGAGACGGTGTTGGTCGGCTCGTCGAAGAAGGCGCGGATCTCGGGCGTGTCGGGCATCGCGGGGTCATCCTCGTAATCTGCGTTGACACGAATATAAGAACATACTAAATGGGCGTCAACCGGACCCGACGCCATGCCCGACGCCCCGCCGATCAGCGCCCGCGACCTCGATGCCCTCTCCGCCAAGGCGGGGCAGGCGGCGAGCCTGTTGCGCGCGCTGGGCTCCGAGCACCGGCTGATGATCCTCTGCCGCCTGCAGGCGAAGGGGGAAGCCTCGGTCGGCGAGCTCGCGGACGCGGTCGGGCTGTCGCAACCCGGGATCTCGCAGCACCTCGCGCGGCTGCGCGCCGACGGGCTGGTGGCCGCCCGGCGCTGCGGCACGACGATCCGCTACCGCATCGCCGACCCGCGGGCATCGGCCGTGATCGGGCTGCTGCGCGACCTGCATTGCCCCGCCTGACCACAAGAGAGACCGCTCCATGACCCTCCAGACCATCACCCCCGCCGACGCCGCCCGCCTGATCCGCGAGCAGGGCGCCCTGCTGGTTGACGTGCGCGAGCCCGACGAGCATGCCCGGGCGAAGATCCCCGGCGCCACCAATCTTCCGCTCTCCCGCCTGCATGAGGCGGAACTGGCGGTGCAGGCGGGCAAGCCGGTGCTGTTCCACTGCCGCTCGGGCGCGCGCACCGCAGGCAATGCCGAGGCGCTGGCCGGCAAGGCGGAGGGCTGCCAGGCCTACATCGTGCAGGGCGGGCTCGACGCCTGGCGCGCCGCCGGCCTGCCGGTGGCCGAGGACCGCCGCCAGCCGCTCGAACTCATGCGCCAGGTGCAGATCGCGGCGGGCGCGATCGCGCTCCTCGGCTTCCTGCTCGGCGTGGTCCTGCACCCCGGCTTCCATGTGCTGTCCGGCTTCGTCGGCGCCGGCTTCGTGATGGCGGGGCTGACCGGCTTCTGCCCGATGGCGCGGGCGCTGAAGCTGATGCCCTGGAACCGGGCGCTGGCGAGCGCCTGATGCTCGACCCCGCCGTCCTCGCGACGAGCCTCGCCTCCGGCAGCCTGGTCGGGTTCTCGCTCGGGCTGGTCGGCGGCGGCGGCTCGATCCTCGCCGTGCCGCTGCTCGTGTTCCTGGTCGGCGTCGGCAGCCCGCATGTGGCGATCGGCACGGCGGCGGTGGCGGTGGCGGCGAATGCGCTGATCGGCCTGGTGCAGCATGCGCGGGCCGGGCATGTGCGCTGGCCCTGCGCGGCGCTGTTCTCGACGCTCGGCGTCGCCGGCGCGTGGCTCGGCGCCAAGCTCGGGCAGAGCGTGGACGGGCGGCTGCTGCTCGGGCTGTTCGCCGTGCTGATGGCCGTGGTGGCGGCGCTGATGCTGCTTCGCCGGAACGCGGCCGGGGGGGCCGGCGCGCCGCATCTATCCCTGTCCAACGCCCCGCGGCTGGCGGGTGCGGGGCTGTCGGTCGGGGCGCTGTCGGGCTTCTTCGGCATCGGCGGGGGGTTCCTGATCGTCCCGGGCCTTGTCTTCTCCGCCGGGTTCCCGATGGCCTACGCGGTCGGCACCTCGCTCGTCGCCGTCAGCGCCTTCGGCATCACCACCGCCGCCAGCTATGCGCTGTCGGGTCTGGTGGACTGGGGGATCGCTGCGCTGTTCATCGCCGGCGGCGCGGCGGGCTCCTTCCTCGGGCTGTGGGCGGTGAAGCGGTTGGCGGTGAAGCGCGGGGCGCTGGAGACGGTGTTCGCCGTGCTGATCCTGACGGTCGCCTCCTACACCCTGTGGCGCAGCGCGACGGGGTTGTAGCCGCCGCGCCGTCTTCTACCCTGCGGTGATGCGCCGCGCCCTGCTGCTTGCCGATGCCGCGCTGCGGCTCGGGCCGCGGGCCGTGGCGCGGCGCGTCCTGCACGGGGCGCTGCGGCCGCTGGCCCGCGCCCGGCTGGCCGACGCCGCCGCGCCGGAAGGCCCGTTCTTCCTCACCGCGCCGCCGCCCCCGGCGCCGCCTCTGCCGCCCGGCGCCGCCGAGCGCCTCGCCGCCGCGCTGCCCGACGCGGCGCCCGACTGGCACGGGCCGTTCGACCCCATCGCCCACGCCCTGGACCTCGACCTGTTCGCCGCCGGGGACATACGCCCGGTGTGGGAGAAGAACCGGCTGCTGGCGGTGCCTCTCTTGGCGGCGCTGCATCGCATCTCGCCCGGCGAGGGCCATCTTGCCCGCGCCGAGGCGCTGCTTGGCGACTGGTGCCGCGCCAACCCGCCCTTCCGCGGCCCGGCCTGGGGCTGCGGGCAGGAGGCGTCGTTCCGCGCGCTGCACCTGCTGCTGGCGCGCGCCCTGCTGGACCAGGACGGCGCGCCGCCCGCGCCCGGCATGGCCGCGCTGCTCGCGCTGCACGCGCGGCGCATCGCGGCGACCCGCGCCTATGCGCTCGCGCAGGACAACAACCACCCGATCAGCGAGGCGGCGGCGGCCTTCGCGCTCGGCGCCGCCGGGGAAGCGGGGCGGCTGGCGGCGCTCTCGGCCCGGCTGATCGCGCCGGATGGCGGGTTCTCCCAGGTGTCGCCGGGCTATCTGCGGGCGCTGTGCGACACGCTGTCGGTCGTCGAGTGGCTGCGCCGCCGCGCCGGTGCGCCGCCGCTGCCCGCGCCCTTCGCCGAACGCGCCGCCGCCGCCGCGCGGCTGCTCGGGCGGCTCGCCTCGCCCGGCACCGGCGCGCTGCCGCGCATCGGGCCGCTGGACGGCGCCCGCGTCGCCGACCTGTCCGGCTGCGGCGAGAACGACGCCGGCGGCTCGGCGGAGCGGGCGTTCCGGCTGTTCTGCGGCGAGGGCTTCGGCCGCGACGACGACATCGGCTGCGCGCTTCTCGGCCTGCCGCCCCCTGCGCGCCCCCTGCCGCGCCCGGCGGTGTGGCGCGCCGAGGGCTTCGCCGGCTGGGAAGGCGACGGCGTGCAGGCGGTGCTGCGCGCAGGCCCGCTGCGCTTCCGCCCAGGGCAGGCGGACCTGCTGCACCTTGATCTGCGCGTGGACGGCCAGCCGCTGCTGCCGGACGCCGGCAGCCCGAGCTACAATCCGCCGGAGGGCGCGCCCTGGGCCGGGTATTTCGAGCGCACGGCGGCGCATAACGCGGTGGCGTTCGACGAGGACGGCCCCTGGGGCGGCGACCAGATGCCGCGCGTCGGCCGCTTCCTGTTCGCCCGCTGGCCGCGCGTCCTGGCGCTGCCCGACGGCGCGGCGCTGGCCAACCGCCGCGGCAACCGCCACGCGCGGCGGGTGGCGCGCGAGGGGCGGCGGCTGATCGTGGAGGATGCGCTGTCCGGCCCGTTCCGCAGCGCCGTGCTGCGCTGGCGGCTCGGCGGGCCGGGGCCGTGGCGGCGGACGGAGGCGGGCGCCGAGGCCCCCGGCACCACGCTGACGCTGACGGCCGACCGGCCGCTGTCGCTCACCGTCGAAGCCGGCTGGGACAGCCCGGCGCAAGGCGTGGCGCGGCCAATCCCGGTGCTGGCGGCGCGGGTCGGGCCGGGGGCCTGCCGCCTCCGCAGCGTGTTCACCTTCGCGTGATCATTCCGCCTTGTGGGGTTCCTCAGGTTGTATTAGTCGGTGGATGATCAACACCTGCGCGTGTGACACGGACCCGACACATGTCTCTGGCTGTCCTGATCTCGCGGTTGTGGTCGCTCCGGTTGCATCTTGGCCTCGCCTCGATGCTGCTGGTGGTGGCCGGCGGCGGGCTGATCCTCCTGCGCGAGCAGGCCTATGTCGCCCGCGCCGTCGTCGCCCCCGCCGAGACGACCGGGCTTGCCGCCTCGGCGCTGATCTCCGCCTGGCAGCCGCCGCAGAACGCGTCCCTGCTGGAAACCCGCCCCACCGGCAATTTCGCCGTGTATCTCGCCGCGCTGCGCGGCATCGAGGCGGCGCGCATGCTGGCCGAGGAGACCTCGCTGCTGGCCGACCTCGCCACCGCGCGGCAATCCGGACTGTCCGGCTGGCTGCGCCCGCTGCGCGAAGCCCTGCTCGGCCCCGCCCGCGCGCCGGACCTCGATGACGCGATGCTGTGGCTGTCGCGCAACCTGTCGGTCACGCAGTCGGTGTCCTCGGTGACCTGGACGCTGGAACTCGCGCATCCGGACCGCGAGGTGGCGCTCGACATGCTGCGCCGCCTGCACGCCCATGCCGAGGCGCGGGTGCGCGCCGACCTGCTGGCCCTGGCGGAACGCCGGATCGCCGCGCTGGAGGCGCGGATCGCGGCCGAGCGCGACCTCTATCTCCGCCAACCGATGTTCGACCTGCTGGCGCAGCACCAGCGCGCGGCGGTGGTGGTGGCGGCGGATGAGGCGGCGGCGGCGCGGCTCGTCTCCGCCCCTTCGGTCGAGCAGAACCCCTCCGTGCCGAACCGGCCGCTGCTGCTCGGGCTGCTGCTGCTCGCGGCGCCGCTGGCGGTGGCGGGCGTCGCCTCGGCGGGCATCCTGGCGCGGGTGCCGCCGCCGGGCGACCCGGCCGCGGCGCCGCCGGAGGTGTCGGCCGTCAGCCGCCTCTGGGCCGGGACGCCCGGCGACCTCGCCGGCGCGGTGCGCGCCACGCGCCGGCAGGAGCGGGCGTGAGATACCGTCAGGCTGAGCAAGCGGTTTCTCGTGTGGCCGCAGGCGCGGACGGCTTCGCTGTGTATGGGCTACGCCGCCCGCGCCTGCTCTGTGCAGTTGGCGAAGGGCCGGAGGTTGCGG
>Ga0272446_1006003_pt1 | contig 12982 bp, 14 predicted proteins | sample YNPCB0061_FD_194587 | JGI IMG/M metagenome (GOLD analysis project Ga0272446, IMG submission 194587) | Hot spring microbial mat communities from Yellowstone National Park, WY, United States - YNP-CB-006-1 | ecosystem: Environmental > Aquatic > Thermal springs > Hot (42-90C) > Sediment | place... | reverse complement strand
CGCTGACCGACCTCGGCCTCAAGCAGTTCGTCGAGGACGCCAAGAAGATCCCGCAGTAAGCCAAGCCTCGCCCGCTGTATGATCGGCCCGCATGGGTCACGTCTACGGCGATTCGACCCCTTTTCCGTTTGACATCAATTTCATCGAGCTGCTCCGCCACGCCATCGACTGCGGCGTGGCGCTGCTCGTCGCGCAGCACGAGATCCTGACGGCGGTCGACCGCTCGGGCTCCGTCGACGCGCTCCGCAAGAAGGAGCGCGGGCGGCTCGAGGCGATGTCCGATGCGCTGCGGCTCACGATGACGGCGTTCAACTCGTCGAAGTCGGAGCGGCTGCGGCGCGCGGCGTCGCGCATCCTCGAGGAGGGGCGCCGGGTCATCGAGTCGGAGCTGGGCGAGCTCGAGGGCGTGGCCTCGGGGCAGATGTCGTCGACGCGCGCGGCCGTCGAGAACGCGCGCGACTCCGCCTACCGCGCGGTCGAGAGCTTCATCCTCGGCAACGACGTGCCGCCGTCGACGGTGAGCCTGCGGCTCTACGCCAACGAGACCGGGTACGCGGCGCAGGCGCACGTGAAGACGCCGTTCGGCGTCGAGGCGGTGTTCGCCCTGGCCATCCCGTCGGCGCACGACTGGGGACGCCACCGTCGGGTGGCGGAGCTGTCGGCGGGGACCGAGGTGCACCTGCCGATGCCGGCGGGGTGGATCTCGAAGCGCGTCGAGGTGCAGCCGGTGAAGCTCGATCGGCTGGTGATCTCCGAGGTCGCCATCGCGCCGGAGCGGTCGCTGATCACGGTGCGGCGCCATGCGCGCGCCGGCGACGGCTTCCAGCTGGAGGTCGTCACCGACGAGGGCGAGGCGCCGCGGCCGATGCTGCGGCGGCTGGGGCCCGAGGGGCAGCCGACGGCCGATCCGGTGCTGGAGATGGACGGCGAGGACGCGGTGCACCTCACGCGGCTGTGGACGCGCGTCGTCGAGACCACGCGCGACGTGGCGTCGCGGCGGCAGGTGATGACGTCGGCGTCGTTCGACGGCAAGCCGCTCGCCGAGATCGAGCGGCCGCGCGACGTGTGCGAGCGGATGGTGATGGTGCTCGCGCCGGTGGTGCAGGAGATCGCGCGGCGGTCGGGCGCGCCGGGGGAGCTGGTGCTGCGGCGCGACCTCGGGCAGGGGCGGCGCGAGGAGATCTACATCACCAAGGCCGAGCTCCACGAGAAGGTGCTGACGCTGCCGGAGTCGCTGCGCGGCGTGTTCGATCCCTTCGAGCTGTCGGAGGGGCCGCGCAGCCCGCGCGCGCCGTCGCCGTCGGAGCCGATCTTCCTCGACGTCGACGACGGCAGCGGCGACACCACCACCGAGCGCTAGCGCCCTCCCCGTTCGCCGCCGTTGACGATCGGCGGCCGCCATCTAAAATGACTGGCCGGTCAGTCGTTTTGTCCGGCTGGCTCGTGGGAGGTGGCGATGATCTCGTTCGGCCTCGAGGAGGAGCAGGAGCTCGCGCGCGACACCGTGCGCAAGCTGGCCGCGGAGGCGCTGCGGCCGCGCATGCGCGACTACGAGAAGGCGCGCGCGGTGCCGGACGCGCTCCGGCAGCAAGTACACGAGCTGGGGCTCGGGACGATCGACCTCCCCGAGGCGCTCGGCGGCGGTGGGGCGTCGTTGGTGACGGCCGCCATCGTCCACGAGGAGCTCGCCGTCGGCGACCCCGGGCTGGCGGTGGCGCTCGCCTCGCCGGCTGCGGCGGCGCACGCGATCTGCGCGCTCGGCGACGAGGCGCAGCGGCAGCGCTGGGTCCCCCGCTTCACCGGCGCCGACGGCTGGGCGCGGCGCGGGGCGATCGCCTACGCCGAGCGCGGCAGCGGCGGCGCGCCCGATCGCTTCGCCACGACCGCCCGGGCCGACGGCGATGGATTCGTGATTGACGGAACAAAGGCCTGGGTGGTCGACGGCGGCGCGGCCGAGCTGGTGGTCGTGTTCGCGCAGCTCGGCGACGAGCCGGCGGCCTTTGTGGTCGAGCGCGAGAACCCCGGCCTCAAGGTCGGCGCGCGCCACCAGACGCTGGGGCTCGACGTCGTCGAGGCGAGCGAGCTCTCCTTCGAGGGCTGCCGCGTCGGGGTCGACGCGCGCTTGGCAGGGGGCGGCGAGTTCGTGGCGGCGACGGCGCGCCTGTTCGCGCGGCTCGGCCTGGTGAACGCCGCGCGGCAGGTGGGGCTGGCGCGCGCGGCCTACGAGTTCGCGCTCGACTACACGCAGGAGCGCAAGGCGTTCGGCAAGGCGGTGGCGCACTTCCAGGCGATCGCCTTCACGCTCGCCGACATGCACATGGACGTCGAGGCGACGCGCTGGATGGTGTGGCGCGCTGCCGTCGAGGTCGACCGCGGCGAGCTGCACGACGCCTGGTCGGCGATCGCGCACGCCCACGAGGCGGCGTGGCGGGTGGCCGATCACGGCGTGCAGCTCCTCGGCGGCGCGGGCTTCATCCGCGACTACCCCGTCGAGAAGTGGCTGCGCGACACCAAGGCGCTGGCGCTGCATGGGCCGCCGTCGGAGGCGCTGGAGCTGGAGGCCGCGGGCGCGATGCTGGGCCACCCCGTCGGGAGCGCGCTCCCGAGCCCGTGGGTGCAGCCGTTCTTCACGTGATGGGGAGGCACCATCGTCATGATTGATTTCGAGTTGACGAAAACTCAGCAGCAGATCCGCGAGATGGCGCATCAGTTCGCCAAGTACGCGGTGCGCCCCATCTCGCTCGAGGCCGACCGCACGCACCGCATCCCCGACGAGTTCATGCAGCGGCTCGCCGACATGCGCGGTCTCATGACGCAGGGTGAGGTGCCGAAGGAGTACGGCGGTGAGGGCGCGGGCGCGGGCGAGCTCAAGGACAAAAAAGGGAAGACACAAAAGAACCGCACCGCGCTCGTCGGTGCCGAGGAGATGGCCTGGGGCGACATCAGCGTGATCATGTCGCTGCCTGGGCCGGGGCTGGGGGGACCGCCCGTCGAGTTCACCGGCACGCCCGAACAGAAGGAGCGCTTCTTCTCGGTGTTCAAGCAGCCCGGGCTGCACTGGGGGGCGTACGGGCTCACCGAGCCGGGCGCGGGCAGCGACGTCGCGGGCATTCGCACGACCTGCCGCAAAGAGGGCAAGCACTGGGTCCTCAACGGGCGGAAGTGCTACATCACGAACGGCGCGCGCGCCGACTGGGTGGTCGTCTTCGCGACGGTCGATCCGGCGCTCGGGCGCGCGGGGCATCGCACGTTCGTCGTCGAGAAGGGGACGCCCGGGTTCTCGGTCGGCAAGATCGAGGACAAGATGGGCATCCGCGCCAGCGAGACGGCGGAGCTGGTGCTCGACGAGTGCCGCGTGCCCGAGGAGAACCTCCTCGGCGGCGAGGCCAGCTACGAGGGGCGCAGCAAGGAGGGCTTCATGGCGGCGATGAAGACCTTCGACAGCTCGCGCCCGATGGTGGCGGTGCTGGGTCTCGGGATCGCGCGGGCGGCGTGGGAGGCGGCGCGAGATTTCGTCAAGCAGAATTATCTGCTGGCGCGGCCCATCCCGCGGTACGCGCAGATCGCGGAGACGCTGGCGCGCGGGAAGCGGGCGCTCGACGCGGGGCGGCTGCTCTGCTGGCGGGCGGCGTGGATGGCGGATGAGGGGCTGCCGAACGCCAAGGAGGCGTCGATGGCCAAGGCCTATGCGGCGCGCGCGGCGATGACCGTGTGCCGCGACGCGGTGCAGCTCCTGGGCGCGGAGGGGCTCGAGGAGAATCGGCTCGTCGAGAAGTGGTATCGCGACATCAAGGTCTTCGACATCTTCGAGGGGACCGGGCAGGTGCAGCGAATCGTCATTTCAAAGCGCATCCTGAAGGAGCCGCCTTCGTTCTGATTGGCCCGATTGGAAGGGTCGCGGTACACCCGCCGTATCACTAGAATTTTGCACTCTCCCGTCGGAGACGGGTGTCTCCGAGGCGACTGTTTGAAGTTGACGCGCCGGGGAGCGGCCACTAGAGTCCTTGCGAGCGCTGGGGCTCGCTGGAGCGAGGATTGATACGAGTCGAGTCGTTCGGCTTGGTCCTCGTCTGAGTGCAACTCTCACGAACTTCTCGTCTGAGCTCTCTCATCATCCAGAAACGACAGGCACCGCTGAGACGCCGCCCGGCAGGGTCTCGAGGAACAAAGGATTCGCGATGGAAAGAGGCACCGTGAAGTGGTTCAACGACGCCAAGGGGTTTGGGTTCATCACGCGCGAGGGGGCGCCGGACGTGTTCGTCCACCACACGGCCATCATGATGGAGGGCTTCCGCAGCCTCTCCGAGGGTGAGGCGGTGGAGTTCGAGGTCGTCCAGGGTCCGAAGGGGCTCCAGGCCGCGAACGTCCGCAAGGCTCAGCCGTAACTTAGAACCGCTTCACTGATTTGAAGGGCCCGACGCCATGCGCCGGGCCCTTTTTATTTTTGCGTCTTTCTCTGCTCGCGGCCGAAGACCGCGCCGATGAAGAACGCCAGGCCGAGGCCGAAGCCGACGAAGCGGAAGATGTTCCCGTATTGCGCCATCCGGCGGATCTCCTGCGCGGTGTCGCCCGGCTGAGCGCCCTCGGAGAACCACTGGCCGACGATCCACTCGGCGTAGAGGCGCAGCAGCGCCGAGAGCAGCGTCGCGATCGCCGACACCACCAGCGCCGCCCGCAGCCACGCCCGGCCGCTGACGACGCGCTCACCACGCACCGCCAGCAGCACGCCCCCCAGCGCGAGCCCGACGCCGCCCGAGAGCTCGATCGGCTGGCGCAGGTGCACGAACGCGATCCCCGCGCCGACGACGACGGCCGCGAGCGCGAGCAGATCGTCGCTCGAGCGGTCGCGCTTCTCCCGATCGGTGGTCATCGCTTGCGCAGGCCCTCGAACGCGATCGACAGGAGCTCGCGCGCGACGTGCTTCGCCTCGGGCGGGTTCTTCTCGCTGAGGAGCCCGAGCGCGACGCGCTCGACCATCCCGATGTGCGCGTAGGCGGTGATCAGCGGATCGACCTGCCGGAAGAGGCCCAGCTCGATCCCGAGGCGGATGTTCTCGGCCTCCACCTTCGCGAGGTCCCGATAGAACTGGCGCAGCATCCGGTCGAGCTCGGGGTTGATCCCCATCGACTCGCGATAGGCGAGCCGCGCCAGCGGGAAGTGCTCGATGAAGACGCGGAGCAGCTCGCTCGTCGCCTGCTCGGTGCGCGCGAAGAAGTCCTTGGGCGTCTTCACCTCGCGCGCCACCGACGCGCCGATGTCGGTGATGTGCTGAAGGAAGCTGCGCACGAGCTCGTGGTAGATCTCGCGCTTCTCCTGGAAGTACAGGTAGAAGGTCCCCTTCGCGACGCCCGCCGCCTTGGTGATGTCGTCGACGGTGGCCTCGTGGTAGCCCTTCGCCGCGAACACGTCGCGCGCGGCGGTGATCAACTGGGCGCGACGCTCGTCGCGCTGCTCGGGGGACCGGCGCCGTCGCTGGCGTGGCGCAGCCTTCGCGGGCGCGGCCGGTCGCGGGGGGGTCGTCCTGCGCTGGGCGATCCGTCGACGAGCCATGGATGTGGCAGCATAGCGCACCGCGATGGGGAAACGCATCCGCCACCATGTCAATCCGCTCCGCTCGGAGTTCCTGAAGCGGCACGCGGAGCCACTCGCGCTGCCGCCGCCGCCGACGCCAATCGACGTCGAGCTCGGCTGCGCCGACGCGCGCTTCCTGTTCGAGCTGGCCCCCCAGTTCCCCGAGCGCCACCACCTGGGGCTCGAGATCCGTGAGCCGCTCGTCGACGAGGTGAACGAGAAGGCGCGCGCGCTGGGGCTCGGCAACCTCGAGGCGCGCTTCGCGCACATCAACATCGAGCTCGACGCCCTCTTCCCCGACGAGCGCCTGGCGCGCGTGTTCATCAACTTCCCCGACCCGTGGTTCAAGCGCCGTCACAAGAAGCGCCGCCTGGTCACGCCCGAGCTGATCGAGGTCATCCACGACAAGCTCGCTCCCGACGGAGAGCTGCTCTTCCAGAGCGACGTCTGGGACCTGGCCCTCGACGCGCTGGCGGTCATCGAGAACGCCCCCACGCTGTTCCGCAACGTGGCCGGTCCCTGGAGCTTCCTGCGCGAGAATCCGTATCGCGCAAAATCGCTGCGCGAGGTGCGCTGCGAGGAGCGCGGGATGCGCATCTGGCGCATGCTCTACCGTCGGCTCTGATAGAAACAGACGATGCGCCGACTCCTGCCCCTCGTGCTCGCGCTGGTCAGCATCGCCCACACCGCGAGCGCCTACGATCAGCCGGTGCACGAGTGGCTGTCGCGACGCGGCTACGGCGGCCCGGCACAGCTCGACGACGATCCGGCGCAGGCGCAGGCCGCCGTCGATGCCCTCCGCCGCCGCGTCTACCGCGCCGGCGCCAACGCCACCGACCCCGCGCTGCGCGCGCGCTTCCTCGCCCGCTACCCCGACGAGGCGCAGTTCGATGCGCGGGCGTGGAAGCGGTTCCTCATGCTGAACCCCGACAAGCGCGTCGCCGGCCTCGACGAGACGCCGCTCCCGACGGGGCGCGTGGGCGCCGACCTCTACGCGCTGGCCTCGCGCCTCCCCGACGACGACGAGCGCAACCGCGAGCGCTACCGCCACGGCACCGACGGCGCCGTGCAGAAGGACGCCTGGGGCCGCCCGCTGCCCGACGATCCCGCCGCCCTCGAGATGGGGGGCCTCGCGGGCCTCTCGAGCCAGGCGCACGCGCACTACCAGCTCCCGGCGCTGCAGTTCTCCGACGATCCCGACGTCCTCAAGCGCGACCCGCGCCGCTTCGCCATCCCACCGACGGTGCACACGTTCGGCGCGGAGATGGCCGAGAGCTACACGCTGCTGGCGCTGCTCGCCGCGCGCCTCCCCGCCGGTGCGCGCCTCTCGGTCGTCCTCGCCGGCGCGGCCGCGCACCACATCGAGGACACCGCCAACCAGATCCACACCGTGCAGGTCGGCCTCTACGACTTCTTCGTCGACGCCACCCTCGAGGCGTACAAGCGCGAGCTCGCGTCGATCGGCGGCCTCGTCGGCGCGCACCCCACCCGGAACGAGATCGGCATTCAGATCATCTCGAACCACCACACGCTCCTCGAGGCGCTGTTCAAGAAGCACCTCCTCATCGAAGGCGATCCGGTGCGCACCGCCGCCGAGCGCGCGCCCGGCGACCCCGCCTTCACCGCTGCGCTCGACGCGATCCCGTCGGGGTGTACGCCGGGCTTCGCGCACGCGCTGGTCATGCAGCTCGCCGAGCAGTCGAGCCGCGAAGGCCCGACGGTCTACGCCGAGATCCGCAAGGCGGCCGACCGTCGCTGGTCGCGCGCCGGCGCGGTGTACGAGCCCGCCACCGACGACCCGGACGCCGCGCTGCACGCCGCTGCCGACCTCAACCGCTTCTTCGAGCTCGAGGTGCGCGGCGTCGGCCGATCGGACGAGGCGCTGCGCGCGTGGTGGCGCCGCACGACGGCGTGCGCGACCGCCGGCGTCGACAGCGACACCATCATCGCCGAGCAGCTGATCGCGACGCGCCTCGCGACGCTGGACGCGATCGACGCGCGCGCCGCCGCCTACGCCCCGAAGCCGCCCGCGACGGCGCGGATCACCTGGTGGGTGCCGGCGCTGTACGCGGGCCTCCTCGCCCTCCTCGCGCTGATCGTCCGCCGCGTCCGTCGCCGACGACGCGCCCGCTGACGACGCCACCAGGGCGACGCCAGCGGACGCGCGCCGCCGTCGACGAAGCGCGACGCCGATCAGTTCCGCGGCTCGCTCTTCAGCGTCGTCGGGCCCTGCAGCGTGAGGTAGGGCCGCAGCTTGCCGAACGTCTTGCGGCCGATGCCCTTCACCTTGGTCAGCTCCTCCGTCTTGCGGAAGGGATGCTGCGTCCGGTACTCGACGATCTTCTTCGCCTTGGCCGGCCCGATCCCCGGCAGCAGCTCGAGCTCGTCGGGCTTGGCCTGGTTGAGGTTGACGACCCCCGCCGACGACGCGGCCGCCGCCGTCGCCGACGGCACCGCGCCCGAGTCGGCCGCGCGCGCCATCGGAGCGCCGACGAAGAGCGCCCCGACGAGCGCGACGATCCCCGCCGCCTTCGCCACCGCGCCGCGGATCACGACGCACCTCCGCCGACGCCGAAGAAGTCGGCGACGTCACCGCCGCCGCGCGACTCGTCCCAGCGCCGCTCGTCGCGATCGCGGATCTGCAGGCTGCCGTTCGTCGGCACCGCGTCGAGCTTCAGGTTGATCGAGCGATCGCGGTTGTCGAAGGCGGTCCCGATCCGGACCCAGTGCTTCTTCCCCGCGCGCTCGACGATGGTGTAGACGGGACGCCAGGTGCGCGGCGGCGCCTCGTCGGTGGCGGGCGGGCTGGTGAGCGCGTACGTGTCGTTGTTCATCGGTCTCCTCCTCGCAAGTCCGCTGCATCGAGCGGCGCGCGACCGCAGAGCAACCGACGTGCCGCGCCCAACCCCGCGATCTCTCGTCGACGACACCGCGGCGCTGTCCGGATACCGGAATGAATTGTCCGGCTCGGACACCGTCGACTGATTGCATGGGCGCCGTGACGCGGTCATCCTGCGGCGGAGTGGCCTCGGCGTCGAAGCTCGGACCCGCGATCGCGATCTCGCTCGGCGTGCACACGCTGGTGCTCGTCGCGGCGTCCATCGGCGCGCGCTTCTCGTGGCCGCAGCCGCCGATCGCCATCGAGCTGAAGACGCCGCCGCCACGCAAGGCGGCCCCCCCGCGTCCCCCCGCACCGCCACCGCCGCCGCCGTCGGCGCCACGCACGCACCGCGCGAAGTCGGGCGAAGGTGGACAGAAGCCGAAGCCGCCCGAGCCGCCGCCGCCCCCGACGGCGCCCGCGGCGAGCGACCTCAAGGATCTCGCGCCCGCCGAGGCGAACATCGTCTGCTACCTGCGCGTCGAGCGCCTGGCGAAGTCGCCCTACCGCGAGCCGCTCGAGCGCCTCCTCGTGCTGCTCCCCGACTATCGCGCGCTCGTCGTCGGCAGCGACACGCGCCTCGAGGACTACGTCGCGGTGCTCGTCGCGACGAGTGATCCGCGCGACGTCTCGCAGACCTTCGTGGCGGTGCGCTTCCACGACTCCGAGCGCGTGCGCGCCATCGCCGGAAAGCCGCTCAGCAACGGCGACCCGCGCCAGTTCCGCTTCCTCAAGCCGGGGCTCGGCGTGCTCGCGCGCCCCGACGACGCCGCCAAGCTCGACGCCGCGCTCTCGGGGAAGCTCGCTCCCACCGACGCGGGCGAGGACCCGCGCAAGCGCTGGGTGTCGCAGCTCGGCGAGCTCGATCAGATCGGCGCGAAGGAGAACGGACCGGCGATCCTCGGGACCATCTCCGACGTGCAGTCGCTGGTGCGCCTCGGCGACGGGCTGCCGACGCCGCTCGCGGGCGCGGTGGCGATCACCCTCGAGGCCTCGCCGGCGGTGCGCGTGCGCGCGACCTTCGCCAGCGACGCCGACGCCGCGCGCATGGAGGCGGAGTGGCCGCGCATCCTCGGGCGCTATCGGTCGCTGACGGCGATCGTCGGGCTGGCCTCGGCGCTCGACGGGCTCAAGCTCTCGCGGCGCGGCGCGGAGCTCGAGATCGCGGGCCGGCTCCCGGCGGCGCAGGTGAAGCTGGCGCTCGATCTCTCGCGCGTGCTCGTCCCGCAGACGCAGCCGCCGCCGCAACCGCAACCGCCGCAGCAGCCAGAGCAACCACAGCCGCAGCCAGCGACGGAGACCCCGCCGCCGCCGCCGCCAGCGCCCGCGACGCCTTCCGACGTCGACGGCGGCCAGCCGCGCTGACGAGCGTGTAAGGTACGCGGATGGAGATCCGCGCGATCACCTTCGACTGCTACGGCACCCTCATCGACTGGGAGGCCGGCATCCGCGCCTACGTCGCGCCGCTGCTCGCGCGCCGCATGCCGTCGCGCGCCGATCAGGGCGAGTCGCGCCCCGTCGTCGACCCCGACGCCTGGATCGAGCGCTGGGAGCGCATCCAGTCCCAGATGTTGCGCCCCTACCGCCCCTACCGCGAGATCCTCGCGCGCAGCCTCGACGCCACCATGCAACACTTTGGCCTCGAGTCCTTCGTCGACGACGGCCCCGGCCTCGCGCGCGCCGTCGCCGACTGGACGCCGTTCCCCGACACCGTGCGCTCGCTGCGCCGCCTGGCGAAGCGCTACACGCTGGGGATCGTCTCGAACATCGATCGCGATCTCCTCGCCGGCACCCTCGGGCAGCTCCAGGCGCCGCTCGGCCTGCTCGTCACCGCCGAGGACGCGCGCGCCTACAAGCCCGACCCGGCGCCGCTCCGCCTCGCGCTCGAGCGGCTCGGCCTCCCCCCGTCGCAGGTGCTGCACGCCGGGTTCGGCTGGCGCTACGACCTCGCGCCCGCGCGCGCGCTCGGGATGCGCACCTGCTTCGTCGACCGCGGCGGTGGCCCGGGCGCACGTCCCCCGTCGGACTGGGGCGGAGAGCCGCCCGATCTGACGGTCGCCGGTCTCCAGGGCCTGGCCGACGCCCTCCTCGGCGCGTGACCGACCGCACGGCCCGGGTGCAGCGCACGGTTCCGTGCTAGACCAAGGGGGCGTGCTGCGCAGCTCCGTCGTCGTCTCCATCGTCGTCCATGGCGCGATCGTCGCCGTGGCGTCGACGCTGCCGAACCCGCCGTCGCGGCGGGAGCGACCGCCCATCGAGATCGAGGTGCGCGCGCCGATCACCAAGCCGGAGCCGCCGCCCGTGCCGAAGGAGGAGCCGAAGCCGGTCACGCCTCCGCCGCCGCAGAAGGTCGCCATCCGCACGCCCGAGCGCACGACGCAGCCGCGACCCGACCGCGCGCCCGTCGAGCCGCCCGTCACCCCGCCGACGTCACAGACGCCACCGCCGCAGCCGCCGAAGGAGGAGCCCAAGCCTCCCGAGAAGCCGCGCACGATGGCGTCCGTCGACCTGCGCCTGCACACGCTCCCGCCGGGCGCCTCGTCGAACGGCGTCATCCTCCCGCCGTCGAACGACAGCCAGTTCGGCCTCGGCGGCACGATCAACAGCGCCCCGACGGCGAAGCCGGGCTGGAAGCCGCGCGGCGACGCCGGCGATCCGATCACCGGCAAGGTCGCCGAGAAAAAGGAGGAGCGCTTCCCGCTCGCCCGCGTCGGTCGCGACGAGTATCTCTACAAGGGTCCGCAGTTCTCGGCGCGCATCCTCCCCGACGGGACGGTGAACTTCGACGACAAGACGTTCCGCGACTTCAACGGGACGAGCGGGTCGTTCGACATCACGGACATGATCATGCGCGGCAAGAAGGAGGACCCCTATCGACACGAGAAGCAGGCCTTCCTCGCGTCGACGGAGGCGCTGCGCACGCAGCTGCAGAAGAAGGCGCGCGCCGAGCGGCTGCGCGGCTCCTTGGCGATGCTGCCGCAGCACCTCGAGGGGATCTGGTTCGATCGGCGCATCCCGGCCAAGCGCCGTCGGCAGCTCCTGTTCGAGCTCTGGCGGGACGTGGCCGGTGGCGACGACGAAGAGGGGAAGGCCGGGGGCGAGGCGCGGCGCATCGTCGAGTCGTTCGTGCGCAAGAACCTGCCCGAGGGCAGCGAGGAGGCGTACACCGAGGACGAGCTCGCGACGCTGAACCGCGGCCACAAAGAGCGCTTCCAGCCCTACTGATTTCTGTCTAGCTGTAACAGCCGGCGAGGACGAACTTGAGGTAGCGCCCCTCGGGGAAGGCCGGCAGCGACGGGTGGTCGGGGGGCTGGCCGCGCACCTCGAGGAGGCGCAGCGGGCGGTTGGCGACGACGGCGGCGTCGCGCAGGACCTCCAGGAAGGGCTCCATCGCCACGTGGCTCGAGCAGCTCGCGCTGGCGAAGAGGCCGCCGGGCGCGACGACGCGGAGGGCGCTGGCGTTGAGGTCGCGATAGGCGACGAGCGCCTTCTTGAGCGCCTTCTCCGACGGGGCAAAGCTGGGCGGGTCGACGATCACCAGGTCGAACGTGCGACCGGCGGCGACGGCCGCGTCGAGCCACTCGAAGGCGTCGACGCAGTCGAAGTCGTGCGCCGCGGGATCGAGGCCGTTGGCGGCGAAGTTCTCGCGCGCGTCGGCGAGCGCCTGGCGCGCGACGTCGACGGTGACCACCCGCGACGCGCCGCCGCGCGCGCACTGCACCGAGAAGCCGCCGGTGTAGCCGAACAGGTTGGCGACGGTGCGGCCGCGCGCCCAGCGCCCGAGGAGCGCGCGGTTGTCGCGCTGGTCGAGGAAGAAGCCGGTTTTCTGTCCAGCATGAACGTCGACCCGGAAGACGGCGCCGTGCTCGCGGACGACGACGGGGCGCGGGGGCTCGCCGCCGTGGAGGACCTCGCCGCGGGCCCCGCGCGAGCGCTCGTAGACGTGGCGCAGCCCGAGCGGCGCGCCGAGCGCCACCAGCGCCTCGACGACGCCGTCGCGCCAGACGCGGGCGGCCTCGCCGTCGAAGCGGACGACGGCCACCGGGCCATAGACGTCGACGACGACGCCCGGCAGGCGATCGCCCTCGCCGTTCACCCAGCGGAAGCAGTCGGTGGTGGCGCGATCGATGGCCCCCTCGCGCGCCGCCAGCGCCGACGCCAGGCGCCGCCGGAGGAAGGCGCCGTCGAGCGACTCGGCGGGGTCGAGCGTCGCCACGCGCACCGCGATCGGCGAGCCCGCGTCATAGAGGCCCCTTCCGACGAAGCGGCCGTCGCGCGTGGCGACGTCGACGACCGCGCCGGTGGCGAGCCCGGGCGGCGGCGGCATCAGCGCGTCTGCGTAGACCCAGGGGTGGCCGGCGCGCAGGCTGCGCTCGAGCTCCTTCGCGAGCCGCAGGTGCGGCGGTCCGCTCACTGGTGTACCTCCCATGCCTGAGGGGCTGCGATGCTCCGCACCGCGGTGCCCTCTCTTCCGTGTGCCTCCCACGACAGCCAGCGTCGCTCGCCGCTCGACGGCCCGCATGAGACCCGCTG
>Ga0272446_1006001_pt1 | contig 12986 bp, 11 predicted proteins | sample YNPCB0061_FD_194587 | JGI IMG/M metagenome (GOLD analysis project Ga0272446, IMG submission 194587) | Hot spring microbial mat communities from Yellowstone National Park, WY, United States - YNP-CB-006-1 | ecosystem: Environmental > Aquatic > Thermal springs > Hot (42-90C) > Sediment | place... | reverse complement strand
GGCGTTGTAGGTGAAGAGCAAAACAAAGCTGAGGACTGAGGTAAGCAGGGCGGGAGGTAATCCCACCATCAGGTTGCGCAGGATGCTTTCAACCTGGCTCAGATCACCCAAACGCGAGAGCAGGTCGCCGGGCAGACGGGCCTCGAGCGTCCGCAGCGGCAGACGCAAGAGGTGATGGAGGTAGCTTAGCTTGAGGCGGTAGTTGAGGCGCATCGAAAGCTGGGTCGCCAGGTGCGCGCGCAGGCTAGTGAATAACGTCTGGAAAAGGCTCAGCACGAAAATAGCCGCCAGCAAATAGGGCAGCAGATCTTCCTCGCGGAAGGTAAGCACCCGATCGAAGATCACCTGGCTCAAGATAGGTGCCCCTAAACCCAGAAGGCTTAGGGCCACGGTAGCCAGCGCAAGCTCCAGCAGCACTGCACCCGCCCCACGGAAATGCGCCAGGTGAGCCAAAAACCCTGCCAGACCTCGTTTGCCTACAAAGTCGCCCCGCTCGAACCCAGGCCCCGGCTTGAGCCACAACAGCTTGCCCGTCCATTTTTCTTGCAGCTCTGCCAGGTTGATCCAGTACAACCCTATTGCAGGATCGGCAATCTGGGCTTTGCGCGGGGTCAGGCGAACCAATACCACATAGTGGTTGTGCTCCCAGTGCAGCATAAGGGGCAGCTCGAGGGTTTGTAGCCCTTCCAGGTCGGCTTCCAGCGCCCGAACCTCGAGGCCAAGCTGCTTGCACGCGCGCACCAGCCCCCACATCGAGGTGCCCGTCTGCGTCGTTCCGGCCAGCTCGCGCAGGCGATACAGCGGCTCCTTACGCCCCCAATGCTGCAGAACAGTGGCTAGACAGGCCGGCCCGCAATCGGTGCGGTCTATCTGGCGTACCACCCTCATGGAAGCAGGGTAGGAAGGACGGCTTAAATTTTTTCAAAAATTCCAGTTTGCTTATAGCATGCCCCCTTGTTGTATGTAGCACAAAAGCAGCAGCATAGGCATCAGCAACCTGCAATGTCCTCTACTGCATCAACCCTCGAGTATCCGGCAGTAGGGGGCGATTCCGACCCTTCATCTGGGTTTCCAAATCTTTTCGAGTCTTCTTCAAGCAAAAGTCGGTTTGGCAATGGCTTTTAGATTTCAGCCAACACTAGCCGCAATACAACCAGGCTCGCTACTGCTGCGTAGCCTTACCTCCAAACAAAAACCGTATCATCTCAGGAAAACGCCGGGCCCAGTGGCCCTCGTTATGTACCCCTTCCGGGTCTTCCAGGTACAGGTAGTCCTGGCCGGGCTGCCAGCCTTTTTGCAGCAACAAGCGGTGCATGCGGCGCACCCCCTCCAGATAACGGCGGCTGCTCACGTGGGAAAGGGTAATCTCACGAAAGCCCACGTCCATATAGAGCCTGCCCGGCACCTGCTGCGCCCTCTCGACAAAGCTGTAGATGGCCCCGTCGGCAAACCAGAAGGCCGGGCTTACCACGCCCGCCAGGCCAAAAACCTCGGGGTGCAGGTAATAGGCGCACAAACTGATAAAACCGCCCATCGAAGAGCCCATTACACCGGTATGCTCACGGCCCGGCAGGGTACGAAACTCGTCGTCTATAAAGGGTTTGACGGTTTCGACCAAAAACTTGAGGTATTTGTCGCCCTTGCCGCCGCCGTGCTTGGGGTCGCGGAAGGGGCTGTATTCGCCCAGGCGCTCCACCCCCATGTTGGGAATGCCCACCACTATGGCTTCCAGGCCCTCCTGGGCCAGCATTTCCATGCTCTCGTCCACCTGCCACTCGCCCACGTAGCTGGTGGCCTCGTCGAAGATGTTCTGGCCGTCGTGCATGTAGAGCACCGGGTAGTGGCGGCTGCTCTTGCGGTAGGAAGGGGGAAGGTAGACCAGAATGTCGCGCTTGTTGCCCAGCTGGGGGCTGCGCATGTCTTTGTACACCAGCACCTCGCCCACCACGGTGTGGCCGGGGCCGGTAGGGTGCGGCTTCCATACTTGTGTTTGAGCAGAATAGCCCATTGGGGTATTGTAAGGGCTCAACGTCAAAAGTCGAGGTCATCCCAGACCTGCACCCCTCAGGGCTTGCGTACCCTGCCGCTTCCTCTTCCGGGTGGCAGCGTGCGGATAACCAAGCTGACCAGCGTTGTTATTCCCAGCGGCGAAACCTGGCGGGTAGGCGGACGCTAGGCCTACCGTTATGAGCTCAAAGGCCGGATTGTGGTGTTTGACCTCTAGGGCTTCCTCGAGGTCGAAAACCGCATTGTTGCCAGGGAAACCATCACGGTAGCGGCAGGCCAGTTTGAGGCACTCAGGGTTGAAGCTATTTTCCGGGGTGAGTTCGGCATCGCCCTTAGCAGCAAGGCCACCTACTGGTTTACCGAGGGGGTGGGGGTGGTAAAGCAGGTGAGCGATAGTAATTTTGGCGGGCAGAGCAGTGAGTTGCTGGAGTTCAGGCGCAGTGGATAACTAAATGAAGCTCCATTGTCAGTCAAAATCTGCACAGGGCACTTAGGTTCAAGCTACCTAGAAGCCTCACTAGCAAGCATCTTTCCAATGGCCTGCTCCAGAGGCTTGAGTTCATTCTCAATCACATCCCAAAGCACCCGGCTATCCGCAGAGAAATAAGCATGAACCAGCACATCGCGCATCCCCGCAATGACACGCCACGGAATTTCGGGCTGCTTGAGGCGCAGCTCGTCGGGGATTTGCTTAACTGCCTCACCTATGACCAAAAAATTGCGAATACATGCATCTAAAACCAGTTCATTTTGGTCAAACTCCTCAAATACCAGCCCCTGAGTGTAGCGGCGGATGCGTGCCGCAGCCTCGAGAATATCCTGCAAATACAGATCTAGCCTACGCGACACGCCTCAGGTCTCCCTCGAGTTCCTTACGAAGCTGCGGTTTGAGGCTTCTTAGGGTAGTCAAATCAACAGCCACGCCAAGCCAATCCTCGAGCGCCAGCTTAAGCCCCACAAAATCACGCAACGTGTAGCGCTCCAGTTCAACCACAAAATCAACGTCGCTGCCGGGCCGTGCTTCACCCCTGGCCACCGAACCCGCAACATACAGCTTTTGAACACCAAAAGTACGCAGTTCGGCTAGGTGTTGGCGCAGGACATTTTGCAGCTCTGCAAGCGTCACAAGGTTATTTTAGCAAGCAAAACCCGAAAAAATCACCCGACCCGGACAAACCAGAGCAAGAAGGGGCTCAAATCCCCAGACCGCCCACCCGCGCCTTCTCCACCGGCATCCCGGTCAGCCCGTTGAAGGCGTCCACCTCTTCTAAAAAGCGGTGGAACAAGTAGATCGAGTCGTGCGGGCCGGGGCAGGCCTCGGGGTGGTACTGCACGCTAAAGACCGGGTAGCGCAGGTGGGCCATGCCTTCCAGCGTCCCGTCGTTCAGGTTGATGTGGGTGGGCTTGAAGTCTTTGAGGGAGTCGGGGTCTACCGCGTAGCCGTGGTTCTGGCTGGTGATCTCGATCTTGCCAGTGAGCAGGTTCTTGACCGGGTGGTTGGCCCCCCGGTGCCCGAACTTGAGCTTGAAGGTGCGCCCCCCTGCGGCTAGACCCAGGAGCTGGTGGCCCAGGCAGATGCCAAAGGTGGGCAAGAGGCCCATCAGCTTCCAGAGGGTCTCGTGGGCGTAGCGGGGCATGCTGGGGTCGCCGGGGCCGTTGGAGACGAAGAGGCCGTGGGGCTCCAGGGCCATGATCTGCGCGGGGCTGGTCTTGCCCGGCACCACAATCAGCTCGAAGCCTAGCTCGGCCATGTAGCGCATCTGGGCGTGCTTGATGCCAAAGTCCATCACCACCACCCGGCGCTGCCCCTTGAAGGTAGGGAACTGGTAGGGCAGCGGAGTGGAGACCTCTGGGGTCATGTCCCGCCCGTCAATATCGGTCCATTTGCGGGCCTCTTCGCGCAGGGCGGCCAGGTCTTCGGGGGTAAAGCGGTAGCCGGGCGAACCGAAGTGGGTGGCATGGGCAATCACCCCTTTCATCACCCCGCCCTCGCGGATTTTGCGCACCAGGGCCCGGGTATCGATGCCCTCGAGGCCAATCACCCCGGTATCGCGCATAAACTCTTCCAGGCTCTGCTGGGCGCGGGGGCCGGCGGTGTATTTGCTGAACTCCCGCGCCACAAAGCCCCGCACCCAGGGCCGGTTGGACTCCATGTCGAAAACATTCACCCCGTAGTTGCCCTGGTGGGGGTAGGTCATCACCACGATCTGGCCGTGGTAGCTGGGGTCGGTCAGGATTTCCTGGTAGCCGGTCTGGGCGGTGTTGAACACCACCTCTCCCACGCTCTTACCCCGGTGACCAAAGGCGTAGCCGTGGTAGGCGGTGCCATCCTCGAGTACCAAAACAGCGCGTTCTTTCATCGGCAAAATCCTCAACAATCCTACTTATTGTAGGTGAGCGCTAGGTTTCTTGTAGGCTTCCTCGGGGCTAAGGATTTTGGTCACGCCGATTTCACGACAGTTATCGTAGAAAGGACAGGCACTGCACTCGGCAAACACCTTGGGCGGCAGGGCCTCGCGGGTGGTCACCTGGTAGCCCAGGTTGGTGAAGAACTTGACCTGCAGCGTCCAGGCAAAAATCTGGGGGATGCCCAGGTCCTTGGCCTCACGCTCGGCGGCCAGGGCAATCCAGCGGCCCAGGCCCTGCCCCTGGCGGTCGGGGTGGATGGCCAGACCCCGCACCTCGGCGATGTCGTGCCAGAGGATGTGCAGGGCCCCGCTGCCCACGATCTGGCCGTCTTCGTCTTCCAGCACAAAAAAGTCGCGCAGGTTCTCGTATAGGTGGTTGTGGCTACGTACCAGCATCAGGCCCCGCTCGGCCCAGTACTTGATGAGGGTGTAGATGGGGTCTACATCCTTCATGCGGGCCTTGCGCAGCTCCACATTGGCATCCCACCGCACCCTGGGCAACACGGTGGTTCCAATCTCAATGGTGTTCATCTTCCCCCAAACCTCCCAATATCATCCTTCGACCTCGAGCCGCGCTACCTGCAGGGCTTCCCGCACCGCTTCGGGTGCTGTACCGCCGTAGCTTCGTCGTCGGTGGATGGCCGTCTCCAGGCGGGTGAGCGGCAGGGCGTCCTCGCCAAATAAGGGGTGAAAACCTTGCAACTCGGACAGGCTCAAGTCGCGCAGTTCCTTGCCCGCTTCGGCGCAGTGCCGCACGATACGCCCGACCACGTGATGAGCTTCGCGGAAGGGCAAGCCCCGTTCAGCCAGATAGTCGGCCAGCTCGGTAGCCAGCGAGAAGCCCGACTCGGCGGCCCGGAACATGATCTGGGGGTTCCAGCGCAGGCCCGGCAGCATGGCGGCCAGCAGCTTGACCGAGGCCCGGTAGGTGTCCACCGCATCGAAGAGGGGCTCTTTGTCCTCTTGCAGGTCTTTGTTGTAGGTCAGGGGCAGGCCCTTGGTGAGGGTGGCCAGGGCCACGAAGCTGCCCAGCACCCGGCCCGTCTTGCCCCGGATCAGCTCGGCGTGGTCGGCATTTTTCTTCTGCGGCATGATCGAACTGCCGGTACTAAAGGCGTCGGGCAGGGTGGCAAAGCCGAACTCGAGGGTGGTGTAGAGGACAATCTCCTCGGCCAGGCGCGAGAGGGTGATCTGAGCGATGGCCAGGGCCGCCAGCACCTCGAGCACGAAGTCGCGCGAGGCCACCGCATCCATGGAGTTGCGCATGGGGCGGGCAAAGCCCAGGGCCTGGGCGGTGGTGTGGCGATCGATGGGGAAGCCCGTACCGGCCAGGGCCGCGGCCCCCAGGGGCGACTCGTTGAGCCGGTTCAGGGCGTCCTGCAGGCGGCCTGCATCGCGGGAGATCATCTGGTAGTAGGCCAGAAACCAGTGCGAAAGCAAAACCGGCATGGCCCGTTGCAGATGGGTGTAGCCCGGAAGGATCAGGGGGGGCTCGAGGTACTTCTCGGCCTCCTGCACCAGCACCTTACGCAGCGCCTTGAGCTCCTCCAGCAGTCGGGTTAGCTCGCCCCGCACCCACAGGCGCAGGTCGGTGGCCACCTGGTCGTTGCGGCTGCGGGCGGTGTGCAGCTTGCCCCCTACCGGGCCAATAAGCTCGATCAGGCGGGCCTCAATGTTCATGTGCACGTCTTCCAGCTCTTCGCGCCACTGAAAGGTACCCCCCAAAATCTCCTGCTCTACCGCCAAAAGGCCCTGGCGAATCTGGGCCTCTTCCTCGGGGGTAAGGATGCCCTGCTGGGCCAGCATGGCCGCATGGGCCAGCGAGCCCTGGATATCCACCAGGGCCAAGCGACGGTCAAAGGTCCAGGAGGCGTTGAACTCTTGCGCGATTTTGCTGGGGGCCTCGCTGAAGCGGCCTCCCCAGGTTTTTTGAGCGGTGTCCTGGCTCAAAAATCCCCCCTCTCCCCCTGCAGATGACGCGGGAGTGTAAATACAATCTTGCGCTTGTGCTTCACGATAGCACCTCGAGCTTTTTCGACATCACAAATGGCGCTGGGGTTTTGGGGTTGGGTGTGCTGTAGCGCAGGCTGGGATCGTAGGAAAAACCAAACTGGGTGTACCACTTCAGCAGTTTGGGCTGGTCGTGGCGCACGGCCAGGCGCAGCTCCTTGGCCCGCAGCTCAAAGGCCTGGCGGAACACAGCTTCCATCAGCCGATGAGCCACCCCTTGCTGGCGGTACTCAGGAAGCACCCCCAGTTTTTTGACCTCCCACACCCCCCGCTCCAGCGGGTGCGGATGCCGCACCAGCCGTACTGTACCCACCACCGCTTCCCCGTCCAGCGCCACCCAGGCATAGCCACGCTCGAGGTCGGCCCGTACCTGCGCGGGGCTTTCTTGGTGACCGGAGGAGTCGGGGGCCACCCGGTCGGCCCAGGCCCGGCGCACCACCTGGGCCACGGCCTCCGCATCGGCGGGGGTGGCCAGGCGAATCTGCACCAGGGCGGACATACTCGGCTCCTTCAGTCCTTGGGCTGGGCCTTGGCCCGCACCCGCAGCCGCAGCGAGTTGAGCTTGATGAAGCCGCCGGCATCGGCCTGGTTGTAGCCGCCTTTTTCATCGAAGGAAACCAGGCTCTTATCGTAAAGTGAGAGGGGCGACTTGCGCCCAACCATAATGATATTGCCCTTGTATAGCTTGAAGCGCACCGTACCGGTAACGCTCTTGGCCACGTGATCCATGTAGGCCTGCAGGGCCTCCCGCTCGGGGGCGAACCAGAAACCGTTGTAGACCAGCTCGGCGTACTTGACCCCAAGCTGGTCGCGCTGGTGCATCACCTCGCGGTCGAGGGTGAGGCTCTCCACCGCCCGCCGGGCGTGGTACATCAGGGTGCCGCCAGGGGTTTCGTAAACCCCGCGCGACTTCATCCCCACAAAGCGGTTTTCCACCAGGTCTACCCGCCCGATGCCGTGCCGCCCACCAATTTGGTTGAGCTTGGCCAGTAGAAGAGCCGGGGAAAGACGCTCACCGTTGACGGCCACCACATCACCGCCTTCAAGCTGAATCTCCACCAGCTCGGGCTCGTCGGGAGCACGCCAGGGGTCCTGGGTCAGACGGAACATCCCCGCGGGCGGCTCGGCCCAGGGGTCTTCCAGCACCCCGCCCTCGAAGGAGTTATGCAGCAGGTTGGAGTCTACGCTGTAGGGCTTCTCGAGGGTGGTGGGCACCGGAATCCCATGCATGGCGGCATACTCCATCATCTGGGGCCGGCTCACCAGGTTCCACTCGCGCCAGGGGGCGATCACCTTGATGTCGGGCTTGAGCGCATAGGCGGTCAGCTCAAAGCGCACCTGGTCGTTGCCCTTGCCGGTAGCCCCGTGGGAGATGGCCTCGGCGTTTTCTTCCTGGGCGATCCGCACCAGGTGCTTGGCGATCAGGGGCCGGGCAATGGAGGTACCCAGCAGGTAGTAGCCCTCGTACAGCGCACCGGAACGCAGCATAGGGTAGACAAAGTCGCGCACGAACTCCTCGCGCAAATCCAGGGCATAGGCCTTGCTGGCGCCGGTCTGGAGGGCCTTGACCCGGGCTTCCTCTACTTCCTCGCCCTGGCCGATGTCGGCGGTGAAGGTGATGACCTCGGCGTTGTAGTTTTCAATGAGCCACTTCAGGATGATGCTGGTGTCCAGGCCGCCGGAGTATGCAAGCACGATTTTCATTCATTCACCTCGAGGGGCTTTGGGCCCCACACAAAGCCATACAGTACCGCCAAAGCGCATTCGAAACAACCGCTGGGGCGCTCGAGCATACCGTATAAGGATACATACCGCAGCAAACCCGGTCAAGGCAGATTATGTCAAAATTCTAGAGGATAAATCTCGAGTTCACAACCCGTCCTCTAGTGCAATATAGCTGCATGTTCATGCCGTGGCTCGCCGATGCAAAGCGAATAAATGTAGGGCATTTCTGCATAAATGTTCGAGCAGGTGGTCTTCGCGGGGCAGTCCGCCATCTGGTAGCCTGGGCGCTATGGAATGGCTTTACGCGGCCCTGGCCGGCTATGGGCTCGGTTCGCTGCCCTTTGCCTACTGGTTTGGCCTGCTGCAAAACAAAAACCTGCTGGCCGAAGGTTCGGGCAACGTCGGAACCCTCAACGCCTGGCGGGTGCTGGGGGCGGTGCCAGGGCTGATGGTGATGGTGCTGGATGTGGCCAAGGGCCTGATGGCGGTGGCCCTGGGCGAGTTTTTGGTGCGTGACCCTAAGGGTGGGCTGCTGGCCGGTGCGCTGGCAGTGCTGGGGCATTGCTACTCGGTCTGGCTCCTGGGACGAGGTGGTAAGGGCATTGCCCCCAGCATCGGGGTTCTCTTTGCCATCAACCCGTGGCTTCTGGCCGCTGCCGGTGGGGCTTTTGGTCTGGCCTACCTGCTAACGCGCCACCCCTACCGCAGTGTGGCGCTGGCGGCGCTGGCCTTTCCGCTGGCCTCGAGCGCAGTCGGCGGCAGCCTTAGCTACTTGTGGTTTGGCTTTGGGGTGGCGTTGCCCGTGCTGCTCAAGCACCTGGCCGAGTGGAACCGCCTGCCGGGGCAATTGCCCGCTCGAGCCGGCAAAGGCAAGCCCAGGCCCTGAGCCAAACTGGGTTGGGGCAAAGGCAATTTTTCATCCGGAGGGCTCCTGCTTCTCCTCTGCCTGTCTTCCTGGAACCTTTGCCGCAAGGTACAAAACTGCCCCCAGCGCACCCACCGCCAGCGCGGTGGCCTGCAGGGTTCCAGCAGCGCCCAGGGCGCTCGAGAGCGGACCAACCAGCCCCAGCACCGGCAGCACCCCCAGGGCCAGGCTCACGTTCACCAGGCTGAAGACCCGCCCCAGAAACAGCCTGGGCACTGTCGCCTGCAACAGCGACTGGGTGGCCACCCCGGAGATGTCGAAGAGGATGCCGCTCAAGAAGAAAACCGCCAGAAGCATGGGAAACGTGGGGAAAGTCGCGCCCAGCAGCATGGGGGCGGCCAGCAGGGTGTTGAGCAAGACCACCAGCGGAAGGCTGGGAATGCCTTTCTTTAGAGCCCCCAGCATAGCCACCCCCACCACGCCCCCCAGGGTGAGGCTGGTATACAAGAGCCCCAGGCCCGCGGCCCCGATCTGGGCCACCTCCAGCGAGATGGGCACCATCACGATCTCCACCACCCGCCAGAACAAAGAGGTGAGCATGGAAAGTAGCAAGATGGTCAGCACTGTTTTGCGGATCACAGCAAAACGCATTCCCTCGGCGGCCTCGGCCCAGAGGGTGCTGCCCTGGCGGGGCGGGGCCGCGCCGAGGGCCGCAGGCAGACCGTGCACCGCGAAGGCCACGGCAGCAAAGGTCAGGGCGTCGAAGAGGAAGAGCCAGACCGGGCCCACCAGGCCGTACAAAAGCCCCGCCAGGGCCGGCCCCAGCGAGGCGGTGACCTTGCCCAAAACCACCCGCAGGGCGTTGGCAGAGACCGGGGCCTCTTTGGGCACCAGGGAGGGTACCACCGCGGCCATGGTGGGGCTGACCAGGCCCTCTACGGTCTGGATCAGGAAGACCAGCGGGTAGACCAGCAAAGGCTCCAGGAGCACCAGCACCAGGCTGGCCGAGAGCAGCGCGCTCAGCAGGTAACCCCCCACCAGGGTTTGACGCCGATCCCAGCGATCGGCCAGGGCGCCGGTGAAGGGCTGGATGAGGAGCCTCGAGGCCACCCGCACCGCCCAGATCCCCGCCAGCGAGGCCACCGACCCGGTGGCGCTGAAAACCGCCACACTCAGGGCCAGTACCGTGAACTGACTGCCCAGGCTGGAGAGGGCCGTGGCCCAGAGCAGCCGGGCGTACGGGGGGTGCTCCAGCGCGGGGTAGTGGCGGCGCAGCCAGGCCAGCAAGGGCATTCCCGCCTCCTTCAGCCGGGCTGGTAGAGTCGAGCCTGCAAGCCCCAGAGCTCGGCATAGGTTCCGCCTCGCTCGAGCAGGGCCCGGTGGGTTCCCTCCTCCACCAAGCGGCCCTCCCGCAGTACCAAAATCCGATCCGCCATCTGCACCGAGGCCAGCCGGTGGGTGATGAGCAGCACCGTCTTGCCCTGGGCCAGCTCTGCAAAGCGTCCGTAGAGGTGGGCTTCCTCTTTGGGGTCGAGGGAGGCGGTGGGCTCGTCGAGGATCAGAAGCTCCGCCTGACGGAAAAAAGCCCGTGCAAGGGCGAGCCGCTGCCACTCCCCTAAAGACAGCTCCGTACCCCCGAAAGCTTTGGAGAGAAGAGCCTCGGCACCCAGCCGCCGCAGCAGTTCCGAAGCGCCCCCGGCGCGGGCAGCCTCTTCCAAACGCCCAAGGTCAGATTGGTGCTCTAAATCCGCAAGGACAATGTTTTCCCGCAGCGTCAGTGCGTAGCGACCAAAGTCCTGGAACACTGCCGCCACCAGGCGCCGCCAGGCCTCCAGGTCTAATTCCCGCAGGTCTACCCCATCCACCAAAATACGGCCCTGGCAGGGGTCGTAGAAGCGGAGCAGAAGCTTAACCAGTGTGGTTTTACCGGCCCCGTTCTCCCCCACAATGGCCAACCGCTCCCCCCGACGCATTACAAAGGAGATCCCCTCCAACGCGCGCCGGCCATCTGGGTAGCTGAACCCCACGTTTTCAAAGCGAATCTCCTCAAAGCCCCGCACCATTCGGCCTGCGTTTGAAGGGGCCAGCGCAGAGGAGCGGGCCAGGAAGCCCTCGAGCCGTTCGAAGTACAGAAGGCTCTCGTATAGCATGCCCCCGTCCTGCACCAAACCGTACAGGTTTTGCTGCAGGCTCCCCACCGACTGCAACAAGAGCACCAGGCTACCCAGCCCACCCGAACCCAAAAGGGCCTGGCGCAGGCCTAGGTACAGCGCTGCCGCCGTGGCCAGAGCGCTGACAAAAACCAAGCCGCTGGCCCCCAGGGCCTGCCGCCCGCGCGCGCGGCGGAGCTCTTGGTATAGCCGCCCAAAAGCCTCGAGATAGCGCCTACGGAAAAAAGGAAGCAGCCCAAACAGGCGCACCTCCTTGGCCGCCTCGGGGTTGAGCAAAGCCTCGGCATAGTAGCGCATCCTCCGGGCCTCGGGAGCGCTGAAGAGCACCGCCTCCCACACCCCTTTTTGCAACCTGAAGGTCAGCAGCGCTTGGGGCAGGGTGGCCAGCAGCAACAACAAGGGGAAAACAGGGGCCAACGTCAGGAGCAAGAGCAGCACCCCGGCCACAGCAATACCCCCACGAAAGGCATTGCCGAAAAAAACCAACAGATTGAGCGGCTGATAGGGTGCTTGATCGCGCAGCACCTGAAGCTCATCGTAAAAACTAGCGTCCTCAAAGGGGGTGAGATCGGGCAGGCCGGCTGCTTTCTCCATCAGCAGTAGGTGTACCCGGGCGGTGAGCTTTTCGTTCACCGAACCCTGTAGGTAGGCCACCCAGGGCACCAGCAAAAAGTCGAGGGCAAACAGCAAGGCCAGCCCTAAGAGCGGCCCCAGCAGCGCAGGGGTAAGGGCGCCGCTGCCCAACCCATAGACCAAACCGTCCACCAAAGCCCGCGTCGCGCTTAACACCCCCACCGGTATCAGGCCGCTTGCGGCAAGGAGGCCCACCAAGAGGGTGGCCTCGAGGGGGGCCGCTCGAAAAACCTGCCGCAGCGCCGGAACGATTTGGCGTAACAGGGAGCGCCTATGAGCCAGTCGCAACCACCTCCCGGTTTGCCTCTCTAGCCCAACGCCCAGGGTTTATATAGTAGGACTTACGCAGTTGAACGTTGACAAAACCATGGGTTATCTCCTCACTTCAGCCCGTCGGAATCGTGTTTTATTGACGTTGTGGGCTTCTTGTTTCTGGAATCGTTATACCTTGTAAACGCAGGTACGTTAGGATTCGGGTAAATGCTGTTCTGTACGCGATTTTACCGATCTTGTTCTCCCCAAATCCTCACTCAAGTGCGTAACTCCTATATAGTTTGAAGCAATATGGGCCCACTCTTCAGAGGTAATCGGGCAAACTTCCTCGACAATATACCTTTTCCGCATGGGCTTTGCGGAGTCGTGACGCAGGATTGCCTTATGCCCCTCAGGAACCTCTACTATCACGAAAGATTCACCTTCTTCATCCCACTCCCAAATCGGTACCCTGCCTGCCAAGGCATAAAAGGCATCCCTGTTCTCATCAAGATTTCGAGCATGCATGCTTGACGGACAAAGCCAACAAGACGTGCGGTATTTCCCGCAAGCCACTACCTCGAGGGGTCGAACGTAGTAGCGAAACTTGTACACTTCACCAAAGAAGATCAAAGAAGGCTGCTCAAATGGATGAGCAATGTTGCCCCCTTGTGGATCAAGGGCGTAGGCAGGTTCCGAGCTAGGTCCCAGACGAACAACCAGACCAAAATCGTCCCGCACTTCAACCCAACCGTTCAAAGTTCTGAGCTGGTCTCCGACGCTCAGCACCGTGTCCTACGCCAAATGTACCTCCTTCCCTCGGCGAAGAAGGATTGGTTGGTTGTTCTGGTCTTCCCAAATGATCCTGTTGATCCAGTATTTCATGGCCGTAAACCCCCTTTCACTTTTAGCCTG
>Ga0272446_1006000_pt1 | contig 12989 bp, 11 predicted proteins | sample YNPCB0061_FD_194587 | JGI IMG/M metagenome (GOLD analysis project Ga0272446, IMG submission 194587) | Hot spring microbial mat communities from Yellowstone National Park, WY, United States - YNP-CB-006-1 | ecosystem: Environmental > Aquatic > Thermal springs > Hot (42-90C) > Sediment | place... | reverse complement strand
GAGACGAGCCCGACATAGCCGGCTCCAATCATACAGATCTTCATGCTCGTCCCCCTGCGGCGCCTTGAAAATTGGACCTATTGCATGAGCCTTAGCACGTCCTGGCATGTGGGAAATTGCCGCGTTCGGGCAATGCGTAAGCATCCGTAGCGCGCCCAGAAGCCTCCGGGGACAGGCCCAACCATCATTTCTTCATCGAACCCGGTGCGAGCCCATGTTTTTCTCTAGCGCCAACCTGGTGCCCCCCCATGGCCATCAATGGGTCATATCAATGACCGAATGCCGCCGCCTCCTCCGAACCGCCGGTCGCATCGCCGGCACTATAGGAATGAGCGCCGACGCCCGCGAGCTTCCCACCTTGCACGACCAGATACTCATCGCGGATCGGCCTTTTGGCAAAGTAGCATTCCAGAATTTCCCGAACACCAGCGGCATAGCGTGCCTGCGCTGAGAGCGAGGTACCAGAAATGTGTGGGGTCATGCCATGGTACGGCATGGTCCGCCAGGGATGATTCTGCGGCGGCGGCTGCGGGAACCACACGTCACCAGCATATCCCGCAAGCTGGCCGCTTTCGAGCGCGCGCGCGATGGCATCACGATCGCATAGTTTTCCGCGTGCAGTGTTCACCAGATAGGCCCCGCGCTTGAAATATTTGAGCGTCTCGTCGTTGATCATATGCTCGGTTTCCGGGTGCAGGGGCACATTGAGCGTAACCACATCGCAGACCTTTGCGAGGCTTTCGAGGGTCGCGTGACGGGTCAGATTGAGCTCCTTCTCGACGTCTTCGGGAAGAGGATAGCGATCCATGTAGTGAAGATGGACGTCAAATGGTTTTAGCCGGCGCAGAACCGCCGTCCCGATCCGCCCCGATCCGACACTGCCAACATGCATTCCTTCGAGATCGTAAGAACGCGCGACGCAATCGGCGATATTCCATCCACCTTTGACGACCCATTGGTAGGAGGGAATATAATTGCGGACGAGCGCCAGGATCATCATCACCACGTGTTCTGCAACGCTGATGCTGTTGCAGTAGGTGACCTCGGCAACGGTGATACCGCGATCTATCGCGGCCTGAAGATCGATGTGATCCGAGCCGATGCCCGCCGTGATGATCAGCTTCAAGTTCGGCGCTCTGGCGATGCGCTCCGCCGTCATGTAGGCCGGCCAGAAAGGTTGCGAGATTACGATCTCGGCATCGTGAAGCTCCTGATCAAATTTTGAATTCTTGCGATCCTTGTCCGATGTGACGATGAACGTATGCCCGGCCTCCTCAAGAAATTTCCGCAGGCCGAGTTCCCCTGAAACGCTGCCAAGAAGCTCGCCGGGCCTGAAATCGATGGCCGATGGCGTCGGGGCCGTCTGGCCATCCGGATATTTCATGATCTTCGGAATGTCGTCGCGAGGATACGATTTCGGGTATCCTTCGACAGGATCGTCATACAAGACGCAAACTATTTTTGCCATCGAAGCCTCCTTGAGATTCGTGCCAAGCGACACCATCCCGCAGCGGTCGGACGAGGACTTGCTTCAGCCGGAATGATTGCGGGTTATGTCCGGGCATTGCTTGGCCAACGCCTCTTTTAGATGTCGGCATCTTACCGGTGATGGCTGCACTCCGAAGGATCCACCCATTCGGGCCATTCCATTCGGGCCATTCGGGCGCCGAGGACAGCCGCTCGAAAAAAGGACAGCCAATAAGATGGCGCTGTGTGATCAGTCCAACCGAGCAGGCCTTCGAAGGCAAACCACCAATTGGAGTCCAGCTTCCGTTCCGGCGACCAAATCTACGACTAAGACGCTTTGCTGTCTCCTGGTTGCAATATACGTTATGGCCGCTTGAATATATCAAATACGCATCTGTGAATTATGTAGTGCGCGCCCCATTGTCAGCCAGCAATTGCCCCGGCCCGGTGACCTCGTTCACCGAAATGTGAAGCGCCCGACGGAAGGGGATACGCGAGGCAAACCAGGGCCTCGACGCAGGTCTTCGCATCTGCGAGGCGCCCCGATCCTCACCGAAGAATTTGGGATCATTACGTCACAAGACTGTCGCTGAACTGTCGTCGATATTTCATTGAATCCTGAAATGGAGCGCAGAGGGACATCCCCTTGGAGAGGCAATGGTCGATTTCGCCACGGCAGCTTTGATCTTTTGCGCGCTCGCCACGGCGACACATCTTGCGTCGGCAGCGCTGACAATTGCCCGAACCCTGAACGCGCGTTCGAAGCAACCCCGCCTTCATATTGAGCCGGTAAGCATCATTCGTCCCATTTGTGGCATCGACCATTTCGACGAGGTCACGCTTCGTTCGACGTTCGAGCTCAAGGGGCTCGACTACGAAATTATTTTTTGCGCGGCGCGCGAGGATGATCCCGCCGTTCCGCTTGTCCGGCGCTTGATAGCTGAACATCCGCATATTCCAGCTCGGCTGCTCATTGGCGATGACCGTCCGACAAGGAACCCGAAGCTCAACAACATCGTTAAAGGCTGGGCCGCAGCCCGATTTTCCTGGATCGTGATCGCTGACAACAACGTCCTGATGCCACCAAGCTATGTCCGCGACCTGTTCGCAAACTTTGGGCCTGGAATCGGACTTGTTTGCTCACCGCCCGTCGGTAGCCGCCCGACTGGCTTCTGGGCCGAGCTCGAGTGTGCATTTCTCAATACCTATCAGGCCCGTTGGCAATCGGCGGCGGACACGATCGGGTATGGATTTGCTCAGGGCAAGTCGATGCTCTGGCGACGCGATCTGCTCGACGTGGCCGGAGGCATCGAGGCACTCGGCAGCGAGATCGCCGAGGACGCGGCCGCAACCAAGATCGTGCGTTCCCAAGGCTTCAAGGTTCGCCTTGTCGATCGACCCTTTGAGCAGCCGCTGGGTCCAAGAACAGCAAAACAGGTTTGGGATCGGCAGGTGCGGTGGGCCCGGCTCCGGCGAGCAACCTTTCCGCTCTTCTATATTCCCGAGGTGCTGTCAGGTAGCATCCTGCCGATCATCGCTGGGGGCTGCTCCGCCCCCTCATTCGGGCTCGATCCGTTGATGGCTTTCTCGGCGTTGCTGACGCTCTGGTTTGGCACGGAGGCTATTTTGGCCCTTGCGGCGGGCTGGCATATCCGAGCGCTGTCACCGGTGGCATGGGTACTACGTGATCTCCTGTTGCCGGTCTTGTGGCTAGACGGGTGGGCCGGTAACACGTTTGTCTGGCGCGGAAACGGCATGAGTGTTGCCAACGGGAGCCCCGCGCAGACATCGACATCGAAACACGCAAACAAACTCGTCGTGACGGCGGACGTCAACTGATGCAAGGGCGAGGGACCTATTTTCCCTCTGCCATTTCTGCATCCGGCACAAGGCCCACCGTGCGCCCTTCAAAGCCGGCACTATCGAAGTACTTTGTCTCGCCGACCAGTTGATAATTGAGGATTGTTCTCAGCCCCGATGCCGATGGAGCGGACGTTAGCGTCTTCTTCGTCGATCCGGGGGAAACCCCGCCCGGGAAGGATTCGATGAGCGGACGGCCGATGAGCACGCCGTGGCTTTGTGGCAGGAGTCCAAGGAGTGCGGCGATCGTTTTGCCGACATCGGGATTGCCAGCCGGCGCCGTATCGACGAAGCCCATCTTAAAATCTGGCCCGATGGCGGCCATGAAACTTTCAGTATCGCCCCGCCCGAAACTGCCATGCATGCCTTGGCCTTGTTGCAAGGCCGTATCGGCGACCTCGACGCTGCACAGCGCAGGCCGCGAACAGCCTGTCGAGAAGCTTCTGAAATTCACGACGATCGCTGGAGACGGCGCAAGCGCTGTTCCCTTGAGATTGATAGCTGAAAGCGGCAACGTTCCGGCAAATGAGCCCAGTCCATCATCGACGAAAAGCCCACTGACATAATCCTGCGTCAGCAAGGCATCGATGACCTTCTGGGTGAGATTGCGATCGGAACTTGGAATATAGATGAGATCCGATCCTCCATTGGCCGCGACGATGATCTTCGGATTGTTCGCATCCTCGCCGATAAGCCCGTTTGCGTCACGCGGGTGTTGTCCAGCTTCGACGCGCGCGTTGCCGTCGTCCGGGTCCCAAAGCGGAAGATTTAAGGTCGTCGCCAGATCAATCGCAAGGAATCCGGGCGGGAGCAGAGAGGCGGGCACATCCGCATAGCTTCGCTTCGCTGCAACGCTTGTCTCGCTCTGTTTCGAAATCGTCGAGAACCCATGATCGGCAGCGATAATGATATCCGTCGTTTCAGCAAGCCCGAGTTCCTCGAGCTTTCGGCGGATCGCCGCGAGATTGGAATCGGCATTGCGGATGGCCGCGAGTGACGTCGGCCCATTGATTCCAGGATCGAGTTTGAGGAAGCTGTCACCCTGATTGTGCTGCGTGCCATCCGGATCGCGTGACCAAAAGACGATGAGAAACGGCTTTTGATCCTCCTTGAATCTTGGAAGGATCACCCGTGTCAGCGCGGCAGTGAAATATCCTTGCTGGACGACGTTTGGGTCCTTGGTTCCAGGCTCTCGGAAACTACCTGCATCCTTGTTTGTTAAGCGCCCAGGCGAGGTCGTTGGAAGCCCCGCCGCCTGCAGGCCGTCCCCCACCCACGGCGCAAGCGGTATGCCCTTTTCAGATCCGGTGGCATCGTCAATGATGACGCTTTCGCCGCCGCCCCGGGACGTGTGATCGAAAATGAGTGTAGGTCCGAGCTTGCCGATTGCCGCGGTATTAAATCCAGCGCGATGCGCAACGTGGAGAAGGGTTTCTTCGTCGATGTAATTACCGGAGAAGTGTTCGTCGATGTCCCCGAGCACCAGATCATCCTCGATAAAGGCCAGAGGTGCCGAGCCCGCAGAGCGAATCGGAAATCCCGCATAGATCGTGTTGCCGAATGTGCTCGTATCACCGAGAAAGTGGCCGGTTGCCATACCGCTCGAATTCGGCATCGTGAATGTCGGAAAGAGTGAATGGCTGTTTGTAAAATTGACGCCTTTATCTCTGACCTCCGCGAAAGTCGGCGCGGTTTCGGGTGTCACGATACCTGCTCGCAAGCCGTCCGGGACGAACAGGAGGACGTTATGTCTGGTCGGATCCGCGGCGAATGCAGGAGCGACCTCGATCAACGCCAGGACGATAAGAAACTGGAGAATCTGCTTCATCATCTCTTTTGCTCATCACTCGAGATGAACCAATGGGTGACGTCCTCAGCAAGGCCATATCCGGGCGCAGCGAGCCGCAACCTTTTGATGGACGATCACTAATGGATGTGAAAGTTGCACGACAACCGCGTTAGCCATGTGAAATGATTGCGAGGCTGATGTGGGGATTTATGTGTCGCGACCGTTATCCCCCTGTCCGATCGACGTCGAGATGGGGCCACCTCCCTGATCGAACTGTGGCGCAGTGTCTGAGATCTGGTAGTAGTCCGACTTGTCGGACACAAATATATGTGCGGTGACCGAAAGTCCGGTCGGCGGATCAAGAGTGCCGGCCAGGACCGAGAGTCGCGAGCCGTCGCGTGGTCGCCAGAAGAGACTCGAGCCGCACCGGCTGCAGAAGCCCCGCTCCGCATGAGCCGTTGCCTTATACCATCGAAGGACATCGACTCCGGCGGAGAGTTTGAAATTTTCGGGCCTGACCGCGGTCGCGGCAACGACATGCCCGGTCCATTGCGCGCATTGGCGGCAGTGACAAACGACAACGTCGCGAATGGGTGGGGAAAGCTCGAAGCGGATCGCACCGCAAAGGCAACGTCCGGTAAGCGGCTTTTGCGGCATGGCGATGGCTTCCAATTTATGGGATATTATTATGATTAAGCAGCATCATATTGGGGGGAAATGTGCGCTTTCTCGTATTCCAACATATCGCATGCGAACATCCAGGCATATTCCGCAAATTTTTCGCCGCTGACGGTATTGGATGGGACGCCGTCGAACTCGACGCGGGCGCGGCCATTCCTGCACTCGAAAGCTATGATGCCCTCTGGGTCATGGGCGGACCGATGGACGTTTGGGATGTTGAGGAATGCCCATGGCTGATTGAAGAAAAACGCGCCATTCGCCGCTGGGTTAAAGACCTCGACCGTCCCTTTCTCGGCCTCTGCCTCGGCCATCAGTTACTCGCCGACGCTCTTGGCGGCACCTGTGGACCGCAGCGTCCACCCGAGATCGGGATTCTTGACATTGCACTGACGGAGGAAGCAGGCGCCGATCCGGTATTTTCCGGGTTGCCAAAATCGTTCAAAGCCCTGCAATGGCATTCCGTCAGGGTCGCACAACCACCGGAGGGCGCCGTCGTCCTTGCGCGGTCCGATGTCTGCGCCTGTCAGGCGATGCGAGTTGGCCGCCGCGCCTGGAGCATGCAATACCACGTCGAAATCGAGCCAGATACGATCGCGAACTGGGGCGAGGTGCCGGCCTACGCCGAAGCGCTCGCGCGCACTCATGGACCTGGGGCTTTGGAGCGGATGGACCAAGCCGCAAAGCCTCATATGGATGACTTCACGGCAAATGCCGAGCGGCTATACAATAATTTCCTGCAGCAGATCCGGGGCTAAAGTGGAAGCAGACCTTCGCTCGTTCTGCTACCGGCTGCGCGCGCCAATGAGGTCGTTGCGTGCTTTTTCCATGTGCCGGACCATTGTTTCGGCGGCGGCAGCCGCATCGCGCGATTGGATGGCCTTGACGACCGCCGCATGCTGCACGTTGTAAAGCCGCATGTTTTCCCGCGTAATGATTTTCTTGCGCATCTCTGCCCACTGGGAATGAGTCCTGATGATGTTGATCTGCTCATAAAGCCAGACCATCAGCGGATTCGAGGTCGCAGAAGCGATGGCGAGGTGGAACTGTTCGTCGACCATTGCATAGCGATCGCCATCGTCGTCTTTCTCGGCGGCGTGGAGCTCGCTGACGAGGGTCTGCAGCTTATCGAGATCGACCTGACTTGCGTGAAGTACGGCAAGCCGCGCCATCTGCGGCTCGATCACGGCTCGAACCTCGATGAGTTGAAGCGGGCTTGTCCGCTCGACGATGCCGCTCTTGCCCTCCTGTGACTGGAAGCTCACATATGTGCCGCTTCCGGGTCGGCGCTGAACGAGTTTTTGGGCCTCGAGAGCTGCGAGTGCTTTGCGCACGGTGGTGCGCGAGGCGACAAAGTTCTGCGCGAGTTGACGTTCCGTTGGCAGTTGCTGTCCATGGCTATAACTTCCGGATCTGATAGCCTGCGCGAGTTCCTGCGCAATCAAATTCGCGCCGCGCGGTGATGGCGCTGTGGGCCCCAGTCCGACGGGCGTCCGATTGAACATTTCCCCATCCTTAGACGCTGCTGCGAGCTCGAACGCTAAGCAGACCGTCGAGCAAACGCGACCCACTGAGCAAACTAGCCCAAATATATACCAATCTATCGGTTCGGCACAGATCGGCTGCTATCTAATGTTCCAAATTACACAAAATCGGGCTGTTAGTCACCTAATTGGTTGCGGTTGGTATATGGTTTGCCTGCCGGAAGTCCATGCTCGCTGAGCCGGCCGAGCCATGATCTTAGACGTTGAGCTTGTCGCGCAGGCTCGTCCAGGCCTCCACAATTGGCATGACCCCTCTGGCCACCGGCTGCATGGGAAAGCCCGGGAATGTGAGATCATCGAAGGCGGTGCGGCCTTCGGGGTCGCCCAGAAGCTTGAGCGCGACTTTGATTCCCGAAGTAGGTGGCGCGTGAAACCCCAGAATGGATGACGCAACTGCGTCCCCGTTGACGCTTCTGCGTCAACGCCGCCCTAAGGCGGTGAACCCGGACCCGACGATCGCAACGTCGGTTCTGCTCGGGAGCCGAGGAGCATAGGCAGGGAGCGGCGCCTCTCCCATCAGTAAGGTTTGAACACGAGGCCCACGCTCGGAGTTTAGATCGCTGGTCGACTCCGTCCATCGCCGACACCGGCGACACAATCAAAATTTCGCGTAGGCGTTACGCAGGTCGACAAGGGGGTGGCTCTTGCTCATCTGGAACTTGATGAGCAGCTCCCGTGCCAGCATATCGCGATCCTGCTGATTGTCGGGCAACTTGACGTCAGCAGGCACTTGCACCCAACCGTTCACGTTGCGGTCGAAAACGGCCGGCCGGCCTTCCTCATATCCCATGTGAACATCCTCAAGCCAGTTGAGGTCACTCCACCCCATGATCTCGATATAATTCTTCAGGAATTGGGTAAGCCGTGAATAGTCAGGCAACAGATTGACGTCATAACGGTAACCGATGTGTTGGCCAATCGCCTTCTCACGCTCGGTCTCGACACCATCGCTCTTGATGAAGTGATCGACGTCAGCCGCACTCTTGCCGGCTACGGCGACGACGGGACGAGTTTTCTTTTTGATATCGGCCATTGCGATCCTCTCAATACCGGGTCATGTCGGGACGGCCAACCGTATGCTGCGTACCTGCGAGTGGCACCATCGCCATCGCCGAAGCCTCCATCGTCAGCGCCGCAAGGTCCTCCGGCTCAAGCGAATGAATATTGGTCTTGCCGCAGGCCCGGGCCATCATCTGACACTCCATCGTCAGCGTATGCAGGAAGTTGTAGACCCGTTCGGCGGCTTTGTCGGGATCAAGCCGCTTGCGCAAGATCGGGTCTTGCGTCGCGACCCCTACCGGGCATCGGCCGGTATGACAGTGATAGCAGTACCCCGCTGGCACGCCGACTTCCTTCTCATAGTCAGCTTCTGGAATAGCCTTATTGCAGTTGAGAGCCATCAGCGCCGCATGTCCAATGGCGATCGCGTCGGCACCGAGCGCGAGTGCTTTTGCAATATCGGACCCATTTCTGATGCCTCCCGCATAGACGAGCGAAATTTCACCCGTCTTGCCGACATCATTGAGCGCCTTGCGCGCCTGGCGGATCGCGGCGATACCGGGAACACCCGTGTCCTCGGTCGCAAGATGGGGGCCGGCCCCGGTGCTGCCTTCCATGCCGTCAATGTAGATGACATCGGGACCGCACTTTGCCGCCATCCGGACGTCGTCATAGACGCGCGCTGCACCAAGTTTCAATTGGATTGGGATTTCGTGATTTGTGGCCTCACGGATTTCCTCGATCTTAAGGGCAAGATCATCGGGGCCGAGCCAGTCCGGGTGGCGAGCCGGGGAGCGCTGATCGATGCCAGCCGGAAGCGATCGCATCTCTGCAACCTGATCGGTGACCTTCTGGCCCATCAGGTGACCGCCAAGTCCGACCTTGCATCCCTGGCCAATGAAGAATTCGACGCCGTCGGCAAGTCGCAAATGGTGCGGGTTGAATCCATAGCGGCTCTGAATGCACTGGTAATACCATTTGGAGGAATAGCGGCGCTCGTCAGGGATCATCCCGCCTTCACCCGAGCAGGTCGCCGATCCGGCCAAGGTGGCACCGCGCGCCAGAGCGATTTTCGCCTCATAGGACAAGGCTCCGAAGCTCATGCCCGTGATGTAGACGGGGATATCAAGCTCCATCGGCCGCTTGGCACGCGGACCGAGCACCGTCTTCGTGATGCACTTTTCGCGGTAGCCCTCGATGACAAAGCGCGTCAGCGTTCCCGGTAGAAACGTCAAATCGTCCCAGTGCGGGATTTTCTTGAAGAGGGAAAATCCGCGCATCCGGTAACGGCCGAGTTCCGATTTGATGTGGATGTCGTCGATCACCTCAGGCGTGAAGATCCTGCTGCGACCGAGAAGCTGACGGTTACGCTCGGTCGGATGATGTGTTTCCGCGTCAGCTTCGAGAGGCTTCTGTTGTGGACCCATCTGGGTTCCTCCTAGTGCATGAGCCAGGGTCGGCACCGGCAGTCCGAAGGACTTGCAAAGCGAAAGTCGCTAGAAGTTGCTATAAGACGAGCTTCTTCTCGGTAGGCTCGAGATTGTCGTAATTCCAGAGCTGCTTTCCGGCGACGATCTTCGTCATTTTCTTCGGATCCTTCGGCGGATCGATCTCATAGGCCTTGAGCTTGCGCGTGAGCCAGGCAACATCGAGATCCGTCATTTCGGCTTCGACGGCATCCACTCCCAGACTTGCGATCTTGCCACCGACATAAATCGTGCCGTCGTACATGCTGTCGCCAAGATTCGCGCCGGCATCGCCAAGAACGATCATCCGGCCACGTTGCATCATGAAGCCGGAGAACGCCCCCGTGCGCCCGCCGACGATGATCGTTCCGCCCTTTTGATCGATTCCGGTGCGCGCGCCCACATCGCCCTTACAGACAAGATCGCCACCACGGATCGCTGCGCCGAAACAGGAGCCGGCATTTTTCTCAATAACAACCGTCCCCGCGAGCATGTTCTCCGCGCACGACCAGCCGACCCGGCCTTTGATGTGCACATTCGGCCCATCGATCAGGCCGCAGCCGAAATAGCCGAGAGAGCCCTCGAAATAGAGTTTCAGCCGGTTGAGAATTCCCACCCCGAGCGAGTGCTTCGCACCGGGATTGTGCACGACAATCGTGCCATTTCCCTCGCTCATCAGTTTCCTGATTTGCAGATTGATTGCGCGCGTATCCATGTCCTTGGCGTCGAACTCTGCGCGCTTATTGAAGTCGACTTCATAGGCCCAAGGATAGACATACGCATCGGCATCACGGGCGACATCAAAGAATCTCTGCTGCGTACGGCCCAGAAGCTGCTCGCCGTGCATGCCCTGAACATTTGCCTTCTTCAGTTCCGCCATACGCGCACCTCGCCTTCATAAGGATCGAACGTGTCGATCTCATCTGGGAAGATCGAACGTATTGCGACTTCTTCGCTCGCCAGCGCGATGAAGTCTTTGCCTTCATAGAGAACCATTGGTTTTGCCGCCATGGTGTCCTTCGCCATGCCGAGGCTGTCGGACGTGGCGACAAGGTATGTAAAGACGCCATCGAGCTCGTCGATTGAGCGGCGCATCGCGTCCTCGAGTGTATCCCCGGCATCCATGCGGTCGGCGAGATAGACCGCGATTAGCTCGCTGTCGCAGTTCGACATGAAGCGGCGGCCGCGTCTTTCGAGATCGCGCCTGTTGTTCCAGTAGTTTGTAAGCTGGCCGTTATGCACCACCGAGACGTCGCTGAAAGGATAGGCCCAATAGGGATGCGCCGATCGGATATCAACGTCGGATTCGGTCGCCATGCGCGTGTGGCCGAGGGCATGTGTACCCCTGAACCCCAAGAGCTTGTATTGATCCGAGACGGTCTTGGCGTCGCCCAGGTCCTTGATGAGTTCGAGCCCGTGCCCGATCGAAAGGAGTTCGACGCCTTCGATGTCCTCGAGATAGTCAACGAGTTTCTTAAGATCTCCGGTGTAGCTGATCACATATTTGTTGGCATAACCCGTCGCATTCACGGCTTCGATGATCTTGGCATCGAGTTCCTGAAGCCGGTGATCGACCTCTTGGCGCCGCTCCTTGATGAGTTCCCGTATCTTGAAGCCATGACGCAGCTCTTCTTGCTCGGCGACCTTGAAGCGCAGGACATACTTGCCGTCACCGCCGCTCGTGCCATAGAGGGCATACCCGGTAGAATCCGGTCCGCGATGCTTGAGTGCCTGAAGCATTTTGGTCATCTCCTCGCCGATATCGCTCGTGCGACCGCGATGGATGAGACCCGCAATTCCACACATCCGATGTTTTCTCCAGTGTTAAGCGAGGGCACGACTTTCGAGAAAAAGGGGTTCCCTGATGTCGCGATGAGAAGCCCGGCGGTTTGAAGCCACCGGGCAGCGGCCTAGGGCAAGCAATCGAGATATCGCTCAACATCCCATGACGTGACCTGGGCATTGAACCGTGCCCACTCATCGCTTTTGTAATGCGTAAAGACCCGATACATCTCATCAGGAAGCGCCTTCTTGATGACGTCATCCTCGGAGAGCCGCTCAAGAGCTTCGCCCAGCGTCAGCGGTAGCTTCTTGACCATCTTTCCTTCCTTCATGGCCTGATAGATGTTGCGACTTTCCGGCTCGCCCGGATCGAGCCTGCGTGTAAGACCATCGTCGAACGCCATAAGAAGCGCCGAAGCCAGAAGGTAGGGGTTCACCATGCTATCGACGGCCCGGTACTCGAACCGACCGGGCGCCGACACGCGAAGTCCGCACGTGCGGTTTTGATATCCCCAATCGGCATAAACCGGCGCCCAGAATCCCTGATCCCAAAGGCGGCGATAGGAGTTGACGGTCGAGCAGCCGATAGCCGTGAGTGCCGGCAGGTGCTCGATGACACCGCCGATGCAGTGCAGTCCAACGGGGCCCGGCTTCTTCGGGTGCGCACTGCTGTCGGGCATGAAATGGTTGTTACCGCCCGTTCGGTAGGTGAAATTCTGCTCCATGCCCGGAAGCTCCTTGAGGCCGAGCATGTTGATTTCATCGCTGCCGTCGCTCCACAGCGAGATATTGGTGTGGCAGCCGTTGGCAGAGACACCCATGAACGGTTTCGACATGAAGCAGGCAATCAGTCCGAACTCACGCGCGACCTGCGAGCAGATCTGGCGGTAAGTGGCGAGCCGGTCAGCGGTCCTGAGGGCATCGTCGAACGTGAAATTCAACTCGAGCTGACCGGGAGCATCCTCATGATCGCCCTGGATCATATCGAGACCCATGGCATTGGCATACTCGATGACCCTCATGAATACCGGCCGAAGACTCTCAAACTGATCGATGTGATAACAGTAGGGCTTTGAGAAGCCGCCATCAGGTTTGCCGGATTCGTCCTTTTTGAGCCACATCATTTCCGGCTCGCAGCCCATGCGCATGCGCATGTTGTACTTTTTCTCGAATTCATTGTGATGAATGCGAAGATTGCCGCGGCAGTCGGATGTTAGGTGCCCTCCACCGTCAATTTCCTCCTCGCGGTTCCGGAAGCAGGTGCAAAAGACGCGCGCGACACGCTTGTCCCATGGGAGCTGCACGAACGTTTCAGGATCGGGGATACCGACGAGTTCCGAGGCCTCAGGACCGTAACCGATGTACTGGCTGTGACGATCGACGAACAGGTTAGCCGTTGCGCCG
>Ga0272446_1005999_pt1 | contig 12990 bp, 12 predicted proteins | sample YNPCB0061_FD_194587 | JGI IMG/M metagenome (GOLD analysis project Ga0272446, IMG submission 194587) | Hot spring microbial mat communities from Yellowstone National Park, WY, United States - YNP-CB-006-1 | ecosystem: Environmental > Aquatic > Thermal springs > Hot (42-90C) > Sediment | place... | reverse complement strand
GAGTTAAATGCGCATTGTTTTGAGTAATATCTTGGCAATTTATCGGCGGGAATTGCAGAGCTATTTTGCCTCGCCACTAGCCTCTGTTGTTGCAGGCGTATTTTGGCTGCTAGCGGGCTTCTTTTTTGTTAATTTGCTTAACGCTTTTAACCTGGAAGTCTTGCGGGCAGATTCCCTGGGAAATACCACTCCCCTGGATGTGCCTTACCAGTTTCTCCAGTCTTTTCTAGGTGTGCTCAGTTCTGTTGCCCTCTTTTTGCTGCCAATTTTATCCATGGGGCTTTATGCTGAGGAGCGCAAACGCGGCACGCTTGAGCTCCTGGCCACTTCTCCGGTCACAAATTGGGCGGTGGCCCTGGGTAAGTTGCTGGCCGTCGTTACCTTTTTTCTCACGATGGTTTTGCCTCTACTGCTCTATGAGGCGATCGCCTTCAGTGCCACCAATCCACCAATGAATTTGGGGATTGTTTTCCTGGGCCACCTGGGGCTGGTTTTGCTGGCAGCAGCGGTGCTATCTCTGGGGATGTTCATTTCATCCCTGACCGACAGCACGATTTTAGCTGCGGTGTTTACCTTTGGTCTGGTCATTTTTCTGTGGGTGATTGACCTCCTGGGGCAACGCCTGGGTGGGCCGCTGGGAAATGCTTTGGGCCACCTTTCGTTGCTCAAGCACTTCGGCAACCTGAGCCAGGGGATTGTCGATAGTGGCAGCCTGGTTCTCTTTGGCAGCTATATTGTGCTGGGGCTCTTTTTAACGGCGCAATCGGTGGATGCTTTCCGATTTCAGCGCAGCTAAGCAGCGCGGATTGAATAACCGGTTATGGATCAATGAAGAAATTCACTGCCTTTTCTCCCTTTCTGAAATATCTGTTTTGGCTGGGGCCATTGCTCCTGGTAGCTGGTGTGACAGCCGGTGTGATTTCCGGTGTCTGGCTACCTGTACCTCTGGCATTGGGGGTTTTAGGAGCCGTGCTAATACTGGGCTGGCTGATTACTCTCCTCCTTGCCAGCCGCAATCAGGCCACACCCTGGTGGCAACGTCGTTCGTCCCAGGTGGGGGCCAATGCCTTGGTGGCAACCCTGTCGGCCCTGGCTATTTTTGGCCTGGTGAATGTTTTGGCGGCACAGCAAACCCTCCGGTTAGATTTAACCGAAAATCAGGTGTTTACCCTGGCACCGGAAACTCAGCAGGTGGTAAAGACTCTGCAACAACCTGTGAAAGTATGGCTGTTTACGTCTCAAGAACTCGCCAATCGCCAGGATCGAGAGCTGCTAGAGCGCTATGCTCGGTTGGGCGATCGCTTGACCTATGAGTTTGTAGACCCAACCCGCCAACCCGCCTTGGCCGCCCAGCTAGAGGTGAAACGGTTGGGGGATGTGATTGTGCAGGTGCAACCGAATGGGCGCAGGCAATACGTGGAAACGGTTTCGCCCAACGACCCGGAACAATTGGTGAATCGAGGGCAACGGCTAACAGAGGCAAAACTGACGACGGCGATCGCTCAGGTGACCAGCCCCCGACAGACTCAAATTTACTTCTTACAGGGGCATGGTGAGCGCGCTCTGGAACCAGGAATGCAGGAGTCGATTTCTCAGGCGATCGACAGTCTCAAACAGCGGGATATTGTGATTACGCCCCTGCTTTTGGCCGAGACCCTGGCGATCCCGGCTAATGCGGATGGAGTCGTGCTAGCAGGGCCACAAAAGCCTCTATTGGCAGGGGAAGTCAAAGCGCTAGAGCGTTACCTGCAACAGGGGGGCAACCTGTTGGTGTTGGCGGATCCCCAAACGGAACTGGGGATGGATGCCCTGCTGAAGGATTGGGGGGTAACCCTAGATGACCGGGTTGTCATCGATGTTTCTCGTCAGATTGAGGGGCTGGGGCCGATCTATTCTCTAGTGACCCAGTATGGCGATCATCCCATTACCCGCGATTTTGGTAACCGCTACTCCTTCTATCCCCTAGCTCGCCCAGTGGATGTCGAACCAAAGTCAGGTATTACTTCAACACCGTTACTCTACACTAGTGCTGATAGCTGGGCAGAGAGTGATTTGAAAGCGCAACCCCTGAAATTTGACGAGGGTCGCGATCGCCCCGGCCCATTGCTCCTGGGCGTAGCTCTCAGTCGCTCGGTGCCAATTACTGCCACCCCGCCCCCCAGCCCAACGCCAACGACCAGTCCTAGCCCTTCCCCAGCGGCTAGCCCAACGCCAACGACCAGTCCTAGCCCTAGCCCTTCCCCAGCGGCTAGCCCAACCCCCCGCGACAAAAAAGAATCGCGTTTGGTGGTGATTGGTAACTCTCGCTTTGCCACCGATGGCCTTTCTAGCCAACCCCAGTTTGTCAATGGCGACCTATTTCTCAATTCGGTGCGGTGGATTGCCCAATCTGAGCAACAGATTCTTTCCATTACACCTAAACAACCTCAAAATCGTCGCTTTACTCTGACGACTCAGCAAGCTAGTTTCGCCAGTTGGACAGCGGTTGCCCTTCTGCCCTTGGTCGGTTTTACCAGTGCGATTCTGATCTGGTGGAAGCGTCGCTAATGGCGGTCACATTTTTCTGAATTTCCCTACTTTGGAACAATGAAACTGCAACGTACACCCTTACTGCTGCTGCTTACCGCCCTGGTTTTAGGGGGCATTGTGGCCATTCGAGAAGGTCAAAAGGCCAGTCAACCACCAGCCACTGAAACTACTACTCAGCCTCTCTTTGGCTTTAAGGAAGAAGCGGTTACGGCTCTGACGATTACTCGGGCTAATCAAACCCTGCGGTTTGAAAAGGTGCCCGCCGCTCAGGCCACTAAACCAGCGAGTGCGCCGTCTCCCACGCCTCCAGGTTCGCGCCCTCCCGCCGCCAGTTCACCTTCTGCCACCGTTTTACCGAGTCCGACTCCGATCTCCCAGGCGTTGGTCTGGCAAATGACCCAACCACAGAAAAAATTGGCCGAAGAGGCTGCGATCGCCTTTCTCCTCAATCAAATGGCCAATGGAAAGAGTCAACAAACCTTGAGCATACCTGCTGCCCAAAAAGCCGAATTTGGCCTAGATCAGCCCCTTGCCACCATTCAAGTGCAGTTAACGGATCAAAAACAGCATCGGCTGGTATTGGGAAAACCCAACTTTAATCGCAGTGGCCTTTATGCCCAAATCGACCCGCCAACTCAGCCCACAGCAGAGATTACAATCCATGTTGTTTCTATCGATTTAGAAAATGCGGTGACTCGCCCCCTGGAAGAATGGCAGGCCAAACCTGAGCCAACCCCCTCCCCGGCAGCGACTTCCCCCTCCCCCTCCCCTCAGCCTTCCCTCTAGCAATTTGCCGACACTTGTTCAATCTTGACCCCTTGCTCAGGTGAATTTCTAAGATCTGACTGTTGGCAAAGGTTCTTCTAAGATCCTGGATTCACACCAGCACTGACCAAGTCTGTTCCTTCATCTTTTGATCGCTCTTTGATCGCTGACCCTATGGCTTCACCGACAGCAACCCTTTTGATTTCTTGCCCCGACCAACGGGGATTGGTCGCTAAAATTGCGAACTTTATCTACGCTAATGGGGGAAACATTGTCCACGCTGATCAGCACACCGATGCTAGGGCAGGGCTGTTTCTCACCCGGATTGAATGGGAACTGGAGGGGTTTAACTTGCCCAGGGAAATTATTGGCCCGGCATTTAATGCGATCGCCCAACCCCTAGAGGCCAACTGGGAACTGCACTTTTCGGATGCGGTACCGCGTCTGGCCATCTGGGTAAGTCGGCAGGATCATTGCCTATTTGATTTAATCTGGCGGCAACGCTCTGGGGAGTTTCAAGCAGAGATTCCTTTAATTATCAGCAATCATCCTGACTTGGGGGCGATCGCCGAGCAGTTTGGCATTGACTATCACCACATTCCAATCACGAAAGAGACCAAAGCGGCCCAGGAAACGAAAGAACTGGCGTTACTCCATCAGTATCAGATTGACTTAGTGATTCTGGCAAAATATATGCAAGTCTTGAGTGCAGACTTTATTCGCCAGTTTTCCCACGTTATTAACATTCACCATTCTTTTTTACCGGCCTTTCCAGGAGCCAACCCCTACCATCGTGCCCATGCCCGTGGGGTCAAAATTATTGGGGCAACGGCTCACTATGTCACTGCCGATCTAGATGAGGGCCCAATTATTGAACAGGATGTGGTACGGGTAAGTCACCGCGATAGTGTTGAAGACCTGGTGCGCAAAGGCAAGGATCTAGAGCGCGTTGTTTTAGCACGGGCAGTGCGACTGCACCTGCAAAATCGTGTACTCGTCTACAGCAACCGTACCGTGGTTTTTGCATAGTCAACCAGTATTGGTGGATGAAGAGGATTTGTGGAGAAGCGCAACGCAAAACAGGGATTACGGGCAATGGCATGACTCTGGAACTTCCACCCCTACTGCCGTAAAGTCCAGGTAATGGAGCCGCACTCAATCTCCCCCTTCGAGGATCTCAATGGCTTTCGTTATCACGACAATTGGTTACGCAATTTCCTGACTACCTCGTCCTTGAATGGTCGAGGCACATCAAACCCCATTAAACACAAACCAGAGTTTTTATACAATTTCTTTCACCAGAGGACAGTATGGGACTGGCCAAACCGGAAATCGGCGTTGCAAATGGCTGAGTTAATCGATCCACGTTTCGGGGAGAGTTGTGGCCGGCTCATAAGTCATAGACGGGGTGTCTCTGGCGAGGTTAAACCACCCTACCGCCAGTAGGAGACCGAATCCACAGCCTAGCAAAAAAGTCCAGGCGTGAGACGAATCGAACACACAGAGTAGGCGGCGATCGCTGTTATATACCTGCACTAGCCAGCCTTCGCTGGTATTGTCAAATTTGGTTTGTAGTTTAGTTGGGTCAAACTTGTTCATGATGTTTGCTCTATACCGATCGAATTTGTGTGGGGAAGGCGGGCAAGTGCCCGCCACTATGGAAACACCTGTCAGAAAATTTACTGATGAATGGAAAGTGTCTCAAGGATAGAGACTAGGTCGCTCAAACCTGACATGTCGGACACAAGACTCCAAATGGGACATGGCCCTAGCTTTCTAAGGGGGCCACGCCGTCTAGAGTCCACTTTACAGACAGCCTACAGGGAGCCTGCTGATTTAGACCCCCGCTTTCTAAGGCCACGCCGTCTAAATTCCACAGCCCTCTGGTCCACAGAAACTTTGCCCGTACAGAACTTCTGCGTCACAGAGATAGATCATGCCGGCAAAATCGTTGAAAAACTGCCCTGCGACCTGACGCGCAATAGTCTGAGCCATCATTCGATCGGGGGTGAGCACCTCAAATTTGACATTCGCCGTGGTGTCAGAAACGCTAGGATGTCCTGTCGAGCGCACGTTGCGACTACCCTTACCGCCAGTTTCCATCACCGTATAACCACTCGCTCCGGCTTCTTCGATGATTGTGGCGATCTTTTTCAGTAGAACCTTTTCGGTGACGATGACAAGTTTTTTGGCTGGCTTGGCCATGTTGGTTACCTCTTTAACCTATGTACATTAATCTATTGGGTCTGCCAAGCCAAGGAAGCACTGACAGACCATGACTTGTCTGGGATTAGCCACCAAGCGCTTGGGCAAGACCGAGGAAAAACGGGATACACAAGCCAATCGCAATGGGCGTACCGATGGCGGTGGAGGCACCAATATAGGCGGAAGGATTCGCCGACGGGATGCCAGCTCGCAGCGTGGGCGGTCCTGAGATGTCTGAACTAGAAGCAGCAATGACCGCCAGAATCACAACGCCGCCCATACTGAAGCCTACGGTTTTATGGGCAATCATGCCAAGACCGAAGGCGATCAGCCCATGAACAAACGGTGCTACTACGCTATACACGACATACCAATGGGCCACCTTGCGCAGTTCGCCAAGTCTTGACCATGCCTCCATGCCCATGACCAACATTAAGATCGAAAGTAAGCCGCGAAAGGCAGGGTCGTAGAAGCCTTTATAGACACTCTCCGGCTGGGTGAAGATGCCTAGCGCAAGACCCAACAACATTGCCGATAAAGCAGGACCTCGAAGGCTTTCCTCAATAATCGGCCAGATCTTGACCCGATTAGCTGTCAACTTCTCGCTGAAAGATTCCGATTCAGTCGAGTAGCCTGCTTCTTTAAGCTTCTTCTTGTTGAGATAAATGTTAGCGACCACAATTGCAGTCACGAGAGCGGGGATGTCCATGAAGGGATAGAGGGCGCCTGCCCATGGCTCGAATGCCATTTTTTGCTCTTCCAGTACTGTCAGTCCAGCGGCCATCGTGGAACCGCTCACTGCTCCAAACAATCCCCCAGTCGCGATCGCATCGACAACCCTGACCTTTGGCATCTTGGCCAATGTATAGCGGGCGATAAAGACGATCAGAATCCCCACGACTACAGCACAAATCATGGGTAACACCATCTGAGCCAAGTTGGAATTACGGATCGCAATGCCACCCGTCAGACCAATTTTGGTGAGCAGCATGAAGACGATGATTGTACAGATCGCATCGGGAATTACCAATTCGCTGCCAAGAGCAGCAATGATCATCCCACCAATCAAAAAGGCGAGTGTTGGGGACTGCAACTGCTTGATGAAGTCCTTCAAAAACAAGGACAAAAAATCCACGAATGCCTCCTTATGCCTCCTCCGACGAAGAGGGCTATAATGAAAAAACTAAATGAAACCGAAAGAGAGGTAAGGGTGAGAAGCTTCACCCCTGCACCAAAGGTATTGCACGGGAACCTGTAGGCAAGAGTTTACGGTCATTGCCTCGATCTATTTAGAGATCAGTGTTAGGATGGTACCGAATATGGCGGCAAAAAAGTCGCCATGAATCGCTTTATCGCGATCGCGCACTCAAAAAGCTCTCAACGGCAAGCCGCCAAGAATTGTTGCCAACTCCTTCGAGCACCGAGTGCCTGAACCGTCACAACTGAATCATTTTGAATATTTTTGAGTATAAGTCACTCTTAGTAGCAATACCTATAGAGTGACCAAGATAAAATCTTTTGTCTGCATAGAAGATTTTCTATGATTTTTTGAATCACTGCTACCGCGAAGCCATCGGTCGCGGAGGGCATCTCAACGAGTCGCTCTTCTCACCAAAGCAATAAATGGGTCATCTCCTTGGCACAGGCAAGGCCAGTTTTTGGTTTTCTATTCCCGATAAATTGGTAGCGTTACTGTAAAGGTTGATCCTTCTCCCAAGCGACTCCTAACCTGAATGGAGCCACCCGAATGAATCAGCAGTTGTTGTACGATTGTTAACCCCAACCCCGCCCCACCTGTATCTTCGGCAGCGGCTTGGCGCACACGATAGAAGTGATCAAAGATTTTGGGGATTTCCTGGGAAGGAATCCCAATTCCTGTGTCTCTCACTTCTAGATGAATGGTAGTGGCATCGTGGCAGCGGGCACGCACCCAGACCTGCCCCCCCCTGGGAGTAAATTTGATGCCATTGTGAACCAGGTTAATCACAATTTGCTTAACCCAAGCACTGATACTGGCGATCGCAGGCAAATCGTCGGGGATCGTATAGGCCAGCATCACCCCCTTTTCTTCCGCCAGGGGTTGGTAGGTACTTACAACCCCCGGTACAATGTCTGCCAGGCGCAAAGGTTCGATGACGGCATCACTGGCACTCCGGTCAATTTGAACCAGTTCGAGCAAGCTGGTAATGAGGGAGCTTTGGCGATCGCATTCCTTCGCAATCAAATCCATATAACGCTGACGCTGGGGAGGCCGTAGGCTAGACGAACTCAACAACGTCAAAGCCGTTTTGATGGTTGTCAGGGGAGTGCGCAATTCCTGCCCGACATTATTGAGAAAATCATCCCTAAGCCGTACTGTATTCAGCAACTCCTTATTCTGCAAGTCCAGAAGTTCAGCTTGTTCCGCCTGTTTACGGTAGCTATTTGCCCGTTGCCACTGTTCCTCCTGCTGCTGTAGCTGGCGCATCAACAGGTCGGCTAATAATGTCGATTGGGGTGCAACCTCAGATAACTCGCTGAACTGGGCTTGCCAGGGTGTGTCTGCAACTGCGCTAGCATCGACAACTGGAGGAATCGTGGCCATCTCCCCTGGGGAGGAGCGCAGCAACGCCAGATAGTGCACCAGCGATCGCACCATTGCTGGCTCAAACTGACACAACAGTTCTAGAACTTGTCTCTTATCGGTGGCATCCTCATTGGATGAGTCAGCGACTGCCTCAAACTCTCCGGCCACCGAGTCAGGAAGGGTTGCTCGCCGCAGGCGCGATCGGCGTGCCACCACCCCTACTTGCAACTCCCGCGACCAGATCAATAAGAAATACTCACGTTTGAGCGGCAGATGAGCAGGCAACCACATCGTCACCATATCCCCAGTTGCTGCCGTTGTTACCTGACTGAGCGAAGCCTCCTCCAACTCTTCCTCAGAGGGAGACTTAAATGTGTAAACGCCTTTTGCCTGAACAGCTTTCTGTCGATAGTGTTGAAGCTCTTCTTGCCATACCTCCCCGCGTGGTAGCTTGGCCCAGACCAAGGCCGCAAGCTGACGTTCACTCAGCAAATTCAACAGCACTCCCACCAATGACTTAAACGTGGCAGGACTCACACACACAAACGGAGCCGTGGGAGTTTCATTGGCCGCCAGTTCATAGAGAGAGCCTGGAAGCGGCGAAGGAATTGACATAACAAGGCTTTGATTAAAGGAGTGGGGACGATTCTCTTATCATCCTGCAAGATGTAAGATCTGGTGCCCAAATCTCAAAAATTCACTTTGGCCAGATAGTATATATCAAACAATTGTGAAGCTGAACCCATCCCCAACACACTAAAGTTCTGGAATTCTAAGCTTTCTGGGATCTGAGTGATGCCCATCCTCATCACCGATGGGGATGAGATCGGATTCAAGCCCAAACCGGAAATTTCACTTGATCAGGAAACGATCAGCAGGCGGGTGCAATGATAGCCACAGTCATCTTAGTTAGGATGGAGTGCAGGGGAACTTTTGGCTGAGGGCACAGCCCCCAAACCCCTGTCTATTTTCAATGTCCTGATGGTTTTGGCGGCAGCTATAGGTGTAATTAAATAGGTGCAATTCAATATGGCTTTGCTTAGAAAGCGGAGGCCAAAACCAAGTGCTCCAACGTTGATGCTAGTTAGGTTGCTTGGCTTGCGCTATTTCCCACGGCGACTGTGATAACAAACCAGGCTGCCCACGTTCAAATTTCTACCGATCATCCAGGGAGGCAGGAGAAGCCGTTGGGTTGGCCGTAGAAGAAGCCTCTGGACTAGGTGGTTGCAAAGCTTGCTGAGCCGATCGCCCCTCACCTTGATAACCGAAATACCACAGGCTCGCTGCTGCTTCAGCGCGGGTGACGGGCTTTTTAGGCAGTAGCAACGTCACGTAACCAAAGGCCCGGCGAATATTAGCCTGATCGCCATTTTGATAATCGGCTAAGACAGCCCTGAGGGCCGCCCCATTAATTTGACTGGCATCTTGAAACCCCCAGGCTTGCTTCACGGCATCGATACTGGCGGCTGGCAGGGGTTGACGCACATCCATCGGCACCTTCCACTGCAACAGGGTTTCGCGCGTTAGCGGCTCACTGGGGCGAAAAGTGGGGTTTGTGTTGCCATCCCCAGATAGGCGACTGGGGATTAATCCAGCCTCGGCTAAGCCTTGAATGATGCCAAAATCGGGGTCTGTTTTGGGAATGTCCTGAAAAGCGGGTTCTGAGGTTTCAACAGCGAGGCGAATCTGACGGGTTGGGCGATCGCGATTGATTTGATTATTACTATTCACCAACCAGCGGGCAAACTCACGCCGGGTGATGACACCATTGGGGTTAAACGTGGCTTGAGCGGCGCTCGTGTTAGCAGCAGGCGTTAGGATTCCCAGAGCAGCCAGATCCGCCAAGTAAGATTGCAGCAGTTTCGGAGCCTTCTCTAGATCGACAAAGGCGATCGCCGCCCCTGCATGGGTAGTGCTGGTGATTGGGCTGGTGGGCGTGCTCCCAGAGGGGGTAGTCCCAAGCGCTGCCCCATCAGAAGTGCCCGATGCACTCAGATTCACCCGTTCAGAAAAGCCTGGCAGTTCTAACGCTGCGGTTGGAGTGGCGATCGGCGTTGGTGTCGGCGACCCAGTTGGGTTGGCAGTAACCGTTGGCGTCGGTGTTTCACCGGGGCCAGAAGAGCGGGTGGATTGCTCCCAGCGCGAATCCGCCGACAGAGAATCCTGCAGAGATTGCCCCAGGGGAGTGCCCGCACACCCTCCAAGCACCCCCGCTAGCGCAACAATCATTAGCCTTGAGGAAAGAGATTGCAACTGGGATTGGGTACTCCAACCAACCAACCTTTTGACCATGGTCAACCGTTAGCCAAAACTATCTGCTCTACCCTAGCGCAGATGATCACTAGTCGGCTCGCCGACCTGTTTCTGGTAGGCCAGGTAAATCGCCTCCAGAAAATGGTCAGAGGTGGTTCCTTCGGGAATCCTCGTTAACCCAACAATCGATCGCAGTTGCCGGGCTAATTTCAGGCTGAGATCGCTGCGAGCTTGCAGAGTCATGAGCGATCGCCGCTTTAGATAAGCGGCAATCACAGCAAAATCATCGGCTGTCATCTGGCTAATATTCGCCAGTTCCGGCAATTTGCTGGCAAACTCCTGCGCCGTGGGGCTAATGCTCAACCGCTCGCGCTGGTTGCCCCCTTCTTCTTGAATTACAATCGTTCCAGCAACAATATCGCCAATTCGTTTTTCCTGTTTACCCAATAGAATCAAAAACATCCCCATAAACATGAAGTCATCGACAGGCCGCAAGACTGCCCGCAGAGTAGCTTGGGCCAGACCAATGGGGCGGCCATCATCCCGCACAACGCGAATTTTGACCCACCGCTTGCCAGGGGTTTGGCCCCGCCAGGTGGTTTCAAAAAAGGTAAAGTAACCAGAGTAGATAATAAAACTAAGCAAAAGAGCAATTGCTAGCAACCAGACCGGTGCGTTTCTATAGTTAATGTCGAGATTTTGCAGAGTACTGGTTAGACCAATAGAAAAAATTAACCAGAGAATCCAGAAGCCGACCAAAACCAGAATCAGGATAAGATAGTCGATTAGATAGGCTAGAGTACGATTACCAATGCCCGCCAAGACAAACTCTAACTCAACGCTTTCTGGCGTATGCTGGGAGATCTGGCGTAAAAAACGACGAGACATAACAGTAGCTCGATGAAAGGCTGAGTTACAATTCTGGTTTGCGATCGCGCAGTTCTAAACCAAAACCCTCCCGGCGAGTGCGGAGATCCAGGTAAATCACAGACTTGATCACCTGCCACAGGGGAAGGATGACAATATTGACCAACAACCCAAAGGCACTGCCCAATAAAGTCGATAGACCAGAAATGATTCCAGGGGTTTGTTCTGGTAAGGCCGCCGTTAAGCCAATCTGTAAGAAGCTAGCAATCAGTTGAGTTACAAGTGAAACAGGCAACATAATGCAACTGATTACAAAAGCAATCAGGGCAATACGCCAGACACTGCCCTTAGTGAGTGACCAGATACGCCCAATACTTTTGGAGGCTCCCACCCCTGGCTCAATCGCTAAGGGCACTTCGGCTGCAAATAACCGTGCCCATACCCGATAGAGAATCACCACCAAAACGGGCAACAGCACCAGCATCAGAAGTCCAAGTGCTGCTATGACTCCTACCGATGGCTCACCGCCGCCCCCAGCGATGGTAACCCCAGCACCGACAGCGATAATAATCACCAGCAGAATGTAGAAGGGTAAAAACACGCCCACAAAAATCAGACCCACGAGCACACTGTTCAGCAGAAACTGCCATTTGCGTGGACGAATGACCCGTCGGGCGGCTTCCACCGTTTCTGGTTGCGCTGTTAACTCACCGAAGGCCAGGCGGGAAATTAGCCCCATCTCTGAGGCATAATGAGCGATGGCGTAGAAAAACGCGACAATCGCCGCTGGAATCAAGATACCTAAGAGCGCTGGTGGCAACTCTGCGACGGCAAAGGCGAGGACGACTAGGGCGATCGCCAGGTAGATCAGAAATAACCCTAGAGTTGCCCTTGCCGCAATGCCAACGTATTCCTTAAACTTTGCACCATACAGCCGAAACCCTGTATTAATCACGTTGCCAACACTGAGTGGCTCGCCAGCATCCGGAGCAGGAGTCGTAGTCATCAGTTAAACTCGTGGAACGATCAGTAATGACGCAATCTTAATCCACTCCCACGGCTTCCCTGGGAAATATCACAGATTATGAATATTCAACGCTGGGTCGGACGCCGCGAAAACAGTTGGAAAGCGCTCGATGCACTGCTGCAAAAGGCAGAAAGACAGGGAATAAAGGCCCTGAAAGCAGTAGAAATTCGCCAGTTGGCTAGCTTATACCGCTCCGTATCGGCAGACCTAGCCCGGGCACGCACACAGCAAGTGGGCGATCGCCTGATTCGCAATCTACAAAACCTCGCTTCCAGGGGCTATACCCAGGTGTATCAGGGTTCGCGACGGCAAGAATGGCAGGCGGTGCGCCAATTTATTCTCTGGGGGTTTCCAGCCGTGGTGCAGCGATCGCGGGGGTATATTGCTCTGGCGACTGGCCTATTTGTGATTGCCGGACTGATTGCCGCCTGGCTGGCCTGGCTAGATCCAACCTTTCTGGCACTGGTCGTTCCCCAGGGGATGATTGAGCAAGTCCGCGATCGGGGCGAATTGTGGATGGGCAGCATCATTGGCATCGAACCCTTCGCCTCCAGCAGCATCATGATTAATAACATTCGAGTTGCCCTCGCCGCTATGGCAGGGGGCATCACCGCTGGTCTGTTTACCACCTACATCATGCTGTTAAACGGCGTGCTGATTGGCACAGTCGCTGTGCTCGTTGGCCAAAACAACCTGGCCTTTCCCTTTTGGGCCTTTGTCTTTCCCCACGGTTCCCTAGAGCTACCGGCGATATTCTTGGCTGGAGCAGCGGGTTTTT